>Ga0105047_10008788_pt1 | contig 16775 bp, 15 predicted proteins | sample MAT04_FD_78384 | JGI IMG/M metagenome (GOLD analysis project Ga0105047, IMG submission 78384) | Freshwater microbial communities from Lake Fryxell liftoff mats and glacier meltwater in Antarctica - MAT-04 (megahit assembly) | ecosystem: Environmental > Aquatic > Freshwater > Ice > Liftoff...
GGGGCCCACCCGGCCCCCCTTCGCTGGCCCGCCCGGCCCACTCGCACGAGGCGAGCGTGAGCCGAATCAGGCGATGCCGGGGCCGCGGCTCTCGGGGCCGCCAGGGAGGCCCGGCTTCGACTGCGTGGTCACCGTCGGGGTGCCGTGCATCGTCGCCAGGAGCTCCTGGATGAGATCGCGCGCCTCGGGCTTCGTCTTCAGGTGGTTCAAGAGAAGCGTCGACGTGTCGCTGAACGCCTTCTCGAAGTTGATGCCCTCGCGCGTGCGCGAGGCCACCTTCTCGCGGCCGGCCGCGAGGTCCTCCTCGAGCGCCTCGGCGTAGCGCGCGAGCTGCGCGCGCAGCTCGTCGATCTGGCGACGGAGATCCTTCGCCTGCGCGTCCTTCACGTTGGCCTTGCCCTCGCGCTCGCTGAGCGACTCGCGCCGCGCCTCGAGGAGCGCGGCCGCTCCGCCGGAGCGCTCGAAGATCGCCCGCAGCGTCGCGCCGTTGCCGCCCTGCTGCGCCGCCTGATCGGCCTGCGCCTTCGCCGTCGCGCCCGCGCGCTCGGCGACCTGCACGAGCTCGCGGAGCTTCGAAGCCTCCTGCTGCTCGGCCGCGGCCTCGCGGAGCGCGCGCGACTCCTCGTGCGCGAGCTCCTCGACCTTTCGTCCGATCTCGGCGCGAAGGGCGCGCCCACGACGCTCGAGCGACTCGAGCTTCCGCGTGTGGCTCGCCACCTCGCCCTCGAGCCGGGTGGCGCGTGCGGCGAGGTCCCATGCTTGCCCGAGCCCCGTCTGGATCTCGGGAGGCATATTGCCTGTAGGATACACGCGACTCACCATGCGTGAGAACAGCGCGGCGCGGTTCGCCCACTCGATGACGCCCGGCGACTGCGGGGGCGGCGGCGGGGGCGGGGCCTGGTTCTCCGGCGTGGACTGCAGCTCGAACGGCGCCTGCGGGAGCGCGCGCTGGAGGGACTTCAGCTCCTCGTGGAGGTGGTGGGCGTCCTGGTAACGCTTGCGGCGCTCCTTCTCGAGGAGCTTCAGCACGACCGCCTCGGCCGCCGGGAGCGTGTCGGGCTTGATCGCCGACGGCTTCGGCGGCGGCGCGCTCCGCTGCATCTCGAGCAGCGTGTCGCGGTCGTTCGAGCGGAAGGGGAGCTGCCCCGTCAGCATCTCGAAGAAGAGAACGCCGAGCGCGTAGAGGTCGGACGGCGGACCGGCCTCCTCGCCACGCGCCTGCTCGGGCGACATGTACTCGGGCGTTCCGAAGACGGCGCCCTTCGGCGCGAGACGCGGGTCCATCGCGAGGTGCGCGAGACCGAAGTCGAGGATCTTGACGAAGTCCTTACGGCCACCGCGCGTCGACAGAAGAATGTTGTCGCTCTTCAGGTCGCGGTGCACGACGCCGAGGTCGTGAGCGCGCGCGAGTGCGGCGCACATCTGCTCGAGGATGTCGACGGCACGCGAGAGGGGCATCGGCCCCTTCGCGAGCTCGCTCGAGAGCGAGACGCCGACGAGGTACTCCATGACGAGATAGAGCTCGCCCTCTTCCGTCTCACCGATGTCGTGGATGTCGATGATGTGCGCGTGGTCGACGCGGTTGGCGGCGCGCGCCTCGCGGAGCATCCAGGCACGGAGGTGCGTCTCGCCGCGGAGGTCCGGGCGAATCAGCTTCAGCGCGACGACACGGTCGATGAGGACGTGACGGGCGCGATACACGACGCCCATGCCGCCTTCGCCGGCCCGCGCTTCGAGCCGGTAGCGACCGGCTACGACGCGTCCGAGCATCGGGTCCTGCGGCTTCGTGACGTTGCGCGAGGTGTTCACCAAAGCTCCTTTGAATCCGCATGAAACCGCAGGCAAGCTACGGTTTTCATGAGGCTACAAGGTCGGGCGACGGAAAGGAACAGGGACGCTTGGCCGCAACCGGCGCAGCGCGATGCTCCTGCTCGGAAGTCGCAGCTCAGAACGTGATGTTCATCACCGGGAAGCGAACTTCGCTCCCCGCGTTGTCGACGCCGAACGCCTTCTTCTGGCTCGCCGAGAAGACGGGGCGAACCTCGGGAACGGGAACGCCGACCCGCAGGCTGCTCGTGCCCTGGAAATTGATGAGCGAAACCGGGCCGCGTGCGCCGCGTGCCGGGGAGGGCGTGCCGCCAGCGCCGCCACCGGCGGGGGGCGTCGTGGGGGTGGGCGCGGGCGCGGGCGTCGTGCCGCCGGGCGCGGGCGTCGCCGCGGGCTTCGGCTCTGCGCCGATGACCGCGCCGCCGCCGGGCTTGCCCGGATCGGGCGGGGGGAGGTTCGTGACCGGGCGGTCCTCGCGGGCGCCTTCGCTCGGGAGATAGCGCGTCTGGTCGAGGGTGATGACGATCGCGGGAATGATGAGCGCGAGCCCGCCCGCGAGCATGTAGGCCGGAACGCGGCCGTCGCTCACGGCCTGCTCGACGAAGTAGCCGCCGACGCCGCCGGCGACCGCGCCTGCGCCTGCGCCGAGCAGGTAGGCCGTGCCCGAACGAACGCCCGCGATCGCCTCGACGAAGACGACGAGCTCGGCGCCGAGCAGAGCGCCGCCGGCGATGCCCTTGCCGTCCGGGCTCACTTCTTCAGCGTGCGCGACCTTCGGCGAGCCGAGGAGAACGGTGCCGGCTGCGACGGCGGCGAGAGCAAGAGCGCGCATGCTCGTGTTCGTGGAGGTGCGGCGATCCCGCTTGATTTGATCGAGCATGAAGTGTCGTGACCTCGTCCGTTGGTGGCCGCAACGTACCACGACGTTCACCCGTGCCGGAAGACCCGAGATCCGTGTAGATTCGACGCGTTTCGCGCAGCGGAGCGAAGAATCAGCCGGACGATGAGAGGCACGAGCCCCGACCCGATCGCGCCCGTCGCGCTGCGAGGTGCCGCGGTGGCGAGCCTTCTCGTGCTCCTCGCGGCGCTCGTGGGCGCCGCCGTGCGCCTCCTGCCGTGGGTGCTCGACCCGTCGATCCCGTGGGCGACGCTCGCGCCGTTCGCGCGGAGCCTGCTCGCGATCGCGGTCGAGGCGGCGATCCTCACCGGGTGGCCGGTCGGCTGGGCCATCGCGGCGGCGCGGCTCGTCGAGCGCGGCGAGGCACGCGTGCTGGCGTCGATCGGCGAACGGCCCTTGCAGACGCTCCTTCGGCTCGCCCCGCAGGCCGCGGTCTTCACGGTGATGCTCGCGGTCACGTCGGTCGCGCTGGGGCGTGATGCGGCCGCGCCGGGCCGTATCGTCGGCGCGCTCCTCGCCGAGGGGCGAGCCGCATGCGGCCAACCCCAGGAGGAGAGCCTCGAGGCGCCTCGGACGCACGCGGTCCCGTTCGTCTCCGCCACCTGGCTCTGCGCGCCCGGCGGGGCGCGGCTCGTCGGCCGCGCGCCGATCGGCGGCGTCGTCTTCACCGCCACGGGGGCTCAAGTGAGCGACGACCTCCGCCGCATCGACCTCGAAGACGCCCGCCTCGCGCTTCCCGCCAGCACGAAGACGGAGGCCAATCTCGCGTTCCGCATCCACGTCGGCACCCTGACGATGCGCGGGCTCGCGCCGTGGGCGCAGGCCTCGTCGGTCCCGCCCTGGCTCCGCGCCCTCGTCGTGACCTTCTCCGGCCTCGTCGCGGCGAGCTCGGCGGTGTTCGCCCTGCTCGAGCTCAGGCGGCGCCGCGTGGGGACCGTCGTCGCTGTTGCCATAGGCGCGGCAGGGCCTCTGGCGGCGCTCGGAGCCCTCCGGGGCCTCGAGCTGCGGATCCCTGAAGTGGCCTCCGGAGGGTGGCTCTTTGCCTTCATCCTCGTGCCCATGGCCGCGGTTGCGGCGGTCGCGGGGGCGGCGACCCTCGCCGCGCTCTTGCCGGTGGCACGCCGTACTGGTACGAAATAAGGACGGTTCGCGTCCTCCGGCCACGTCGGAAGGGCGAACGAGCCGCTCTCGTACGCATCGCGGTATCAGGCCGCCCAGGAGGCCCCCATGGGGAGCATCGGAGCACCCGAGCTCATCGTCATCGCGCTGATTGCCTTGCTCCTCTTCGGGGCAGGCCGCATCGCGGACATCGGCAAAGGCCTCGGTCAGGGCATCAAGAACTTCAAGCAAGGCTTGAAGGAGGCGGGCGACGACGACGAGGCGCCCGCGAAGGACGCCAAGTCCGAGAAGGAAGCGAAGCCCGCCGCCAAGGCAAAGAAGGAAACGAAGGAAGAAGCCGCCGAAGAGGCGTAGTTTCCTTGTTGGGGACCTCCGGCTCTTCCTTGTTGGGGACCTCCGGCTCTTCCTTGTTGGGGACCTCCGGTCCCCCTCGCTGCTTCGCAGCGAGCCTCCCCCAGGGAGAATCGGCGCTGCGCGCCGACCGTCGTGCGCAGCGCACGCCGTTTCTCGCTCTGCGTGATCGCGAGACGTCACAAGTGGAAGGTCTCAGCTTCGCTCGACGCAGGCGTGAAATTGGCGCCGTCTGCGGCGCCGTTCGCCGCAGGCGAATCACGCCGGGCCCGTCGCGAAATGGGGAGGCTCACGAAGTGAGGGGCGAAGCCCCACCAGGCAGGAGCGGCGAAGCCCCTCCTGCTAGACCCCGGACTTCTTCATGAACGCGAGCATCTTTTGCCACGCGTCGTCGGCGGCGGCCTTGTTGTAGGACGGGCGGTAGTCGGCGTTGAATGCGTGCTGCGCGTCCGGGTACACGACGATCTCGCCGGGGACCTTCTTCGGGTTCGCCGCGATCTCGCGGCGCATCATCTCGATCTGCCCGATCGGGATGCCGGTATCGAGACCGCCGTAGAGCCCGAGCACCGGCGCGTGGAGCTTCGCCGCCACGTCGATCGCCGTCCTCGTCTGCAGGGCGTTCGTCGGGTTCGAGAGGCGGCCGTACCACGCGGCGCCGGCCTTCGGACCTCCGCCCGGATTGTTGCGTGCACAATACAACCAGACGATGCGGCCGCCCCAGCAGAAGCCGGTGATGCCCACGCGGTCGCCGTCGAGCTTGCCGCTCTTCTTCGCCCAATCGACGGTGGCGTCGAGATCCTTCATCACCTGCTCGTCGGGGGTCTTGTTGACGACGTTGGTGATGATGGCGCCGATGTCCGTCATCTTCGAGACGTCGCCCTGGCGCGCGAAGAGCTCGGGCGCGATGGCCATGTAGCCGGCCTTCGCGAGGCGGCGACACACGTCCTTGATGTGCTCGTGCACGCCGAAGATCTCCGGCACGACGACGATGAGAGGGAACTTCGCGCCGCCCTCGGGCTGCGCTCGATACGCGGGCATCTCGCCGATCTTGACGTCACTGGCGACGAGGCCGCTCGCGTCGGTGTGGATCGTCTCGGCGCTCACGGGGCTCACCGCGAGGGCGAAGCCGGTGGCGAGGGTGGTCACTACGAAGGTGCGGCGTCCGAGCGTGCTGTTCATCACGTGCCTCAGGTCTTGGGGTCCGTCACGCGACCGGCGAACAGGATGCGCCCGCGCTTTTCGTCGTACACGAAGAAGAGGAACGGGTGGTCGGCCTTGAACTCGGCGATGGGGCCCATGACGGCGCTCGTCACGCTCATGCCGACGCCGCTCGCCGCCGCGGCCTCCGTTCCGTTCTCGTCGACCGACACCCACGTCTTCTGGACGACGCGCGAGATCTGGAGGCGCTCGCCGGACGCCGCCGGATCGGCGATGCCGGTGAAGTCCGCCTTGCCGGAGAACGCCGCGCGCATCCCGAGCTCCTGGAGAGGCGTGTCGAGCGGGCCGCCCCACTTGAAGGCGAACCGCGGGAGGCTGACCGCGACGCGCTGCGGTGCGAGCGCCTTCGTCCACGTGTCGAACGTGTCGGCGGAGAACGACTCCTCGAGCTTCGCGAGGCCGGAGGCGGCGTCCGGCAGGGCGACCAGCATCGAGAGGCGCGAGCCCGAGTAGCGCATGAGGAGCAGCTTCGTGGTGCCGACCTGCGCGAACGCGCGGAGCGCCGTGTCGTGCATCGTCGGCACGCTGGCGGTGCGGCCCGGCGCGGCGGTGAACGGCTCCTCCTTCGTCGCGCTCGCCGTGAACGGCGAGGACCAGCGCGCCTTGAAGTAGATCGCGTCCGAGACGAGGAGGCGAGTGCGCTTGTCGACCATTCCCTCGGCGAGGAGCTCGGGGATCTTGTTCGAGGTCTTCTCGGCGACCCACGCGTTGATGCTGCGGCGCGCGACGTCGGGCGCGTTCGCGAAGTCCACCGGCTCGACGCTCGCACCGAATGCCGCGTTCGCCGCGCTCGTGAAGTCCTCCTTCAGCGTGAGCGCCTTGTCGGACCAGAGGCGATCGGCGACGACGAGCTCGGCGCTGCCGCGCGCGTCATTCCACGCGGCGGACTCGGCCTTCGCGACGGCGACCTGCTTCGCGGCGTCGGTCGGGCCCTGTAGCGTGGCGTGCATCTCGCGCGCAGTGTCGCCGCGCGCGCCGAGCGCCGCGAGCGCGAGGGCGTGGCGGACGCTCGCGCCGGAGATCATCACGTTGCCGGGGGCGCGCCTCAGGCGCGCGTAGAGCTTCGCGGTGAAGGCGTTCGAGGCATGGGCGTCGGCGTGCTCCTCTTCGGGGCTCAGCGACGCGGCGTCGGAGGCGGGCGCGGGCGGCGGGGTCGGGGTCTCGGTCGCGGTCGGGGCTGGGGTGAGGGCGGCGAGGAGAGGCGCCGGCGAAGAAGGGGAGGGGGTAGGGGCAGGGGCGCGCGCAGCGGGGGCTGGGTCGGACCCGCAAGCCGCGGCGGCAGCGACGAGCCCGAGACCGAGACCGAGACCGAGGAGCGAAGGAGCGGAGAGCGCGCGCATGCTCCTTTCTTCATCCGCGCCTCCGGAGCGTCAAGACGAGCCGCCCGCCCAAACGATCGCATCTCGGAGGCCTTCTTTTTCGGTGGTCTCGTAGGAGTGCCCGATGCGCCCGAGGCTCACGAACCGCACGTCCATCCCCTCGCGGCGGAGGTGCTCGGCCGCGCGCCTCATCGGCCCCGACGCGCCGTCGAGGTCTCCGGCCGCGAGCACGAGGCGCGCCACTCCTGCCGCGTCGAGCATCGCGCGCGACGGAGCGACGTCCGCGCCGATGAGCACGAGGCCGCGATAGCGACCGAGACCGCCGTGCACGAGATCGAGCGCGACGAACGCGCCCTGCGAGAAGCCGACGAGCACGCTCGCGCTGTCTGCGTCTGCGCCTTGCGCTTGCGCCGCGCGCTCCGCCCGCGCGACCACCGCACGCTGCTCGGCGGGCGTACCGGCCCACGAGAACGTGTCGTTCGCGAGATGCTCGTTCGCCTCGGGGCACACGAGCCAGCCGAGCTCGCTCGCGCCGTCGCGCAACCAGGGGCAGCCGTTCTCCGCGCGGCCGTGGATGCCGTGGAGGTAGACGACGGTGAGCGCCTTCGAAGGCGACGCCGCGCGCGGCGGGAATGCGAGGATCGTCTTTCCGTCCTCCTGCAACGCGAGCGGCTTCGTCGGGTACTTCGCGCGCAGTGTCTCGTCCCTCGTCGTGCGAGACCGCGCACCTGTGACGACGTGCGCATGAATCGGCAGCGGACGCGCGGCGGCGCGCGCGGGCACGACGAGCATGGCGAGCATGACGAGCACGACGGCGACGAGCGCAAGGCAGACGACGGCGGTCTTCCGCGCGGTGCGCGGGATCGAGAAGCTCTTCACGGACGACTCCCTCGGGCTGGGGGGCTGGGGCAGCGGTCGTCGCGGACGGATCGCTGGCGTCGCGCGGCAGGGCCGTGCGGGCATCGCGATGCGGGAGCGCCGTGCGCGCATCGCGCTCGGAAGGGCGGAGCTCGCGACACGCTTCTCGCGTGCGCTCGAGTCTCTCCGCGGCGACCTCAGCCCTTCATCGCGCGAGCTGCGCGATTCGTGACGAGCCCTCGCGAAATCGTCCCGTCACCCGATCGGGTGACAACCCCCTCGCGTGGTTACCCCGGGATTAGTAAGGTGTGTGTCGTGCCGCACTCCCTTGCTACCCGCCTCGATGTCGTCCAGCCGAGCGTGACCCTTGCGATGAACGCGCGTGCCGCCGAGCTGCGCGCGAAGGGCGCCGACGTGTTCGCGTTCGGCGTCGGCGAGCCCGACTTCGAGCCGCCCGCGCAGGTCCTCGAGGCCGCGAAGAAGGCGCTCGACACGAGCGTGTCGAAGTACACCGCCGTCACGGGCATCCCCGCGCTCAAGCAGGCGATCTGCGCCCGCACCGCGGCCGTGCGCGGCTGGACCCCGAAGCCGAGCCAGGTCACGGTCGCGATCGGCGCGAAGCACGCGCTCTTCAACCTCGCGCTCGCCCTCTACGAGAAGGGGGACGAGGTCATCATCCCGGCGCCGTACTGGGTCAGCTACCCCGAGCAGGTGAAGCTCGTCGGCGCCGAGCCCGTCGTCGTCCAGACGGACGAGGCGAGCGGCTTCAAGATGTCGCCCGAGGCCTTCGCGAAGGCGTTCACGCCGCGCACGAAGGCGGTCATCCTCTGCACGCCGTCGAACCCGACCGGCTCCGCGTACACCGAGAGCGAGCTCCGCGCGCTCCTCGACGTCTGGAAGAAGACGGACTCGTGGCTCATCGTCGACGAGATCTACGCCGACCTCGTCTACGACGGCTTCAAGCCCGTCTCCGCCGCGTCGATCCTCCGCGAGGACGCGGCCGCGATGGAGCGCCTCGTGATCATCGACGGCGTCTCGAAGACGTACGCGATGACCGGCTGGCGCATCGGCTGGAGCATCGCCCCCGAGCGTCTCGCGAAGGCGCTCGACATGATCCAGGGCCAGAGCACCACGAACGCCACGGCCATCGCGCAGCACGCCGCCGTCGCCGCGCTCACCGGCCCGCAGGAGACCGTCGAGACGATGCGCCTCGCGTTCCAGAAGCGCCGCACCGCGATGGTCGAGGGCCTTCGCTCGATCCCGGGCGTGAAGTGCCGCATGCCCGAGGGCGCGTTCTACGCCTTCGCGGACTGCCGCTCGCTCTACGGGATCGAGTACAACGGCAAGCCGATCGCCAGCGACGAGGAGGTCGCGTTCTTCCTCCTCGAGAAGGCCCACGTGGCCGCTGTCCCCGGCGGCGCCTTCGGTGCGCCCGGGTACGTGCGCTTCAGCTACGCGACGAGCGAGGAGCGCATCCAGAACGGCATCGCCTCGATCAAGCGCGCCATCGAGGGCGCGAAGCGCATCTGACGAGCTAACGCTTTTCGTAGACGAGCGAACACCTTGGCGACGAACGGGAGGAAACCGACATGCGCGTCCATCTCGGGTCGGATCACGCGGGCTTCGAGCTGAAGGCCAAGGTCGCGCTGCGTTTGCGTCAGCTCGGCCACGAGCCGCTCGACCACGGCCCCCACGCCTTCGCCGCGGACGACGACTACCCGCCCTACTGCCTCCGCGCGTCCCATGAAGCAGTGAACGACGCGGGATCACTCGCGATCGTCGTCGGCGGCTCGGGTAACGGCGAGGCGATCGCCGCGAACAAGGTCAAAGGCGCGCGCTGTGCGCTCGCCCACAGCGAGGAGACGGCGCGCCTCGGTCGCGAGCACAACGACGCGAACGTGATGTCCCTCGGTGCGCGCATGATCTCAGAGGAGGAGGCGCTCCGCTTCGTCGAGATCTTCGTGTCGACCGCCTTCAGCGGTGAGGCCCGACATGCGCGCCGGATCGCGCAGCTCGCCGCGTACGAGAGCACCGGCGACCTGCCGGACTTGCCCTGACATCGCTGTCATAGGCAACGAAGCTCTGTGGTCTCGAGACCACAGATTCGGGTGACGACGTAGGAGAAGGATTTCGCGCGGCTGCGACGGAAGTCTTCCATTTCGCCCGTTTCGTGTACCCTCCCCGTTCGGTTCGGTCCGTTAGGATCGTGATTTTAGAAACAACGCACGGCGGATCTTTGTTTGGATTCTTCCGTGCATGACTCCGTCAATCGTGAGTCCGGGCGCCCGCTGGCGTTGGCCATTCGCCCTGTGTCCAAGGAGAGCTTTTGCATGAACACATCGAATCGCTTCAAGGCCTGCCTCGTCGCCGCCACCATGTTGGCCCTGCCCGTCGTCACCAACGGCTGTAGCTCCGTCGCGGACGCGCAGGCCGCCGTCTGCTGCACCGAGTTCAAGGCGGGCGGCACGGTCGACGTGAAGATCGGCGGAGGCGCCGAGGCCAACGTTGCCGTCCAGGCCGTGGCCGACTTCGCGGGTATCGCCGCGGCCGGCGTCGACGACATCACGACGGCCTGCCGCAACATCGCGACGGACCTCGATGCCGACAAGACGAAGTCGGACGCGGCCGAGCAGACGGTCGACAAGCGCGACAAGATGAAGGCGTGGTGCACCCTCGCCGTCGAGACCATCGGCACGTTCAAGGGCAAGGCCATGGGCACGCTCTCGATCGAGGTGAAGCCCCCGGTCTGCTCGGCCTCGATCAGCGCGAAGGCCAACTGCCAGGCGAAGTGCTCGGGCTCGGCCTCCTGCGACGTGAAGGCGAACCCGCCGAAGTGCACGGGCGGCAGCCTCTCGGTCTCCTGCAAGGGCGGCTGTACGGCCGAGGCCGGCGCGACGCTCAAGTGCGAGGGCAGCTGCACCGGTAGCTGCAGCGGCTCCTGCACCGCACAGGGCGGCGTCGAGTGCACGGGCAAGTGCGAAGGCACCTGCACGGCGTCCGCTCAGGGCGGCACGGGCACCGGCATCCAGGCGGACGGCACCTGCAAGGGCACCTGCAAGGGCACCTGCTCCGTCACCGCGCCGAGCGTGAAGTGCGAAGGCTCCTGCCAGGGCACGTGCGACGCGAAGTGTGAGGCGAAGGCCGGCGGCTCCGTCAAGTGCGACGGCAAGTGCGACGCGGACTTCGAGCCCCTCAAGTGCGAGGGCGGCAAGCTCGAAGGCGGCTGCATGGCTTCGGCGAAGTGCGAAGGCAACTGCGATGCGAGCGTCTCGGCGAAGGCCGAGTGCCAGCCGCCGTCGGTCGCGATCGTCTTCGCGGGCGCGGCTGACGTGTCGGCCGCGGGCCGCATCCAGGCGACGCTCGAGGCGAACCTCCCGCTCATCTTCTCGTTCAAGGCCCGCCTCGAGGGCATGGCGAAGCTGACGGCGACGATCACGGGCAATGCCGACGTTATCGTCGACATCAAGGCCGCGTGCATCCTCCAGGTCGCGGCCGCGGCCGCGGCGGCCGTCGAGGACGTCGGCGCGTCCGTCTCCGCGACGGGCAGCATCGTCGGCTCGGTCAACTGACCTAGCCCGCGATCGCCCCGCGATCGCGACTCGAACGATAGCGAAACGGCGTGCGCGTCCTCACGGACCGCACGCCGTTTTCTTTTTGTCCGCGGGTCACGCGCGCGTTGGCGTCGTCTGTGCACATCGCTCCCGTCGAAGGAGAGCTTTGCATGAACAACCTGATTAACTTCAAGGCGCCGCTGGCGCTCATGGTGGCGCTTGCCGCCCCACTGCTGACCAATGGCTGCAGTGCTGCAGACAACCCGCTGTGTTGCACCGAGTTCAAGGCGGGGGCGACCATCGACGCGAACATCGGCGGCGGTGCCGAGGCGCAGGTCGCCGTACAGGCGGTCGCCGACTTCGCGGGCATCGCCGCGGCGGGCATCGACGACATCACGACGGCGTGTCGTGGCATCGCCTCCGACCTCGAGGCGGACAAGGCGAAGGCCGACGCGGCCGAGCAGACGACCGACAAGCGCGGACGCATGAACGCGTGGTGCGCGCTCGCCGTCGAGACGATCGGCACCTTCAAGGGCAAGGCAGGAGGCTCGCTCACGATCGACGTGAAGCCCCCGGTCTGCTCGGCGTCGATCAGCGCGAAGGCGAACTGCCAGGCGAAGTGCTCGGGCTCGGCGTCGTGCGACGTGAAGGCAAACCCGCCGAAGTGCACGGGCGGCAGCCTCGAGGTGACGTGCAAGGGCTCGTGCGAGGCCGAGGCCGGCGCGACGCTCAAGTGCGAGGGCGGCTGCACCGGCACGTGCTCGGGCTCGTGCACCGCGCAGGGCGGCGGCGTCGAGTGCACCGGCAAGTGCGAGGGCACCTGCACCGCGGGCGGCGCTGCGGGCGGCGACGGCATCCAGGCGGACGGCACCTGCAAGGGCATGTGCACGGGCAAGTGCGCCGTCGTGGCGCCGAGCGCGCACTGCGAGGGCTCGTGCGAGGGCACGTGCGACGCGAAGTGCGAGGCCGCGGCCGGCGCTTCGGTGAAGTGTGACGGCAAGTGCACCGGCGATTTCGAGCCGATCAAGTGCGAGGGCGGCAAGCTCGAAGGCGGCTGCATGGCCTCGGCGAAGTGCGATGCGAACTGCGACGCGAGCGTCTCTGCCAAGGCCGAGTGCTCGCCCCCGTCGATCGTCATCGCGTTCTCGGGCGCGACGGACATCACCGCGGCGGCGCGCATCCAGGCGACGTTCGAGGCGAACCTCCCGCTCATCTTCGCGTTCAAGTCACGCCTCGAGGGCATGGCGAAGCTGACGGCGACGATCACGGGCAATGCCGACGTCATCGTCGACATCAAGGCCGCGTGCATCCTTCAAGTCGGCGCGGCCGCGGCCTCCGCGGTCGAGGACGTGACCGCGTCGGTCTCCGCGACGGGCAGCCTCGTCGCCGCGGCCCAGTGAGCTAGCTCGGTTCGGTCACCGATCGTGATTCGAGATCACGATCGGTGACTACTCGCAGCTGCCGCCCGCGCAGGTCTTGATGCACCCCTCGGGGTTCGTGCAGACCTGCACGCAGTGGCCGCCGGCGCAGCTCATCGCGCACTTGCCGCTCGCGCCGCAGAGCTGCGAGCAGTAGCCGGCCTTGCAGGAGAGCTCGCACTCGACGCCGTCGCACTCCTGGCGGCACGCGCCCTTGTCACACTTCTTTTCGCAGCGCGGACCGTCGTAGACGCCGCAGACCTGGAACTCGCCGAGGGGCATCGGCGACTTGGGGCGCGGCACGCTGCTCGCGCGCGGCACCGGCTCGGTCGTCGCTGCAGGCGCGGCCTCGCTCCCGGCGTCGGTCGGCTCGGGCTCGGCCTTCGGCGCCGCGTCGGCGGCGAGCGGGCGTGCCGTGGTGGTGGCCACGGGCACGGTCGCGTCGTAGTCGCCGGGCTCCGCCTTGCCGAAGCACGAGTTACATCCGCCGCAGCCGCTCACCATCGCGAGCGCCGAAAGGAACAGGAGGCGGGTGAATCGCATGTCGATGCTCCTCACTACCAGACCTCGCGCGCGCCGAAAACGCGCATCGATGTCACGGCTCGCGCGGCGCCGTCACCTGCGCGAAAATGGCCATCACCTCTTCGCGGGTCAGCTTGGCGACGCCCTCGTCGAGGCGGTCGAGCGTCGCGTCGGCGAGGCGGACGGGGAGCTCGCAGAACATCTGCACGTCCCTCGGGGCGCCCGCGAACCTCAGGAGGTTCACGTAGTCGTTGGCGCGGGCGAGGTCGGTGCGGGCGAGCGCGACGATCTCCGAGCGCTCGACCCCGAGCGGCAAGTAGCTCCGCCCTTCGCGGGCGTCGCTCTGCGCGTCCTTCAAGATGTTGACGAGCTGCAGCCCCTCGCCGAACGCCGGCGCGAGGTCCATGAGCGCGCCGCGCTCGGGCTCGAGGTCGGGATGGCGGAGCAGGAACATCTCGGTGAGCAGCTCGCCGACGATGCCGGCCACCGCGTAGCAATACGCGCGGAGATCGTCGACGTCGCGGAGGACGAGGCCGCCTTGCTCGCTCTGCCGGGCGACGAACTCGCCCATCTTCGCGCTCGTGCGAACGACGTCCAGCGTGATCGCCATCGCGAGCTCGCCACCGCGCGCGGCGACCGAGGCGCGCACGTCCTCCGCGCGCGAGAGGAGCTCGAGGCAGCCTTCGTCGGTCGTCGGGGCCGACGACGCGATGTGGTCGAGCCACGCGCGCTCCTCCTCCTCGCCGATGAGCCACTCGCCGAACGAGTCGAGCGTCGCGATGCGCGCGTCGCGTCCCCACAGCGGCGCGTCCTCCAGCGTGTCGGCGATACGGAAGAGCAGGTACGAGAGGCCCACGTCCGTCGCGAGCGGCTCGTGGAGGAGCGGGATGGTCAGCGCGAACGTGCGGCTCGTGCGCTCGAGCAACGTGGCGAGCTCGCCGGCATCGAGCGGTCGCGCTGCGGCCGGAGCCGGCGGCACGCTCGCGACGGTAGCTGCCGCGGTACCGGTCGGAGGGGGAACGCTGCGCAGGTGCCGCATGGCTCCTTCGTAGTCATCCGTTGGATGGGCGACAAGCGCTATGCTCGGGATGACCATGGGGGACGACGATAGCGACGCCACGATGCATCAAGTTGCCGCCCCTGGGAGCGCAGACGCACCCGCGGAGTCGATGCGCCTGCCTGACGGGGCGCTCCACGTCGCCGGCAAGCGCCACGAGGACGGTGACGCCGCATGGGTCGTCGACCCGTGGTCGGGCGAGCGCGTCGCCGCCGTCATCCTCGCCGACGAGGCTCGCGCCGACGAGGCCGCACGCGCGTCGCTCGTCGCCTTCGAGACGACGAAGCGCATGGCGAGCTACCAGCGCCGTCGCCTGCTCAAGGAGATCACGCGCCGCCTCGTCGAGGCGCGCGAGGAGCTGGCGGCGCTCATCACCCGCGAGTCCGGCAAGCCGAAGACGCTCGCGCGCTTCGAGGTCGATCGGGCGATCGTGACGTTCGGGCTCGGCGCCGAGGAGTCGGTCCGCATCGGCGGCGAGGTCATCCCTCTCGACGTCACCGAGCAGAGCGCTTCGTATCGCGGTCAGTGGCAGCGTGTGCCGCGCGGCCCGGTCCTCGCGATCACGCCGTTCAACTTTCCGCTGAACCTCGTCGCCCACAAGGTCGCGCCCGCGCTCGCGTGCGGCGCGCCCGTCGTCCTCAAGCCCGCGCCGCAGACGCCGCTCACCGCCCTGAAGCTCGCCGAGATCGTCCGCGACTCCGGCGCACCCGACGACATGCTGCAGGTCGTCCCGTGCACCAACGAGGTGGCCGAGCGGCTCGTCCGTCACGATGCGTTCGGCGTGCTCTCGTTCACGGGGAGCGACAAGGTCGGCTGGCACCTGAAATCGATCGCCGGCCGCAAGCACGTGATGCTCGAGCTCGGCGGCAACGCTGCATGTATCATACATGAAGACGCGACGAGCCTCACCGGCTCGCAGCCGCCGCGCACGCTCGCCCAGATCGCCGCGGTGCTCACGGCCAGCGCCTTCAACTACGCCGGGCAGGTCTGCATCAAGACGCAGCGCGCGCTCGTGCACCGGTCGATCTACGAGCGCTTCCTCGGCGAGCTCGTCCCGCGGGCGTGCTCCTACACGCCGCAGGACCCGCGCAGCGGCACCTCGGCGATCGGGCCGATGATCGACGAGCGCTCCGCGGCGCGCGTCGAGTCCTGGGTGGAGGAGGCCCGGGCCGCGGGCGCGACCCCCATCGTCTACGGCAAGCGCGAGCGTAACCGCATGCCTGCGATCGTCCTCCGCGTCGAGGGCGACGGTCGAGGTCTCAAGGTCATCGAGGAGGAGGCGTTCGGTCCCCTCCTCACGGTCCAGGTCTACGAGGACTTCGCGGACGCCGTGCGCCTGGTGAACGCCACGCGCTACGGGCTCCAGGCGGGGCTCTTCACCGACTCGATGACGCGCGTTCGCGAGGCCTACGACGCGCTCGACGTCGGGGCGCTCATCGTCAACGACGTGCCGAGCACCCGCGTCGACTCGATGCCGTACGGCGGCCGCCGCGACTCCGGCATCGGCCGCGAGGGGGTGCGGTATGCGATCGAGGAGATGACCGACCGGAAGATGCTCGTGACCCGCAGCTGAAGCGTCTGGCTTCCCGTGCTCCTTCCCGTTTGGTACGACTTTCCGGCGATGAAGTCCCGCGCCGCTCTCCTCGGACTGCTCGCGACCGCTGCCGTCGGCTGCGTCGATGACCGCTTCGATCACGACCGGGACCGAGGCAGCTCGATCGTCTTCGGCATCGACCAGACGAAGAACGCCGAGGGCAAGCTCGTCACGAGCGTCGGCTACGAGATGCTCGACGTCATCGACCACGGGTGGAGCGCGCGCGGCTTCAACAGCGCCGACCGCAGCTGCTGGGCCGAGCGCCTCGACGACCGTCTCGGGCAGCCAAGGGTCGAGGGAGGCGTCGCGACGTTCCAGGGAGGCCTTCTGCCGGCAGGAGGCATCGCGGTCGTCGCCAATCGCGGTGACGAACTCACGCTCGACGGCGCCGCCTGGACGACCGCGGGCGAGGCGCTCACGTTCGAGTCGCGAGGCTTCGCGATGCCGAACATCCCGCCGTCGCAGGTGCGGGTGCCCTCGCTCGATCTCGCGATCGTCGCGCCTGCCGACGCCGTGGCCGAGGTGCCCGTGCGCGTCGATCAGGAGCTCGAGGTGGCGTGGACGCCGAGCGCTGGTGCGCCAGCCCCTCACGAGAACGTCGTCGCATCGCTCACGGCGGTCCCGGCGGATCAGCCGAATGCGCGTGGCGTCGAGCTCCGGTGCTTCTTCGACCGGGAGGCGGGCACGGGGCGCCTTCCGACCAGGCTGCTGGAGCGCTTCGCGACGCTCGTGGGCGCCGCTCCTGGCACGACCCTCAAGGGCAAGCTCCACATCGCGACGCACCGTCAGCTCACGATCTTCGCCGACGGCGGCTGGACGGTCTACGTCGTGGCGACCGCCGAGCAGCGCGAGCAGCCGTTCGTGCTCCCGCGCTGACTCTTCGCACCGGGTTGACGGCCTCCCGCATAGCGCCTACGTCCGGGCCATGTCCGAGCCCTCGACCTCCGGTAAGAGCCGACCCGCCAGCGCCGACGACCCGCTCACGGGTGTGAAGCACGTCATCCTCGTGATGAGCGGCAAGGGCGGCGTCGGGAAGAGCACGA
>Ga0105047_10008789_pt1 | contig 16775 bp, 18 predicted proteins | sample MAT04_FD_78384 | JGI IMG/M metagenome (GOLD analysis project Ga0105047, IMG submission 78384) | Freshwater microbial communities from Lake Fryxell liftoff mats and glacier meltwater in Antarctica - MAT-04 (megahit assembly) | ecosystem: Environmental > Aquatic > Freshwater > Ice > Liftoff...
CGTTTGCGAATACTGTCTTGCGTCCTCATCTCGCTCATTTCGGAGTGTACCTGCACGGCGCAGTTATGATCGCTCATGCTCGTCGAAAAGGTGATGTCCATCGGGGAGGGGCGATTCGTTACCAACCCATGAAGGACGATATCCAGCGCTTTCAGCGGCAGGAAAAGTCCGCCGATGTCCGCTTCACCACGATGATCGACCTGTATGGGCTCATGCAGGATTTTCCGACCTTGCGAGTCGGCAAAAGACTTGCAGCCTCGACAACGGGTCGAGTCACTAGAGTCAGCATTCCAAGAGGACATCGGCGACCGCTGGTTCATCCCCTACATTCAACTGCACGAGTACGAGGCCCTGTTGTTCTCGGGAATCCAGTGCTCGGCGTCGCTGTTCGAGAACCGCCAGAGCCAGATCGAAATTCTGTCCAAGATCAACGCTCAGTTCGAGTCCCCGGAACTCATCAACGACGGCCCGCAAACCGCGCCGTCGAAGCGGATCATCCGATGCATCCCCGAGTACAAGAACCTCAAAACGACCGTCGGCCCGCTCGCTGCCGAGTACATCGGACTCATCACCCTCCGCAGTCGGTGTTCGCACTTCCACGAGTGGGTCAAGCAGCTGGAGGCGCTGGGGAGTGCTTTGGATGCCACGCCCCGAGAGGATCACTCGGGAGACTGACCAATGGTCGCCGTGGGAAACGAGTCGAGCGAGATAGATAGACTTCCAAGCATCCACCCCCTGCCACACCGAAGGAGCAAACCATGATTCCCGAACGTCGACTGTTCATTAAGACTATGGCTGTTACGGCAGCGGGGGCCTCGATCGGAGGGTCTGTTGGTTCCGTGAATGCAGGTGAGGCTTCCACGATGTCGTTTCGAGAGCATCTGCTGGCGTGTCTGGGCGGTGAGTGGCCGGAGCCTGGCCCGCTGGCTCCGCAGCTGCTGAAGACGGAGCAACGGGAGGGCTATCGACTCGAATGGGTGACGTACGAGGTCGAGCCCGGCGATCGGGTGTCGACGATTGTGCTGGTGCCGGACGGGGTGACGGCGGCTTCTCCAGCTCCAGCGGTCTGCGTCTGGCACGAACACGCCGGGCGCTGGGCTATGGGAAAAGCGGAGCCAGCGGGTCTGGCAGGGGACGCGATGCATCACACGGGCGTGGCGCTGGCCAAGCTCGGGTATGTGGTGATCTGTCCCGACGCACTGTGCTTCGGGGAGCGGCAAGATCCGGAGCAGAAGCTGGATGGTCCGGGGTTTGAGCGGTTCGAGTTCTTGCGTTATGTCGTGGCTGGGAAGTGTCTGGCGTGGAAGCACATTCTCGATATGCGGCGTGCGGTCGACTACCTCGTCTCTCGCCCCGAAGTGCGAGCGGATCGTGTAGGGTGTTATGGCCACTCGATGGGGTCGACGCATACTTGGCTGGTAGGCCCGTGGGAGCCCCGGTTGAAGTGTCTGGTCGGAAACTGCTGTTTGCCGACCTACAAGGCAATTCACCGCGAGAAGATTCTGCACTGCTTCCCGAACTTCATTCCGGGGCTGTATCAATACGGGGACACGCCCGAGATCGCGAGTCTGATTGCTCCACGACCGCTGCATCTGAACCTCGGGGAAACGGATAGCGGCTCACCAATCGAAGAGGCCCGCGAAGGGATCGCGCGCATCGCCGCAGCTTATGCCGCCCAGAATGCCGCGCCGAATTTCACATCGTTCGTACAACCTGATACCGGCCATGTGCTGTCGCCAGAGATGTGGGCATTGACCCAGGCGTTCTTCGCGAAACATCTGGGGTAGTGGTTTTGTACCGGGCAGAACGGCCCCCGGCACTCCCTCGTCCGGACCTAGGGGTCCGGACTACGGTCGTGGGGTTTAAAGCTGCTGGCTGTTCTCTTCCCGCCGCATCTCTAAGACTAGTCGCCGTCCGCTATCCTGGTATTCCACCAAGGTCATGTATTGCCGCATCAGGAACAGTCCGCGACCGCTCGTCTTTTCGAGGTTTTCCTCAGCCAGCGGATCGGGGACAGCTGCAGGGTCAAAGCCAGGTCCCTCGTCCTCGATCACGATATAGGCCCGCGTCTCGTCGACCTCGCAAAAGACATGCACACTCTTGGAGGGATCGCGCCGATTCCCATGCTTGATGGCGTTCATCAAGCCTTCTTCCAGGGAGAGACGCACGCCAAATATTTCACGAGCGGAGTAATGCCGCTCTTTCAGCCAGTCTACAATCTGGGCCTGAACCAGCAAAGCCTCTCCTGGGTCGGTCGCAAATCGCACATCCAGCCGGATTGGGTGGGTCATCCCGGGTCAGTCTTTGACGAAAGGACGGCTAGATGCCAGCTAGCGCAGCCGCCTGATCATCCTGGATGTCGAACAGCTTGTTCAGCTTTGTGATCGCGAAGACTTCATAGATGTCCGGGCGAATCGAACAGAGACGCAGCTTTCCGCCCGCAGTTTTCACCTTGTTATTCATGGTGATCAGCTTGCCCAGTGCGGCACTCGACAGATACTCGACATTGGTGAAGTCGAGGACGATTTTCTTCCGCTTGTCCTGGTCAACCAGTCCAAACAGTTGGTTGCCGATCATCTGGATGTTGTTTTCATCCAGGATCTTCTTGTCGACAAACCGAGCAACTGTGACATCGCCCACTTCTTCGATGTCCAACCGACGCTGACCAGCTGCAGTCGCCATGATGGGAATCCCGAAAATCGCATTCGACGAAAGAGAGACTCTCTTTCGACAGGGAAAAGTGGAGACAACTGGCACCGAAATGCCTGTTCCCCGTGAGTGAAACTCACACGATCTTCACGCGTGCTGGATCGGCTGTCAACCCAGAATCAACTGTCAGCCGTTGATCGAATCCGCAGTTGGTCGGGGGGGAAGAGAATCGGGTCGAGCGGATTGCGTCTCAATACGATGAGTCCGTTCTCAACTTCGAAAACGACTCTCAAACTGTTCCCTCCTCCGGGAAGCCGCTGAGTTCGGGGGGCCGGATCGTCTATGATTGGTTGACATTGAGTACTGGAGCCTCTTTTTCTTGGGATGCTGGCCATGCGAACGGGGTTGTTTTGTGTCTGCGGTTTCGTGCTGTGGGGAGCGGCCGCTCTCTGCGCCCAGACGGATACGCCAGCCGATTCATCGGGACCGAGTCTTCCCTCGAACGGAGCGTACGCGGGCGAGATCCCGGATGTCACCCCGACCTATTCCGCCAGCCCTGACGAGCGAAAGGTTTGGGACCCCGAACGTGTCGATGACTTTTCGCTGATCGACCAGACGGGACAACCCGTCACCCTGGCCGACTTGAAGGGCCGCCCGTGGGTGGCGAGTTTCGTCTTCACCCGCTGTGTGACGCAGTGTCCGATGATGTGTGCGGAGATTCGCACCCTGCTTCAGAAACTCAACAGCGATCCGGCGAAACCGAATCCGGTGCGGTTCGTGACGATCACCATCGACCCGCGAAATGACTCGCTCGATAAGATCAAAGAGTTCGCCAAGATCTTCGGGGCGGAGCCACAACAATGGCTCTTCTTGACCGGCGCAGAACAGCCCATTACCGAACTGATTCGTCACGGTTTTAAGGTCGCCGCATGGGAGAACTTCGGCACGGATCGACTGCCTGGGATGGAGTTCGCCCACAGTATGCATTTGATCCACGTCGACGAGACGGGGAAGATTCTCGGTCGCTATGAGAGCCTGAGTCGTCAGGATCTGGAGACGCTTCAACGCGTTCTCGAAGGGAAGATCGAGACTCCGAAGCGCCACCTGCCGGCTCTCATGGGAACCCCGCTCCCCGGTGGGCTGGCGGCAGTCACGCCGACAGGGCCGGTCACCTTGGAAGGCGACCCACTGGCCAAACTCCCCCCTTGGGCCCGGCGACTCCCCGCGACCAATGCGGGCCTCAACGCATTGGCCACGACGCTGCTGCTCGCCGGGTTTATAGCCATCAAGTCCAAGAACATCGGACTCCACAGGCAGCTGATGCTGACCGCGTTCGTCGTCTCGATCGTCTTCCTCGGCTGCTACCTGACCTACCACTTCGCCTTGAACCGTTACACTGGAGAACACGGGAAGAAATTTGTCGGAACTCCCAGTCTGAGCAAGGTTTACTACACAATCCTGATCACGCACGTCATTTTGGCCACAGCTGTGCCGGTGCTGGCGTCGATCACGATCTGGAAGGGTTTGAAGGAGCGGTGGGAGAGCCATCGCCGCTGGGCGAAGGTGACCTTTCCGATTTGGCTATACGTGTCTGTGACGGGCGTTATCATTTATTGGATGTTGTACCATGTCAGTGGTCCGGTGGCCTGAAGCCGGTCTATGATTGGGTACCCAAGGTTGTCACTCACAGGAGAGTTCCGTGAAGCGATTTCTGACTGCAACAGTTCTGGCATTCGCAGGGATCAGCTCTGCGGCTTCGGTCGCACAAGCGTGCCCGATGTGCAAGTACGCGAACGACGCCGAACAGCCCGACGAGGCCGCCAACCGCCGCCCGAAGGCATTCATGTACAGCATCCTGTTTATGCTCTCGATGCCGCCCACGATCTTCACCGTCTTCGGCGTCAGCTTTTACCGCATGAACAAGCGAGCGGAAGCCGAGGCCGCGGCGCAAGGGATTGATACCGAGTCGACCGGTCAGGAGTAGAGTCGTACCAGGATTCCGAAGAATTCTGTTACAGATGTGGACCGGTGGACTGTTTGCGTTTCAGCAGCATCCAGGGCTCTTCCAAACCAATCAGCCAGGCCGTCACTAAGAAGGCCACGCCTCCCGCCAAGCACTGAAGCGAGAGCATTGCCAGTCGCCATTTAACGCTGTCACCGGACCAGTGAATCGATTGCAGGGCGAGGACAGTCCCGACCATCAGGCTGCACGCGACCAGTGTCTTGATGAGCGACCGCCGAGCCGTTGGCCAATCGAGTCCGCCGCTCTGTTTCGCTAATCGCGTGATTGACCACACCGCTTGGGCCATGGTCGCCAGCGAGGTGCCCCACGCGAGGCCCGCTCCCTGCAATGGGTAGATCAAGAGCGCACTCAGTCCCAGATTCCACAGCACCGCCCACTTGCCAATCTGCACCGGCGTCTGCCGGTCATGCAGGGCATAGAACCCGCGATTCGAGATCAGCAACAGAATAAACGCCCACGCCGCCGAGCCGTACGCCCGGACCATACCTGCGGTCAGCGCGGCATCAGACTCGTCGAACCGGCCATGCTGAAACAGAGCTGTCGACAGCGGTCCGGCGACGAGCATCAGTCCCGCACTGGCGGGCAGTCCGATCGCCAGCGACAACCGCAGACCAAGCGTCAAGTCTGCTCGGAACCCCGGCATGTCCCCTTGCTCGGCATGCCGTGTTAGGATCGGGAAGAGCACCGTCCCCAGCGCCACTCCGAACACCCCCAGCGGAAACTGGTACATCCGCTGGCCGAGATAAAGAGCGGACGCAGTGCCACTTTCCAGCACAGGCCACCAGCTCGAATGTACCGACTCACTCCAGATCGGCAGCGACAACCCCCAAGCCAGAACTCGGTCGACCACGGCATTCAATTGGGACAGCGTCACCCCGGCCACGACCGGGAGCATTGATCGAAATACATGACGAACCTGGGGCAGAGAATCTCTCCACTTCGAAGACCAGCCATACCCCGCTTGGTTCAAGATGAGAATCGGCAGCAACAGCTGGATCGAGCCCGCTCCTAAAAGGCTCGTGGCGATCCAACGAATCTGAAGCTCAGGATCACTGGTCATCCACGGGACCAGCGCCACAGCCCCGAGCCAAAACAGGTTCAGCAGCACCGGCAATAACGCGGGCCAAAAGAATCGATTCAGCGATTGCAGCGCTGCGCAAATCAGAGCGGTCAGACACACCAAAATGACATACGGTGCAAACAGCCCCAGCAGCTGGAGCAGTCGGGCCACATCGGCGTTCAAGTCCACGCACTGCAGAAGCAGTCCGATCAGCACTTCACCGACGACTACGATACCGCAGAGCAGCTGGCTCAGCCGGACGAACGTGGCAGAGGTCAGTTCGCGAGCCGCCTCGGGTCCGGAAAGCGTCTTTGCTCGCAAAAACGCCGGGAGAAAAGCAGCTGTGAGTGCTCCTTCGCCGAGCAATTGTCGCGCGAGGTTGGGAACCTGGAACGCGACCGTAAAGGCATCCAGGATCGGCCCGGCCCCAAAGAGTGCGGCCATCGCGGTATCGCGGAGCAGCCCCAGTACCCGGCTGGCGAGCGTGCAGGCACTGACGATCCGCAGCCCCTCGAACAAAGAGGTCCGAGAGGAGGAGGTCGATTCCGGGATCGGACCGGTGCCCGTGGCTGTGGGGAGCTGAGGATCATCACCAGGCACGATGGTCACTCAACTCCGTTCATCATCACCGGGGATGCAGTCGTCACGATGAATGCATTGCAGGAATCGGAACGCAAGACGCCTGTAGTCTGGACCCCCAAGTCCAGACGAAGGCGTCCGCTCTACACACCCATCCCTGCACCGCATTAGAACTTCTTTTCCAGTGCCAGAATCTCTGTGTCACCCAGGAATTTTTCTTTGAGTAACAGAATCGACTTCTCGGTCACCTGAGTTCCATTCAGGTCCAGGACCTTCAAATTCCTCATCGTCTTGATGGAGTCCAGACACTTGTCGGTCAGGTTCAGTCGCGCCAGCCGCAGCTCCTCCAGCTTCTTCAGGCGGCTGACCCCTTGCATGTTGGCATCCTGCAAGGAGTTCCCCGACAGATCTAGAACTCGGAGACCATCGCAGCCGTCCAGTCCGCTGATCGCGGGCCCCAACAACTCGCAGCTTCCAGCTCGTAATACCTCCAGTTGGGGGAGCTTGTTCATCTGTTCCAGGCCATAGAAGCCGAATTTCGATCCAGTGACGATCAACTCGCGGAGGTTGCGGAACGCCCCCTTGGCCAGCAGGACCTTGAAATCCTTGCCGTAGATATCGGGGTTCCCGGCGAGATTCAGGACCTGGAGTCCCTCGAACTCCGCGAGTGACGGCAGAATTCCATCGGTCACTGAACACACAGAAACGGTCAACGACTCCAGGTCCTTCAGAGGCGCTAGATTCTTGATCCCGCTGTCGTCCACGCCGCGCAGTCGAACGAGTGTGATCGACCGCAGCGACTTGACCTCGGCCACCGAGGCTAGCCCCGCGTTCGAGATCCGAGTCTCCGACAGATTCAATTCCGCCAGTTTGGGAAAGGCCGTCAAGACCTTCATCCCGTCGTCGCTGACACTGCTGCGACTCAGGTCGAGGGATTTGATGGCGTCAAGCCCTTCTTTGAGTTCGGCGACCTGTTTCAGATTCTCGTCGGTTTTCTCCACGCTGGTGAGTGCGAGGAATTCTTCAATGATTTGCTGCGGGGTCTTCACAACGAGGGGGGGGGCGACCGGTGCAACTGGAGCGGGGGCCGGAGTCTCCATGACAGGAGCCGGTGGGGCGGGCGGGGCTGCGGGCTTGTCAGTCATCGATTTGAGGGCATCACAGCCGCTTCCGCCACCCACGAGTACCACCCAGAACACAGACGCCACACAATGAGCAATCCACCGACATTGAGAATTCATGAGGAGGCCTCCGACCGGGGAGAGAATGAAGTATCGCCCGCGAACACGGGCTTCGGCCATGATGATACCGACAGCCACAAGAAGTGAAAGATCAGCTCGGATTGATCGAACGAATCTAGTGGGAGCCGTAGTCACACGCTTCGACCTTCCGGTTCGATACAAACACAACAGTGAAATAGGCCGATTCTTAGCGGGTTGCCCCCTCTGTGTGATCTTGGCCGGTTTGTCGGGCTAATCAGGATAATTCATCCCAATCGGTAAAGTGGACCTATTCGGAATGGCGCGCGTGATGATTCGTCTTCATACAAGAAGTCAAGGGAGGGAACAGTCTCGGTCGTTCGCACCTTAGCGTCGTGACGAATGAATGCTCGGCACCGAGTGCCTCCATCTTTGGAAGCGATCGGTGTGAAACAGTGTTTTGGCAAGGATGCCTTTTCATGCAACGATTCACAATTGCGGCTCTTTTATTGTTCGCCGGCGGTTTGCTGGCCGGTGCTGCTCAGATTGATGCTCAAGAAATCCAGGAACCCGTGCTGTTCCAGGAAAGCTCGTCGAGCACGACACCCGTGACCGACACCCTGGACGCCCGGCTGAAGGCGCTGGAACAAGAAATCGAGATGCTGAAAGCCCGCCCCATCCCCGAGGCGAAGAAGCCCGCTGATCCGGCTGGCATGAATGCCAAATGGAACAACGGATTGGAACTGAACAGCAACAACAAGGCCTTCAAAATCCACATTGGCGGGCGAACACAAATCGATACGGTGTTCTGGCAGAACAATGATGCATTCAACAATACCGGTGGAGCCACGGACCAGGATTCGGTCAATTTCCGCCGCGGTCGACTGCGTGTCGACGGCACGATGTACGAGATCATCGATTTCGCTGCCGAATACGACTTCGTGAATCAGTTCAACGTCAATCCGGGCACGCCTGCGACGGTCGCGAACAATACAGCCGTCCCCGCTGTCACCGATCTGTGGGTGAATTTCAAAGAAGTTCCCGGCATCGGCAACTTGAAGGTCGGAAACTTCAAAGACCCGATCGGGATGGAGCACTTGACCAGCAGCCGTTACCTGGAATTCATGGAACGCTCGCCGATCCAGGATCTCTATACCGGGTCGTTCAACAACGGATTTACTCCGGGGATCATGGCTTGGGACTCATACGCTGCAGAGCACGGCACCTGGGCCACCGGTTTCTTCAAAAACGACACCAACATCTTCGGCGATGGCATTGGAGACGGAGAATACAACTGGACCAGCCGCTTGACTTACCTGCCACTCTATGAAGACGAAGGCGCTGACCTGATTCATGTCGGCATGTCCGGCAGTATCCGCGAGCCGGATAATGAGGGGCTGCGATTGCGTTCCCGGCCATCACTGCGGAACGGAGCCCCCAGCGGTTTGAATCCCATCTTCGTCGACACAGGAAACTTCCGCAGCACTCAGCAGGACCTGCTGGGGGTCGAAGTGGCTGCCAACTCCGGGTCGTTCTGCGTCCAATCGGAATTGATGAATTCCTGGTCGCAGAACACGACGCCGTTAGCGGGTCCGCTGACCGGCGTGAATCTTGGCTCGGGCTATACGAATACCTGGTATGTAGAAGGCCTCTACTTCCTGACCGGTGAAGTGCGCCCCTATGATCGAAAAGCGGGGGTATTTACCCGCGTTGTCCCGCTTGAGAACTTTAAGTGGGGCAAGGGGGCCGGAGCCTGGCAAGTCGGGGCGCGCTACAGCCGTGTCGACCTGAAAGACAGCGGCATCAATGGCGGCCAGATGCAGGATGTCACCTTGGGACTGAACTGGTTTGTGAATCCCAACATGAAGATCCAGACCAACTACGTCTGGGCCGACGGCAACAGCCCTGGCTCGGCCCCCGGTGGCCCCTTCGGCCTCAACGGCACAGCCCACGGAGTCGGCACCCGGTTGGCCATCGATTTCTAGTGTGCGTCCCGTGGCCAGCAATCGGCAGTTCACTCGTCAGACGGGCACATTTGCCCGTCCCGGGCGTCACCCGTTTTGGATTTTCCGGTTCATCCGACCGCTTGGGGGGCGGCCGATCATCTGCTTTTAACCTTGTAGGGTGAACTGGGTGGGGTGGAGGCTGAGGAGTTTTTCCTTCGGGTGTTCGTAGTTTCGGTAGCCGTAGGCTCGTCTTGGGAGGGCTCCGATTTTGTTGTTGAGGCCTTCGAGGGGGTCGGCCTCAAGACAGGTTTGCGAGTTGGCTATCGACTCTACCATCCGGAGCTGGTTCGTTGGCACTCCGCTGAGACCTCCTCTTAGCTTACGCCGACGCACCTGGACACCTTTTTGACCCCTGGTATTTGTGGTTCAGTCGACGATTTTGGGGATGGTCCCAAGCCAGCGGGGGTTTTCAAATACCAGGTTCCAACAGCCAAACATCGCCTTGAGAGTCAGCTTTCTGGGGGCCTGCATGAGCGGGAACGCTGTTCTCCTCCTTCGAATCTGGCACTACTTGGCCCAGTAATCAATTACCATCGGCTCTTCGAGGATTGGCAGGAGCTTCTCGACGAAGGCCTTGTGGGCGGGGTGCGGCAGGTACTTGGCTCGACCGGCTTCGTCTTTGAAGGTCACGAAAAACAGGTGCGTGAATCCCTTATCGAGCATTTCCGGGCTGTTGTTCGTGCCCCATTCGTAACTGGAGATCGAATCGATTTGCTTCGGGAGTTCCCCGAAAGCTTTCACAATGTCGTCTATTTGGGCGGGGGTGGCGTCCTTCTTGAATTTGAACATCACGACATGCCGCAGGAGCTGGGGAGTAGCGCCCCCCTTGGTGGGTTCAGCTTGAGCCTGCATAAGGGCGATTCCGAGAAGGGCGATACAGCAGAGTGACACGGAGACGCGAGTGGCCATGGGCAGGAGTCCGAAGAGCGGGCGGAATGAGTTCGTGAGTTCAGTGAATTCGGCCTACAGCATATCGATCGCAGGCTGAGCCTCCGAGTGAGTGCCTCTCACACGCTGGTGAAGGCTGGATTCTGCTGCCCCTCCCCCGCAGTGGCGCACTCCCTGACATCCACGCCGATCGCGGGGGGAGGGAGCCGGAATGTCGCCTCCGACGATTGAGACGCACACACAACGTCCCCGCCAAATGTCGGGACGAATAGCGTCGCTCAAACCTTCCCCACTATACTTCCGCCTCACACTCTTCACCTTCCAGGATTCTCGCATGCTGGGCAATTATCAGCCGTCTGGGTTCGACTTGCGATTTTCCGTGCTGGGGATCCCGGTACGGGTGACACCGATGTTTTGGCTGGGGACCGTCGTGTTGGGTTGGGGCGCGATGGAGTCTGGCCCACCATCTTTGTTGATGTGGGTCCTCGTCTGCTTTGTTTCGATCCTGGTTCACGAACTGGGGCACGCCTTCGTAGCTCGCTGGCTGGGCTGCCATGTCGTTGAGGCAGCGTTGTATTTGATGGGGGGAGTGGCGGTGTATCAGCCGGGCCGGAACTTCACGCAGGGGAAGTCGATCTTGATTGCGCTGGCGGGCCCCGGGGCAGGGTTCATCCTGTGGGGACTGATGCAGTTTGTCCTCGCGGAGCCGATCCGCAACTTCTCGATCAAAAACCTCGACCCCCAGGTGGCTCCTTTGATCGAATTTGGAATCAGGCAGTGGCTCTATATCAATTTGTTCTGGGGGCTAGTGAACCTGCTGCCCGTGTTGCCGCTCGATGGGGGACGAGTCCTGCAGGGGGTCTGCAACTCGATCAGTCCCTTTCGCGGGGATGAATATGCCCGCAAGATTGGGATCGCGGTTGGTGGACTCGCAGCTGTGTACTTCCTGATGATTGGCTGGACCTATGCGGGCATTCTGTTTCTGTCGTTGACCATCTCGAACGTTCAGGCGGGTCAATACCGGCGCTGAGGGCTCAGGCGACCGGTCGATTGGCGTACCTAAATGCCTCCTCGCCGAAACGAAAGTGGTCTGTGCAACAAGGGTGGGCCGAGTCGTACGATCGGGTTTGTCCTGACGAAACCTGAATCGCAGAGGACTCGGCCATGGCCGGCGGTGTGCGGATTTCGAAGGCGGATCGCCAGCGATACTTGGCCGTGGCGATGGGTGACCAGCGTGTCATCCGCAGCTTGATCTCGTTGTTGCTAGTAGAGGGGGTGACGTATGCGGTGATCGTGCGGGCGATCTCGACCAGTTTGGCCACGATCTCGCGGGCCAAGAGTTGGCATTCCGCGGGCGGGGCGAGCGTGGTCTTGGCCGAGCGGCGAGGGCGGCGGGCGGATTACGGCGGGTGCCTGGGCGTGTTCCTCAAATGGTTGATCGCGAAGTGTACGCCCGAGCTGTTTGGATACTTGCGAACTGGGTAGACGTGCAAGCTGCTCTCCCAGCGAATGCGGACCATGATCGGCGTCGCCTGGAGCCGCGAAACGGTGCGTCGGTGGCTGCGGCGAGCGGGTCTGGTGTGGCGTCGACCGCGTCCGGTGGTCGGGCCGACTGACGCGCAGAAGACGACGATTCTCCAGCGAATCAAGCGACTTCTGAAGCGTTTACTCGCGACGCAGACGTAACCGTTCACACTCCGGCCAGAGGGTGACTCCGTCTTAAGTGTGAGTAAAATAAGGTGACGGGTCGAAGAGGATTCGAACACTAATCTGCACTCATCGACACTAATTAAGAGGGAGGACCAAGCGACATAACTATGATTCACGGCCCTCCAACGCCGCTCCTCTGCATTCCAAATTCGTGCCGATTCGCGCCGATTCGCGTTCCATGTTCCGTAACCGTTCAGGCACCAATGGCAGTGTGAAACAGTCAATGAGCGGAGAATAGTGTTCCTTTTTCGTGACCCCTCACGTTCCTGTGAAAGAGTAAACACTCGAATCTCATGAGCTAATGAGAATGCATGACGACTGGCCAAGCGAGAGTCGACTGTTCACTGCTCAGCTGTGGGATTGCGGGGTGTGAACGGTTACCCTGTGATGTAAACTGGAAGGAGACTCAAGGCGTGATAGTTCCGATGTCTTTCCGTACCCACTATCTTTATAAATCAGAAGCGACCCAAGAGGTAGATATTACAGAAGGCTATGACCGAGCGATTGAATGGAGTCAGGTCAATGAGCCGATCGATCCTGAAGTGTTTACTCCAGAAGGGATCTCTGAGAGTCGCAGTGCCATGGCCGCGCACATGAGGCTCGGGCAAATCGTAGTCGAGAGAGTCCACCCACAACCGCTACCGGTGATTATGCCAAAGGCGATTGAGCCACTGGCGCCCAAATCGGACTCCCGACGGAACTGGCTGATCTGGGGCAACTTGGTACTGTTCGGAATCGCCATCTGGATCTTCCGCAGACAGCGGAAGAAGTCTTGAGTCCAGGGCGGACAGGCTGTACCAGGTCGACCAAGTCTAGCCTGACCGACCAGACTGCGCTTCTTTGAGGCAATGTGCGGGATAATTGGCTGATCACTCTGCCCCCTAGCAGGACAGCCGCCAGCGAAAAAGGGCTCACATTCGATGACACGGGGATGATTCCCCCTTGCAGTGACGGGTCAAACCCGGAATCATGCCCGCTGGGTTGGCCAACGGCGAGCTGGCCCAGAACGGCGATGTTCCGCCCGGAAGGGGTGGACTGATGTGAAAGTGGTGAGCGGGGATGCTGGGATTTCCTTTGAAGGGTGTGGTTCCTCCGTTGGTGACTCCGTTGGCGGGGCGGGACCAGATCGACCTGCCCGCTCTCGAACGGATCATTGAGCATGTGCTCGACGGCGGGGTGCATGGGCTGTTTTTGCTGGGCACGACGGGAGAGGGACCCAGCCTCAGCCACGAGGCTCAGCGGACTCTGGTCGGCGCAGCTACGCAGCTCGTGCGGCGGCGCGTCCCCGTACTCGTCGGGATCACCGACTCGGCCTTCAGCGAGTCGGTCAAGCTGGCACAATTCTCGGCGGAGGCTGGGGCCGATGCAGTAGTCCTCGCCCCGCCGTACTACTTCCCAATGCATCAGCACGACCTGCGGCACTACTGTACGGCGATGGCCCGCGAGGTTCCGCTGCCGATGTTTCTGTACAACATGCCGAGCCACTGCAAGGTGTCATTTGAACTCGATACGCTTAAGCACCTCATCGACGAGCCGAATATCATCGGCTTCAAAGACAGCTCAGCTCAGATGCTGTTCTTCAACCAGGTGTTGACTCTGGCTCAGGGGCGCCCCGATTTCAGTGTGTTGATGGGGCCGGAGGAGCTGATGGCCGAAGGGGTGCTGATGGGGGGGCATGGCGGCGTGTGCGGCGGTGCGAACCTCTGCCCACGCATGTATGTCGACATGTACGAGGCTGCGCTCACCGGCGATCTGCGGCAGGTGCATGTGTTGCAGCAACGAATCCTCCGGTTGTCGTCGAAGGTCTACTCGGTCGGGATCGCTCCCAGCGGATATCTGACGGGGCTCAAGGCGGCGATGTCGATGATCGGGCTCTGCGACGCTCGATTGTCGGAGCCGCTGTCACCCCTTCCGGAAGATCGCCGCGCAGTCCTATCAAGGTACTTGAACGATCTGGGACTGAAGGTCGTCGCTGCACCGCAGGCATAAGACTGATGAACCTGTTTGGACTCCCATGCCCGCACTGCGGCCGACGATGTTTCGTTCGATTGCCATCCGGTTCGGGCTTCTGTTGAGCCTGGCTGGCGGGGGGGCGTGCGTCATTCGGTGGCTGCGGGGTTCGAGTTGGTTGGAGTCTCTGTACCTCTCGTTCATCACGCTCTCGACACTCGGCTCGCGAGATGTGGCAGTCGGCCCGAATGCCGACTCGCTGATGGTTTTCATGATCGTTTACATCGTGCTGGGACTAAGCACATTTGCGTTTCTGGCAGCTGATGTCGGTCGTTTCATTCTCAACGTCGAGTTTCGCAAGCTGATCGAAAGACATCGCATGGACCGCACCATCGCCACCCTCAAGGATCACTTCATCGTCTGCGGCATGGGGCGCATGGGGACCTCGATCTGCCAGTACTTGAGCGAGCGCAACCAGCCATTTGTCGTGGTCGACCGCGATGAGGCCCATCTGCAGAGCTACTGCGTGCCGCGGGGTTGGCTGTACCAGGTGGGCGACGCGACGGCGGATGCTGACTTACAGCGGGCCGGAATTCTGGCGGCGAGATCGCTGGCGACCACGTTGCCTACGGACGCGGACAATATCTATGTCGTCCTGTCGGCGCGGCTGCTGTCGCCTAAGATCCAAATCGTCGCCCGAGCCAGCGAAGAGACCGCCATCGAAAAGATGCAACGCGCAGGGGCCACGCGGGTCATCAGCCCCTTCAGCAGTGGGGCCGTCAAAATGGCCCGCTTCATGCTGAGTCCGAGCATCGAAGACTTTTTGGAGATCACCGACAAGCGCGGCGGCGAGCTAGAGCTGGCCGATGTTCAGATACGGGCGAACAGCCCCTACGTCGGGAAGACGCTCGACGAGACGGACCTCAGAGAACGCGGAGTCATGGTCATCGGCATTCGCCGGGCCAATGGTGAAAAACTGCTTCCGCCACCCGGAACGGCAGTCATCATGGAGGGCGACAGCTTGTTTGCTTTCGGAAGCTCAGCTGCAGTCAATGCGATGATTGGCCAAGATGACTCGTTTCGGTAAAGGCAGTGAGGGATCATCAACATCCAAGCAGGAATCGAGAAGATCAAGAGGCCATCGGCGGACCCGACATCCGTCTCGTCTGGACCTCGGGATCCAGACTACGACTCTGGCTCTGACTCTTGAATCATTTTAGCGGTTGAAGAGCATGTGATAGCCGACGAGTACGAGCAGAATGAACAGCCCCCCCTTGGCCCAGCCGGGGATCGAATCAAAGGTAAATTCGCCACCTTGGACAACGACCGTACCACTATTGTTTGCTTCCCCTGGGATCGGAGCTGTGGCAGGCGTCGCCCCTGTCGCTGCGAAAGCTCCCGCTCCGGCGTTTGCGGCTCCGCCCGACTTCTCGAACGGATTTTTCACAACTGCACTGGGAGCGATCGAAACATTGGCGAATGCGACCTTGCAGTGAGGGCACACTCCCGACTTGATCGCGCTTGTCGGAACCTCTTTCGTACAATTGGAGCAAAAGAGCGTTTCCGTGACGCCGGAGAGCGGAGTTTCTGGGGGGGCCTCTGACATTTCAGTCGAGGGCTCCGTGGCTTCGGCCTCGTTTTCTACATCAGTGTCCGACGATTCAGATTCGGGCTTCTTCGGCTTCGGAAGGTTCTTGATGCCGCCAAATCCACCATTTCCAATTCCATTGGGTTTGGGCTTCGTGGTTTTAGGATTGGTCGCTTCCGCCGGGTTCTTGGGGCCGGGTTTAGACATACCGGGCAATGCGACAGAGCCTGGCAGTGACGGTGACCCTGGCAATGTGGGGAGTGGTGAATCGATATCCAGTCCGGATCCTCCGGGATCGACTTCCCCCTCAATTTTCACACTCGTGTAAGCTGCGACGATCCGCTGGGCGACCACCTTGAAATCTTCTTCGGGCTGAAACTGAAATCGCCCATCTGTACTCCGCAGGCTCTCCATGCGATCAACGCTGACCCTTTGACCCTGTTCGCCGCGTTCGCGGTCTCGTCGGGACAGTGTTCCGGTATCAATGACAGCTTCCAAAGCCGTCAAACTGATCAGCTTGCCACGTACAGGCTTCCCATTGCTGGCTTTTGTCAGCTTCACAGAAACTTCTGGCCGTGTCGGAAACAGAAACTTGGGGTGTTCAGGAATAGTGGGAGCTTGCGCCGTCACCGATTCGCCGCAGAACGCGCCGGCAGCCACAATCAAACCCAACAACCAAGCCCGCATGACCGATCCTCCGATTGGACGACTCATCCCCATCTATGACCGCTGAAGAGAGTGGAAGATTCCTCGAAACTGGGTGAGAATCCGAGGATCATTGTAAACGGAAGTCGGCGTTTCTTCGCTCTTGTTTTTCTAAACTTTGCGTCAACGGTACGTAAACACAATCCCTAAAACATCTTATGGCCTTTCCGTTGTCCTACACCTTAAAGTGTTTCGATTTGGACTCACTCCCCCCAAAACGCAAACAAGCCCGCGTCGGTTTCCCGACGCGGGCTTGGGGCATGACAGTCCCCACCGAAATGCTTTGCGGAGAAGAGAGTGGCCAGTGGCCAGTGGTCAGTGGTCAGTTTTCAGTCGTCAGTGGTGAGAGAGACTGATGACTGGGAGACCGCGAGTGAGAGTCGCGGCACGGAGAGAGCTGAGAGAGTCGAGAGCTGAA
>Ga0105047_10008792_pt1 | contig 16774 bp, 14 predicted proteins | sample MAT04_FD_78384 | JGI IMG/M metagenome (GOLD analysis project Ga0105047, IMG submission 78384) | Freshwater microbial communities from Lake Fryxell liftoff mats and glacier meltwater in Antarctica - MAT-04 (megahit assembly) | ecosystem: Environmental > Aquatic > Freshwater > Ice > Liftoff...
AGTGTAATTGGTGTTCTGTTGGGAATTTTAATTTTCAACATGTCCATTTCAATCATTATGACAGGATTAGGAATTGTGGCACTGGGAGGTATTGTGGTGCGAAACGGAATATTGATTGTAGAGTTTATCGACACCCTTAAGGAACGGGGATTGAAAACGCGCGAAGCCATTGTTCAGGCTGGCCTTACACGTATTACGCCTGTTATTTTAACGGCAACGGCTACCATACTTGGTCTTGTACCCCTGGCTGTGGGTTTTAACCTCGACTTCGAAACAATGTTTACGCAGCTCAATCCGCAGATTCATATCGGTGGCGACAATGTAATGTTCTGGGGGCCACTTTCGTGGACAATTATTTTCGGCTTAAGTTTCGCTACTTTCCTTACGCTGATTTTTGTACCTTCCATGTATATCATTGCTTACGAAATGAAAATCAGATTGAAAAGAAGGAAATCAAATAAAATGATTGTGGATAACGATTAGTCTCAAATTTATAAATTAAAGGTGGCATTGGAAATTCCGGTGCCACCTTTTTTCGGTCAATAGGTTAATTTGTCGGCGACATGAAACCCGAATCCCTGCAAACCGGGCTTACAATTATTGTTTTTTATGCGCTTTATAATCATTGCTTCATGACTTATCAGTCCAGTTATTTTATCCTGAAAAGTACAGTTGTGAGAATAATTCACTGCAAAGGAAATCAGTTTATTTAAACATGATTTGTATTAAATACACTATATACCTATTTATGAAAATTTAACAGAACATTATTTTTTCGGAAGAATAGCCGTTAACCTTCTGCAAATATGCAATATATTTGATATCCAACGCTTTAAATTTTTTTTTCGGCAGTCTGGTTTTAAATTTCCCGATCCTGATTTTTCAGCATAAAGCGCTTGTTATAGGTTCAGTACCAATAATTTTACTAACTTTGCATTCCCAAAATAGTGAACGGCTTACCATGGAGAAAACAAAGATTTTATTTGTAACGCAGGATATAACACCTTTCATGAAGGATAGCCCTATGGGGCTTATTTCGAGGCATTTACCGCAAGGTATCCAGGAAAAGGGACGTGAAATCCGTACCTTCATGCCACGGTTTGGCAGCATTAACGAACGCAGGAACCAACTTCACGAGGTAATTCGTCTTTCGGGCATGAACCTGATCATCGACGATACCGACCACAGTCTTATCATAAAGGTTGCCTCCATTCAGCAGGCCAGGATGCAAATATATTTTATTGATAACGAAGACTACTTCCACCGTAAATATGTGTATCGCGATAAAAACAACGTTTTCTTCGAAGATAACGACGAACGTGCAATCTTTTTTGCACGGGGAGTAATCGAAACAGTAAAGAAACTGGGCTGGAGTCCTGATATTGTTCATTGCCATGGCTGGATGTCGGCACTTACACCGGTTTACATTAAAAAAGTTTACCACGAAAATCCACTCTTCTCGGGATCAAAAGTTGTAATGTCAATTTATGATGACGATTTTACTGAGCCTTTGCATCCTAACCTTCAGGCGAAACTAAAGCATGAAAATATTGCGATGAAGGATCTTAAGCATTTTAAAAAACCGGATTTTGTAAACCTGATGAAAGCTTCTATCGACTTATCTGATGGCGTTATCATTGCAAGCCAGGCATTCAACAGCGAACTGGCTGAATATATTGCACAAACGGGTAAGCCAATTCTTCCGTACCAGGGTGAAGATAATTATATACAGGTTTATAATGAATTTTACGAGAAAATTTTGCATAACTAATTGATCAATTCCCCATACAGTTATTAACAAATCAAAAAAAATATTCCCTTTGAAAAGGCTAGACTATCTCCGCCATTTATCATTCGTTGCACTGCTTTCGCTGGTAATTTTTTCCTGTTCCAAAGAACTCACTCCCATAGGACTGGGGCTGATTGAGGATGGAGATTTACTCAGTATGGGTTATACTGATACCGTACAACTGGTTGCATATACCATACCCGATGATTCAATTTATACCCGCAACCTGAATATCAATAATACTCCTTACATAATGGTAGGCAGTATGTACGATCCTGTTTTTGGGAAAACTACTTCTAACCTATATTCGCAACTGTTCCTTACAACGTTGCGCACGCGGTTCGGTACCAGCCCGGTTTTCGACTCGGCTTTTCTTTACCTTAATTATAAAGGTGCCTACGGCGATACGCTCAGCAATATGACTTTTCATGTATATAAATTAACTGAAAGTATTGTTGACTCACTCACTTCCTACTCATATAGCACTGTTAGTTACGACCCTGATCCTATTGGAGAAATAACTTTTCAGCCTAAGCCTCACGACAGCGCATTCTATGGGGGTGCAAAGCAGGCACCCACTCTCCGGATTCCTATCAACAGTAAATTTGGCAATGACGTTTTGGGTATTACTGATACCAACGCCCTGAATAACAATGCGGGATTCGTTAAAAAATTTAAAGGAATATGTATTATCGCCGAACCACAGAATACTGTGGGTAAAGGATCAATACTCACCTTCAAGATGCCATCTGATTATACACAATTGCAGATGTTTTATCACAATAATCCTGATTCGGCCAAATCCTATAGTTTTATAATAAACACGGGCTGTTCGAAGTTTCAGAACTATAACCATTACGAATATGCGGAAGCAATACCCTTGTTAAAACAACAATTGGCTGGCAATACCAGCCTTGGCGAACAGTTTTTGTTTGCACAGGGATTGGGAGGCACAAAGATTAAAATCCAATTTCCATACCTGGATAAATGGTTCGATAATGAAAAGATTATCGTAAATGATGCCCAACTGATTATAGGCAACTCTTCGGTATCCACTGTGTTTCCAAATCCCGGCTTCCTTTCCTTGCATGGTGTAGGCGAAAATGGTACAACAAGTCCGTTTAGCATTGTTGACGAAAATGATGCTTCCGGCTATTTTGATGGAACCTATAACCCGGCAGCCAATAATTACCGTTTCAGGATAACACGCTATGTGCAGCAGGTATTAACAGGGAAACAACGAAATAACGGTTTGCACCTTATCGTCCCGTCATCCGCACTTAACGCATCACGGCTTATATTGAACGGTACTTCCTCCCCTCAATCGGATTTGAAGCTCTACCTGAGATATACAAAACTCAAATAAATTTCATCTGCTGAAGTTTATACATCCTGAAATCATATTTCCCTTCGCTAATTCAGGCGGTTCACCTCTTAGAACACTAAGCCGCTTTGTGAACTTTGTATCTCTGTGGGATAAAGTATTTTGCCCAAAAAATACACTAATATAGTTGTAAGGCACTATCCAGTACTTCATTATTTTTCAATGAATTGGATATTCATTTTCAATGGCAAGATGCTAAAGTTTGACTTATTTGCCCGGCTCAAAATATGTAGGATTCAATGTAGTAAAACTGGATTCATTGAATAGTTAGTCGCTATTCGGGATTATAAATCCCATTTTGATAGAATTGTCACCGGTGTTTCCGGGTAATTTGTAATTCATGATATCGCATACATCTATAAGTCAGCACATTAAACTTTACTAATAGAACTGTATTATCTTTGGTATGATACTGGTTTTTATAATTCAAAAAACGGATGTTATAAACGGAATCGATTTTTTAAATGGTCTATTATTAAGTAAGAGCCAGTGTTATAGAAAGAATAAGCGAGAAAACGTGTCCTGTTTCACTACAGTCAGCTAACATTTCGTATTTTTGCCTTTTATTATAAAACCGGACTTTAAAAAGGTCGCTGTAAATGAACTAAAGTAAATTATTCATATAATCTTAAAAGTATGTGTGGAATTGTAGCATACATTGGTAAAAAACAAGCTTGCCCCATTTTACTGGGAGGTCTTCATAGGCTGGAATACAGGGGTTACGACAGTGCCGGAGTGGCACTTCTTAACGGACACCTTAAAGTTTTCAAAACCAAAGGCAAGGTATCTGATCTTGATGAGCTGCTCGAAGGGTTGGATGTAACTTCAACTATGGGAATAGCACATACACGTTGGGCCACGCATGGCGAACCCAATGATGTGAATGCACATCCTCATTATTCATCAAATGATAAAATGGCGATCATCCATAACGGGATCATCGAGAATTATAATGTTTTGAAACAGGAGCTGCAACAGCGTGGTTATATTTTTCGAAGCGATACCGATACTGAAGTACTGATGTACCTCATCGAAGATATTATGAAGAACGAAAAGCAACCTTTGGCCGAAGCAGTGCGTATTGCGCTTACACAGGTAACAGGTGCTTATGCTATTGTAATTATATCGCAGGACGAACCCGATCTCTTGGTTGCAGCCCGCAAAGGCAGCCCAATGGTTGTTGGTATTGGTGAAGGCGAATATTTTATTGCTTCCGATGCTGCTCCTATTGTTGAATATACCCGGCAGGTTGTGTATCCCGGCGACGAAGAAGTGATTACACTCAGTTTGGCTGAAGGATTAAAAATCCGTACCATCGCTGATATTGAAAAAACACCTTATGTGCAAACACTGGAAGTGAACTTGAGCGCCCTCGAAAAAGGCGGTTTCGAGCACTTTATGCTTAAGGAAATTTATGAGCAGTCTCGTACCGTAAAGGACAGTATGCGTGGCCGCTTACATATGGACGAGGGAATTATAGTCCTAGGCGGCATACAGGATTATCTTTCTAAATTTTTAGCTGCAAGGCGTATAATTATTGTCGGATGCGGTACATCGTGGCATGCCGGTATTGTTGGCGAATACCTTATTGAGGAACTGGCACGCATTCCTGTTGAGGTTGAATATGCATCTGAATTCCGCTATCGCAATCCTTTGATTTACGAAGATGATATTGTAATTGCCATTTCACAATCGGGCGAAACAGCCGACACACTGGCAGCCATCGAAATGGCCAAATCAAAAGGTGCTACAATTATTGGAATATGCAATGTGGTTGGATCGTCAATACCGCGTGCCTCACATGCCGGTTCGTACACCCATGCCGGCCCCGAAATCGGAGTTGCATCAACCAAGGCTTTTACATCGCAGGTTACCATTCTTACTTTGCTTGCGCTGATGCTTGCCGAGAAAAAAGGCACTATTTCGGCTTCACGCTATTACCGTATGCTGCATGAGTTTAATACAATCCCCGAGAAGATTGAGAAAACATTGAAATGCAACGAACAGGTTAAAGAAATTGCAAAAGTTTTCAGTAAAGCCACCAATGCCTTATACCTTGGCAGGGGAATTAATTTCCCTATAGCACTCGAAGGATCGCTTAAGCTGAAAGAAATCTCCTACATACACGCCGAAGGCTACCCTGCAGCCGAAATGAAACACGGACCAATTGCCCTGATCGATGAGGAAATGCCTGTGGTGGTTATTGCTACACGCAAAGGTCAGTACGAAAAGGTTGTCAGCAATATTATGGAAGTTAAAGCCCGCAAGGGTAAAATCATTGCCATAGTATCCGAAGGTGATGAGGATGTGCGTGCATTAGCTGATTACTGCATCGAAATTCCCGAATGCGACGAGATGCTGGTACCTTTACTGGCAACCATTCCATTGCAGTTGCTTTCGTATCATATTGCATTGCTGAGAGGGTGCAATGTGGATCAGCCGAGGAATCTGGCGAAGAGTGTGACGGTGGAGTAAAATCTGCAATCATTTATAAAACATGAAAGGCGTGATGTTAATTCACGCCTTTTTGTTTATGTATCTTTCCAAAGATGATGACAATACCTCGTGCACATTGCCGATAACTGGAATTCAGATATTGTATAACTGATATGGAAGAATTAGCATTTTGATTCATAAAAATATGAAAAGCCGAATGAAAAGACAATTTATACTTACATAATGCTAACGGACTAATAAAGTTACTATCCGGACTATCCTAATAGGATTAAATAGGAATGAATGTGGTATATATTTACCTTCATATACAACTGTTGTGAAAATTTCTATTAGGCTGGTCACTACACCCTGAAAATCACCTTGAAAAGCTCAATCGTTGTTGCGTTATGTTGCCATAAGAGGAAGCTCTCTTAGAAGGGACCGGCCTTATAAAAATGTGCCTGCGGTTCTTAGACAGAGGTATGTGCGAATGGCATGTGCGTAGCAATACACAGCAAGTTAAAATGTTAGGATTTGTTGTGCTTTTTCATGCCTTGTATTGCGAGTAGATACCTCTGGATTAGAACCGCAAGCATTGTTATAAAGCCTTGATCTTTTGGTACTTTTCCATCAAGGGAAAAGGACAAAGAAATAAATTCTAATTCAATTTTCGAATTTTGCGTGGAACTATTATAATGTCTTAACCTTTACAGCACATCAAAATATTATACTGCCGTGAATTATATATGCCATCTTTCAATATAATGAATACATTTACATATAAGGTTTTTTATTTGCATCGTAATGAATAAATATAACTATATTTGCATTTATATCTAAACTTTTTTTAGTAAGTTAGAAAAGCATGTTGGAATAGTTAATACATTTGAAGATAATATGGATAACCTGGTAGGGAATAGTATTTTGAAAACATTACGGTTCTAGTTATCGGGGTTTGATGTTAATATACATATTACGTATTGAAAATCAAGACTATAACGAATGGGAATAGCGAAAGAAAATAAAATAGCCTTGCTTATTGATGCAGATAATGCTCAGTCGGAATTTATTGAAAGTATGCTTGCTGAAGCCGGCAAAAATGGTAAGGTTACTATTCGTAGAATCTACGGTAACTGGATGGACACCAGGTTTAGCGGATGGAAAGAACAAATAAACAAATTTGCTATAAAACCGGTTCAAAAATTTTCGTTGGCAAAAGGAAAAAATTCGACAGATACGGCTATGATAATTGATGCCATGGATATACTTCATAGTAAAGCAGTATCCGGCTTTTGCATTGCATCCAGTGACGGCGATTTTACCGGACTTGCCCAGCGGATAAGGGAAGAAGGTGTTTTTGTAATGGGAATTGGGGAAGCAACAATCGTTCCTGATGCATTTGTTAACGCCTGCGACATTTTTGTTTATACCGAGAATCTTGTTGCCGAAAATGGATCAGAAATAATAAAGACAGAAGCAAAAACTCCTAGTTTAGAAGTAAAGAAGAAAGGGAAAATTGTAAAACAGGAAGTGCAGAAAATAATTCCAACTCCTGACCTGCCTCAAAACAAAATAACCAACGAGCCTATCGACTTAAAAATTATTATGAACGCATTCGATATGGCTGTGGATGTAAACGGGCTTGCCTATATGGGCGAAATTGGTAATGCATTAAGAAAAATAAACCCTGGATTTGATAGCCGCACATACGGCAGTGCAACAATCACTAACCTATTCAAGCGATTGCCCGAACTGTTCGAACTCGTTTACCAGGATAATAATTCATCGGCTTACCTGAAATTATAACAATAAACTTAGAAATGAATTTAATGACTCCCTTAATTCAAGTATATGGAATGGAAACGAATGAAAATCCTTTTGAAGATATAATAAGGATGAATAAAAATTCAGAATTGATGACGGAGCGAGGCAAACTAATAAAAAAAATCTCTAAAAACTTAACCTGAAAATTAGCATTATCCAATATTGTCTCAATCATCAGAGATTTCCCAACTTCCTATCAACCAACAAAATATATTTACTTATATAGAATAGTTCCATATAAATTTTTTTGAACTAATTACTTTCCCGCGCTGGCTTCTTCTTGAAGCGCGTCTGTAGGAATCTCAATTAAATAAATAATACTCACTCAAAAAAGTCGAAATATTGAACACAAAATGGAATTAAAAATTCATTTCAGCAAACACTTATGTTGAATCGCCATCCTGATTAGAAGTAATTTTGTTAAGTTTATAGGGAAGCAGTTAATTTATCTGGCATACATGCAGTAATTACGCCCGAACGGGAGAACATTGGTACCCGGGTATTGCATTTGCTTATGTTTATAGCCATTCCTTCGGTTTATGCAATACAAAGCCATCTTTCTTGATTACTTCTAAAGGGAATTGACTATCATTTAGTTTCTTACGACTAATAGTGAATGAACCTTTAGCTACAAGGTCAACTGAATTGTTGAATCGTTTTGGCGGAAATGCAACCAGAACAGTTTTTTGGGAAAATAGTTATGAATTTCTTTAATTGGTGGCACCAGGTCACTATCACCAGAAATTAACATAGCCATATCATATTTGTCAGTGAAAGCATCTATCATCATCTGAGTGGCAATATTTACATCAGTCATTTTTTCATTGTATGTTGCCCAGATATTGCCACATCTCCTGCATTCAATTGCCCCTTTCTGATAGTGACCATAATAAATTGATATTCCGGTTGTTTCGAGCGCTTCTATAAAAGTAATCTGTCTTTTTTGTTTGTCAGGATCATTACTTACCCTGGAAGTAAAATATTTTATCACAGCCAAGTCCTGTCCTGGTTTTAGAAATTAATTAACTAATTTATTAATATCCAGCCATTTATAGTTGTCAAAACCAGCATTCTTCATACCGAAATAGAGGTTGAAACCATCAACACAAACAATTACTCTTTCTTTTTTCTGCATAATACTTGTATATAGTGTAATCATGTATTACTTTTATAAAACAAAAACATCACCAATGATAGCATTTTTGGTTCGACGCTCCGAAAGGAGCGTTTCTCATTTTAAGACATCAATATCTATTACGAATATAAAAATTTTCTGGGTATGGGCTATTTTCTTGTATTTTTTTTATCTTTACTCTGCTATCCATAGTGTCCCCGTCAATTCGAAGTGTTCCCCAAAGGCCGGGAAGCAGAACTGATTATAATGCTTCTGCATCTGGTAAATCTTCCATAGCCGGATATCCGATATTATCCATTTTTATTGTCTCAATCATCAAATATTTCCCAACTCCCTATCAACCAACAAATTATATTTACTTATATAGAATAGTTCCATATTGGCAATTTTGAACTAATTTCTTTCTCTATTGTTATTTCAATAACAAAAAGAAATTAATTTTGCAGAAAATTTCAACCTATGAATTTATCACACATCGAACACATCGGAATTGCAGTTAAAAGTCTGGATGTCAGTATTCCATACTGGGAAAAGGTATTCGGACTCAAATGCTATGCTATAGAAGAAGTTGCCGACCAGCGCGTAAAGACTGCGTTTTTTATGGTAGGCCAAACTAAAATTGAATTACTCGAGAGTACTGATCCGGAAGGGCCAATCGGGAAATTCCTTGAGAAAAAAGGCGAAGGCATCCATCATATTGCTTTTGCAGTAAAAGATATCGATACCGCTTTGGCCGAAACTGAAGCCAATGGCATACAGCTTATCGACAAGCAGTCGCGTAAAGGTGCCGAAGGCATGAGCATTGGTTTCCTGCATCCGAAATCGACTTTCGGAGTGCTGACTGAACTATGCGAAAATAAAAATTCGTAGTGCATGGTGCAAAGTGCAAGAGTTGTCCCCAACCCCTAATCTGGACAAGCCAAACCAAAGAGAATTTGAATAAATAATGCTTCGGCTACGATCAACACAAGTATCGAAAAAGGAATCGAATAGTGAATAAAAAAATCCAGGTTGACAATTCTATGGTGGAAATCTAAAATCAATGTAAAGGTCCTTAACTTCAGCCTTCATTCCTTGTTCTTTATTCGATATTTTTACAACTTAAGGAAATGATTTGCTAACAAACCCAAGATTATTTTTTTAAGACCTTAACCCCTAAATCCTAACCCCCAAATCCTAATAAAATAAAATGGCTATTGAAGATAAAATTAAGCAACTGCTTGAAAAACGCGAACTTGCAAAACTGGGTGGTGGCCAGAAACGCATTGATTCGCAACACAAAAAAGGCAAACTAACCGCCCGCGAACGTATTGATTTATTGCTCGACGAAGGCAGTTTCGAAGAATTCGACATGTTTGTTTCGCACCGCTGTACTGACTTTGGAATAGAAAATGAAAAGTATCTCACTGATGGAGTGGTTACCGGGTACGGAACCATCGACGGTCGACTGGTATATGTTTTTTCCCAGGACTTTACTATTTTTGGTGGCTCCCTCAGCGAGGGATATGCCCGTAAAATATGCAAGGTTATGGATCAGGCCATGAAAGTGGGCGCTCCTGTTATTGGCATCAACGATTCGGGCGGAGCACGCATACAGGAAGGTGTTCAGAGTTTGGCCGGTTATGCCGAAATTTTTCAGCGCAATATTATGGCTTCGGGTGTAATTCCGCAGCTTTCAGCTATTTTCGGCCCTTGTGCCGGAGGTGCTGTTTATAGCCCGGCTTTAACTGATTTTATCATCATGAGCAAAACAAACAGTTATATGTTTGTAACCGGACCCAAAGTGGTAAAAACCGTTACCGGTGAAGTGGTTACTGATGACGAACTCGGAGGAGCAATGGTTCATGGTTCCAAATCAGGCGTTTCGCACTTTGTTGCCGAAGACGAACAGGAAGGAATCCTTCTTCTTCGTAAGCTACTCAGCTATCTGCCTTCGAACAACCTCGAAGATCCGCCACTTATTCCATGTATTGATCCAATTGATCGGCTGGAAGAGTCGCTGAATGAAATTGTTCCTGAAAATCCGAATAAACCTTATGATGTTAAGGATGTAATCCACCTGATTGCAGATAATAGTGAGTTCCTTGAAGTAGCCCGGCACTTTGCACCAAATATCGTAACAGGGTTTGCCCGCTTTAGTGGCATGTCGGTAGGTATAGTAGCTAATCAGCCTAACTACCTGGCCGGTGTTTTGGATATTAATGCTTCGCGCAAAGCGGCTCGGTTTGTTCGTTTCTGCGATGCTTTCAATGTTCCTATCCTTACCCTGGTTGATGTACCTGGTTTTCTGCCCGGAACTGCGCAGGAATACGGCGGAATTATTATTCACGGAGCCAAGCTACTGTTTGCCTATGGCGAAGCTACTGTACCAAAAGTTACAGTTATACTGCGTAAAGCCTATGGCGGAGCTTACGATGTAATGAGTTCAAAACATTTGCGCGGGGATATCAATTATGCATGGCCTTCAGCCGAAATTGCTGTAATGGGTCCTAAAGGCGCCATTGAAGTGCTGTACCATAAAAAGCTTGCTGCAATTGAAGATCCTTCAGAAAGAGAAGTTGAATTTCATAAGTACGAAAACGAATACAAAAGCAAGTTTGCCAATCCATATGATGCTGCCAGCTATGGTTTTATTGATGATGTAATTGTTCCGCGCAATACCCGTTTCAGGATAATACGCGCGTTTCAGGCATTATCGACCAAAAAGGATACCAATCCTGCCAAGAAACATTCAAACTTACCATTATGATGCTGACCATATTATTGCTGGCAGAGGCCGCCACCCGGCAAAAGGGTCAGGCAGCCGAAGAATTTGGTAAAATGGATCCTTCAGGAATTGCTATGGCAATTATTGCCATGTCGATAGTGTTTACTTCACTGATTTTACTGTATCTCACCTTCAAGTACATGGCAAAACTGTACAATATTGACCGGAAGAAGCTTTTCAGAAAAAGGCAACCTGGCATTGAAATTCAGGAAGAGGATGAAGAAATACCCGGTGAAACTCTGGCTGCCATTTCGCTGACATTACACCTTTACCATCAGCAAATGCAGGGTTTGGAAGATGCAGTGATGACTATTAAAAAAGCGTCTAAAGCTTATTCACCGTGGAGTTCAAAAATTTATGGCTTACGCAAAAATCCCAAAAATTAAGTAATTGCAAATGAAAAATTTTAAGTTCAGCATACACGGAAACGAATACGAAACCGAAATAATTGGTATCGAAGAAAACACAGCCGAAGTAATGGTTAATGGCATAACCTATACTGTTGAGATAGACCGCAAACTACAGTCAATTAAAACGCCGAAGTTAGTGAGGACTATGGCTGTGCCTTCAACAGATTCACATCCTTCGGTATCCAAAACTGCCAGTCCATCATCGCCAAAGGGAACAGGGAATATCAAATCGCCGTTGCCTGGTGTAATTCTTGAACTTTATGTCAAAGAAGGCGATATGGTAAAAATAGGTCAGAAACTGCTGATGTTGGAAGCCATGAAAATGGAGAATAACATCAATTCCGATAAGGAAGGACGCGTTGTTTCAATTAAAGCCGTTAAAGGCGACAGTGTGATGGAAGGTGATATTCTTATCGTAATAGGAGAATAGCGACATGGGAACTTCAGGAAATTTCTGGATATTTTTGTCCGATCATTTAGTCCAGTTCTTTGAGTACACTGCCTTCGCTAATTTTACTGTGGGACATGTATTTATGATTCTTATCGGGATTGTATTTATTTACCTGGCAATTGCAAGAGGCTTTGAGCCAATGTTACTTGTGCCAATTGGCTTTGGAATACTGGTAGGAAATATTCCTTTTTTAGGAGCCGATCATATTTTAAGTGGCGATCCTTTAAACCCGGAGATTGGTATATACCAAAGTGGCAGTGTACTCAATTATCTTTATTTCGGGGTACGATATGGTATTTATCCACCTATTATTTTTCTGGGCATTGGAGCCATGACTGATTTTTCGGCACTCATTTCAAATCCGAAATTAATGCTCGTAGGTGCTGCAGCACAATTAGGTATATTTGGAGCATATGCCGGCGCTCTTGCACTGGGCTTTTCGCCCGCCGAATCAGGTGCAATAGGTATAATCGGTGGTGCTGATGGTCCTACAGCTATTTTCCTTACTTCGAAACTTGCACCCGAACTGCTTGGTGCCATTGCAGTTTCCGCCTATTCATACATGGCTCTTGTACCTGTCATTCAACCTCCTATCATGAGGTTGCTCACCACTAAAAAGGAACGGTTAATCCGGATGAAACCTCCGCGCTCGGTTTCCAAACGCGAAAAAATTGTTTTTCCTGTAATCGGGATGTTGTTCACATGTTTCATAGTTCCGGCTGCTATTCCTTTATTGGGAATGTTGTTCCTTGGGAACCTTCTTAAGGAAAGTACTGTTACCAAGCGTCTTGCTGATACTGCCAAAGGTCCGCTGATTGATATTATTACAATTTTGCTGGGACTTACCGTTGGAGCATCTACACAGGCAACTACGTTTTTAACGCCCAAATCGGTAGGTATTTTTGCACTGGGCGCATTATCGTTTGCAGTTGCAACTTTTGGTGGTGTGATGTTTGTAAAGATTTTCAACCTTTTTCTGAAAGAAGGGAACAAAATCAACCCACTTATTGGGAATGCCGGTGTTTCAGCAGTTCCGGCAAGTGCCAGAGTATCACAAGTTGTTGGATTAGAATATGATAGCACCAATCACTTGCTTATGCATGCCATGGGACCAAATGTAGCAGGAGTTATCGGTAGTGCTGTGGCAGCGGGTATTTTGCTGAGCTTCCTGTATTGATAAAGATTAAGGAGTAAGTTATAAGGAGTTAAGTAAGATTTAAGGGATAAGTAAGAAAAGGAAACCCTGCGACCCTGCGCTTCGGCTCCGCTTAGCGGTCTGTAACGTTGTAACCCTGCGCTGCGACTCCGCTCAGCGCTCTGTAACTTTGTAACCCTGAAATTCAGAAACCCTTAATTCGGAATAAATATTCGCAAAATCACAAAGAAAGCTCCGATAATCCGGGGCTTTTTTTACTTTTACACTTTATTTCTTTTCCTAAGAATATTTTCAAACCTACTCATATCATGCTTATTATTGGAATTGCCGGTGGCTCGGGATGCGGCAAAACTACCGTAGTCCGCGAAATCATCAACCGCTTACCTAAGAATTCGGTTGCCGTAATTCCACAGGATGCCTATTACTGGGATAACGGGCATCTCTCGCCCGAAGAAAAGTTGAAAATTAATTTCGACCATCCTAATTCTTTTGAATGGAATCTTTTAATCGAACATATTGATGCACTGCGCCGTGGCGAAAGCATAGAAATGCCAGTGTATTCCTACATCACTTGTGGAAGATTAAAGGAAACTGTCAGGATAGAACCTCGCCAGGTGATTATTATTGAGGGCATACTTATCTACAGTGATCCAAAACTAACCAAACGCCTGGATATAAAAATATTTGTTGATGCCGAAAGCGACGACCGCCTTATGCGCATTATCCGTCGCGATACCGTTGAGCGTGGCCGCGATGCAATGCAGGTACTCGAACATTATACCCGATGGGTGAAACCAATGCACATTCAGTTTATTGAGCCAACCAAACGGAATGCCGATATTATAGTTCCGCAAGGTGGTGAAAATAAAGTTGCTATTGATATTCTGGCTTCGAGGATAAAGATGAAACTGGATTCGGGAGACTGAAAATAGTGAATAGTGAATAAAGAGTAGTGAAAAGTGAATAGACAACCATCATTAAACAATGGCACAAACAGGAACTAACTTGAAAATTTTGGAATAGGGTGAAATAGTAAAAAGTGATTGTCTTCTGGCATTAGAAATTTAAAACTTTGCACATATCGTGTTCGGAGGGTTCTGCCCCACGGGGAGATGTCCGAAGGACAGAGGGGTCAAAAAATGAAAAGGCAACCGCCATTTTCGTAGTGCACAAGCTAAGTTTAGTATGATATATCTATCTGAAATTCAATTATTAGCATTCATGTTAGATGAATAGTGTCTGTACTCCCGCAGGGTGTCTGACACTGGAAAGATTGAAGATTGAATAACGAATAGTGAATAACGAATAGTGAAAAGTGTCTGCTTTCCCGCAGGGTGTCTGACACTGGAAAGCGTGAAAAGTGAATAATGAATAGTGCCCTTCGATTCCGCTCAGGGTGACAAATAGTGACTAGGTAATTATCAAAATATTAAATCCGTTTTCATCCGTTCTTTCCGCGGCATCCGCGTTCCATTTTAAAAACCGTTATCCGAAATTATTTCTAGTCATTATCCTCCGCAAACCATTCGGCATACGAGGTAACGGTTTCGCGCAGCAGCAAATGGTGAAGTTTTACATTTGCCGGCAGTTGGTATTTTAAACGTGCTACAAAATCGATCAGCATATTTTCGCTGGTAGGCTGGTAATCAACAAGTATTGTCCGTCCGAACATTTCAACATCAGGTGCGAAATCGTTTGCTGACGCCTGGTTTAGCACCAAGGCATGATCGAACTCATCAATTATGCTTTTACGCACTATTTTCTTCAGGTCGCCGAAATCCATTACCATCCCGAGTTTAACAGAGTTGGTATCCGAAACCGGAATTCCGGTTATGGTTACCAGGAGTTCGTATGAATGACCGTGAATATTACGGCACAGCCCATCGTAGCCTTTCAGGGCGTGAGCCATCTCAAATTTGAATTCTTTTGTAAGTCGAATGGTTTGCAATGGGGGAACGGATTAAAAGGTTCAAGGTTTAAAGTTCATGGTTCAAAGCTTCGCGTTCAAAGGTTCAAGGTTTCGCGTTTAAAGCTGGACAAGGTTAAGATGAGTGGTATGATGGGGATGAGTGGTCATACATTGTCATACAGTTGTTAATCTCTATTTTCTGTTTTTCACTTTTAAAGATTCAATGCTTCGCGTTCCTGCTTTGTCGTTCCTCTTCGCAGTGATAGGTTCAGTGCATCTTGTGGTTAAGTATTATAAGCATTAGTTAAGACTTGTATTCAGGAATCCGGAACTTAGAACCTGGAACAAGGAACCCGGAAATACTTATCAATTCTTAATAATCCTCGCCTGGTAAATGGTTTGGTAGTTATTAAGAGAAAGTCGCACCAGATAAAAGCCGGCAGGTAAACCCTCAAGATTCAGAATTGCCCTGTCGCCACTCACACTCATTGGTGCAAAAACCGGTGTGCCTGTGGATGAATAAACAGTAAATCCGTTGTTTTGTTGGTTGTAATCGGAAGGTAATACAACTGTACAGCTTGCTGAAACAGGATTGGGATAAACCTGAAGTGCTGCCTGAACTGGTTCATTGGTCAGACCTACGCTTGAAGTCCATATAAGGTTAACATACTCCGGATGGTCGATATAAGGATTGCGATTATTCTGAATGGCATAAACAGCATTATTACGTGCAATTTCCTTTTGAGAAACCGGATCGTTTTGTGCCCACTTCAGTAACATATTCCTTGCCCATGCTTTTAATTGCGAACCTGTTACCATATCGCTGCCCGGCCAGCCACTATCTTCCTTATAATATCTGGTAGCCATATAAAAATAGTTTCGGGCAAAATCACCTTTATACTCATTGATAGGCTCAAATACATTTCCCGAATAACCCGGAGTTATACATATACCCCATTTTGAGCCATTCTGAGAAGTCCAGCTTCCGGCAGCAACTTCTCCATAAGGGTCATTGCCACGTTTATTGTTAACATATCCATCAGTTGGAACCAGATGAAAAAGATCAGTATGCATAGGCGGCTTTTCTCCACCGAACCAACTCTTGGGCCAGGAATGTTCGCGGTTGTAACAATCTGCTTCACTATTATAGTCTCCACCAATTCCGCACTGATTAGTGCTAAATGTAAATTCGTAAGGAGGTGACCCACCAGGAACATCAGAATACATATCCCACACTTTTCCGTTTGATTTTTTATCTGTCGATTTAAAACTGATCCATAAAGCTGCGTAAGAAACTGAAGTATGGTTAGCAATAATATCATGCAATGCCTGTTGCAGTTGAGTGCCTGTTTTCCCGGAAGCCGTATTATAATATGTGGGAGGTGCCTGTGCTTTAGTAATTACAAGAATTGCAATCAGCAGGATGGAGAGTAAAGTTTTTTTCATTTTAATATAATAGATTTGAGGGTGGTGTTTAATGTGTTTTATGATGAATTTTAAAACCGTGTGATGG
>Ga0105047_10008794_pt1 | contig 16769 bp, 14 predicted proteins | sample MAT04_FD_78384 | JGI IMG/M metagenome (GOLD analysis project Ga0105047, IMG submission 78384) | Freshwater microbial communities from Lake Fryxell liftoff mats and glacier meltwater in Antarctica - MAT-04 (megahit assembly) | ecosystem: Environmental > Aquatic > Freshwater > Ice > Liftoff...
ATAAGCACCCGCACCAATCAGCGTCGGGATGGCGAGATAGAACGAAAAATCAGTGGCGGCCTTGCGCGACAAGCCCAGCAACATGCCTCCAATGATGGTGGCACCGCTGCGGCTGGTGCCCGGAATCATGGCAAAACACTGCACCAGTCCAACCTTCAGAGCATCCGCTGGGCTCATTTGGTCCACATCATGAATGCGGGAACTGGACGGATTTTTCTGCTGGCGGCGCTCGGCCCATAAGATGATGAAGCCGCCAATGATGAAGGCGCTAGCCACCACCACCGGCGTGAACAGGTTCTCTTTGATGGCCTTGCCAAACGCCAGCCCCAAAATCACCGCCGGGAAAAACGCAATCGTCACATTCAAGGCAAAACGCTGCGCCTGCTTGTCAGTTGGCAGCGCCACCACCGTGTCGCGAATCTTTTGCCAATACACCAGGATCACGGCAAAAATCGCGCCGGTCTGAATAGCAATGTCAAACACCTTGGCTTTCTCGTCATCAAAGCCCAGCAACGCACCGGCCAGAATCAGGTGGCCGGTGGACGAAATAGGCAAAAACTCGGTCAACCCCTCTACCAGGCCCATGATGGCGGCCTTGATCAACAACACAATATCCACGAAAACTCCTTGTCTGTTTCACGATTATCACAGCCTGCTCGCTGCGACTCTTTTGGCCACATGCAGAAAACGCGCCAAATACGCCGCTTGGCAAGCCTCTATTTTTCGTGGGATCATAGACGCCACTCCTGACTGAACTCACCCATGACCGACACGCTTGCGCTCCAATCCTTGCCCCTTTTTCCGCTGGGCACGGTGCTGTTTCCTGGCGGCTACTTGCCGCTGCAGATTTTTGAGGTGCGTTACCTCGACATGATCGGCAAATGTTTCAAGACCGGCGCCCCGTTTGGCGTTGTGTCGCTGAACCGCGGGCATGAAGTGCGCCAGGCCCCAGGCAACAAGCCTGGCGGTGACAGCTTTGCCCAAGAGATTTTTTACCCCACCGGCACCCTTGCCCGCATCACCCACCGGAGCCGACCCCAGGCCGGGTTGATGGTGATTCAATGCACCGGCGAACAGCGGTTTACCGTCAGCAACCACCATTTGCTCAAGCACGGCCTGTGGGTGGCCGATGTGGCGCTGCAGCCCGAGGACCAAAAAGTCGCTATTCCGCCAGACCTGTTGGCCGTGGCCACCACGCTCAAACGGGTGATTCAAACCTTGCAGGAGCAGCAACTGCAGGCCGATCAAATGCTGATCCAGCAACCGTACCAGTTGGACGACTGCGCCTGGGTGGCCAACCGCTGGTGCGAACTGCTGCCGATGGCGCTGGAGCTCAAGCACCGAATGATGGCGCTGGACAACCCGCTGGTGCGCCTCGAACTGGTCAGCGATTTGTTGGAGCGCAACGGCATTCCCACCTGAGGCCGCCTGCCAAGCCACTGGCCTGCGCATAGTTCATGAGAGCTTGCATAATTGCCTTTTTTGGCACGCCATCGCCCAAAGATCGCTATTTCACCAGGTGACCCATCATGAGTATTCGCTACACCAACGTCATCAACCACCTGCCTGAAACCAAGATGCGGCTTTACCCCACCAAGGTGATCAACATCATCGGCGGGCCGGGTAGCGACAAATCTCTGTTTTCTGCAGCGATGGTGCTGCATTTGAGCTTGCACGGCAAAACGGTTGAAACCATTCCCGACTTTGCCAAATCACTGGTATGGCAGCAAAACTTTGAGGTGCTGAAAAACCAGTATTTCATTGCCCAGCGGCAGTTTGAAATGCTCAACCTGATTGACGGCCAGGTGCATTTCCTGATCACCGAATGCTCTTTGCCCCAAGTGCTGTTCTATAACGAAAACTATGCCGACAACATCTGCGACGTGGCCAAAACCCGCGAGCAAATTCTGGAGTGGTACCGGCAAAACGACAACGTCAACATCCTGGTCAAGCGCGGCAACAAAAAGTATGTGCGCAGCGGGCGTTTTCAGGACGAAGAGCAGGCCCGCGAAGTTGACGAGGGCCTGCGCGAGATTCTGGTCCGCGAGCACCTGCCCTTTACCGAACTGACGCCTGACCTGAAAGCCATTCACGCTTTTGCCGAAACGCTGATGGAATAACCCGCAGCGCCTAGGTTTCCCGGGGCCGCAGGCCTTGCGGAATCCAGGTGGCAAAGTGCGCGTTGATGCGCTCCTCGTGGCGCTGCCACCAGATGCCCAAACCCACCAGTCCCAAACCAATCAGCGTCAGCACAAACGCAAAAGCCAGGCTGTCGCCAAACACCCGGTGTGACAAATACCCCAGGTAACCCGCCACGCCCAGCCCGCCAAACACAGTAAACACCCGCCGCCCAATGGCAGCCCCGGCAAAAATCATGGCCAGGTTGATCAGGCAGTACAGCGCTTTGCCCAGCTCTGAGTCTGAATTGCGCCAACTCAGGCCGCCCCAAAACATCAAAGCGCCAAAGATATACAGCCAAAAAGCGTAGTCTTGCCGCCACTCTGCCTCACGCGCCTGGCGGCTGCGCACATCCACCCACAGTGCCATAAAAATGGTTGCCAGGCCAAACACCAGCGACACATCACGCATGAACTCAAAGTCCCACTGCTCGCCCTGCTGCATCAGGCCATTTGCGGCGTCCATGCTCAGGTACCACAGCGTCACCGCAATCGGCATCACCATGAAAGGCAGCCGGTAGCGCCACAACATCACCACACCTGCAGCCAGCGTCACATATTCCAGCGTCAGCCAGCGCCAGTTGATGTAGGTGTGGTACGCCGAGTAGCCAAGCGGCCCGCCCGGCGGCCACCAGCCCATGCCCTGCTGAAAACACCACACCACCAGCGGCACCAGCACCACGGCCAGTGTGGCCAAAATGCCCGCAGGCACCGGCAGGTGGCGGCTTTTCAGATGGTCGGCCACCTTCAGGCAGGCCAGCAGATAGGCCGCGCTAATGGTCATCAAACCCCAGGCACCAAACGCGTCCCAGCTCAAGGTCATGAACAGCGTCATGGCCCCTATGGCCACCATGCCGCCAAAGTAGTACAGCGTATTGGTGAAACTGAAGCGCGGCGCGCTCGCGTACACACCCGCAGACGCAGCCGCCAAGGACTGAGCAACTTGCGGCGCGGCGCTGGCTTGTCTTGCCCAGCGCGCCCACAGCGCTTGCGCCTGCTGGCGTGTGATCACACCGTCTTGCGCCGCCAGCAACAAGTCACGCTCGCCCACCTGCGCGACAACATGCATGGGTTTCTCTGGCAAGTCAGCAGGTGATGATTCGGGCATGGTGAACTCTGTGGTAACCGCGCACAATGAGCGGCCGCAAATCATAACTAACGCAAGCACGCCGCCTAAAATCGCGCACATGAGCCACCCCACCCCACCCCAAAAACAAGCAACTGCGAACCAAGCGGCGCCCGACACCGTTAAGCCCAGCAACTTTTTACGTCAGATCATCGAAAGCGATCTGGAAAAAGGCACTTACGCATCCCGCCGCTGGGCTGGCACCCCGGGCGATGCCGCGCACCAAGCCGCAGGCCCGCTTGACCCCGCCAAAATCCGCACCCGCTTCCCGCCCGAGCCCAATGGCTACCTGCATGTGGGTCACGCCAAAAGCATCTGCATCAACTTTGGCCTGGCGCGCGATTTTGGGGGCGTGTGCCACCTGCGCTTTGACGACACCAACCCCGAAAAAGAAGACACCGAGTACGTCAACAGCATCATCGAATCGGTGAAGTGGCTGGGCTTTGACTGGGCACAACTTGGCCAGGCACCCGGCAGTGCCGCCCCCTACCAAGCCAGCGACTACTTTGACTTCATGTACCGCGCCGCCGAGGCGCTGATCGAAGCCGGCCACGCCTATGTGGACGAACAAACCCCAGAGCAAATGCGCGTGAACCGGGGCGACTTTGGCAAGCCCGGCATCGACAGCCCCTACCGCACCCGAACCGCGGCTGAGAATTTGGCACGCTTTCACGAGATGCGCGATGGCCAGCATGCGGATGGCGCTATGGTCTTGAGAGCAAAAATCGACATGGCCAACCCCAATATCAACATGCGCGACCCGGCTATCTACCGCATCCGTCGCGCCACCCACCACAACACCAGCGACAAATGGTGCATCTACCCGATGTACACCTACGCGCACCCGATTGAAGACGCGCTGGAGCAAATCACCCACAGCTTTTGCACGCTTGAATTTGAAGACCAGCGCCCGTTTTATGACTGGGTGCTAGAGCGGCTGATTGAAAAAAAAACGCTGCCAGATGGCCGCGTGGTGAGCGGCCTGCTGACCGCGCCGCCGCCGCGCCAGACCGAATTTGCCCGCCTGAACCTCACCTACGTCATCACCAGCAAACGCAAGCTGGCGCAACTGGTGAACGAGAAAAAGGTCAACGGCTGGGACGACCCGCGCATGCCAACCATCGTCGGCCTGCGTCGCCGGGGCTACACACCAGAGGCGCTGCAGGCCTTTGCTGACCGCATTGGCGTGACCAAGAGCGACAGCTGGATCGATTACGGCACGCTGGAAGGCTGCCTACGCGAAGACCTGGAGCTCAAAGCCCACCGCGGTTTTGCCGTACTGAACCCGGTGAAACTGGTATTGACCAACTGGGCGGAAGTGTTTGGCAGCGACGAGCACCTGGAGCCCTGCACCCAGCCCGCCCTACCGCACGTGCCAGAAGGTATGGAACCACCCGCACCGCGCCACTTCTCAGTAGGCAAAGAGGTGTGGATCGAGCGCGAAGACTATGAAGAAGTGCCGCCCAAGGGCTACAAGCGCTTGTTCCCCGGCAACACCGTGCGCCTGAAAGGCGGCTACGTGATCGAATGCACTGGCGCTACCAAAGATGAAGCAGGAAACATAAGCAGCGTAAGGGCTACTGTGGTTCCAGACACCAAGAGCGGCACCCCTGGCAGCGATACGGTAAAGGTGAAAGCCGCCATCACCTGGGTGGGCGTGGCTGACGGCGTGCAGGCCGAAGTGCGCCTATACGACCGCCTGTTTAGCGATGCCCAGCCGGACGCGGGTGGAAAAGACTTCCTTGCAGCGCTGAACCCGAACAGCCTGAAGGTCATCACCGCGATCGTGGAACCCTCGCTGGCCAACGCCCGGCCCGGCCAGAACTTCCAGTTTGAGCGGCATGGGTACTTTGTGGCGGATCGGGTGGATCACGCGTTGGGCAAGCCGGTGTTTAATTTGGCGGTGGGGTTGCGGGATTCGTGGGGTAAATAAAGTGGGTATGCGCAAGTTCCACTTCAGCAGCGCCTCGACTGCTTCGACAGATTTGGCAGCTGGCAAGTCAATGAGCACCCGACGCAACCAAGCATAGGGCTCAAGTCCATTGGCCTTGGCCGTCTGCACCAACGAATAAACTACCGCCCTGGCATGCGCCACCGCCGATATAAACCAGTTCACAAGTCGTCAAGTCCCGCACTACAAGAGGGTCGTTTTCAGCCGAAGTTACGGTGGTTACCGCCTGTTGCACGATTTTGTCCGCCACTGAGGCTCTTCCAAGTGGACGTTGTTTGCCATCGGCCTTGGGTATGAACACCAGTTCCTGAGCGTTACGGTCCGGGCTTTGGTTGCCTTCGAAGACCTATGGGGACTCTGGGTCACCGCGCGCACTGGAGTCCACCAGTGCCAGCAGGTCGGGCAGCAAGGTGACGTCCTTGGTCTGGATCTTCTTGTGAGTGCAAATTCAATTCCGAAATGTCAGATGCCTTGCCTTCCCGCATCAAGAAGTCTGAAGTTGCGCTTTTCTGCGTAATACGCCATAGAGGCCACGGACGAAATCGGAGGACGCTTGCTTGCCCCGTTGCGCTCAAACTCCGATCTGGGACAATACAGCCTTACATGAATTAAGCGGTACGCGACATATTCCTGCCTGCCCGCCTGCACCATCCCCAAACACATGACTACTGCACTGCAACCCGTCGCCATCTCCCCGGTGGAAGACACCGTCGCCGACATCAAAGCTGGCCGCATGGTGATTCTGGTCGATGAAGAAGACCGCGAAAACGAGGGCGACCTGATCATCGCGGCTGACCATGTTACCGCCGAGGCGGTCAACTTCATGGCCCGTTTTGGTCGTGGGCTGATTTGCTTGACACTCACCAAAGAACGCTGCGAGCTATTGCAATTACCGCCCATGACGGCGCGCAATGGCGACAAGAAGGGTACGGCGTTCACGGTGTCGATTGAAGCCGCCGAAGGCATCACCACCGGCATATCCGCCGCCGACCGAGCGCACACCGTCAAAGTCGCGGTGGCACAAGGCGCCAAGCCAGCTGATCTGGTTCATCCTGGTCACATCTTCCCGCTGCAGGCGGTGGATGGCGGCGTGCTGATGCGCGCCGGCCATACCGAAGCGGGTTGTGATCTGGCGGCTATGGCGGGCTGCGAGCCCGCCGCCATGATCTGCGAGATCATGAAAGACGACGGTACCATGGCGCGGCTGCCTGATTTGCAGCTGTTTGCCGCCGAACATGGCCTGAAAATTGGCACCATTGCCGACATGATTCACCACCGCAGCCGCATGGAGTCGCTGGTCGAGCACATCGGGCAGCGGCCGCTCAACACCGCATTTGGCCAGTTCACCGCCCATGCCTTCAAAGACAAAACTGCCCACAGCGTACATCTGGCGCTCGTCATGGGCGAGTGGACGGCCGACGAGGCTGTGCTGGCTCGCGTGCACGAGCCGCTGTCGGTGCTGGACGCGCTTGAAAAGGGCCGCGTCATGCACTCCTGGAGCCTGGAAGCCAGCCTGACCCGTGTTGCCGCCGAGGGCAAGGGCGTGGTGGTGTTCCTCAACTGCGGCGAAAGTAGTGCGCAATTGCTGGCGCAGTTTGACGGCACCGCCAAAGCCAGTCACGGCCCCGAACGTGGCCGCGTGGATTTGCGCACCTATGGCGTGGGCGCGCAGATTTTGCGCGAATGTGGCGTGCAAAAAATGAAACTATTGGGCAACCCCCGGCGCATGCCCAGCATGACCGGCTACGGTCTTGAAATCGTCGGCTACGTCACGCCCTGACCTCAACAATTTACCCAAACACCATGCTGATCGCAGAACAAGGCGCACTTGACGCTACTGACTCCCGCCTGAACGGCAAAAAGCTCACCATTGGCATCGTGCAAGCGCGTTTCAACACCGACATCACCAACGCCTTGGCAGAGGCCTGCCGCACCGAACTGTTGGCCCTGGGCGTCGCCGAAGACAACATCACCCTGGTGCAAGTGCCCGGCGCGCTAGAAGTGCCGATTGCCCTGCAGGGCCTGGCCGACAACCTGAAATACGATGCGCTGATTGCGCTAGGCTGCATCATCCGCGGCGAAACCTACCACTTTGAGCTGGTGGCCAACGAATCTGGCGCGGGCGTGAGCCGCGTTGGGCTGGACTACAAGGTGCCGATTGCCAACGCCATCCTGACTGTCGAAAACATGGCCCAAGCCGTGGCCCGCCAAACCGACAAAGGCCGTGACGCTGCACGCGCGGCCGTTGAGATGGCCAACCTGCTGGAAAGTATTGAATGAGTGAATCAAGCCACCCCGTCGGCCCTTCCAAACGCCCGCCGCGCCAACCCCGCAAGGGCTTGACCAGTACCGGCGTGCGCAAAGCGGCCAGCAAGTCTGAGCGTTCCCGCGCTCGTGAATTTGCACTGCAAGCGCTTTACCAAGTGCTGGTGGGCAGAAATCCACTGGATGACGTGGACGCCTTCACCCGCGACCTGGCCGGGTTTTCCAAAGCCGATGCAGTGCATTTTGATGCGCTGCTGCATGGCTGTGCCGAACACGCAGCCGAGCTGGATGCGCAAATTCAGCCGGTGCTGGACCGCCCTTTGAGCGAAATCTCGCCGGTGGAACACACCTGCATGTGGATTGGTGTGTATGAATTTGCCCACTGCCCGGACGTGCCTTGGCGCGTGGTGCTGAATGAATGTATCGAGCTGGCGAAGGAGTTTGGCGGTACAGACGGCCACAAATATGTGAACGCCGTGCTCAACGCTCTGGCCCGCCAGTTGCGTGAGGCAGAAGTAAACGCTGACCGACCCTCGGGCCACACACCAGGCCACACCGCTGCTTGACCATGAAGGTGTCTGAGCGCGCCCAGCGCATTGAGCCGTTTTACGTGATGGAAGTCGCTAAAGCTGCACAGGCTTTGGCAGCCGGTGCAGCAGATTCTGGCAAGCCGATGATCTTTTTGAACATTGGTGAGCCTGATTTCACCGCGCCGCCGCTGGTGCAAGAGGCCGCGGCCAAAGCCATCCGCGACGGTTTGACGCAATACACACCGGCCACCGGTCTGCCTGAACTGCGCCAGCGCATCAGCCAGTGGTACCTGCAGCGCTTTGGCGTGGCAGTGCCTGCCAGCCGCATTGTGGTGACCGCCGGGGCCTCGGCCGCGCTGCAGCTGGCTTGTCTGGCGCTGATCGACCCGGGCGATGAGGTGCTGATGCCTGACCCCAGCTACCCGTGCAACCGGCACTTTGTGACCGCTGCCGGGGGCAATGCGGTACTGATCCCCACCACCGCTGCGGAGCGCTTTCAGCTCAGCACCGACAAAGTCGCTGCCGCCTGGAACAAAAAGACGCGCGGCGTGCTGCTGGCCTCCCCCTCGAATCCCACCGGCACCTCTATGTCGCTATCAGAAATGAAGCGTATTCATAAGGTAGTACAGGGGCTGGGAGGCATTTCTATCATTGACGAAATCTACCTGGGCCTGAGCCATGAGGCCGAGTTTGGCCAGACGGCTCTGGCGCTGGGTGACGACATCATCAGCATCAACAGCTTTTCCAAATACTTCAGCATGACCGGCTGGCGCCTGGGCTGGCTGGTGGTGCCCGAAGCGCTGGTACCGGTGATCGAGCGGCTGGCGCAAAACCTGTTCATCTGCCCCAGCACCATTTCACAACATGCCGCGATGGCATGCTTTGAGGCCGAGAGCCTGACCGAATACGAGCGCCGCCGTGCCGAGTTCAAAGCCCGGCGCGACTACTTCATCCCCGCCCTCAACGCCCTGGGGCTAAGCGTGCCAGTGATGCCCGACGGTGCGTTTTACGCCTGGGCCAACTGCGAGGCCGCGTGCGACAAGCTGGGCGTGCAAGGCAGCTGGGATTTGGCTTTTGCGCTGATGAACCGCGCCCATGTAGCGGTCACGCCCGGGCGTGACTTCGGCCACGCCGGCACCGGGCACTTCATCCGCTTGTCAACCGCCAATTCAATGGCGCAACTGCAAGAGGCGGTCAGCCGACTCGGTATGCTGCTGGCATGACGCACACCACTGCCACCCAGCCGGGCACTGATCGACCATCGTTTAACTGGCCGTTGCGTGTGTATTGGGAAGACACCGACGCTGGCGGCATCGTTTACTACGCCAACTACCTGAAGTTTTGCGAGCGTGCCCGCACCGAGTGGTTGCGTGCCTGCGGCATCCACCAGCAAGCCTTGAAGCTGGAAACCGGCGGTATGTTTGTGGTGGGTGAAGCGCATGTGCGTTACCTGAAAAGTGCCCGGCTCGACGATGAACTTTTGGTGACAACCACACTCACAGAACCGGGTCGGGCGTCCATGACCATCCAGCAGCAGGTGCTGCGCAAGACCGACAGCGAGCCGGTGCTGCTGTGCGAGGCCACCATCCGCGCCAGCTGGATCAACGCCCAGGGCAAACCCACCCGAATTCCCCAAGTTATCCTGGACAAACTGTTATGAACCAAGACCTTTCCATCCTCACCATGGTGCTCAATGCCAGCCTGGTGGTGCAACTCGTGATGGTGCTGCTGATGGGGATTTCGATCGCCAGCTGGGCGGCCATCTTTCGCAAACTGTTTTCGCTGGGCAAGGTCAAGGGCCTGAACGACAGCTTTGAGCGCGAGTTTTGGTCAGGCAGCAGTTTGAACGACCTGTATGCCGGAGCGGCCAAAAACGCCAAAACTTCAGGCCCGATGGAACGTATTTTTGCCAGCGGCATGCGTGAGTACCAAAAACTGCGCGAAAAGCGCATTGCCGACCCCGGCACCCTGATGGACGGTGCCCGGCGTGCCATGCGCGCCAGCTTTCAGCGCGAGATGGACGTGATCGAAACCCATCTGTCGTTTCTGGCCTCGGTAGGCTCTGTGTCGCCGTATGTGGGCTTGTTTGGCACCGTCTGGGGCATCATGCACTCGTTCACCGGCCTGGCTGCCTTGACCCAGGTGACCCTGGCCACAGTGGCGCCCGGCATTGCCGAAGCGCTGGTGGCCACCGCCATTGGCCTGTTTGCCGCCATTCCGGCGGTGGTGGCCTACAACCGCTTTGCACGCGACATTGACCGCATCTCCATCCGGCTGGAGACCTTCATCGAAGAGTTCTCCAACATCCTGCAGCGCAACGTTGGCGCCCAATCTGCCTCCGGGCATTAACCAGGAGCCAACAACATGCCAGCAACAGTGGGCCGGGGCCGCGGGCGGCGCGCCATCAACGACATCAACATGGTGCCTTTCATCGACGTGATGCTGGTGCTGCTGATCATCTTCATGGTCACCGCACCGCTGATTTCACCCAGCATGATCAACCTGCCCAGCGTCGGCAAGGCCGAGAAGCAACCGGACCAAGTGCTGCAGATCATCATTGGCAAAGACGAATCGCTGGAGCTCAAAGTCAAAGACAAAACCAGCTCTGTCACCCTCAAAGACGTAGCGGGCGTGGTCAAACAAGCCCAAGAAGGTGTCGCCAACTCGGCCGTGGTCATCAGTGCCGATAAAAACGTCAAGTACGAAGCGGTAGTGAAAGTCATGGACAAGCTACAACGTGCGGGTGTGGCGCGCGTGGGTTTGTCGGTGCAACTGGCCAACTGATCAACAGGACATGCACGCCCACACCGACCGCCTTGAATTCGCACCGCCAGGCACCCCTGGGCGGATGCGCGCGGTGATTCTGGCGGTGCTGGTTCACGGCCTGCTGCTGGCGGCCCTGGCCTGGGGCGTGCGCTGGACCCGAGACACGCAGATTTTGAGCGCAGAGGCCGAGCTTTGGTCTGCCGTGCCACAAGAAGCCGCTCCCCGACTGGCCGAGTCGCTGCCCGAGCCCGAAGCCCCGCCACCCCCGCCGCAACCGCGACCCCCACCACCCAAACCGGTTCCGGTGCCCGTGCCGGTAGTGGAACCCCCTGCCCCGCCGCCGCCCAAAGTGGACATTGCGCTGGAGCAGGAAAAACGTCGCCTGCAAAAAGAGCAGGCCCGGATTGAAGAGCTCAAGCAGGAGAAACTGCGCCAGAAGCTGGCCAAAGAGCGCGAAGACAAACTGGAAAAAGCCCAGCTTGACAAGCTCAAAGAAGACAAACTCAAGCAAGACAAACTGAAACAAGCGCAGCTCAAGCAGGAAAAACTCCAAGCCGCGCAAGACAAGCTAAAAGCCGAGCAAGCCAACAAGGCCCAGCAAGCGGCCCAGGACAAAAAGCAAGCCGCGCTGGAGGCCAAACAACTCGAAGCCCAGCGCCAGAAAAACCTGCAACGCATGGCCGGCTTGGCGGGTGCCAGCGGCGCTGCCAACGCCACCGGCAGTGCGATGAAATCGTCAGGGCCATCGGCCAGTTATGCTGGCCGTATCCGCGCGCGCGTCAAACCCAACATCGTGTTTACCGAAGACATTGTCGGTAACCCCACCACCGAGGTGGAGGTGCGCGCAGCGCCTGACGGCACCATTGTGGGCCGCAAAATCACCAAGAGCAGCGGCAACCAGGCCTGGGACGAGGCGGTGACCCGTGCCATCGACAAGACCGCAGTGCTACCGCGCGACATTGACGGCAGCATGCCGTCAAGCCTGTTGCTGGTCTTCCGGCCGAAAGATTAAAAACTATTTTTTTGATAGCTACTTGCGCTTATTCCATAAGGGCTAGAAGCCGATTTCATTCATAAACAATGGCTGCCGTGCCGGGTGCCGCTTGCGCCCACCAACTGGCCAGCGCAGCGTTTGTGGGGTAAAACTTGGCACGCTCACCCAGCTGAAGTTCCACGCTGGCCGTGCCTTCCTCGCCCTGACAAGTCAACGCCATGCGCACTTGCAAACCGCGCCACAGGTCACCCTGCTCGGTCACTTCACGCTGCGCCGGGTAGTCTTTGAGCAGGCGCGCCACATCCAGCTTGGCACCGGTGGGCAGCGCATGCCCCAGCACCACCCGCAAATACTTACCAAAGCGGCAGCGCGCCTGCTCCAGGTCCCAAACCTGCGTCACGGTGAGCTGCATGCCGCCAGAGAAACGGTCTGGCTGCGCCTTGCCCATGACGATGATCAGTTCGTCGTCTTTCAGCAGGTTTTTATGCGCGTTGATCAGTGCTTCGTCGGCTCGCGCGTCGATCACGCCAGATTTATCGTCCAGCTTGAACAACCCCAGCTTGCCGCGCTGGCCGTTGATGATGCGAAAGTCGGTAACGATGCCCGCCAGCAATTGCGGCTCACGGGTGTCCAGCAGTTCAGCCACAGGCCGCTTGGCAAAGCGGCGCACCTCGTCAGCCACCTCGTCAAACAAGTGGCCTGACAAATAAAAGCCCACCGCCGTCTTCTCATACGTCAGGCACTCTTTCACGCCCCAGGGCGTGGCCTGCACCAACTCGGGCTCCTGGGTGCTGGAGCCCACATCGTCAGCGCCGCCCATGTCAAACAGGCTGCACTGGTTGGCGTTGGCCAGGGTGGCGGCACCAAACTCAAACGCCAGGTCCACGCTGGCCAGCAGACTGGCGCGGTTGAGGTGGATCGCGTCAAACGCACCGGCCTTGATCAGCGCCTCCACCGTTCGCTTGTTGATGCGGCTGCGGTCGACCCGGGCGCAAAAGTCAAACAAGCTCTTGAACGGCCCACTCACATCACCCAGCGGCCCCACGCCGCGGCCCGTGCGTGCGGCAACAATGGCTTCGATGGCTTGGGCACCGCTGCCCTTGACCGCCGCCAACCCATAGCGGATCACCGTGTCAGACACCGGCTCGAAACGGCTCACACCCCGGTTCACGTCTGGCGGCTCAAAGGTCAGGCCCATTTTGATGGCGTCTTCCAGCAACACTTTGAGCTTGTCGGTGTCGTCCATTTCCACCGTCATGTTGGCGCAGAAAAACTCGGCGGTGTAGTGCACCTTGAGCCAGGCGGTGTGGTACGCCAGCAATGAATACGCCGCAGCGTGGCTCTTGTTGAAGCCATAGCCGGCAAACTTCTCCATCAAGTCGAAGATGTCGTCGGCCTTGTCCTGGGTGATGGCGTTTTTGGCGGCACCATCACGGAAGATCTGCCGGTGTCGGGCCATCTCATCCGCGTCTTTTTTACCCATGGCGCGGCGCAGCATGTCGGCGCCACCCAAGGAGTAGCCGCCCAGAATCTGCGCGGTCTGCATCACCTGCTCCTGGTAGACCATGATGCCGTAGGTCTCAGACAGCATGTTGGCCACCAGCGGGTGCGGGTACTCCACCACTTCGCGGCCGTGTTTGCGCGCCACAAAGCTCGGAATCAGGTCCATCGGGCCGGGGCGGTACAGCGCGTTCAGCGCAATCAGGTCTTCCAGCCGAGTCGGCTTGGCGTCACGCAGCATGCCTTGCATGCCGCGCGATTCAAACTGGAACACCGCCTCGGTCTTGCCGTCCTGAAACAGCCGGTAGGTGGCTTTATCGTCCAGCGGCAGGTTCTCAAAAGCAAAGTTTTCCTGCCCTGGATGGCGCTGGATGATGAATTTGCGGGCGATCTCCAAAATGGTCAGCGTCGCCAGGCCCAAAAAGTCGAACTTGACCAGGCCGACCGCCTCCACGTCGTTTTTGTCGTACTGACTCACCGCCGAGTCGCTGCCGGGCTGCTGGTACAGCGGGCAAAAATCGGTGAGCTTGCCCGGTGCAATCAATACGCCGCCAGCGTGCATGCCGATGTTGCGGGTCATGCCCTCCAACTTGCGCGCCAGCTCCAGGAGTGTGCGCACATCTTCCTCTTTGGCTTCACGCTCGGCCAGAATCGGCTCGGCCTCTGAGGCGTACACCAGTTTGTCGTCTTTTTTACGGTCGGGCGGCGGTTTTTGCAGGGTAACGGCCACGCCCGGCTTGTTCGGGATCAGTTTGCTGATGCCATCGCAAAAGGTGTAGCTCATGTCCAGCACCCGACCCACGTCACGAATGGCAGCGCGCGCGGCCATGGTGCCAAAGGTGGCGATCTGGCTCACTGCGTCTTTGCCGTATTTGTCTTTCACATAGTCAATCACCCGGTCGCGGTTGCCCTGGCAGAAGTCAATGTCAAAGTCGGGCATCGAAACCCGTTCCGGATTCAGGAAACGCTCAAACAGCAGGTTGTATTGCAAAGGGTCCAGGTCGGTAATCTTCAGCGCATAGGCCACCAAAGAACCCGCACCAGAACCGCGCCCCGGCCCCACCGGGCAGCCGTGGCTTTTGGCCCAGTTGATGAAATCCCCCACGATCAAAAAGTAGCCGGGGAAACCCATCTTCAAAATGGTGCCCAGCTCAAACTCCAGGCGCTCCTGGTAGCGTGGCATCTCCGCCGCGCGCTTGGCGGGGTCGGGGTACAGATGCGCCATGCGCTCTTTCAAACCCTCTTGCGAAGCGTAACGAAAGTAGTCGTCGGCCTCCATCACCACGCCATCGACTTGCGGAATCGGAAAATCGGGCAACTGCGGCTTGCCCAGCACCAGGCTCAGGTTGCAGCGCTGGGCAATCGCCACCGTGTTGGCCAGGCTGCTTGGCACATCGGCAAACAGCTCGGCCATTTGCGCCGCGGTCTTAAAGTGCTGTTCGCGGGTAAAGCGGCGCACCCGGCGCGGATTGGCCAGAATTTCACCCTCGGCAATGCACACCCGGGCTTCGTGGGCTTCAAAGTCTTGCGGGGCGGCGAACTGAATAGGGTGGGTGGCCACCACTGGCAAGTTCATGCGCTGCGCCAGCTGCACGGCGGCAGCCACCTGCGGCTCGTCTTCGGGGCGGCCTACGCGTTGTAATTCCAGATAAAAGCGGTGCGTAAACACCTGCGCCAGCTGCATGGCGGCATCAAATGCCCGGGCCTCGTCGCCCTGCAGCAGCGCCTGCCCCACTGGCCCGGCCTGCGCACCTGACAGGCAAATCAAGCCCTCGTTCAAGGCCTGCAACCAGGCCATGCTGATGGTGGCTTGCGCCTTGTTGGCGTTTTGCGTCCAGGCGCGCGCCAGCAGTTCTGACAGATTCAGGTAGCCGGCGGTGTTTTGCACCAGCAACACCACGCGTGAAAGTTGCGCGGCATCTTTGCCCAAGCCCTCCAGCCAGATTTCCGCACCGATAATCGGCTTGACGCCGCGTTTACGACCCTCTTTGTAAAATTTGATGGCACCAAACAGGTTGCTCAGGTCGGTAATGGCCAGAGCGGGCTGCTGGTCAGTGGCAGCCGATCTGACGATCTCATCAATGCGGTTGGTGCCGTCGATGACGGAAAATTCGGTGTGAAGGCGCAGGTGTACAAACATGGTCTGCATTGTAGGAAAGCAGTTGGAGCTTCTGAATTGAAAATCCTGGTGGTTGATGATCATGCGCTGGTTCGCGCGGGCCTGTGCCAGGTGCTGCAGGGCTTGGAGCCTCTGGAAACCACTGAAGTGATTGAGGCGGGTGACTGCGCCCGCGCTTTTGTGCTGGCCGCCTCCCACCCCGATCTCGATCTGGTGCTGCTGGACTACCACTTGCCCGACATGAATGGTCTGGCGGCGCTCGGGGTGTTTGGCAAACGACACCCGGAGCTGCCGGTGGTGATTTTGTCGGGCTCGGCCAACCCCAGCTTTGCCCAGCGGGTGCTGGAGCATGGTGCTGCCGGGTTTATCACCAAGTCCGGTCTGAGTGATGAACTGCTGCACGCGTTGCGTCAGGTACTGCAGGGCCAGGTTTATTCCCCACCAGAGTTCGGCATCGGCCCTGACCCATCACCCACAGAGGCAAAAGCCCCTGTTTTCACGCCACGCCAGCAAGAGGTGCTGCAACTGCTGTTGGGCGGCTACAGCAACCGCGATATCAGTGACCAATTGTCCTTGTCGGACGAAACGGTGAAAAACCACGTCAGCAGCATTTTGCGGGGTTTCGGCGTGAAAACCCGTACCCAGGCGGCGTTGGAAGCCGGGCGCTGGGGTTACGACCGATCCTCCCCCGTCAGCCGCTGATCGCGTTGATTCATCAGCAAGTGTCGCAGCAGACTGCGCAGCTTGGCCGGGCGCACCGGCTTGTGCAGCAGCGTCAGCCCAGCCGCCTGGACCGCCTGAATCACCGCCGGATCGGTGTCCCCGGTCATCACGCAAGCGGCGGTCGGGTAGTCCAGCTGCTTCTGCAAACGCTGCACCAGTTGCAAGCCAGAAAGGCCTTCCTGCAAACGGTAGTCGCTAACGATAACATCGGGCAGCGCCCCCTGGGCCAGGCATTGCAGCGCATCCGCCGGGCCCTGCGCGGGCGTCACCCGCATACCCCAGCTTTCCAGCAACCCCACCAGGGCTGTGCGGGCCAGGGTGTCATCCTCAACCACCAGCGCCCACTTGCCCGACACATCGTCCGCCAACTGCCGGTCTTTGGGCAGCGCCTCCATCACTGGCTGCTCGGCGGTTGCCAAGGGCAGGCAAAAGCTGAAGCAGGTACCACGGCCAAGGCGCGAAGTCAAGCTGAGCGGGTGATCCAGCAAGTTGGCCGTGCGCTGCACAATATTCAGACCCAGCCCCATGCCTTTGGTGCGGTCACGCGCAGCATTGCCCACCTGGTAAAACTCGGCAAAGACGGCCTGCTGATGCTGCGGTGCAATGCCAATGCCGGTG
>Ga0105047_10008795_pt1 | contig 16766 bp, 12 predicted proteins | sample MAT04_FD_78384 | JGI IMG/M metagenome (GOLD analysis project Ga0105047, IMG submission 78384) | Freshwater microbial communities from Lake Fryxell liftoff mats and glacier meltwater in Antarctica - MAT-04 (megahit assembly) | ecosystem: Environmental > Aquatic > Freshwater > Ice > Liftoff...
CCTGCTGTGTTTTCGGGTTGCCGATTGCCATCCCCGATCGTTCGATGACCTTGCGGATGTTCACCCGATTGCCCGCCGGGCCCGGACCGACGCCAGCGCCCATTGGCGTGGGATTGGTGAGAACTGTGAAATACATCTGCATCGCGAAAATCGGATTGCTTTCCAGCGCGGGCGCAAGCTTCGGGTATTGATCGAGCCGGACCACTTGCTGCATGGACTCACCGCGCTTCAGTACATAGCGTTTTGCCATACGGCCATACGCTGCGCCGGGAATATTTCCCTGCTGACCGGCGCGAAGCGAACAGTCAAACCACCAGTCGGGACGGACTGTTCCGTCGTCTCCGATGGTAAGATCGAAATCACTCGAATTCGTCAGTTCCATAACTGCAAGAATTGGTTCTTCATAACCGTGCGCCACCTTAAATGCATCGGCGCGGATGGTGTAGAAATCCTGCGGCTTATCGAGAATTTCAAGCCACTTCTTTGGGAATTTATCCAGCTTTTCCTTCAGCGCCGGTGCGTCGGCTGCCGCGACCACTGCCCCCCCGACTTCCTTCAAACCATCCACCAGCATGACGCCCACAAGCCCGTTGGCGTTCTCGGCGATGAGCTTATTGGCATCCGCTTTTGCCTGTTCCGCATCGGCAGCGGCGTTCAGGCGAATCATTCCCATCTGCGAAAGCACGTCGCGATCGGCAACGGCAGACAGTTTCACCTTCGCTTCGTCGTTTTTGCCAGCCACCAGGAAGGCCCACCCTTCCAGGCGCGACACGGTGACGTTGTCCGCAGGCAGCAGAATCTTCAACGCGTCGATGGCGCTCGTCGCATTCTGCGGCGCTTTCGCGAAATAAATCTGAAGCCATGCAATGTCGGTGATGGTCTGAGCGAGTGCATTGATGACCGTCTCATCGTCGCTGGCCTTTGCCTTGGTCACCAGCGCATTCAAATCAGGCAGGCGCTCACCCAGCTCACCGGAAGGCTTGGTGGTGGGAGAATCGCCGCCCATCACCTTGCGGTGCATGACATAGATGTTCTCAAGCATCGCGCTGGTGGCATCCTCCAGGGTCTTCTTCTGGACATCCGCCTCGGCGGTCCTGTCGATCATCAGTTTCAGGAAGAGCATGTCCGGATTGGTTGGAATGCCCTGCAAGACCTGATCCGCGGTGCCCCGGGCGAATTTCGCCTGCCCGGCGAGTGTGAGAGCGGCGCAGTAGTTTTGAAAATCAATCAGGTTGGGAGGCAGCGCCAGCCTTGCGTTCAACTGGATCGCCTGCATGTACCATCCCGCCGCATCGCCGGGCAAACCAGCGGCGCTGAGTTCATCGCCCAGGCGCACCATTACATCCGGCTGGCGCGGGTTGGAGCGAATCATCTGCAGCAGCAGCCCAACGCGCTCCGCTTGATCCCCCGAGCGAAGGGTCTGATATTTCATCGCCAGCGCTTCAGGATTAAGCGGATCCGCCTGCAGCGCCTGCTCGATGAGTGCCAGCGATTCTGCTTCTTCGGATCGCTCCGCATGAAGTCTGGCGGCGCGGGTTGCAACGCGCGACTTCACCTCGGGGGCAAGACCCTTGGTAAGCAGATCTTCGATGTATTTGATCTTCGCATCCGCGGTTTCCATCTCGGCGGCATACAGATCGATAATCTGCACCATGACGGTGAAGTCGGTGCGGTCAAGCTTGGAATAATTGCGGAAGGCTTCCAGCGCGCCTTTGCGGTCATCGACCTTGAGAGACGCCTCAGCGACAAGATGGGCGTAACGCGGCTCTGTGGGATTCAGCTTGGCGGCGGCTTGATAGAGCGCAAGCGCCTGCTGCCAGTCATCGCCGGTGATGGAAGCTTTTCGCGGGTCCGACAGCGTCTGCTGCGCCATCGCGGCGAACCTCTCGGCAAGCGCGGTCTCACCGACGGTATTGTCTGCGGTGGACTGCGCCCAAGTCGCGGTGCTCAACAGGAAACTCAAGCCCAAACCTGCAATTCGCTTTAACATTCGAGGGATCCTTCATGGACGAGACGTTTTGACATTTCTGTGTCTATTGAGTTCGGCGTCTTACAAGCAAGACCCCGAAACACGGCGAAACTATCGCGCCGCCACCCCCAGCGCCGCCGCCGCCACAAAAGCGGTTGCGCAAACGCCGAAGCTCAGCAGCTTTAACAAGTCATCCGCCAGGGTGCGCTGATACAACCTGCCCACCACCCAGACCAACCCGACGCCCTGCGCGAGGGCTATCAATGCCACCGCGCCGCTGCGCACCGCCAGGTGAGCCACTTCGGGCTTTGAGGCGTTGACCGATAAATTTGCCGCCTGGGACCAGACGCGAAGCGCGATAACCATCAGGATCATCAACACCGCGCCGCCCACCAATACCGACATCCTTGTCGCCATGGACGTTGCTCCGTTTTCCAAGATCGTAAAGAAAATATCGTCGAAAAAGAGGTGAAGGTACAGAGGAGATGCGCTAATTGCCGTTTATCGGGCGCGATGGATGAATTGCTCCCTCTCCCATGTACTCATGGCAGAGGGTTGAAGTGAGAGTTCCTTGTCGCAGGCGCGAGTGTTTATTCAGAAGGAAAAGTGTCCTCTCCCGGATTACCGGGCGAGGGGGTGAATTCGGAAGTCTCCCACAACTCCCGCAGAAACGGTTTCGCCCCGATTAACTCGGAAGGGTCCATCAGCAACTCCGCCCGTCGGCGAAGCCAAAGTGACATTTCCGTCAGCCCGCTCATCTTCGCTGCCAGGGCAAGAAATGCCTGCGCGCGGGCGGCGGCTTCCCCGGGCATCGCCTCGGCTAGGTCGATTTTCGATGCTGCATTGTTCAACATCTCCTGCCATCCACCCACGCGGGCGGAGTATTCCAGTTCGATCACCAGCAATTGCATCGCTTCCCCAAGCGACAGCCGATGCGAGTAAAGTCCGAGAATCGCGGCGTGCGCGCCACGGAGATCGTTCAATTCCAATAGAGAATCCGCGAGAACCAGGCGCGTGGAGCGTTCGATGGACTCGATCGTGCCGCGTCGCTCAAGCAAGGCATGACAGACCAGAACCGCTTCGTCGAAACGCTTTTGCGCGTGACGCAGCAGGCTCAGATAGTGCAGCCCCATGAGTTTCACATTCTGAGCAATGGAAAATCCACGCAGCGATCGTTCGATCTGCTCCTCGGCTTCCTGATATGCACCGGCGGCAATGAGCATCGGCGAATGTGCCGTTTCCTGCGATAAGCGAAGGCTTCTTGCCTGCAGACTCATCCAGAAAATGAGGAGCCCCACGAGCAACCCGCCGGAAACCCATCCGCCTTGCAGCATGGGCCCCACCAGAGCCACGATCAGCATGATGATCAGTAGCAACCGCCGCACGAACGTGCTCAGGGCAAGGTCGCGCCGGGCGCGAAGAATGGCATCATCTGTGGAAAGCATCAAGCCAGCACCCCTCTCGACAGATCGACCGGGGGAGGAGTGGGTTGGGCATACGGGGACGGTGTGGGAGTATATTTCACTGCAAGGGACTGCACCTCAGGATACCGGCGGGTGAGTTCATCAAGCGGCGAAAGAGCTGTGGCATCGGCAAACGCCTGTCTGGCATCCTCGTCACGATTCAACAGGTCATACGCCTTCGCAGCCAAGGCATACGCGTCCGCCACACGATGGCCAAACTGACGTCGGATGTCATCCTTCGACACCTGAAACACTTGAATCGCTTCTTCGGGATGTCCCGTCTTCACATCGCGATACATCTCCAAGAGAGCCAAGCCAGCGGATTCAGAAAATTGAGGCATCGGGGCGGCACCTTCGCTGTCATCCACGCTGTTCCTGCGTGCCGAACGACGCAGATCGGAAATGGCGCGATCGGCATCGAATAACTGATCATTGCGGAGAAAGCTCATCGCCCTTCCAAGCTTCATCGCCTGCTGAGAGCGCTCATCAAGAGAGTATTCACTCAGCAGATAATCGTATACTTCGATCGCCTCTTCAAAACGGTGATAGCGACCCAGGATCCCGGCGAAATAAATGAGAGTCTGCACGCGAGCACCTGGGGATCTCATCGGCTGGGAGAGTACATCCTGCACCGCCACCGCCGCCTCTTGCCAGCGCCGAAGGGTGATCAGTTCACTGATGCCGTCAATTTTCCCGTGTTCGACGGCAACGTTTCTAGCCAATTGTGAGCTAAACCACGTAGCAAGCACCAAGAATCCACCGATCAGGAGGGCGATCAATACGTCAACGGCTTTCGCGACTGCTCCACCCTGCGCATGCGTCAATCCACTGAGGATAAGAAGTAACAACAGCCCAGCCCCGAAATACCACACCCATGGCCGCGACGGACGTGGCACGCTGTGCTCTAAGAGGGTGGGCACGTGGAGAAATTGAGGGGAATCTGCTTCCATGAACTACGGTACGCTCTGCGCAAAATGCTAGTCGCTTCGGTGCAGAAACGCCAAACCGCAGCAATTATAAGCCAGTCAACTGTTTAGATTTCTTGACCCTAAGGCTATTTCAGCGTATTTTCAAGGGTCTGTACCGGTGTGCGCCTTTTGACGCACCCCGAACAACCGCTCGGAAACGGGCGGCTGAAAGGAGCGACGACTTCCGTGGCCAAAGCATCTTCGAAAAAGGCACCCAAGGCAGCCCCGAAAGCAGCCAGGAAACCCCTTCCCAACAAAAAACCGGTTACTTCAAGACCAACACTTACCAAGGCGTCCGTTAAGTCCGCGTCCATCAAGCAGAGTCCCGCTAAACTGTCTAAATTGTCTAAACTGTCTCCTGTTAAGCCTGTCTCTCCAAAAGCTATCCCTGCAAAGTCGATTACCGCCTCGAAAAAAGTGAAAATCAAGACTACCGAAGAGTCTCTGCCAGTGAAGCCCGCTATGGTGCCAAGCAAACAGACGGCGATCGATAAGTCCACCAGAAAGGTGGTCACGAAACTCGAACCCGAGCGCCCGATGCGCGATATTCCTGTCGCCCCGCCGGTCCCGACCGACGGAAAGCCTAGAAAGAACCAGGCAGGCCTCAATGCCAGGGACTTGGAGCATTTCCGCGAACTATTGCTGTTGAAGCGCCGCGAACTGGTCGGTGATATGAGCGCCATGGAGCGAGAAGCGCTACGCACCGCAGGCGGATCGAATCTCTCCAACCTCCCGCTTCACATGGCGGACATGGGCACAGACAATTACGAGCAGGAATTCACCCTCGGGCTTGTTGAAAAAGACCGCCAGTTGCTTCGCGAGATCAACAACGCCCTCGCTAAGATTCAATCCGGCAGCTATGGCATCTGCGAAGGCACCGGCAAGCCCATCACCAAGGCCCGCCTGGAAGCGCAGCCGTGGGCGAAGTTCTCCATCGAATGGGCCCGCCAGCTTGAAACGCGTCAGATGATTAGGCGGTAGCACTGGATTTTTGATTTTTGATTTTGAATTTTTGATTTGAAGACCAGTATGCGTGGCGCAATTTCACCAGTTAGATTTTCTATTTTTGATTTTTGATTCGAATGCGGGTGTGATCGTGATGCAGGATTCCAGATTATCTGAGCAATCAAAAATCAAAAATCAAAAATCAAAAATCCTCCTCCCGCTTCCGTTTCGCTCTTCCACTGCGCTGGTGCTCTTTTTCGGCGTCTGTGCATTGGGGCTGGCGGTCGATCTGTTCAGCAAAGTGTATGCGTTTGAACACCTGGTGATCGAGCAAACAACACTTCCGAACGGTCAGATCCTCGTCGATTCGCGCGACCTGAAGTTCATCCCCGGACTGCTTCACTTTCACGCCACCACCAACCAAGGCGCTGTCTTCGGCATCGGGCAGGGCAAACGGTGGCTGTTTGTCGTGGTCTCGATCGGCGCAATCGCGTTTCTCACCTATCTCTTCGCGCTCAGCGGACGACAGTGGTTCTATCAGCTTCTGCTCGGCATGCTGCTGGCGGGCGTGCTGGGGAACATGTATGACCGGATTGTTTACGGCTATGTGCGCGACATGCTTTATGCGCTTCCGGGATGGCATTGGTCGGATCTGCTGGGCAAACCCGTGAATCCGACGAGCTGGCGAAACAACGAGATCTTCCCCTGGATCTTCAACATCGCTGACAGCCTGCTTTGCGTGGGCGTGTTCCTGATGCTCTGCTATAGTTTCTTCACGCGGAATGACGCGGAAGACGGGCAGCAACCCCAGTTGAATGCAGATGAACGCGGATGAGACATTTCTTCGCCACGCCATTCGCCTTGCCATGAACGGGCGCGGCAGGGTTGAACCCAACCCCATGGTCGGCTGTGTGATTGTGAAGAGCAACCACGTCATCGGCGAAGGCTTCCACGAACAGTATGGCGGTCCCCATGCCGAACCGAATGCACTGAAGAACTGCAGCGAGTCGCCGGAAGGCGCTACGGCTTACGTCACCCTGGAGCCATGCTGTCATACGAATAAGAAAACTCCGCCTTGCGCACCCAGATTGATCGACGCGAAAATCGGCAGAGTGGTGATTGGTTGTCTGGATCCCAACCCAGCCGTGAACGGAAACGGCGTCTCGATGCTGCGATCCGCCGGCATCCACGTAGAAACCGGCCTGCTTGAAGGTGAATGCAAACAGCTCATCGCCCCCTTCCTTGCGGCGGTGAACTTCAAGCGTCCTTACGTCACGCTCAAATGGGCACAATCTTCCAACGGTCTTGTCGCCGGACGATTGGGAAAACCCGTTCGCATCACCAACGAGCTTTCGACAAAACAGGTTCACCTGCTCCGCAGCCGCTGTGATGCCATCGCGGTGGGAACAAACACGGTGCTGAATGACGATCCGCTTCTCACCGTGCGCGGTGTGGCACACTCACGCCCGCTGCTGCGGATCATTCTTTCGAACAGTCTGCGCTTCCCACTTGAGGCAAAACTAATCGCATCCGCAATTGGAAATCCGGTCCTGCTTTACTGCTCGCAGCAGGCATTCGATGCATCCGTGTCAACGGTTGCCGCGCTACGTGAGAAGCGTGTCGAGGTCATCCCCCTTCCCAACCACGAACGTCATTTCGCTTTTGGAGATGTTCTGAAGGATTTGCACGCGCGCAACGTGATGCATCTGATCGTCGAGCCAGGCCCGACGCTCGCCCGGTCGATGCTCGCCCGCGGTCAGGCAGATCGCATCTGGATTTTCCGCTCCCCGAAGGAAATCGAAGCGGTTCACGGAGAGGCTGTTTCACGCGCACCAGAGGTTGGCTACCCCGAAACCGGCAAGGTGAACTTCGCTGAAGATGAGCTTACGGAGTATCTCAATCCGCACAGCGAAGTCTTCTACACAAACGCCCCCTCTGCCGACTTCGTGCGTGCCGGGGTGTCCTGAGTGCGGGACGGCAATTCCCTCGACAGCAACGGCGTGAAGGCCTTTTCACAATCTCGCAGGGAGCACAGACGTCCGCTTACGCCGATATCCACCCTAAAATTGGGAAGTATCACCACTATGAAGGTGGCTGAACCTAACATTTCCCATATTTTATTATTGACACCAAACAAAACCCGATCTATCTTACCTAACAGTTACAGAACCTTGGAGGTAACGATGACGACGGTGCGACAGATGGAACGAATGTGGAACGCACGCAGCTTTACCAAGCTGTTGCGGGACATGTTGGCTCACCGCGTGGACGGCGTGTTCGCCATGGAGGCGGAGATGAACATCGCCCCCGCGGCGGTTGCGGCGGCGCTCATTCGGCTGGACGAGTTGGGGCAGGCGCACCTTCCGCTTGCAAGCACCTTTGTCCGGTTCCTGCTGACCATCCAGGGCGCGGATGGCGGCTGGGGAGATGTTGCCACCACGGCGCTGGTGCTGAAAGCGTTGATGACTTCAAACGGCGTGGGTGCCTCGATCGATCGCGGGCTGACGTTTCTGGCGAATCTGCAGAAGGAAGACGGGCTTTGGCCGAAGATTCCCATCAAGCGGACGGCGAGCGATCCGCTGATCAGCGCGTTTGTGCTGCAGCAGTTGGGCCATGATCCGCGGTTTCACGCTGCCATCCGCGTTGACACTGCGCTCGGCTGGTATGGAGGGAGCCAGCCGAGCCTTGATGCAAACACGCGTCGTGCGTGGGAGCGCGCCACCCTTCGGTGCAAGAGCATCATCCGCACCTCGCGCATCCAATCGGGCGAACCTGCGATGGTCTGGTCGTAAATCAGACTGGACAGAACCAAGACACGCTTTGCGGAGCCGAGGCTCTTTGCCGATTCTGGTGAAGAGCCTTCCGCATTTTTTCATTGGACTTGAAGTGGAGTGACTGGAGACTGGATCGTCGTTCATCTTATCCCATAGGCTTACCACCTTGTTCGCCGACTCAGAAAAAATATCGTCAAAGAATCTGCCCGGCGTGGTGCTTCCCTGACCACGCTGACATCGTGCGTCACCTCCCCGGATCTCATTTTTATTCAACATACGTTAGGGTTTTGTACGATATTTTTCTTGATTTAATCACCTCACAAGACTATTGGTTACACATGGGTAGGAAGCGAGCGCCATATGGTTTTGGAATCTCTTGGAATCAAACTTCGTAAACAACGGCGGCGGCTGGGGTTTACGCTCGACGAGCTCGCCGGACGCACGGGTATTTCCAAGCCCTATCTTTCCCTCATCGAGACCGGCCGCGTACCCAATCCGCCTTCAGATGAGAAGCTGCGTAAGCTGGAGAACGTGCTGGGTTTTACGCCCGGTGAATTGTTGACCCAGGCCCACATCCATCGCACCCCGCGGGATGTCCGGGCGGTGTTGCAGAAGTTGCTGGGTGATAGGGCGCGAAGGCATGAAAATCTGGAGGCACCAAGGCACGAAGGCACGGAGACACGAAGTGGTGGCGAAGGGGTCAAGGCGGCCTCTACCCTTCATCCCCAGTTCGTGCCTTCGTGCCTCAATGTCGCCGTGCCTGCTGCACCTATTGACCTCGACGACGCCTATCTCTCGGGCATGCTGCAGGAAATGGTGGATCATCGCGCCGGGAATGTCGAAACCCTTTCCACCAACGCCGTCCCGGTTATCAACCGCGTGTCGGCGGGCTATCCGAAAGACTTCACCGACCTGTCGTACCCCAGAGGCGTAGCGGACGATTATCTCTCCTGCCCCGATGTTCACGACAAAGACGCCTTCGCCGCCCGCGTGCATGGCGACAGCATGTTCCCCAAGTACACAGAAGGCGACATCGTCATCTTCTCCCCCGCTCTCAACCCGAAAAACGGCGACGACTGCTTCGTTCGCTTCGAAGACGGCCACACCACGTTCAAGCGGGCCTTCTTTGAAACCGACAAAGGCATCTCCGTCATCCGTCTGCAACCTCGGAATGAGAAATACCGCGCCCAGACGATCCCGAGCGCGGAGATTACAGGTTTATACAAAGCGGTGTATAAGTATCAGCGGGTGGAGGATGGGGAATGACCCATCGATGACTCCACGCACGTAGCGTGCCTGAGATCTGTCGCATGGCGATGAGAAGGCTAGTGGACTGTCACTTGGAAACGATGGGCGGCTAACTGGAGGGCGGCTGTCCTCAACCGCCGCAGCGCGTCGAGACGGCGACTGAGACAGTCGCCCTCCAGGAGTGACCCGCAACTTCGTCAATGACAATCCACCAGGGCCAGTAGCGCGGGCATCCGCCCGCGATTTTCAGCTTTTCGCACGCCGGCGGGATGCCCGCGCTACGGATAAAACTTAAAGCTCACATTCTCGGACGATGGAGAGTAGCCGCATTTGCTTTGATGTCGTCAGAGTTCCAGTTTCGCTGCTCCGCACACCATGACGCCCCTGCCCATCGATCCTCATCTTCCCGCGATACTCGATGCAGTCCGATCGCACCGATCGCTTGTCCTGGTGGCCGAACCCGGCGCCGGTAAGACAACGCGCGTGCCCCCCGCCATTGTTGAAGCGGGACTGTTGTCCGGTGAGAACCCCAACCTCGTGATGCTTCAACCCCGCCGCGTTGCCGCCCGCGCCGCGGCTACGCGAATCGCCAGCGAGCGCCGGTGGGAAGTCGGACGGCAAGTGGGCTACCAGGTGCGTTTCGAAAAACGAATGACCGCACAGACGCGCCTGCGCGTCATCACCGAAGGCATTCTCAACCGCCAACTGCTCGACGACCCCTTTCTCCCCGGTGTCGGCTGCGTGGTGCTGGATGAATTCCACGAGCGATCAATTCATTCCGATCTTGCGATCGCATTTCTTCGCGAAATCCGCAACACCGTTCGCGACGATCTCCTGATCGTCGTCATGTCCGCGACACTGGAGGCAGAGCCAGTGTCGAAATTTCTCGACGGCGCTCCGATTCTCAATGTTCCCGGCCGCACGTTTCCAATCGACATTCGTTATATAAGTCCCTCACAAGGTCGCCTGCACGAACGCGCTGCGGACATGACCATCGATGCCATCACCCGCGACACCACCAGCGGCCATGTGCTGGTGTTTCTGCCCGGCGCTGATGAGATTCGCAGAACGGGGGAACTGCTAAGCGATTTCGCCCGCCGTGAGAATCTGCTGATCCGTCAGTTGCATGGATCGTTACCCTTCGAGCAGCAAGTGCAGGCGCTGGAACCAACAAACCAGCGGAAGATCATCCTCTCCACCAACATCGCCGAGACATCGCTAACGATTGAAGGCGTGACGCTGGTGATCGATTCCGGTTTCGCGCGAATTGCCGGCTACGATGCCGAACGCGGGCTGGATCGATTGGATCTCAAACGCATCTCCCAAGCCGCCGCAAAACAGCGTGCCGGGCGCGCCGGACGAACCGCGCCCGGAACCTGTATCCGTCTCTGGACATCGAAAGAACAAATTGAACTTCCCCCGTTCGAACTACCGGAAATTCAGCGGGTCGACCTTGCCCAGACCGTTCTTGCCATGCACGGCTGGGGAACGACTAATCCCCGGACCTTTGGCTGGTTTCAACCACCGTCCGAGGAAGCTATCGCATCGGCGGAACGACTGCTGGCGATGCTCGGCGCGCTCACCAGCGAAACCAACGGCAGCATCACTGAACTGGGCAGACAAATGCTTGCGCTGCCGGTTCATCCAAGGTTGGCGCGATTGATGATCGCCGCATCTCGCGCGGGTTTGCCCCGCGAAGGTGCCACGCTGGCGGCGCTGCTTTCCGAGAAGGATGTCCTTCGCTCAGGCGATCCGCGCGATCGTATGGCAAAAACGATCGGGGAGAGTGATCTATTATATCGGATGCAGTTGATGGAATCGCGATCTGATCTGCTGGACCGGACGGCGGTGATGCAGGTGGTGAAGACGCGGGATGAACTCATCTCCCTCTCCCCCCGGGAGAGGGCAGGGGCGAGGGAGGGCGACCCGAAGAATCATCTCAATGCGAGAGACCACGCGCGAAGCAGCCGCCCTCACCCCGAGCCTCTCCCGCGGGGGGAGAGGGGATTGTTGCGCCTCCTCCTTCTCGCCTATCCCGACCGCGTGGTTCGCCAGCGCTCCTCCGACCCTACCCGCGGGGCGATGGTGGGCGGCGGCGGTGTGCGGCTGGCAACGGAATCGATTGTCACCCGATCCGAATTCTATCTCGCCCTCGACGCCCGCAGAGACGATCGCAGCAGCACGCGCGAAAGCCTGGTCCGCATCGCCAGCGCCATCGAAGAGGAGTGGCTGGAAGACCTCTTCCCCGCTTTTCTCCGCAAAGTACGCGAAGCGGTTTACGACGAAACCCGCGAGCGGGTTGTCGGGCGCGGGCAGATCTTTTTCCTCGATCTGCTGATCCGCGAAGATAAGGACGCCGAAGTCGATCCCGCATCTGCGTCCAAGGTCCTCGCCGAAGCACTTGCACCCCGTGCAGCAGAATTATTCAACGCCGACGAAGACGCAGCACAGCTGATCGCACGGGTGAATCTGTTGCGCGAGGCGATGCCCGAACAGAAATTCCCTGCCTTCGACGATGCAACGCTTGGAGAGATTCTGAGAGACGCCTGCGCGGGCAGGAAATCATTGGCACAGGTGAAGCAGCAGTCGCTCGCAACGATTTTGCATAATCAACTGCATTACCCGCTGGATCGCCTGCTGGAGCAGCACGCCCCGACGCATCTCGCGGTGCCAAGCGGTTCACAGATTCGGGTGGACTATTTGCGAAAGCCTCCCGCGCTGTCAGCAAGACTTCAAGAACTGTTTGGCTGGACAGACACGCCGCGCATTGCGAACGGGCGGGTGGCGGTGACGCTGGAGCTACTCGGACCGAACTATCGCCCGGTGCAGGTGACGCAGGATCTTCGCAGCTTCTGGATGAACACGTATCCCCAGGTGCGCAAGGATCTTCGGGCCCGTTATCCCAAGCACGCGTGGCCGGAGGATCCGTTCAGCGCAAAGCCGGAGGCGCGGGGCGGACGTCGAAGGTGACGGAGGGTAAGCAAATACGCTTGTGGTGTCGCGGACCCATTGGCGAACCAACAAGATCCTTCGCGACACCGCAAGCGGTGAAATCAACTTACGATAATGAAGCAGTCGCCGTAGGTGATGTGGCGGCTGGTTGCTCGGCGTTGATGACGCCTGGCAGCACACTCAGCTTCAGTGTACCCACATCCACAAACGTTCCTGTCAGCCACAGCGCCGTTGGACGATGCGACAGCCTGTCGCGCACCAGCTGGGTGATGGTCTGAGCGTACTGCTGCGGATGCACGAAATATCCCGAGCAGGGATAATCGCCCGCAGCAGTTCCGATGGCGGCAAGAGCAATGCGTCCGGGGAAAGAAGTCCCTCGCTTCTCAATATTCTGCCTGACTTCACGGGCGAGCTGGTCTGAGGCGCAGACCACCGCAGTGGCCCCCTGCTCGACCGCTTCACCCGCATGCGATGGTTCAACCGTGTCAACCTCGGCAGAAACGCCATACCGCGCCGCTGCCGATCTAACCGCCTGCGTGACTTCCATCTGTCCACGAGGCTCCACCACTGCAAACCGGGTATGCCCGGCAAGCAGCATCTCGCGCACCAGCAGCGTTGCACCCAGAACGTTATCAATCAGCACAGCGTGCGTTGAATAGGTTCCTGGCTCGCGTCCGATGAGCAGAACGGTCATGTTGCGCACCATCAGGTCGCGCAGCATGGTGTCCGGGATCGTTTTCGAGAAAACCAGCGCAACTTTGAATTGATTCAGGAAGCTGGGCCTGAGCAGCCCTTTCGGGGAAACCACTTCCGCGTGCTGGTTCTGAGACAGAAGTGATGCCACCACCGGGTGAAGCTGCTGATCGTCATCAACGATGAGAAGCCAACGATCCGACACCGGCGCGGCGACCTGTGAACGGTCGCGAACGAACGTGCCGCGTCCGATGCTGCGTTCAAGCAACCCCTCGGCAGCTAGGTCCGTTAGCGCTTTGCTGAGCGTCTTCGCATTAACGCGGAAACGCCTTGCCAATTGTCGTTCGCCCGGCAGCTTGCCGGCAATTTCGCCTGAGGCAATCGCTTCGCGCAACCGCTCCCGCAATCGCTGAAACTTATAGCTCAGCCGCTGATCCTGAGACGTTTCTGATCCAACCGAATTGGGTTCTAAGTCCATATTGACACACCCCTGTGCTCTACAAGGCCTTGCCCGCGATCGAGCACACGTTAAAAGAAGCAACGCCCACAAATTGCGCTTCAGGCGTCGTTCACCCCCGTGCCCGCACGCCGATTAAACGCAACACATTTTTCCAACTGCTGTGCGACGCGACCTGCAAGTCACGCATTCCGGTCCTGTTCTCAGAAACCTTTAACAAACAGCAGTCAAATTACTCCAGAACCCCGATACCACGTCAATTCAAGTTTTCACGGCGTGTCCTTCCCGTTTCGTAGAACCGCAGTACTTAGATAATCGCCGGTTTCCCCTCGAATTGGAAGAATAAATTCCCGAAATAACTTGTATCTGATGAGCCTCCCACACCCAACGTCGTTTTGTTGATTCGCTTTCGTCGAGCCGAATCCACATTCAGCGGCTGCTGATGCTGGTTAACACGATCAACCTCTGTGCGCTTCTGTTGGTGGTCCGGGCGCTTTTGTGGCCCCCAGCGAATTACGTAATTTGGATTACTCACTATCGACGCAATCTTTAGTCTTCGAAAGTACGAAAGAAAGGTGGTCGAAGTAGAAAGCGTGCCGGTTGCGGATTCTGAGATCGTACCGTGACAGGATTAAACTCCGGCGTCGCGCGGGGGGACGCGACGCCGGACTCCTGTTGTCGAACAACCTACCTGCTTCGCCGCCGGGACACACTGCCGCCGCAGGCGAAGAGATAGATAACTATGACGATCACCGCTGTGACGCTGACCGCACAGATCCAGTCGTCCCCGTTGCCCACTACGCCCATCGGCCCGATCGAGAACATTTGAAGCATCGAACCTCCCGTTAAATCTCGCTATGAACTTATCCGATTTGCAGGGTCTTTGCGGGTATAAAGGGGCGTCGTTCCTGTACGGCTGGGGATGAACAATTAACTTTCGTTTGCCGTTCTGCAATCCGCGAACGCTGTGTAGATTCAGCAGGAATGGCGGAAGCGCGCAGTTGCTAAGCACGCCCATGTTCACTTGCACAAAAACAGGCGGGCGAGCGATGGGCTAAAGGCGATCAAAGCGCCTGACGCACGGTGACTCTGTGGCACACCATTTGTATGAGGACACCAGGACAATTGGCGGTCGCGACCACCATATGGCGGTCGCAGTGCAGGAAGACATACCCCGTCTTTGCCAGGATTCTGTCGCGCCTCGAGGCCGCTCGGTGCGCATTCGTATTCGGACGACAATGGACTTTCGCCTTGATGCGGGTCAATGCGAAACCTGAGCCTCACCCGCTCTTGCGGGAGCTGATGACATTATGCACACACACAATCGCTTTCGTCTAAGTCGCTGGACATTTCCAACCGCTGGGCTTGGCACTTTAGTGATCGCTGGGGCCCTGCAAGCCCAGGAGACGGCTGCCCCCACCCTCGCCGATGCCCTCACCAAGATCGACAACGGCCAATTCATCGCCAACACCGTCTGGACTCTCATCGCAGGGATGCTCGTGTTCTGGATGAACGCCGGTTTCGCATGCCTTGAAGCGGGTTTGTGCCGCCGAAAAAACGCGGTCAACATCCTTACCAAGAACTTTGTGGTGTTTGCCATCAGCTCCATTGCCTTCTGGTGCATCGGCTTTGCGTTGATGTTCGGCGACGGGAATCCGTACATCGGCATGCGCGGATTTTTCACCACCCTGCTGCCGTTTGACGCCCCAAAGATCGAAGGCGCTGCAAGTCTCGACTGGGCCGTCGTCGCACCCGCGGTGAAGTTCTTCTTCCAGTTGGTCTTCGCCGGAACTGCTGCCACCATCGTCTCGGGGGCGGTGGCTGAGCGGATCAAGTTCGGGACGTTCTTGCTTTTCTCGTTCATTCTGGTTGCCGTCGTCTACCCTGTGACCGGTCACTGGATCTGGGGCGGCGGCTGGCTTTCCACGCTCGCCACCCCCTTCCACGACTTCGCCGGTTCAACTGTGGTTCACTCGGTGGGTGGTTGGGCAGCGCTGGCGGGCGTGCTGGTGCTTGGACCGCGTATCGGAAAGTACAACAAGGACGGATCGGTCAATCCTATTCCGGGCCACAACATGGGCCTGGCGTCTCTCGGGTGTCTGATCCTCTGGCTGGGATGGTTCGGATTCAATCCCGGATCGACCATGACGGCGAACCTTGCAATCGGGCATATTGCAGTCACCACCAACACTGCCGCCGCATTCGGGGCAGTCATGGCAACCATCACTGCCTGGATGATCCTGGGCAAACCCGACCTCTCGATGATTCTGAACGGCTGTCTTGCCGGTTTGGTCGCGGAGACTGCGCCCTGTGCCGTCGTCACCGTCGGTGGGTCGGCGATCATTGGCGCCGTCGCCGGCGTTTTGGTTGTCCTTGCCGTTATCGGGTGGGATAAGCTGAAGGTTGACGATCCCGTCGGTGCGCTTGCGGTCCACCTGGTTTGCGGAACCTTCGGAACCATCTGCGTCGGATTGTTTGCTTCACCGGCGGTCATTCCCATGCAGGTCGGTGACGCCTATTGCAAGCCGGGCTTGTTTTATGGCGGCGGGACGGCACAGCTTTTCACCCAGTTCATCGGCATCGGCGCAGTAGGCGGGACGGTGTTTGCCGTGTCACTGGTCGCGTGGGTTGTGTTAAAGGCAGTCGTCGGTATCCGCGTATCTGAGAGAGAAGAAATCGAAGGCCTCGACATCGGCGAACATGGCATGGAGGCGTATCCTGGCTTCGCGGTCGAAGCCATGGGCGAGATTCATGGTGCTGCCATCTCCCCGGAGCCACGCGCCGCCGCCGCCCCGCCCGCAGGCAAGAAACGCTATTCAATCCTCATCGAAGGCGTTGATGGACAGCAGCTGATGGACGCCTGGTCGGGCCTGTGTCACGCCAAGGTCACACCTTCCGATGAATTCAAGCAGGTCTATCCCTACTTCTCAACCGTCTCTGGCAACAAGTTCCGTTTCCTGGGCGGTGATCCGGCGCAGGTGAGCGACAACATCGCCAGGCTATTCAAGAAGACGCTGGGCACTGATGGCATCCGGGCAACTGTTGAACGCTGATTCTGGAGCAGGAAAGGATTTGTAAATCACCTACAAGAAACAACATGAAACTAATTACCGCTATTATTCGTCCTGAGAAGCTGGAAGCCGTGCAGGCCGCGTTGTCCGAGCGCGAAGTATTCCTGATGACTGTCACCGATGTCCGCGGCTGCGGAAGGCAACGCGGATACACGGAAGTGTATCGGGGCGCTGAATACCAGATGAGACTGTTGCCCAAGCTCAAGCTGGAGATCGCTGTCAACGA
>Ga0105047_10008797_pt1 | contig 16765 bp, 15 predicted proteins | sample MAT04_FD_78384 | JGI IMG/M metagenome (GOLD analysis project Ga0105047, IMG submission 78384) | Freshwater microbial communities from Lake Fryxell liftoff mats and glacier meltwater in Antarctica - MAT-04 (megahit assembly) | ecosystem: Environmental > Aquatic > Freshwater > Ice > Liftoff...
CGGACCAACACCGGTGGCGCCCAGGCGGAACTGGGCGTGACGCCGGATCTCACGACCCTGGGCAAGGCGCTCGGCGGCGGGCAGGCGTTGAGCGCGGTCGTGGGGCGGCGCGACGTGATGGCCAACGTGTCGCCGCTGGGCAGGGCGGTCCACAGCGGCACGTTCATGGCCCACCTGCTGCCGGTCATGGCGGGTCTCGCGTTCCTCGACGTGGTCAGCGAGCCGGGCTTCTATCCGCCCTTCCTGACGCGCGCGGACCGGTTCGTGGCGGAGCTGCGGGGGGTGTTCGCGCGGACGGACCTGACCCTGCGCATCCAGCAGTACGGCCCCCGCTTCAGCCTCCTGTTCGGCATCGAGCAGGAGCCCCACGACTACCGGGGCGTGGTGGCGGCGGATCGTGTCACGGAGCTGCGCTTCTACGGCCACGCGCTGGACCAGGGCGTCTATCTCCACCACGGCTGGCACCACGGGATCTCGGCGGCGCACACCAACGCGGACCTGGACCTCGCGCTGGAGCGACTGGAGACGGCCGCCCGACGCACGGCGGCCGACCGGACCTGACATTCACCCCACGGACCCGGCACCACCACAAGGAGCGGATCGACCCATGGCGCGCGTGCTCATCGGCGGCTTCATGCACGAGGTCCACACGTTCGTGGACGGCGTCATCACCCTGGACGACATGCGCCGCAACGGCTACGTGGCGACCGGCGAGGAGATCCTGTCGCCGGCCATCGGGTCCGGCCAGGAGATCCACGGTGCCCGTGACGTGGCGCTCACCAACGGCATCGAGCTGGTGCCGTCACGGATGGCGTTCGGCGGCGTGGGTGCGCGTGTCGCGGACGAGGCCTACGCCTACCTGCGGGCGGGCATCCTGGACGTGGCGATCGCCGAGCGCGGCCGGCTGGACGGCGTGTACCTGTCGATGCACGGCGCCATGGCCACGCAGTCGGAGGACGACCCTGAGGGCGACATCCTCGCAGCGCTGCGCGCCCTGCTGGGCCCGCACGTCCCGATCGTGGCCAGCTTCGACCTCCACTGCCATATGACCGAGCGCATGGTGGGCGCGGCGGACGCGCTCATCGCCTACCGCACGATCCCCCACGTGGACTTCCTGGAGACCGGCCAGCGCGCGATGCAGCTGCTCGTCGACGCCATCGCCGGCCGCACCCGACCCGTGGTCCGCCAGCGAAAGCTGCGCATGATGGCCTCCTCCGAGAAGCACGACACGAACCACGGCCCCATGGTCGACATCATGGCCCACGCCCGGATGCTGGAGACGCGCCCGGGCATCCTCGCGGTGACCGTCACGCCCACCCAGCCCTGGATGGACGTGCCGGAGCTGGGCTGGTCGGTGACGGTCGTGGCGGACGGGGACGCGGGCCTCGCGCAGGCCGCGGCGGACGAGCTCGCGTGGAAGCTGTGGCTGCGCCGCGAGCGGTTCCTGGTGGAGAAGGTCTCGGTCCCGGACGCGGTCCAGCAGGCGATCGCCCACGAGGGCGTGCCCGTGATCCTGGCGGATGGCGCCGACTCGCCGAGCGCGGGCGGCAACGGCGATGGCGATGACCTGCTGCGCGAGCTGCTGCGGATCGGGTACCAGGGGGACGCATTGCTCACGGTGGTGGACCCGGTCGCGGCGGCCACGTGCACCGCGGCGGGGGAGGGGGCCACCGTCACCGTGACCCTCGGCGGCTACCGCACGCCGGACACATATCGGCCGGTGGAGGTCACGGGCCGTGTCATCGCGCTGCGGGACGGCCGCTACCTGCACGAGCTGCCGGTGCGGCCCATGGACATCGGGCCCACGGCCGTGCTCCAGGTCGCGGGGATGCGCATCGTGGTCAGCACCCGCAAGGGGTTCCAGCTCGACGAGTCGATCTACCACCAGGCCGGGCTGGACCCGCGCACCGCGAAGCTCGTGCTCATCAAGTCGGCGGGCGGGTTCCGGGGCGTGTACGAGGCGTTCGCGTCGCTCATCATCGAGATGGATACGCCCGGTCTCTGCACGCATGACCTGACGCGGCTGCCCTTCCTGCGCATCCCGCGACCGATGTGGCCGTGGGACCCCGGGCTGGCGGAACCCTGGCCGGGTGCCGGCAGGACGCCGGCGGCCACCGACACGGACCATGGAGCGGGGGCATGAGCGAGACCCATGACACGAGCGATGGGCGTGATGCGAACGAGCCGAGCGGGCTGCTGGACGCCCTGGGCGATGGCTTCCTGGGCGCAGGGACGCGCCGCTTGCCGCAGTTCGACGAGATCCCGCGCTGGGCGCGCGTCGCCAACGTGCCGGACCTCGAGCTGCCGGCTGTGCCCCGGCTCCGAGCCCGGCGGGCCACCGGCCCCATCGTCGTGGACGGCGCGCTGAAGGAGTCGGACTGGGAGACCGCGGAGTGGTCCCCGGTGTTCGGCCGGATCGCGAGCGGTGTGCCGTCCTCGCCTGCGACCCAGGTGGCGTTCCTATGGGACGACGAGGCGCTCTACGCCGGGTACCGCGTGGAACATCACGACATCCGGGGCACCACGACGCGCCACCACGAGCACGTGTACGTCAAGGATGACGACGTGGAGCTGTTCGTGGCGGGCGCAGGGACCTACTACGAGTTGGGCATCAACCCCATCAACACCATCTACGAGATCGGCTGGACGTGGCTGGAGCCGCTCGTCCGGGCGGCGGACTTCGACGCCCTGGAGCGCCTGATGCTGGTCAACGACCAGTTCTACTACGCTCGCCGGGACGGGGAGCGCCTGGGCCGCGTGGCGGACCTGGGGTGGGAATTGCCCGGCCTGCGGACGGCGGTGCGGGTCGACGGCGCCATCAATGCCCCGGACGTCCGCGACGAGGGCTGGACGGTCGAGTTCGCCCTGCCGTGGGCGGGCCTCGCGACGCACATCCCGGAGCTGGCCGGCCCACGCGCGGTCGGGGACCGGGTGATGATCCAGGCGTACCGCGCCCACCATCCACGGACGGACCCCGCCGCGGACGCGAGGATGGCGACGCAGTTCGCGGGTTCCTCCGAGTGGTTCGGCACGACGCTGTCCGCGATGGGCAACGGCAACGTCCACAACCCCGAGCGCTGGGTGCGCCTCGAGCTCGCGGCGTAACGGGGCGTGCGCATCACCGGCATCGACACCATCACCATCGCCGAGGCACCGTCGCTGCTCATCCTCCGGCTGCGCACGGACGAGGGGCTGGTGGGCTACGCGGACACGTGGTACGCGGCGGACGCCCTGCGCGCCTATATCCACGACTGGATGGGCCCGCGGTTGCTGGGCAGCGACCCACGCCGGATCGAGCGCATCTGGTTCGACCTGTACGACCGCGACGCCGCGCGCTTCGGGGGCCTGGGGCTGGAGATGCGGGCGCTGTCCGCGGTCGATGTCGCCCTCTGGGACCTCCTGGGGCAGGCGACCGGACAGCCGGTCTGGCAGCTCCTGGGCGGCGCGTTCCACGAGCGGCTGCGTGTCTACAACACCTGCGCGGGCCCCCTCTACGGTCGGCCGGGCTGGAACCGGGATGGCGACGGGGGAGGAGCGCTGGAGGACCTGACGGCCTTCCTGACCGACGCCGGTGCGCTCGCGGAGTCGCTGCTCGCCGATGGCTTCCGGGGCATGAAGATCTGGCCCTTCGACCGTTTCGGGCTCGCCAACGACGGGCACTTCATCACGACGGACCAGCTGGAGCAGGGCCTGGAGCCGATCAGGCGGATCCGCGAGGCCGTGGGCGACCGGATGGAGGTCATGATCGAGGGGCACGGCTACTGGGACCTGCCCACGGCCGTGCGCATCGCGCGCGCCCTGGAGCCCTACCGCCCCGCCTGGCTGGAGGATATGGTCCTGGCGCACGATGTGCGCGCCATCCGCCGGCTGCGCGAATCGACGTCCATCCCGATCCTGGGTTCGGAGCTGCTGGTGACGCGCCGGCAGTACAAGCCGCTGCTGGACGCGGAGGCCGTGGACATCGTGATGATCGACCCCACGTGGGCGGGTGGTATCACAGAGACCCGCAAGATCGCGAGCCTGGCCGATTCCTACAGCCTGCCCGTGGCGATGCACGACTGCACCGGCCCGTTCACGCTGATGGCGGGCGTGCACCTGGGCGTCTCATCGCCGAACGCGATCTACCAGGAGGTGGTCCGCGCGTACCTGCGGACCTGGTATCGCGACCTCGTCACGGTGCTGCCGGAGATCGTGGATGGCTGCGTCCTGCCGCCGTCCGGCGCGGGCCTCGGCACGACGCTCCTGCCGGACGTGGAGCGACGTCCCGGGGTGGTGGTCCGCCGCAGCGAGCTGGCCGCGGTCTGACGTGCGGGCCGGCCGGGCGCGGCGTCAGGACCCCGCGAGCGCCGCGAGCGCGCCGTCCGCGCCGTCCAGGGTCTGGTCGATCGCCTCGTCGTCGTGCGTCGTGGACACGAACCAGGTACCGCGGGCCGTGGGCCGCACGCCGCGCTCCTGGAGCTCCACGAGGAAGCGCCCCTGGAGTGCTGCGTCCGCCTGCGCATAGTCCGCGGCGGACCGGATGGGCAGGTGCGTGGTGAACGCCGTGTTGAACACGCCCGGCATGCCTTGGACGTTGAGCGGCAGCCCGTGGCGCGCGCCGAGTGTCCGGAGGCCGTCCATGAGGCGCGTGCCCGCTCGGTCGATGCGCGTGTAGGCGTCCGCGTCCAGGGCGTCGAGGACCGCGAGGCCTGCCGCGATGCTGGTCGTGTTCGCGTTGAAGGTGCCGCCGTGGAGGACGCCGCCGGTCACCACCAGGCCCATCACGTCCGCGCGGCCCCCCAGCGCTGCGATGGAGAAGCCGCCACCGAACGCTTTGGCGACCACGGTCAGATCGGGCCGGATGCCCAGCCGCTCCTGTGCCCCACCGGGCGCGGCCCGGAACCCAGTGATGACCTCGTCGTAGATGAGCAACGCCCCGACGCGCGCGGTCGCCGCCCGGACCGTCTCCGCGTACCCCGGAACGGGCTCGATCACGCACGTGTTGCAGCCGATGGGCTCGTTGACCACGGCGGCCACCTCGTCCCCGCGGGCAGCCAGGAAACGCTCCAGCGCGGATGCATCGTTCCAGGGCAGGATCGCGACGTTGGTGGGCGCGATCTGGCCCGTGCTCATGACGCGCAGCGGCACACTGCCATCGTCGCCCGCCACGCCCCACGGCGGCGCGGTGTTGACCAGGATGTCGTCGTACCAGCCGTGATAGTGGCCCTCGAATTTGACCACCAGGGACCGGCCGGTGAACCCACGTGCCAGCCGGAAGGCAGCGTGGATCATCTCCGATCCGGAGCCGCCGAAGCGGATCCGCTCCAGCGACGGCATGCGCGCCCGGAGGGCGCGCGCCAGGTCTGCCTCCGACGGATGCTGCCCGGCGAAGAGCTGACCGCCCGCGAGGGACGCTTGCACTGCAGCGATCAGGGGCGCCGGGGCGTGACCCAGGATGTCCGCGCCCATGCCCAGGGCGTAGTCCACGTAGACATTGCCGTCCACGTCGAACAGGCGCGGACCCTCGGCGTGCACGAAGGTGAGGGGCACGGGCGTGCCGTTGAGGCGGAAGTTGCTGCTGACGCCGCCGGGCAGGACCTCACTCGCGGCCGCATGGAGCGCCCGGGCGCGGTCGTGGTCCAGGATCACGCCGGTCCGCTCATACCGCTGTCCCAGCCTCCTGCGTGCCTTCCGCATCCCGTACTGTCGGTTCGCCAGTCGGAACACGATAGCAGGCCGCGCCGGTCACGACCACGCCCGTGCGGTCCAGGCGGCGATCCGCCGGACGGCGTCGCGGCCCTTGGGCATCTCCCCCGGGAGAACCACGAAGTTGTGGGTCACGCCGGTGTACTCCGCGAGCTCCACGCAGGTGCCCTCGCGCGCGAGCCGGGCCACCCAGGCGCGGCCTTCGTCGCGCAACGGGTCGTACTCGGCCGTGATGACGAGCGCAGGCGGCAGACCGGCGACGTCGGACGCGAGCAGCGGTGCCGCGTAGCCTTCGGGACCCGGGACGTGCCTGCCGAGGTAGTGACCCCAGAACCAGATGAGATCGTCCCGCGTGAGCAGGTAGCCCTCGCGGTTGGCGAGCATGGAGGGCGTGTCGAAGTCGGGCTGCAGGGCGGGATAGATCGGGATCTGCGCGGCGATCCGAGGTCCGACCCGATCCCGCGAGAGCAGGCTCAGCGCCACGGTCAGGTGGCCGCCGGCGCTGTCGCCCGAGACGGCGATCCGACCACCATCGCCGCCCACCGTCGCGGCGTGCGTCGCGATCCAGCGCAACACGGACCAGGCATCCTCCAACGCGGCGGGGTGGGGATGCTCCGGTGCCAGGCGGTAGGCGGGGGCGATGACCACGCCGCCCGTCTCGCGCGCGAGTTCGCGGCAGACCTGATCATGCGTGTCGAGCGACCCAAGCACCCAGCCGCCGCCGTGGAGGTACAGCAGCACCGGCAGCGTCCGACCCGGGCTGGGGTGGTACACCCGTGCCCGCAGCGGTCCCATCGCGCCGGGGACCTCGATATCCTGCACGGAGGCGACCGGCAGGGGGTCCGCCGCGAGCAGCCGGGTGCGCGCCTCATACACCTCTCGGGCCGGGCCCACCTCCTGGGTGTGCCACGGAGCGATGCCGGCCGCGCGCACGCGGTCGATGATCGCCTCCGCCTCGGGGTCCAGCGGCATCCTGGCCTCCAACACCGTTCGCCCAGCGGAATTGCACCATCCGGTCCGCCGTTTCGCCATGGTATCCGAGCAGGCGCCCGCCGTCACGGGTCCGCGAGCTGCCCCGTATCATCCGTGCGATGACGACCAGCCAGACGGATGTCCCGGACGATCCCGGTGCGGTCTCTGACCCAGGGTCCGTCTACGACGTGGCGGTCCTCCAGAAGGCCCTGGATCTGTTGGAGATCATCACGGATGCGGGTGGCCTCGGCCTCGCCGAGCTGAGCGCGCGCGCGGGCGCCAGCAAGGCGTCCAGCTTCCGGGTGCTGTCCACGCTCCATCGGCGGGGCTATGTCTCCAAGGACCCGGTGACGCGACGCTACACCCCGGGACCACGTCTGATCGCACTCAGCTTCGCGAATGTCTCCAAGCTCCAGCTCGCGCCCCGCGCGCGGGCGATCCTGGACGCGCTGCGCGACGAGTTCGGGGAGACCGTCAACCTGGGCATCCTCGCCGATCACGACGTGCTCTACCTGGAGATCGCCGAGAGCGCCCGCAGCCTGCGGATGTCGTCCGAGGTCGGCTCCCGGGATCGCCTCCACAGCACGTCCTTGGGCAAGGCGATCCTGGCCGCGTTGCCCGTGGATGAGGCGCGCGGACTGCTGGAGGCCTACGAGCGCAAGCCCGCGACGCGGCGCACGATCGTGGACCTGGCGGCCCTGATGGCGGAGCTGCGCGTCACGCGTGAGCGCGGCTACTCCATCGACGACGAGGAGAACGAGGTCGGCGCGCGCTGCGTGGGGGCCGCCATCACGGACGTGTCGGGTCGCCCGCAGGCCGCCATCAGCGTGTCCGGGCCGGCCGCACGCGTCTTTGACAGCACCATAGACGCCATGGGTGCGCGGCTCCAGGATGCGGCGGACGAGCTCGCCACGATGATGGGCTGGCGACCGGCCTGACGGCCGCGATGCGGTCAGTCGGCAGGGTCGAAGTCCAGGTCCGGCTCCCACGGGAACAGCGGTCGGCGCCGCGACCGATGGTCGAACGCGGTCGGGTCCGCTGCCGTCACGCCGGGGGTCTCCACCAGGATCGCCGTCGTGGTCACTCGATCGTACGCCGCACGGGGTGACACCACGCCCTTCGCTGCGAGGATCCGCAGCCGTTCCGGGGCGACCCCCGCGGAGCGCAGCTGCTCCACGCTGATGGGCATCACGAGCCGGCTCGTGAGCAGCAGCGTGTGTCCGGCGTCGGTGTCCAGGACCGTGGTCGGGCCGGCGTCGAAGGAGCGATAGCCGCCGTGCGTCGGGAGGGGGTCCTCGTAGCGTCCGTCAGTGATGGCGCGCACGCGCCCGGTGACCGCGACGGGCCGGCCGTTGCGCGCGTCGCGCCGGCCGCCGACGTCCAGCGCGACCGTGGCCCCCACGCCCGCCGCCACGCATGCCGCCACGGCCCCCGGGTCGAACAGGACCGCGAGGAAGCCCCGGATGCCCAGCCGGATGGCCGCCTCCAGCAGGATCGTGCCGTCCCCCGGTCCGCCCCCGCCGATGTTGTCGCCCACGTCAAGCAGCAGGACGGGGGCGCCGGACGTCGCACCATCGGGGCCGCCTGCTGCCGCGTCCGCCGCGCGCAGGGCGTCGTCGGGCGCCGCGGCGCGCGCCACGAACGCGGCTCGATGGGCCCAGACGACTCGCGCCAGCGCGTTCGCGTGGCGGCGCGCGGCGGGCGGGTCGCCATCGGTGATGACCAGGGTGGCCATGCCCATGTGCGGCACGTCGGCGTACGGGAACCCCTCCACGACGCTCGCCGACAGGACGCCCGGCTGGCGCCGGATGGTCGCCGCCTCCGCCATGATCGATGCCATCGGCTCCTCGGCGGTGTTCTGACGCATGATCCCGATCACGGCCGGGACCTGGACGAGGGCATGCGCGGGCCGGATCTCGCCGCGTGCGGCCGCCACGGTCAGCCGCCCGCACGCGGCGGCCTGCTCGCGCGCGTCCACATGCGGGTTCGTCTGGAAGACCGTGACCACGTCCGCGTGCGTCACGAGGCGGGGCCCCACGTTGGCATGCAGATCCAGGGTCACGCCGATGGGCACGGCCGGACCGACCAGCGCCCGGACCCGGGCCACGATCTCGCCATCGGTCTCATCCACATCCTCCGCCACCGCGGCGCCGTGCAGCGCCAGCAGGACCGCATCCCACGGACCCCTGTCGCGGAGCCGGGCGAGCAGGTCGCCGACGATGGCCTCGAAGGCATCCCGCGTGATCGTGCCCGACGGGTTCGGGGAGGAGAACACCAGGGGCACCAGTTCCACGCCCGGGTCCGCGCCCACCTCCAGGAACCCGGCGACGGGTGTCGATGCCGCCGCGTGCTGGGCGATGATCTCCTCGCCGCGCAGGATGCCGGCCGTCTGGAACGTCGCCTCCGTGGTCGGCTCCAGGGCGAAGGTGTTGGTCTCGTGGGACATCCCACCGAGCGCGATCCGTAGTGTCCTCATCGCCCGAGCGTAAACGGTGGAGTGGCGACGGTGTCGGACGACGGTGCGGCCGTGGCCGGCTGGCGTCGGGGTGGGTCAGCCCCCCGGGTCGGGCCGGCGGCGCATCCAGAACGGTGCGTCGGGCCAGCGCGGCTCGTCCGCATAGGCGAGCGCGAGGCGCTCCCGGTAGCGCACCCAGCGGGCGTCGCGTGCCGCCGCTCGCGTGGCCACGGCGTCGGTCGCCACCGGACCGCCGGCGCCGCCGCGACCGTCGAGCATCGCGCGGATGACGACCACGGCCTCCTCCGCGGACGAGATGGCACCCAGGATGCCGAACGACGACAGCGGGTCGAACGCCATCTCTGCATCACCCACGGCGAGGATCGGCCGTCCGGCACGAGTCGCATCTGCCCGGCCGGGCACACTGCCGGGCAGGCGGCGGGAATCGGCCGCGACGACCCGCAGCGCCGCGGGCGCCGCCCAGGCCTCCGCGTGGACCACCGGCCCGACGACCGGCGCCGTCCGGAGGCGCGCCAGCCATGCCGCAGGGTCCGTGCGTAGCGACGGATCCAGGGCGTCATGGTCAGCATGGAGCGCCGCGATCCGACGCCCGTCCGGCAGCACCATCGACGACCACCACCCGTCGTGCTCGGCCGCGACGAGCAATCGCCGTTCCACGGGCCCCGGCATGGCGGACCCCGGTCGGGATCGCTCCCGGACGCCGGGCGCGCCCAGCACGCCGGGGGCGCCCAGCACGCCGGGGGCGCCCAGCACGCCCACGACCGCCACCAGTCGGTCCGCGCGCGTGATCGTGGCGCCGCCTGCGCGCGCCAGCATGGCAGCACGACCCGTCGCATCCACCAGCACCTGCGGCGTGCGCCGGCCGCCGCGCTCCGGCGCCATCGCCCACGCCCCCCATGTGGCGCGTGGCCGTCCCACGAGACGCGTCCCGGCCGCTCTGGCCGCACGCAGCAGGTCATGCTCGAACGTCGATCGGTCGAGCTGGACCGCCTCCCCGCCGGGCGACCGCACATGGTCGGTGATCACCGGCTCGCCCGGTCCCCATGCCGCCACGGTGCCCGGCACGAGGCCGTGCACCGGAGCACCCAGGCATCGCTCGAGTCCCAGCCGGGCGAACGCCGCGCGCGCGGCGGGTGGCAGCACCTCGCCCACGATCGGCCGCCCTGCCCCTCCGGCGGCGTCCTGTACCAGGACCACGTGCGCCCCCCAGCGGGCGAGCAGCAGCGCCGTCACGGCGCCCGCGGGGCCGGCGCCCACCACGAGCACCTCCGCCCGGTCCGCGATCCGGTCCTCGCCCACCCCGGCGACGTCCGGCGCCGCCGACCCGGCTCGCGTCACTCCGCGGACGTGCCGCCCTCCGCATCCCGCGGCAGCACGTTCACCGGATCCGCATCCGCGAGCCGGGGCTCCGGCAGCCTGCGTCCGACCTCCACGCCGAACAGCGCCGGGAACGCCGCGTCACCCGGCCCGGGCTTGGGCAGCACGAACCCCATCTGGTGCCAGCGCCGAACCATGCGGTTGAGGGAGCCGACGTAGTCGGACGTGAGCATCCCGCGCCACCAGGTGCGGCGCTTGCGGAAGGCCGCGCGTCGCCTGGTCATCGGCTGGTCCCGGTCCATCACGATCGCGTAGTCCGCCTGGGTGAGCACGTGGTTGGGCACGCGGCCGGCCCAGAACGTGTCCAGGTACGGGTCGATCTCCGGCCGATACCCGGCGCGGCAGTTGATGGTGTCCGTCTGCCAGGGCAGCGCCATCCAGCGCGTCAGCGCGCCGGGCACACTGCCGTTGAGCGGCCCCTTGCCGCCGCGGGCCTGGCTGGGTGACAGCGACGATCCGAAGTCGGGTTCGGGGCCGGGGCGCCGCTTGAGCCGATAGGGCTCGTCCCACATGATCGCGCGCCGCATCGCCCAGGGCAGCTCGCAGCCGGGGTCGAACGCCTCTGCGAGGGCGCCCTCCAAGGCTGCGCGGTCGAGCATGCGGGGTCGCCGGGCGAGCGGCAGGTCGTTCAGCTTCTCGGGGACGTCCGGCTCCTCGATGCCGTCCGACTCGAAGTTCCCGGCCGCCCATCGGTCCAGTCGGTGCAGCTGCAGCGGCGTGGCGCCGATCCAGGCCCGGGGGCTGGACCAGATGCCGGCGACGTCACCCAGGATGGGTGGCAACCTGTCCGGCTGGGCGCTCCCGGCATCGAGGTCCCGGAAGCGCTTCACCCATGCCGTGCGGAACGGCCGGTTGGCGACCGACGGGTTGGCGAGGCGCGCCAGGAACACGGGGTCGGAGAGGTCCCGGTCGCTGTTCCAGCCGTGGTCGCGCAGGATGCCCTGGTTGACCCACTGGAGCGCCGCAAGGCGCGTGAACAGCGGTCGGATGTGGCGCCGGAAGCTGACGGTCTGGCCCGCTGGCAGCATGCCCGCCGTGACCCAGACGTCTTCCAGCAGGTCGTGCATCGTCTTCCAGCCGGTCGCCATCGCGGGCGCGAAGTTGGGCGGCCCGGAGGCCACCCACGCGGGAGTCGCGTCTAGGGTCCGCTCGCCGATCGTGACCCTGGCGGTGACGGGACCATCCGCGACATCGTCCAGCCAGGTGTCATTGTTGGCGAACGTGGTCACCGGGCGGCCCTGCCAGGAGGCGGCGCGGCCCCTGCCGGGCAGCACGATGAGCCGCCCGTCGTCATCGGTGAGCAGCTCGCCCAGGAGCATCGTCACGCCCTTGGCGGTCGCCTTGAGCAGCACCGCGGGCCCCTCCGTCGTGGAGTGGCGTCCGGCATCGAGGACCAGCGATCCGCGATTGGACACGCCCGCATTGCGGCGGCCCACGGACGGTGCCTCCGGGATGTCCATGGCGCGCCCGAAGCGGTACCAGGCGGCCTTGCGGTTGGCGAGGTGGACCCGCCAGTCGATGGTCGCGTCGGCTGCGTTCACCTCGCCCACGACGTCGCCCGCGGCGTCGTAGCCGTAGAGACGGAATCGGGCTGCCTGGCGCGCGACCCGTCCCTGGGCGTCGCGCAGGTCGCCGATGGTGGGCACCGTCGCGCCGGCCACCTCCGGCCCCAGGAAGAACGCGTCCTGGCTGTTGCCCACGCGCATGAGGCCCACGCCCGGGTGGATGGCGACGCGCACGATCGCGTCCAGCTCCTTGGGCGTGAGGGCGCCCTGGGGTCGCGGGCGGGCGGGGCGCTGCTCATCGCGGGACCCGGCGGCGGACCGGGCGGCGCCGGTGGTGTGCGTGGTGACGGCCGCCGTGGCGGTGGCCGCTGCCCCCAGGGCCAGGAAGGTGCGACGGGACAGCAGCGAGGGCGCCCCGAGGGGGCGGTGGATGGGGGTGTCATCCGGCATGGCGCCACGATACCCCGTGTGTCGAGCCCGGCTGCCGACGACCGTCCCGCGACAGGCCGGGAGCCGCCCGGCCGCCGGCACACGCAGACCTCGCCACCCGCGGCGCACAGGGATGCGACCGCCCACGCTGCCAGGAGTACCGGCAGCGCGCTCGCACCTGCCGCTTCCCCCCGCCCGCCAGCTCGCTCGCGGGCTCTGACGAGGTCACGGTTCGCCTGCAACGCCGCTGAAACGGGGGCAGCCTCGGCGGCGATGGGCGCTCGGCGGCCATGGCGCGACAATCGTGCCATGTCAGGAAAGTTGCCCATCGATCGCGTTCGAGATGCCCGTGACGCGCCTCAGACCTACGACTCCCACCGCGAACGGTTCGCCGAGAAGGAGGCCACGCTTCGGGACGCGGGCGTGGACGACCCGGTCGCCGGCGCTCGGCCCCCCGACGCCACGGACCAGCAGTCCCGTGAGCACCTCGACCCCGCCGCCCCGACCAAGGGGGACGGCCAGGATGCATGAGGTCCTGCGTGGCCTGGCCCTGCGGGAGCCGACGGACATGCCCGTTCTGAGCATCTACCTCGACATGCGCCAACAAGCCACGGGTGAGAGCCCGGGCCGTCGGGTCTCACTGACCATCCTGCGTGACCGACTCCGCGCGATCGAGTCGACCCTAGGGCCGCGCGGCGAGGACCTGGAGTCCTTCCAGGCGGATGACCTCCGGATCCGAGCCTTCCTCGATGACCACTTCGACCGGTCATCCCAGGGTCTCGCGGTCTTCGCCTGCTCCGGCACCGACCTGTGGGAGACGATCGAGTCGGGGACGCCGTTCGCGGATGAGGTGCAGGCTGGCCCGGTCCCGCAGCTGTTCCAGCTGGCGCGTCTGATCGATGAGCAACCGCCTGCCATCGTCGCCGTGGTGGACTCGAACACCGCGCGCCTCTTCGTCTCGGAGCTCGGGCGCCTGGAGGAGCTCGGCGGGCCGGACGAGGACCCCTCGAACTTCCAGAAGCGGAGCATGGGTGGGTGGTCGCAGTCCAACTACCAGCGCCACATCGCCAAGCACCACGAGGACTTCGCGCAGGAGGCGGCGGACGCGATCGTGGAGTTGTTCGATCGCAGCCATGCCCAGGGGATCGTGCTGGCGGGCGATGAGGTCGCGCTGACGCCGCTGCTCGCGGCCCTGCCGGAGCGGCTGAAGGTTCTGCTGGGCGAGGTCTTGCGGATCGACATCCGGGCTCCACGCGACGCGATCGCGTCCGAGGTGGTGCCCGTCCTCGCCCGCATGGCCGCGGAGGCCGCCCGGTCGATAGCAGACAGGGCGATGGCCTCCGTCCGATCGGATGGGCTCGGTGTCGCCGGTCCGGAGCCGACACACGCGACCCTCCGCAACGCGCAGGTCGGCACGCTCTTGTTGAGCACGACCGAGGGGCTCGCTGTCACCGACACGAACGAACTCATCCGGCTCGCTGCCGCGACGGATGCTGACATCGCCATCGTGGGCGAGCACGCTGAGCTGGACCGCGTCGGAGGCGTCGGAGGAATCCTCCGCTATCGGTTCGAACCAACGAACCGAGCGAACGACGTGGCTGTCGGAGGCGAGGCGTGACTTGCGACGCCGCTGGGTGGCGCCGGGGCCGCCGGGACGGCGCCGGGGCCGGATCGCTGACCTTCGAGCGATGCGCCCCGATGAGTCGCGCGACCTGCCGGTAGCGTCCGGGGCGGGCGGCGAACCTGCGAGAAGGGCTCGATGGCTGTCGCTGATCCTCCCGTGGCTCGCGGCGCGTGCGGGGATCGACTCCGTCCCGAGCGGGGTGACGTGGCGGCACATCTTCGGCGTCGCGTGGCTGGCAGGTATCGGCTTCACGATGTCGCTGTTCATCGCCGATCTCGGTCTGGGCCAGGGTTCGCCCCTGGCCATGGCGGGCGTGGGCATCCTGGCCGCCTCGGTCGTGGCCGGCGCCGGCGGATACCTCGTGCTGCGATCCGCCGCCAGACCGGGGAACGGACCGGGAGCCTCCGCGGACGAGACAGCATGACGGACGCCGGCATCGAGGTCGCGCCAGGGGTCCCAGAGTCGGTCGCGCTCCGCACCTTCCGCCGCGCGACCGCGGACGGCACGGGGGCCGTCCTTCAACTGGACGACCGTGTCGGGCTGCGCCTGGAGGTTCAGCCACCACGCGGGCTCAGCCTCCGCCCACCCGTTCATGGTCAGCGTGACCGGGTTCGGGCCGTCCACGAAGTAGGCCACGATGGCCACCCGCGACGCCCCGGAACGACGCCCCACCGTGGTAAGCCGCAGCATCCCGAACATGTCGCCGGGCTTCGGTCGCGTGAGGCCGATGCGCCCCCCGCTGAACCGCAGGAGGGCGCGGTGCGCGACCCAGGCGATCCGGACGAATGCACGCGCGGGGATCGTCGCGGTCCGCTCCGTGGTGGCGGTCATGCCGCGCCTGCCGTGGTCATGACCGCGGGCTGGGATCGGACGGTGGTGCCGGCAAGGACCGGCGCGGTCGACTTGAAGCCCTTGAAGGTGAGGTAGAGGCCCAGCGACAGCTCCCAGACGAAGATCGGCAGGGTGGCAAGGCCAGAGATCGTGCTGACCTGCTCGATGACACCGAACAGCGTGGCGAGGACGGACGCGAGGAGGATCGGGGCGCCGATGAGGCCGATGGTCGGGATGATCCGCGGCACCAGGCCGGAGCGCAGCATCAGGGAGCCCAGCAGGAGCGCGTTGAGCACCGGCATCAGGCCCTGCCCGAGCAGGAACGTCCAGTCGTGGAACGCCACCAGCGAGCGCCCGGTGGCCACGAGCGCGGTCGCGTCCGCGCCGGTCGCGCCACCCACGTCCTGGCGCAGGGTGACCGCGGAGAGGAGGCTGAAGACCCCCGCGAAGATGATGCCGGCCTCCAGGATGCGAGTGGCCGCGAGACCCAGCGCCGCTGCCTCGTTCTGGCGCCGGACCACCGGGAACAGCACGACCGCGGTGCCGATGCCGGCGAGGGCGACGATCAGCTCCAGCACGGAGCCGATGAGCACACCGGTGTCCGTGCCGGTGCCCAGGATCCAGTCGGTGTGGTTGGTGACCGGCCCGTACAGAGCCAGGATGGGGATGGAGATGAACGTCAGCAGGTAGAGCAGGCCCGCGATCAGCGCGGTCCGGCGGGTGGGGTCCTTGGGGGTGGCGTGCATGAGGGTCTCCTGGTTCATGGGGTGGAGGGCTCCGTGCGGGTGACCGAGACGAGCGGCAGGCCGGCGTCGCGGACCTTCTGGAGGAGGCCGTGGAGGGCAGCCTGGTCGGCGACCGGGCCGTGGAGGACGGTCGTGCCGTCGGCTTCGTGGCGGAGGCTCAGCCCGTCGAACCAGGCCGCCCACCGCTCATCGAGACGGCCCTTCAGCCGGATCTCGTACGTCGTTGCTCCGATTTCACCCTCCTTGTGCGTCGTGCTCGTCGGTTCCATGACCGCAAGCTACGGACGAACGTGGGGAGGTGGCATCACCACATGTGGTGAATCAGCGGCTGAGCAACTCGAGCTCCGCGGCGCGGCGCACGGCGGCGCGGCGGGAGTTCACGCCGAGCTTCGCGTAGATGGCCTTCGTGTGGCTTCGGACCGTGTGCAGCGAGACCACCAGCGTGCTCGCGATCTCCGGGCCGCTCAGCTCCGTTCCCAGGAGGCGCAGGACGTCGAGCTCGCGCTCGCTGAGGGGCTCGACCAGCGGCTGCGGGGTGCGGCCGGGCGGGGTGGCCGACCCGCTGGCGCCCCCGAGCAGCCGACCGACCTGGTCGCGGGCGACCCCGGACCTGGCGGCGGCGGCCAGCAGGGTCGTCATCGCGGCACCCTCGTCGAGGAAGATGCGCACGAACCCGTCGGGCGCGGCGAGCGTCAGGGCGTGCTCCAGCGGCACGAGCGCGGCGCGGATGTCGCCTCGTGCCTGGTGGGCGAGCGCCTGCAGCACGAGGATCTCGATGACGCTGCGGCCTCGACCGCCGGATTCCGCGGCGACAAGCAGGAGGTCCAGGAGGTCCAGGAGGTCCGGCGTCGCGGCCGACCCCTGGGCCAGCAGCAGCCGGGCGAAGCTGACGTGGTCGAACTCGCGCAGGTAGCTGAGCGCGTCAGTGGCGGCCAGACCCCGCTCCCGGGCCCACGCCTGCGCCGGCTCCAGCCGGCCCTGGGCGATCCACAGTCGCGCGCGCATCGCGGCGATCGGTCGGACGTCGGGGTAGTAGTCGCTGGCATAGCGCCGCTCAGCCTCGTCGAGTGACGTGATGGCACCGTCCGGGTCCGCCTCGGTCTCCTGGATCCGGGCCAGC
>Ga0105047_10008798_pt1 | contig 16764 bp, 15 predicted proteins | sample MAT04_FD_78384 | JGI IMG/M metagenome (GOLD analysis project Ga0105047, IMG submission 78384) | Freshwater microbial communities from Lake Fryxell liftoff mats and glacier meltwater in Antarctica - MAT-04 (megahit assembly) | ecosystem: Environmental > Aquatic > Freshwater > Ice > Liftoff...
CCCTGTGGTGCCGCTTGTTTCCTCCCCGCTTGAGGGCGAGGGTGGGGAGCCCGGGTCCGTTGCAGTTGTTTCCTCTCCCCTTGAGGGCGAGGGTGGGGAGCCCGGGTCCGTTGCAGTTGTTTCCTCTCCCCTTGAGGGAGAGGGTAGGGAGCCCGGGTCCGTTGCAGTTGTTTCCTCTCCCCTTGAGGGAGAGGGTAGGGAGAGGGGTAGGCGTCTCAAAACGGAAAACCATGCAAGCGATCTGGCAACGCCCAGAGCGGAGTTCCCCGCCGTCTGCGCGGCCGCGCCTGCCCGCGCCGAACAGCGCTCGAACGGATTTTCGGCCAGCCGATTGACGCGCGACTTGGTGCTGTATTGCGGAGCGGGCGTCTACGAAGAGTTGGTCTTCCGCGTCTTTCTGCTGGGCCTGCTGATGCTGATTTTGACGAAGCTATTCCAGATGGAACACGCCTACGCCGCGGCATGGTCGGTGGTGCTGGGCGCGATTCTGTTTTCGGCATTCCATCATATCGGCGGGCAGCCGTTCGGAGTCAGCGTCTTCATGCAGCGCGTCTTCGCCGGATTATATTTCGCGTGCATCTATTACAACCGATCCTTCGGCGTTGCCGCGGCAAGCCATGCGCTTTATGATATTTTGATCGGGCTTAGTCAGGGGTGATATCGTTCGAGATGAAGCGGAAGAGTGGGGCAGACATTCTTGTCTGCCCGATCGATCTATTGATTTGCTGGAGTGAAAAAAATGCAGATCCTGGATATCAATAACCTGAATCTGCACGACGCTACTCTTCTAGAGATCAAAATCTGCACAGATTTAGAAGAGATGATCGAGCTTAAATTTGATTCCATAAATCACAAGCAAGCCGGAAAGACCGTTTGCAACGTATTAAGATTTAAACGATGTTTTTGGTTCAGCTCAAATCTCAATTTTAATTATGCTAGCCCGAACTTCATCCAAGATGGGATTGGAAAATCCGACTCCCAACAAATCGATTCCGTGCGCCTCAACTGGAAGAAAATGGGAGTTACACTGGCCTACGGAGCTAGTCCATTACATCATCAACACAAACACAACCGGAAGTCGCATCGAGATAATTGCGGCACAGTTGGAATTGGAATGAGTCTTTGCAGAATTTCCGAGCAGACAAAAATGTCTGCTCCACCCAACAACCCTCCACTCATTAACAATCGTTGCCGTCTCTCGCCGCAGAGCGGCGACGGGAGATTAGCCGGGCGGCAAGCGAAGCGCAGCCCCCGGATCAGCGCCCAATTGCAGTCGCGGCCCTGAAGGGGCCGCTGGAAAATTTGAAATTAAGGGTGAAGTGCGGTGGCCTCTTGCGGCCCCTGCCGGGGCCGCGATTCGCTCGCGAGACGATTTCCGGGGGCTGCGCCTGAAGGCTTGCCCCCGGCTAATCTCCCGTCGCCACTCCGTGGCGAGCGAAAGACTATTCCGTGGTCCAGAACCGATTGGCCCGTTGAAATTTCTGTGTGAATCAAATCAACACCGAGCAGACAGAAATGTCTGCTCCACCCCACCGAAAAATCTTCGTGCCTTTGTGGTTGAACCCCAAACGCATAATCGAACGGGCAACGCTTAAAACAGCTCGTTGACCAGCTTCGCCAGAGCCTGCACGTTCTGCTCGGCGACGATCTTGTCGACGCGATCTTTCTTGGCGCCCATGTTTATCAGCGCCGTCTGCGCGCTGGCCCAGAGGCGTTTAAGCTTGGCGGGGCTGGTCTCAAGGTACAGGTCGGAGACGATTTCGCCGAGCTTATTGCTCGAAATATCGTCCTTGTTCTCATAGTAACGCTTGATGATGCCCTTCTGGTGTGCCGAGTGAAACTGACCGCTTGCCATGCTGCTCTCCTTTATGCTGCGCTGATTATAAATGTATCGATCCAAATTGCATCACGGCAGACAGAATTTTTCGTGAATGAGGTGGAGCTTCACTCCACTTAGCTCCACTCAATGTGTGCTCCGGCAATAAAAAAAACCGGCCTCGGCGTTTTAACGCGCGAGGCCGGGTTGTTTACGGAGCACGAGCGCGCAGGCAGGCTGCGCTATAAATTCACTTCGGGGCCGGTGCGGCCGGTGTTGCGGGCGCGGCGGCGGCCGGCTTCTTGTAGAAGAGAACCTTCTCGGGGACAATTTCCTTGGCCACGCCGGAGGTTTCCCAAGAGAACTGGCAGCCTGCGCCGCCGTTGTTTTCGTAGAACTCAACCTTGAGGTCGTGGTTGCCGGCCTTCAGTTCCACTTCGCCTTCTTTTTCTTCCATGCCGTGATTTCCACCGTTATCCACGACCTGTTTGCCGTCGATGAAGACGCGCGAGCCGTCGTCGGAGTTGGTGTAGAACTTGTATTTGCCGTCCTTCTCAATCTTTACCACGCCCGTCCAGCGAACGTAGAACTGATCGACCATATCCGTGCCGTTGAATCCTTCGTCGGTGCTGTCGAAATTGATGGTCTTGTCGATCTTGGTGAGGGTCGGCTTCTTGTCGGCGGCGATGGTTGGGAAATCCGAGAGTTCCTCACCCATGTTGAAATAGTCGCCCTGTAGGCCAGGCGCCAACTCATCAGCGGCCATCGCGCTGAACGAACAAGCCATCACGAACACGACTGCAAACAAGTACTTCATAAATTCTTCGAACCTCCAAAACCGCACAATCCCTGTAGCGAGAGCGGCACCGTCCCAGTCCCCATGGACTGCTTGAAGCGGGGCGGCTCTCATCAATTTCTTGCAGAGAACTTACGAATGAGGATACCGCTAGCTGTCAGAATTGTTGAATCAGGCATGCATTATTCATCATAGCGATAAGGTCCCGTTCCCGTAACTTATTAAAATCTATAGACTTAATTTCTCTCTAAGGGCACGTCGAATGTCGCGGAAATCCGAATATCCAAAGCGGAAATATGGCGTTTTTCACAATGACAAAATGTGTATTTTTGAATCAATTAAATTTACATTGCGGGACGTGAGTATATTTTACATTTATAGCTCACGGATTCTTTTCAAATGTGATCTTAATCTACAGTGGCAGACGAAGAAATCACCGATGTAGGCACTAGAAATCTCACTGTTGTGTCCGCTAAAACCCACATGGCCTCTCAGTTGCAATCCGCCAGTACGAATTCAGATCAAAGTTTTGAAAGGAGGCCGAAGTTGTCCGATTCACCCATCACGAGCATAGGGGATACTAAAGAGACTCTGACCGAGCTTACACTGCCGCGGAAAGCAGCGGTCGTGCCGATAAGCAGCATCCGCGGTGGAGCGAGCGTATGGGGCATGGTCGGTGTCAGCGAGGCGCTGCGCAAGCTGCACGATCGCATCCGGGCCGCGGCGTCCAGCGAGCTTTCTGTGCTCATTATCGGTGATACCGGCTCGGGAAAAGAACTCGTCGCCAACGCCATCCATCAGGAAAGCCGGCGCAGCGCCAAGCGTTTCGTCGCCGTCAATACCGGCGCCATTCCGCGCGAGCTGGTTTCGAGCGAGCTCTTCGGGCATCTGAAGGGTTCCTTCACCGGAGCCGTCAGCGACCGCGATGGGCGCTTTGTGGATGCCAACGGCGGTACGCTCTTCCTGGATGAGCTCGGCACCATGGATGAACGCACGCAGGTCGGTCTGTTGCGCGCGCTGGAACAGAAAGTCATACAGCCTGTCGGTGGAAACAAGGAAATCCCGATCAACGTGCGCATCGTGGCCGCGACCAACACCAACCTGATCAACGAAGTCAAGGCCGGACATTTCCGCGAAGACTTATACTACCGTCTCGAATCGTTCATCATTCATGTGCCTCCGCTGCGGCAGCGCAAGGAAGACATCCCGGCGCTGGTGGCGCACTTTGCCGAGAAACTGGCGCGCGAAGATGGCCGCCTGATCGAAGGCTTCACGCCGCAGGCGCTGCATGACCTGTGCAGATACGACTGGCCGGGCAACGTACGCGAGCTTCGCAATGCGGTTTCGCAGGCCGTCATTCTCAGCCCCGATGGCGTGATCGATTCCTGCCATCTGCCCGACAAGCTGACGATCGGAAATGTTGAAAAACACGTTCTGGTGTCGGCCCCGTCTCTGGCGCACCAGCCCGTGATGATGCCGCCGCCGGTCATGGATTCCATTCCCATGACACTGCCGCGTTCCGAAGGCGTGCTGCCGCGCCCGCGCACAATACAGAGCGCCTCGGTGGTCGTCTCGCTCCACGACGGCCTGGACAAAATGGTCGAACAGATCATGCAGAAGGCGCTGGAAGCCTGCAACGGAAATGTGACGCGCGCGGCTCAGGTTCTGAAGATCAGCCGCAAGACGATCTATAATCGCCTGCGCGTCGACGACGTCATCCGCGATCGCAATATCATGTGACCGCATTTCCTTCTGCCCCCTTTTCGGGTCAGAAGGTACACGTGAGCCCCTCTCCCCCTGAACAGCGGGGGCGGGGGGATGTCTGCTCCACATATCTTGTTTTTTATTTTTTTGCATTTTCGTCCCGGCTTCCTAAGTTAAGCGCATGGCTTCCCCTGAAGGTGTCAAAAAACATGACGGGCGCATCGTTGCGTTCGATGCCGCGCGCCTGGCCGCTTCGATCACGCGTGCGGCATCAAGCGGCGACGGGGCGCTCAGCTTGCAAGTGGCCCGGCGCATCGGCAGCGAAATCGGCAGCACCGTCGCCGCCTTCCTGATGAAAGACGGAAAGCCTTCTCCGGCCAGCGCGGACATTCGCGCCTACACCATCGAAATTCTGCGCCAGACCGGTCAGCCGCGCATCGCTGATTCCTACGCCGAACATTCGCGCATGGCCTCTGATCTTCTCTGGCGTCTGCGCGTGGCGGAGCCTGGCACGCTGGTGACCACACCCGGCGCGCCGTGGGATCGCCGGCGTCTGCTCGAATCGCTACGCGCCGGCGGCATCGCCCGCGACCCGGCCGGCGAGATGGCACGCGAAGTCGAACGCCGCGTGGTGGCCCTGGGACAGGAACGCATTTCGCCCGCGCTGATTCATGCTCTGACCGCGCTGGTGCTGGCCCAGCGCAATCAGGACGGCAAGACCTACGCGGCGCGGCGCATTGCGTATTCGATGACGCCGCAAGCGCCGCGCTTCGACCCGCTCGCCGACGACGCGCCGCTTCCGTCCGGCGGCCCGGCGCTCGGCGCGTTCTGGCTGCAGGCAGTGCACTCGCCGGACGTCGTTCGAGCCGTACACGACAACCTGCTTTCGCTCAGTCCGTATCCGACATCGCCGAAAAATGAAACGCCGTCGCCCGCCAGCGCGCAGCCCCAGGATCCGCTCTCGCCGGAGATCAACGCGGCCATTGGCAACTGGACGCGCGGCGCTAATTCGTTCTGCGTGCGCTGCGACAGCGCCGAACCGATCGCTCATTTTTCGCGGCTGCTGGCGATGCTGCCGCTCTCCCAGATTCCGCCCGCCGCGTCCGGCGTGCACATCGATATTTGTCTGGATTCCAGCCCTCACATTCAGCACGCGCAGAAGTCCAGCGCGCCGGCGATAACAATCAACGTCGCCGGATTGATGCTGCGCGAAGCACTCCGCGAGCAGACACGCGCGACCGTGCGGCTGGCTCAGACCGCGTCGCTGGCCGTAAAAGCGCACCGGCAGCGCGAAGAGTATTTCAATCTGTCGCCCGTGCGCGGACGGCAGCTTCCGGTGGCTGTCGCCGGTGTGTGGAATGCAGCCTGCTGGCTGAGCGGAGAGGGATTCGAAAGCACGCGGATGACGCGCGCCACGCGCACGCTTGCGGCGACGCTGATCTCGGTTGTGCGCGGCGCGCTGGAGACGCTGCGCAACGAAAGCGGCATGGAACTTTTGCTGACGGCCAGCACGCCGCCGCTTGCGGCGCGCGAGCTCTGGCAGTCCGACCGCCAGTTCTTTCTGCGCGACGGCGTTGTTCTTGATGCGGCTGCAAGTTACGCCGGCGGCGTCGCGTCCAGGCTCTGCCCGGGTGAGGATCTCTCGGAGCGTCTTGACTTCGCACGCGCAGCCAGTGAAACGTTCGACGAGCCGCCGTCGGTATCGCTGGAAGTCCCGCTGGGGCACGAAGGCGACGCCGCACTATGGCGCGAATGCATCACCTTGTTTGCCCAATCCGGCGTGCCGCGAATGCGTCTGGTGCCCGGCGGAAGTTCGCGCGGATTGCGCCTGCTGCTCCGGCTGGTGCGCTCGCACCTCGAAGGTTTTCCGCTTTTTGAACAGATTTAACAATTCACTGTCGAATGTGATCAGGGGAGATCGCCGTTCATTCACCGCGGAAACTTATTCCACCATCAACAGATGGTAGTCCTTCTTGCCCTTTCGCAGCAACAGGTATTTTCCGTGGAGCAAATCCGCGCTGCCGACTTTCTTTGCCAGATCGGTGATCTTCACGTTGTTCAGATTGGCGCTGCCGCCCTGGATCGAGCGCTTGGCTTCGCCGCGCGAAGGCCAGAGCTTCGCGGCTTCGACCATCAGGTCGATCAGCATCGAACCTTCGCCTTCGATGCGCGATTTGGAGATCGACGAATGCGGCGCTTCCTTAAAGAGTTCCAGCAGCGCTTTCTCGTCGAGCGTCTCGATGCCCGCGCCGCTGCCGCCAGAGAAGAGCGCGCTGGCGGCGTTCTCGGCGTTCTGGCGTTCGGTCGCGCCGTGCACTTTCTCGGTGATCAGTGCGGCTAGTTTCTTCTGCGCGATACGCTTCGCGGGATCGGTCTTGTGCGCGGCCTCGAGCGACTCGACTTCGTCGCGCTTCAAGTCGGTGAAGTAACGCAAATATTTCAGCGCGTCGTCGTCAGTGACGTTGATCCAGTACTGGTAAAACTGGTACGGCGAGGTGCGATTGGGATCGAGCCAGAGCGCGCCCTTGGTGGTCTTGCCGATCTTCTCGCCGGCCGAATCGGTGATCAGCGGCACGGTCAATCCATAGGCGTGGAACTTCTCGACCGGATCGCTCTCGGGGCGCTTGCGGCGGATCAGATCGATTCCGGCAGTGATGTTGCCGTACTGGTCGCTGCCGCCGATCTGCAGCTTGCAACCGTGCTCACGGAAGAGGTGCAGAAAATCGTACGCCTGGAGCAGCATGTAACTGAACTCGGTGTAGCTGATGCCCTGCGAGCGGTCTTCGAGGCGCTTGCGCACGGACTCTTTTTCCATCATCACATTGACAGTGAAATGCTTGCCGACTTCGCGCAGGTACGTGATCAGGTTCATGCCGCAGAGCCAGTCGGCGTTGTTGACCAGCTTGGCCTGAAAATTTCCGGGCGAAAAATCGAGGAAGCGTTCCATCTGCGATTTCAAACCCGCCACGTTGCGGTCGAGAATCTCCGGCGTCAATAGCTGCCGCTCTTCGGATTTACCCGACGGATCGCCGATGAATCCTGTGCCGCCACCGACAAGCGCGATGGGCCGGTGGCCGGCTTTCTGGAAGCGTTCGAGATTGAGCAATTGCAAAAGATGGTGCGCGGCCAGGCTGTCGGCAGTCGGATCGAAGCCGCAGTAAAGCGTGAACGATTCGGCCTGCAGTTTTTGAGCAAGCGTCTCATCCGTGAGCTGATGCAGCAGGCCGCGCCAGCGCAGTTCTTCGACCATCGAAATTGGATTCATCATTCGATAACCGGCGGAACCCGGAAGAGTTCGTCGTCGTGCGCGGGCGCGGATTGCAGCGCGTCCTCGCGGCTGAGGCTGGGGCGGACCACGTCGGGGCGGAAGATGTTGCCGCTGGCGGCGGCGGTAATCATCGGTTCAACCGTGGAGACGTCGACCGCGTTGAGTTTTTCGACGTAATGCAGGATTTTGTCGAGCTGCTCGGAGTAAGTCTTGAGTTCCGTTTCGCTCAAGGCCAGCCGTGAGAGCTTGGCGACTTTGGCGACTTCATCGGGCGTAATGGCCATCGTTTTTTTCCTGATTCCTGAGCAGGTCTTACCCGCCTGGCAGGCAAATTCCAAGAACCAAAATTGGAACGGCGATGGATGTCGTTCTCCGCATCGCCCCCGAAGTAGGGGGAGAGGGGCGGCCTGATTTGCAAACACGCCCCTCATCCCGCGTTCGCTGCGCTCACGCCGATCTTCATCCCAACCGCCGGATGAAGTCTCCTATGACCCACTTTTTTAAAACGGGAAGGGTCGTTGCAGTATCAGCTTTCCTCTTCTTCTTTTCTTTCTGCCTCTCTTCTTTTATTCTGCGTGACTTGTACTTCGTGGTGCGACTTTCAAAACTGTCCAACGCAGGAGACGTTCCTCTACATGAATTTTCACATCGTTGTTCTTCCGGGAGATGGCATCGGGCCTGAGATCATCGCGCAGACGCAGAAGGTGCTAGGCCGCATCGGCGAGATTTACGGACACACGTTCAAGTATGAAGATCAACTCGCGGGCGGCGCGGCGATCGATAAGTACGATACGCCCTTGCCCGAACACACGCTGAAGGCCTGCCTGGCGGCGCAGGCGGTGCTGAAGGGGCCGTTCGGCGGGCCGCGCTGGGACAAGATCGAGAATAAGAAGCGGCCGGAGGCCGGCATTCTAGGACTGCGCAAGGGGCTCGATCTCTTCGCCAACTTGCGCCCGGTGAAACTGTACGATGCGCTGAAAGATGCTTCGACGCTGAAGCCCGAAGTTATCCAGGGCACGGACATGATGATCGTGCGCGAGCTGATTAGTGGAATTTATTTCGGCGAGCCGCGCGGCATTCATGGAACGGGCAAGGAACGCTACGGCGTCAACACCGAGATATACCGCACGCCCGAAGTCGAACGCATCGTCAAGCTCGCCTTTGAGCTGGCCAAGGTTCGGCGGAAGAAAGTCGCCAGCGTCGACAAGTTCAACGTGCTGGAATCCTCGCGGCTCTGGCATGATGTTGCCGAAGAGGTCGCGAAAGGTTTTCCCGATATCGCCTTCGAGCACCAGATCGTCGACAACACGGCGATGCAACTGATCAAGGACCCGAAGCAGTACGACGTGATGGTGACCACCAACATGTTCGGCGATATTTTGTCGGACGAAGCGTCGATGCTGACCGGGTCGCTAGGCATGCTGCCGAGCGCCTGCATCGGCGGCAAAGTGGCCATGTACGAACCCTCACACGGTTCGGCGCCGGATATCACCGGCACCGGCAAAGCCAACCCGCTGGCCACGATTCTCTCGGCGGCGATGATGCTGAAGTACAGCTTCAATCTATTAAAGGAGGCCGACGCCATCGACACGGCCGTGGAGAAAGTGCTGAACAGCGGCCTGCGCACGGCGGACCTGGCGAAGAAGGGCACCAATTTCGTCTCCTGCGAAGAGATGGGCGCGGCGGTGGTCGGGGCAATTGGCGCTTAGCGCAGGCAGGATGCCTGCGCTACGGTTACAGGCCCAGTACTTCCGCCATCGTGTACATGCCGGGTTTCTTTTTATTCTGGACGAGCCATTTGGCGGCGCGCAGAGCTCCGCGGGCGAAGGTGTCGCGGCTCGAGGCTTTGTGGGTCAGCTCGATGCGTTCGCCGCCGATCGCGAAGTAGGCGGTGTGTTCTCCGACCACGTCGCCCATGCGCACGGCGTGGATGCCGATCTCTTTTGGCGTGCGTTTGCCGGTCATGCCGTGGCGGCCGTAGACGGCGACCTCCTTTAAGTCGCGCTGCAGGCCGGCGGCGATGGCTTCGGCCAGGCCCAGAGCGGTGCCGCTGGGCGCGTCGATCTTCTGGTTGTGATGCGCTTCGACGATCTCCACGTCGTAGCCGTCGCCCAGCGTGCGCGCGACCATCTGCGCGGCTTTAAAGAGCACGTTGACGCCGACGGAAAAGTTGGGCGCGTGAATGATCGCGATCTTCTGCGCGGCTCTGGCAATGCGCGCCTTCTCGTCGTCGCTCATGCCGGTCGTGCCGATGACAATGGGTATGCCCTGCTCGGCGGCCTGCTCGGCGTTGTCCGTGGCGGCCGAGTGCGTGGTGAAATCAATAATCGCTTCGACGCCGCAGTTGGGGCAGAGGCTGCGCGCGACTTTGACGTCGAGATCTTTGCCCAGGCCCGAGAGCGGGCCGACGTCCTTGCCGATCCACGGATGGCCGGAGTACTCCATGGCGTAGGCCAGCTTCAACTCCGGATCTTCAATGCTTAATGCGATCAGGCGCTGCCCCATACGGCCTGCGGCACCGGCAATACAAAGATTAATCGGCATGGAAACACCTCAATGCAAAATTCAAAATGCAAAAGTAACGGCAACGCCGAACGACTTTAACACGGAGGAAAAAGAGAACAACCGGAGGTCACGGAGAACGGCTTTATGGAGTGCGTAGTCTTATTGTTCCAGCGGTTCAATCTGTTTGGTTGCGGCGTGGCCGACCTGTGCTCTCCTGCCGTTCTCCTTTTCCTCCGAGGTAAGGCCCTTCCCCGTCACTTTTGCCTTTTCAATTTTGAATTTTGCATTGATTTTACATTTCCGTTAAGGCGCTTGCAGAACATTGGCTGCTCCTTAAGGTAGTAGCCGTCTCAATTGGATAACTAATTTTTGGGGGATGGTCCTTAGCGGACCTATTGAAAAGGAGCTCGGCAGATGCAGCTTGGAATGATTGGGTTGGGCAAGATGGGCAGCAACATGGCGGTTCGGTTGCTTCAGAAGGGTCACAAGGTTGTGGTGTATGATCGCGCGGCCGACGCGCTCAAGCCTTCCGTCAAAGAAGGCGCGGTTGCTGCCAAGGGCATCGAAGAGCTGGTCAAGAAGCTCGACACGCCCCGCACCATCTGGATCATGCTGCCGGCCGGCAAGATCACAGACGACACCGTCAACCAGGTCGCTGAGCTCTGTCAGGCTGGCGACACGATCATCGACGGCGGCAATTCGAAGTACACCGACGACATCCGCCGCGCCGGCGAACTGGCCAAGAAGAAGATCGAATACATGGACGTGGGAACGTCCGGCGGCATCTGGGGTCTGGTTCGCGGGTATGCCTTGATGATCGGCGGCGAGCCGAAGAATTTCAAGCGCCTTGAGCCGCTCTTCAAGTCGCTGGCACCCGAAGGCCGCAAGGGCAACCTCGGTTACCCGGGCGAGAAGGACATTCCCGACGGCTACGGCCTGATGGGACCGGCGGGCGCGGGACACTTCGTCAAGATGGTGCACAATGGCATCGAGTACGCCATGATGCAGGCATACGCCGAAGGCTTCGACATCATCAAGGCAGCCGGCAAGGAAATCTTCAAGAAGGACATGGACCTGCTCATGATCTCCAAGAGCTGGCGCAACGGATCGGTGGTCGCATCGTGGCTGCTGGACCTGAGTGCCAACGCGTTGGAAGCCGATCCCAGCGGTGAGTTCAAAGGCATCAAGCCGTTCGTCACCGAATCGGGCGAAGGCAAGTGGACGGTCGAAGTGGCCTTGCAGCTCGGCATTCCGTGCTCGTGTATCGCGGAGTCCGTACTGACGCGCTTCGTCTCCCAGGGCAAGAGCGCCTACGGCCTGCGCTTCCTGAACGCGCTGCGCAACCAGTTCGGCGGCCACGAGATCGTCAAGGAGTAGGTAAGTAAAACGTAAAACATTGAACGTAAGAAGCCACGCGGGAGCGCGCTCAGTTATGGGCGCGCTCCTTTTATTATTGCGGCTGGGCGTCATGTTTGAATAGGTGGGCGAGTGTCACAAAACGCTTCACACGGCAGCACCACGATCAAGATATATGCCCGCAACGGCCTGTAGGTGGCGCACCTGAGTACTCAATATGGAAAAATGGAGTTCCTGTGCGGCGAGGCCGCCGCCCCGGAAACCGCCAAACTCCTCTTGGTGGAGCGTTTCCTCGCAGGCAACGTCGATCACATCGCTATCATCCGGCAATCCGCGTTCAAGCTTCCATTTCTGTGGCGTCCGATTCGACTCGCGATTAATAACCGGGGCCAACTGGGGCTCCAGTTTAAGAACCGCCTCACAGGCGCTCAGGAAGGAATGTTTTTCGCCGATGAGCGCTCAGCATTCACCGAGCTACTTTCGAGCGTCCAAGTCACAGCCGAGGACGCATCACGGTTACAGCGCGGAATCAGTTCGGATCTGCGCGACGACTAACACACCGTTACAACTAGTGGTTCGTCACGATTGTGTTGACGGGTGAAAACAGCCCAACAGCCGGCTGTTTTCACCCATCAACCCTTCATTTCAAACGTGACGAACCACTAGACTATTTGCCGCTTGCCGCAAACATGATATGTTACAGACGTTTAGTCCGAAAGGATTGCCGCTATGGATTGGCGAGAGCGTATTGCGATTGACTCGAAAGTGCTGGTGGGAAAACCCGTCGTTAAGGGAACGCGTATCGCTGTGGAATTCGTGGTGGACTTGTTGGCCCGGGGGTGGACGACTGAGCAAGTTCTTACGGAATACGATCACTTGACGCGCCAGGATGTACAGGCGTGCCTGGCGTATGCCAGTGAAATGCTGAAGACTGAACGCGTGTACCTGTTGCCCGCCTGAGCCCGTAATCGAGGGCAATTGTGCGTCTGATTCTAAACGAAAACATGCCGAAAACAGTCATCGACGCTTTGCGCGTGAAGGGTCACGACGTTCTTGCTGTAAAAGAAACGATGCGAGGCGCCGCTGATGATTTGATACTTGCCCGAGCTCAGGCAGAGCAGCGCCTGGTCGTAACTCAAGATAAGGATTTCGGAGAACTTGCCTTCCGCGCAAAACTTCCAGCGGCAAGCGGTATCGTTCTCTTCCGTCTAAATGGCGTCGATCCTGCCGAGGACAACCGCAGAATGCTGGACGTATTGGAATCCGGAACCGAGTGGGCTGGAAACTTTTCGGTTGTCGACGAGCAGCGGATTCGGGTGAGAGCGCTACCACCAATCTCATAATTTCAATGCCTTTGTTGATCGAGGGTTCGTGCCATGAAGATCCGGTATTTTTCCGAGACGGATACACTCCACATTGAATTTTGCGACGCTCCTGTTGCGGAGACTCGCGATCTCGACGAGAACACGTTGCTGGATGTGGCTGCTGACGGCAAGATTTGCGCCATCACTGTCGAGCACGCATCCGGGCGCACGGGTATTCCGCAGTTTTCATATGAACAGGTGACGGCCTGATATGGCGGTAGGTCGGAAAAAGCTCACCAACAATTCAACCTTCAATCACACTCTTCCACCTCTGCGGCACGCCTTTGTAGGCGGCCACGTAAGTCTGTTCCAGCGGCACATTGATGTAGCGGCCGGGCTGTAAAAAGAGCGGCATCTCGATCAGCGTGTCGCCGACCGAGACGGGTTGAACATAGGCGGCGGGTTTGGATGCGTCGTAGGCTCCGAGGGTGAGCGGTTTTCCGGCGATCGGCCATTCGCCGTCTTCTTTTTCCAGACCAAACTCGCGGCGCAATTCTCCATGTATTCCGTGCTGATCGAATGATCCGGGCGGAATGAGATCGACGACAAGAAGGTGAATACCGCGTTCGACGGCCTCGAATGCTTTGTGCACGGACTCCTGCAATTTTTCGCGGCTGCTTTTATTTCCGGGCGAGAGAATCTCAATCATGGCCACCATCTTGTCGCCGTTGGCGCGGCGGATGGCGATCGTGCGGCGCTGATTGGCGTACCACGTCAGGCCACCGGGTTTTTCCGTCAACGCTACTTTGGGCGGGGCTTCGAGCAGCGCGACGGCGCCGCTCTCCTGAGCCCCTTGTTTCGTGCCACTTTCATTTTCGGGCGAAGCACATTCGAGCGTCAGGACATCCGCAATGGCATTGCCGGCGTGCTGTTCTGCCATGGCGTAGTAGGACGGAGGAAGCATCCCCGCGTTCAACGCGTTGGAGATTTCGGAAATCCACAGTGAATGGAAATGATGAAAGGTGCTGGGTTCAACTTTCGTCCAATCGTGGATCGCCATACATCCTCCGTTCATATTCTCGCGCTTTCAGAGCAAAAGAACAAGGGGGCCCGTCAAGTTGGTTGAATTTTCAGTTATCGTTGTTCTCCCCTCCCCTTGAGGGAGGGGGTAGGGGGAGGGGTAAGCCTGTATTGCAATGCCAACGTTCGACCCCTCACCCCGCGTTCGCTTCGCTCACGTCGACTCTCTCCCTCAAGGGGAGAGGGAAAATACAATCGACGAGACACAGACCCGAGGCAAGACCCGCTCCGCATTTTCGCTTGTCAATCGCGCCTCTCCTGCTCACACTTAGCATTCCAACTGATTTCTCTTTTAAGGATGACACACATGTCTGATACAGCTCAGGTGATTCAATCTTTTGCGGCCGAAGAACAGACCGCCAATGTGACCAGCCAGCCGTGCGTGATGGTGATCTTCGGCGCGTCCGGAGATTTGACCAAACGCCTGCTGGTGCCGGCGCTTTACAATCTCGCCTGCGACGGATTGCTCTCCAAACATTTCGCTCTGCTGGGCACGGCGATGGACGCGCTGACCACCGAGCAGTTCCGCGAGAAGATGACCGCGGACATCCAGAAATTCCATACGCGCAAGGAATTCGACAAGGGCGTCTGGGACAACATGGTCAGCCGCTTCCACTACATCCAGGGCGGCTTTGCCGACATGGAAGTGTTCACGAAGCTGCAAGGCAAAGTCGCAGAGCTCGACAAGCAGTACCAGGTTGGCGGCAACGTGCTTTTCTACTTCGCCACGGCGCCGCGCTTCTTTGGATTGATCTGCGACAATCTGCATAAATCGGGATTCAAAGCGGGCCAGGGTTGGAAGCGCATCATCGTTGAAAAGCCTTTTGGCACCGATTTGCAGTCGGCGCTGCAGCTCAATAAGGAAGTGCTCTCCAATTGGAACGAAGACCAGATCTACCGCGTCGATCATTACCTGGGCAAAGAGACGGTGCAGAATCTGCTCGCCTTCCGCTTCAGCAACGGCATGTTCGAGCCGCTCTGGAATAAAAATTACATCGACAACATTCAGTTCAACGTTTCGGAGGCCGTCGATGTCGAAGGGCGCGGCGGTTACTATGACAGTTCCGGCGTGCTGAAGGACATGATGCAGAACCACATGTTCCAGATGCTGGCGTATCTGTGCATGGAAGTGCCGGGCTCGTTCCAGTCGGATGCGATCCGCAATGAGAAGGCCAAGCTGCTGCAGGCGGTGCGCGTGTACTCGCCCGAAGAAGTTGAGCGCTATGTGGTGCGCGGACAGTACGGCCCGAGCCGCAATGATCTGGGCGAAGTGGTCAAGCCCGGCTACCGGCAGGAGAAGGACGTCAATCCCGATTCGAAGACCGAGACGTACGCCGCGGCGCGGTTTCACATCGATAACTGGCGCTGGGAAGGCGTGCCGATCTATCTGCGCTCCGGCAAGGCGCTCTGGAAACGCGGCACTGAAATCATCGTTGAATTCAAGAAGGCGCCGGCGGTGATGTTCCGCGGCACGCCAGTCCGCGACTTGGGCGCCAACCGTTTGATCTTCCACATCCAGCCCTTCCAGGGTATCGAAGTTCAGTTCCACGCAAAGGTACCGGGCCCGACTTTGCAGCTTCAGCCGGTGAACATGCGCTTCGGATACGGCGATGCGTTCAAGGCGTCGCGCTACACCGGTTACGAAGTGATGGTTTATTCGTGCTCGCACGGCGACGCGACGCTCTTCTCGCGTGGCGACCTTGTCGAAGCAGCGTGGCGCGTGGCGCAGCCGTTGATGGATTCGTGGACCAATACGCCGGCGAATTTCCCCAATTATGCGCGCGCAAGCTGGGGCCCCAAGGCCGCGTCGGATCTGATCGAACGCGACGGGCGGCGCTGGTTTGAACTGGTCACCGAAGAGGTGCTCAAGAAGGTGGCGCTCTTTAAGGACGCCGATCCGCTGCTGCTCTCGCAGGTGATCATGGCGCTGCGGCCGACGATGGTTGCGGCCAACGAGATGGTGATCAAGAAGGGCGATATCGGGCGCGAGCTGTACCTGCTGGCTCGCGGCGAAGTCGAGGTGCTCGACGATGCCGGCAAGGTGATCAAGACGCTGAAGGACGGAGATATCTTCGGCGAGGTCGGATTGCTGATGTCGACACCGCGCACGGCCAACGTGCGGGCCAAGACAGGCTGCGATCTATTCGTTTTGGACAAGGCCGACTTCAGCCGCATCCTGCGCGACCACCAGCAATTCGCCAACGGCGTGCTGCAGGTGGCGAAGGACCGCTACAACCTGACGATTAAGGCGGAGCAGTTGTTGCAGGCGAAGTAACAGCGGTTGAATGGGTTTCCGGTTAGTGGTTTCTGGTTAAGCGGCAGGAGCAAGCGCGTCTACGACTTGCTCCTGCCGTTAATCTATAAATACGGATGAGCTGACTTCCGTGGCGGAAAAGGCATGAACCCGACACTGGACGACTGCAACGATGTCCTCGATTGGATTGACGAGAAATTTGATCCGGGAAAACGTCTGAGTTGCCGGATTCGCGAGATCGACGGGGGTACTTCATCGCATTGACGTAGTATGAATATGAGCAGCCGGCCACAAGTGATGTCTACCCTCCCGCGGGATGGGCAATGGACCACTGGGGGCGCGACGACGACGGACACTGGAAGAGCACTTTCTACAGGGTCGAACAATGAAAAACGAAAAGACAACGCGCAGAGCCCGGCAAGGCGTAGATCGCTCACCCATGACGGCGCTAGAAACGAAAATGGCGCAGCGCATTGCTGAATATCATAAAAAAGTGAAGCACGCCCGGAAGAACGGTTTGCCGCTGCCCCCGCCGCCGGGCATTCGCTCGGTACTGGACAAAGCAGGTAAAAAGTAAAGTCTTAATGGCGATTATCTAATGGGTTCGTCATTGCGGTTCAGCCTGCGCGTTCTCATTCTCACGCAGATTATTCTTGGCGTACTTCTCGCAATAAGTTTGAA
>Ga0105047_10008801_pt1 | contig 16758 bp, 10 predicted proteins | sample MAT04_FD_78384 | JGI IMG/M metagenome (GOLD analysis project Ga0105047, IMG submission 78384) | Freshwater microbial communities from Lake Fryxell liftoff mats and glacier meltwater in Antarctica - MAT-04 (megahit assembly) | ecosystem: Environmental > Aquatic > Freshwater > Ice > Liftoff...
ACCGACGGTACGAAGCAGCAGATCGGGTTGATCCTCATCGACCAGGCGATCTATCTGAAACTGGGCGATCTGGGCCAGCCCAAGGGTGGCAAGCCGTGGGTCAAGATCTCACCCAAGGGCACCGACGCCCTCTCGAAGTCGTTCGCTCAGTTGGGTGAAACGCTGACCCAGGCCGGCGACGTTGCGTCGTCCATCAGGCTGCTCGAGGCTGGCGCGACGGTGAAGGCTCTGGGCGACGAGGCAGTCGATGGCGTGCCCGCAACGAAGTACCTGATCACCACCGATGTGGCCAAGGCGCTGGCCTCCGCCACCGGCGCGACGAAGGTCGGACTTCAGCAACTCAAGGACAACGGCGTAACCACCGTGAACGCCACGTTGTGGGTGGACGCCAAGAATCTGCCGGTGCAGTACGAGCAGACGAGCACGATCAAGGGCCAGAAGGCCACCACGACCGTGAGGTACCGGGCCTGGGGCGAGCCAGTCTCGATCCAGGCTCCTGCGGCGTCCCAGGTGGGCTCGTTGAGCGATCTGTTCGGCGGCTGACGCAGGCGATCGAGCCTCGGGCGGCGCTTGCTGGCGCTGACCCAACGGACTGATCGGCCCCACCGGATGAGCCGGTGGGGTGCACGTTTACTCTGATGCCAGCCAATGACCGCCGGTCGTGGTGTTCCGGTCCTCCGGATCACCGCCGAAAGCCCCGCACCGCGGGCGACCCGCGCAGGTGTGATCGCGACGTGATCCGGCTCTTCTGAGCCGGCCATCTACGCCCCGAGCGCAACTGCGCCGGGGCGTTCTCGTTTTCGTGGGGCCAGGACCACCGGCTCCCCACGGAAGGAGGCCCATGGCCAGGGCTGACAAGTCTGCAGCGGTCGCCGAGCTGACGGAGCAGTTCCGTTCCAGCAACGCCGCCGTTCTGACCGAGTACCGCGGACTCACCGTGGCGCAGCTCAAGGAGCTTCGCGTCACGCTCGGTGGCAACGCGACCTACGCCGTGGTGAAGAACACGCTGACCAAGATCGCCGCAAAGGATGCTGGCCTCGAGGGATTAACCGACCTGCTGGTCGGACCGTCCGCGATTGCCTTCGTCTCCGGTGACCCGGTCGTGGCCGCTAAGGGTCTGCGTGACTTCGCCAAGGCAAACCCGCACCTCGTCATCAAGGGTGGTGTGCTTGACGGCGCACTGCTCAGCGTTGACGACTTCAAGAAGCTCGCCGACCTTGAGTCGCGCGAGGTTCTGCTCGCCAAGCTCGCCGGTGCCATGAAGGCTTCGCTGCAGAATGCGGTGGCACTGTTTGCCGCACCTCTGTCGCAGGCCGTGCGCACCATCGATGCCCTGCGTGCCAAGGCTGAGGCCGATCCGTCGGTCCTGGCCGGCGGCGCCGGCACTCCTGCCCCCGTGCAGGAAGCCGAGCAGGCTGACGAGCCCGCCCCTACGACGCCCGATGCCGAAGTTTCGGCTGACGACGTTGTTGCAGAAGCTTCCGACGAAGCGACCGCCACCGACACCGAGGTCGCTCCTGCGGCCGAGGCTGAGGTTGAGGCCGCAGCGCAGGAAACCCCCGAGGGCTGACGCCCGCACATCCGCACGTCGCAGACGTCGGCCTCGGCCGGCACCACTTGTGAAAGGACCGCCCTCATGGCGAAGCTCAGCACCGATGAACTCCTTGACGCGTTCAAGGAGATGTCCCTCATCGAGCTCTCCGAGTTCGTGAAGAAGTTTGAAGAGACCTTCGAAGTCACCGCAGCCGCTCCCGTGGCCGTGGCTGCCGCTCCGGCCGCCGGTGGCGCCGGCGATGGCGCCGCAGAGGTTCAGGACGAGTTCGACGTCGTCCTCGAAGCTGCAGGCGACAAGAAGATCCAGGTCATCAAGGAGGTGCGTGCACTTACGAGCCTTGGTCTCAAGGAGGCCAAGGACCTCGTCGAGGGCACGCCTGCCACCGTCCTGGAGAAGGTCAAGAAGGAAGACGCGGACAAGGCAAAGGAAGCCCTCGAGGCTGCCGGCGCCACCGTCGTTCTCAAGTGATCAGCGGCCTACGGCTCTGATGCCGTAGGCCTGGTTCATCGAGTCGGTCTTCGGATCGGTTCTGCCAAGGGCGGCTCTTGCGACTTTCACGGTCGTGAGGGCCGCCCTTGTGTGTACCTGCGACTGCTCAGGTGTGCCTGGCCCCATCACTGCTCGACAACGGTCTGAAGATCACCCGGCGTGGCGCTTGACGCCCTGCCCTGCGGCCGTCATCCTCTAGCCACCTCCATTGCTGGTGGGGCCAACGGGTCGCCAAAGGTGGGGCCGGTCGACGGTGCCCAGACCCTTCGGGTATGCTGTCGCTTTGCGCTGCCCCCCGTTCACCCTGTGGCCATCCGTGCTGTCCTGAGTCGTGCCCGCGAGCATCTCAAGACGACGAGTAGACACAGGTCGTTCGGTGTGCCTGCGAATAGAGACGCCAGCCCCGGGAAGGACCACCTCTTGGCCGCCTCGCGCACCGCCCGTTCGTCCTCGTCCATTGTCCCCGGCCCCCGCCGGGTGAGTTTTGCGAAGATCCGTGAGCCGCTGGAGGTTCCTAACCTCCTCGCGCTCCAGGTCGACAGCTTCGATTGGCTTCTGGGTAACCCCGTTTGGCGCGCACGCGTCGACGCGGCCCTCGAGTCCGGTCGTAAGGACATCCCTCGAAAGTCCGGCCTCGCCGAGATCTTCGAAGAGATCAGCCCGATCGAAGACTTCCAGGGCACCATGTCCCTGGCCTTCTCCAAGCCTGAATTCTACGACCCCAAGTACACGGTCGATGAGTGCAAGGAAAAGGACCTCACCTTCGCCGCGCCGCTCTTCGTCACGGCCGAGTTCACTAACAACGAAACCGGCGAGATCAAGAGCCAGACGGTGTTCATGGGCGATTTCCCGCTCATGACCAACAAGGGCACTTTCGTCATCAACGGCACCGAGCGTGTCGTTGTCTCGCAGTTGGTCCGCTCGCCGGGCACGTACTTCGAGAAGAGCATCGACAAGGCGACCGACAAGGACACCTTCGTCGCGAAGATCATTCCCAGCCGTGGCGCTTGGCTTGAGTTCGAGATCGACAAGAAGGACATGGTGGGCGTCCGCGTCGACCGTAAGCGCAAGCAGCCGGTCACTCTGCTGCTCAAGGCGCTGGGCTGGACCAACGAGGAGATCCTCGAAGAGTTCGGCGAGTTCGAGTCGATGCGACTGACCCTCGAAAAGGACCACATCGAGGCTGACGCCAAGTACTCGCAGCAGGAGAACGCCCTGCTCGACATCTACCGCAAGCTGCGACCGGGCGAACCGCCCACCGTCGAAGCGGCGCAGACGTTGATCGACAACTTCTACTTCAACGACAAGCGCTACGACCTTGCCAAGGTCGGTCGTTACAAGGTGAACAAGAAGCTCGGTCTCGACCTGCCGCCGGACCAGAAGGTCCTGACCGTTGACGACATCGTCTCGGTCATCAAGTACATCGTCCGTCTGCACGCCGGCGTCACCGAGATGGACGCTCCGCGCGGTCCGGTGCGCGTCGAGACCGACGACATCGATCACTTCGGCAACCGTCGCTTGCGTACGGTCGGCGAGCTCATTCAGAACCAGGTGCGTACCGGCCTGGCCCGGATGGAGCGCGTCGTGCGCGAGCGCATGACCACGCAGGACGTCGAGGCGATCACGCCGCAGACACTCATCAACATCCGGCCCGTCGTTGCCTCCATCAAGGAGTTCTTCGGCACCAGCCAACTCTCGCAGTTCATGGACCAGACCAACCCCTTGGCCGGTTTGACGCACAAGCGTCGGCTCTCGGCTCTAGGCCCCGGTGGTCTGTCGCGTGAGCGGGCCGGCTTCGAAGTGCGCGACGTGCACCCCTCGCACTACGGCCGTATGTGTCCGATCGAGACTCCTGAAGGCCCGAACATCGGCCTGATCGGTTCACTCTCGACGTACGCCCGGGTCAACGAGTTCGGCTTCATCGAGACTCCGTACCGCAAGGTGAAGAAGGGCAAGGTCACCGACCAGGTCGATTACCTCACCGCTGACGAGGAAGACCTCCACGTCATCGCGCAGGCGAACGCACCTCTCGACGACTCGAACTCCTTCTCCGAGTCGCGCGTCCTCGTCCGCCGTAAGGGTGGCGAGGTCGAGTACATCGAGCCGAACGACGTCGACTACATGGACGTTTCACCGCGCCAGATGGTGTCGGTGGCCACGGCCATGATCCCCTTCCTCGAGCACGATGACGCCAACCGCGCGCTCATGGGTTCGAACATGCAGCGTCAGTCCGTCCCGCTGCTGCGTTCGGAGTCGCCGCTGGTCGGCACCGGCATGGAGTACCGCGCAGCCAAGGACGCTGGCGATGTTGTCACCAGCGTGAAGGCCGGCGTCGTCTCTGAGGTCAGCGCCGATCACATCGACGTGGCCAACGACGACGGCACGCACGAGACCTACAAGCTGGCGAAGTTCCGTCGCTCCAACCAGGGCACGAGCTACAACCAGAAGGTCATCGTCGACGAAGGCGATCGCATCGAGTTCGGTCAGGTCATCGCTGACGGTCCTTGTACCCAGAACGGCGAGATGGCGTTGGGCAAGAACTTGCTCGTCGCCTTCATGTCCTGGGAGGGCTACAACTACGAAGACGCGATCATCCTCAACCAGCGTCTGGTGCAGGACGACGTCCTCTCCTCGATTCACATCGAGGAGCACGAGGTCGACGCCCGCGACACCAAGTTGGGCCCCGAAGAGATCACCCGCGACATCCCCAACGTGTCCGAAGAGATCCTCAAGGACCTCGACGACCGCGGCATCATTCGGATCGGCGCCGAGGTTGTTCCTGGCGACGTTCTGGTCGGCAAGGTCACGCCCAAGGGCGAGACCGAGCTCACCCCCGAAGAGCGCCTGTTGCGCGCGATCTTTGGTGAGAAGGCCCGTGAGGTGCGCGACACCTCGCTCAAGGTTCCGCACGGTGAGTCGGGCAAGATCATCGACATTCGCGTGTTCGACCGTGAAGAGGGCGACGAACTGCCGCCGGGTGTCAACCAACTGGTGCGCGTTTACATCGCGCAGAAGCGCAAGATCACCATCGGCGACAAGCTCGCCGGTCGTCACGGCAACAAGGGCGTTATCTCTCGGATCATGCCCGCTGAAGACATGCCGTTCCTCGAAGACGGAACTCCGGTCGACATCGTCCTGAACCCGCTTGGTGTTCCTGGACGTATGAACGTCGGACAGGTTCTCGAGACGCACCTCGGATGGGTGGCCAAGACGGGCTGGGAGGTTGCTGGCACCGATGGTGATTGGCAGCAGAGCCTGGTCGACATTGGCGCGGCTCAGGGCGACCCCGGCACCAACGTGGCGACCCCGGTCTTCGACGGCGCTCGTGAAGAGGAGATCACCGGTCTTCTTGCCTCGACCGTCCCGAACCGCGACGGCGTCCGCATGATCAACGAATCCGGTAAGGCCCGGTTGTTCGATGGTCGCAGCGGCGAGCCCTTCAAGGCGCCGGTCTCGGTCGGCTACCTCTACGTGCTGAAGCTGCTCCACCTGGTCGACGACAAGATCCACGCGCGTTCGACTGGGCCGTACTCGATGATCACGCAGCAACCGCTGGGCGGTAAGGCCCAGTTCGGTGGCCAGCGATTCGGAGAGATGGAGGTGTGGGCGCTCGAGGCATACGGAGCCGCTTATGCCCTCCAGGAGTTGCTCACCATCAAGTCTGACGACGTCCTTGGACGCGTCAAGGTTTACGAAGCGATCGTTAAGGGCGAGAACATCCCTGAGCCCGGCATCCCTGAGTCCTTCAAGGTGCTGGTCAAAGAGATGCAGTCGCTCGCGCTCAACGTCGAGGTGCTATCGAGTGACGGTATGTCGATCGAGATGCGCGACACCGACGACGACGTCTTCCGTGCAGCCGACGAGCTCGGCATCGACCTTTCCCGTCGCGAGCCCAGCAGCGTCGAGGAGGTGTAGGGCCGGCGTAACGCCTTCGCCCTGCACTTCCTGGCAACAGAAAGAAGGAATCACGTGCTCGACGTCAACTTCTTCGACGAGCTGCGCATCGGTCTTGCTACTGCCGATGACATCCGCTTGTGGTCGCACGGCGAGGTCAAGAAGCCGGAGACCATCAACTACCGCACCCTGAAGCCTGAGAAGGACGGACTCTTCTGCGAGAAGATCTTCGGTCCGACTCGGGACTGGGAGTGCTACTGCGGCAAGTACAAGCGGGTGCGCTTCAAGGGCATCATCTGTGAGCGCTGCGGCGTCGAGGTCACGCGGGCGAAGGTCCGTCGTGAGCGCATGGGCCACATTGAGCTCGCGGCCCCCGTCACGCACATCTGGTACTTCAAGGGCGTTCCGTCGCGCTTGGGTTACCTGCTCGACCTCGCGCCGAAGGACCTCGAAAAGGTCATCTACTTCGCCGCGTACATGATCACCAGCGTCGATGAAGACGCGCGTCACTCCGACCTGCCCAACCACGAGAAGAAGCTGGGTCTCGAGCGCGACAAGCTCACGAAGAAGCGTGACGTCGACGTCGAGAACCGCCAGCAGAAGCTCGAGGCTGACATCGCCTCCCTCGAAGCTGAGGGTGCCAAGGCCGACGTGCGCCGCAAGGTGCGCGAAGGTGCAGAGCGCGAGATGGCGCAGATCCGTCGTCGTGCCGACGCCGAGGTCGACCGTTTGCAGCGCGTGTTCGATCGCTTCAAGACTCTCAAGGTTCAAGACCTCGAGGGCGACGAGATGCTCTTCCGCGAAATGCGCGACCGCTACGGCCGCTACTTCGACGGTGGCATGGGTGCCGCGGCGATTCAGCGTCGTCTGGAGAACTTCGACCTCGAAGCCGAGTCCGAGAAGCTTCGCGACATCGTGCAGAACGGCAAGGGCCAGAAGAAGACCCGCGCCCTCAAGCGCCTCAAGGTCGTCACCGCATTCCTCACCACGACCAACAGCCCCAACGGCATGGTGCTCGACTGCGTGCCGGTCATTCCGCCGGACCTTCGTCCGATGGTGCAGCTCGACGGTGGCCGTTTTGCTACCTCCGACCTGAACGACCTGTACCGACGCGTCATCAACCGCAACAACCGGTTGAAGCGACTGCTCGATCTGGGTGCTCCCGAGATCATCGTCAACAACGAGAAGCGCATGCTTCAGGAGGCCGTCGACGCACTGTTCGACAACGGCCGCCGTGGTCGCCCGGTCACCGGACCGGGTAACCGCCCGTTGAAGTCGCTCTCCGACATGCTCAAGGGCAAGCAGGGTCGTTTCCGTCAGAACCTGCTCGGCAAGCGCGTCGACTACTCCGGCCGTTCGGTCATCGTCGTCGGCCCGCAGTTGAAGTTGCACCAGTGCGGTCTGCCTAAGCAGATGGCGTTGGAGCTCTTCAAGCCGTTCGTCATGAAGCGCTTGGTTGATCTGAACCACGCTCAGAACATCAAGAGCGCCAAGCGCATGGTCGAGCGCGCACGTCCGGTGGTGTGGGACGTGCTCGAAGAGATCATCGCCGAGCACCCGGTTCTGCTGAACCGTGCGCCCACGCTGCACCGTCTGGGAATCCAGGCCTTTGAACCTCAGTTGATCGAGGGCAAGGCCATCCAGATCCACCCGCTGGTGTGTACCGCGTTCAACGCTGACTTCGACGGCGACCAGATGGCGGTTCACTTGCCGCTGTCGGCTGAGGCTCAGGCCGAGGCTCGCGTGTTGATGCTCTCGAGCAACAACATCCTGTCGCCGGCCAACGGTCGTCCGATCACCTCGCCGACTCAGGACATGGTGCTTGGCATCTACTTCCTGACCAGCGAGAAGACCGGAGCCAATGGCGAGGGTCGTGCGTTCTCCTCGGTCTCTGAGGCGCTCATGGCCTTTGACCGTGGCGACTTGGATCTGCAGGCGCGCGTGCGTATCCGCTTCGAGGACTCGATCCCCGTTGACGGCGTCGAGGCACCCGAAGGTTGGGAGCCCGGTCAGCCGTTGCGCATCGAGACCACGCTGGGTCGCGCGCTGTTCAACGAGACCCTTCCGTTCAACTACCCGTTCGTGGATGCGGTCGTCGACAAGAAGCGCCTCGGCGCCATCGTCAACGAACTGTGCGAGCGCCACCCCAAGACTCAGGTGGCGGCCACGCTGGACGCTCTCAAGTCGCTGGGCTTCCACTGGGCCACCCGCTCGGGTGTCACGATTTCCATCGAGGACGTCGTCACCCCCGCAGCCAAGGCCGGAATTCTGGAACTGCACGAGGCTGAGGCCGACAAGGTCGAGAAGCAGTACTCGCGTGGACTGATCAGTGATGACGAGCGTCGTCAGGAGCTCATCGAGATCTGGACTCGGGCAACCAACGAGGTCTCGGACGCCATGGAGAAGAACTTCCCGGCCACGAACCCGGTCTGGATGATGGTCAACTCCGGTGCTCGCGGAAACATGATGCAGGTGCGTCAGATCGCCGGTATGCGTGGTCTGGTGGCCAACCCCAAGGGCGAGATCATCCCGCGTCCGATCAAGGCCAACTTCCGAGAAGGCCTGTCGGTGCTGGAGTACTTCATCTCGACGCACGGTGCTCGTAAGGGTCTGGCTGACACCGCGCTGCGTACGGCTGACTCGGGGTACTTGACTCGTCGTCTGGTCGACGTGTCGCAGGATGTCATCGTCCGCGAGGACGACTGTGGTTCCGATCGCGGTCTCACGTTGCCGATTGCCGAAGTGGGCAAGGACGGTGTTGCTCGCGAAATCGAGAACATCGATTCCTCCGTCGTTGGCCGTTGCTTGGCCGAAGACGTCACGGTGGGCAAGGAGACGCTGGCCAAGGCCGGCGATGATCTGTCCGGTCCGTTGCTGGCCGCACTCGTCGCCAAGGGCGTCGAGTCGGTGCGGGCTCGTTCGGTGCTCACCTGTGAATCGCGGGTCGGCATCTGTGCTCGTTGCTACGGCCGTTCGTTGGCCACCGGCAATCTGGTGGACGTCGGAGAAGCCGTCGGCATCATCGCGGCCCAGTCCATTGGTGAGCCCGGCACTCAGCTCACGATGCGCACCTTCCACACCGGTGGTGTGGCTGGTGAAGACATCACGCACGGTCTTCCGCGAGTGGTCGAGCTGTTCGAGGCCCGCACCCCCAAGGGTGTTGCCCCGATCAGCGAGGTCGCCGGTCGTGTCCGCATTGAAGATGCAGACCGGACGCGCAAGATCGTCGTCATTCCCGATGACGGCAGCGAAGAGCTCGAGTACCCCGCGTCGCGTCGTGCGCGTTTGATGGTGGCCGATGGTGGCCACGTCGAGGTGGGCGAGCAACTCGTCGTCGGTGCCAAGGACCCCAAGCAGGTGCTCCGTATTCAGGGCATGCGCGAGGTTCAACTGCACCTCACGGCCGAGGTGCAAGAGGTCTACCGCTCGCAGGGCGTGTCGATTCACGACAAGCACATCGAAGTCATCGTGCGACAGATGCTGCGTCGCATCACGATCATCGAGAGCGGTGGCTCGGAGTACCTGCCCGGCGAGCTCGTCGAACGTTCCTTGTTCGAAGACGTGAACCGTGCGGTCGTCACCGGTGGTGGCAATCCGGCCTCCGGTCGTCCCGAGCTCATGGGGATCACCAAGGCCTCGTTGGCCACGGAGTCCTGGCTCTCGGCGGCGTCCTTCCAAGAGACCACTCGCGTGCTCACCGACGCGGCGATCAACGCCAAGTCGGACCCGCTCGTGGGTCTCAAGGAGAACGTCATCCTCGGCAAGCTCATTCCGGCCGGCACTGGTCTCCAGCGCTACCGCGACGTGCGCGTCGAGCCCACCGAGGAAGCCAAGGCAGCGGTCTACTCAGCCATGCAGGCCTTCGCCGATTACGACTACTCGGCCTTTGGTCGCGGGTCGGGCGAGGCTGTTCCGCTGGAGGACTTCGACTACCGAGGCTTCAGCTAAACCCAGAACCACAGATCGACACGAAAGGGCGGAAGGACCTCACGGTCCTTCCGCCCTTTCGCTTGGGTGCGAGTGTGGCCGATCAGTCGCCTTGTGTTGCAGCAGCCGCCGCGGCCAGTCGGGTAGCGGTAAGCACGAAACCCAGATGCGAGAAGGCCTGCGGAAAGTTCCCGAGCATGCGGCCGGCGATCGGGTCGTACTCCTCTGAGAACAATCCGAGATCGTTCCTGACGCCGCGGACGCGCTCGAACACCTCGCGTGCTTCGTCGATTCGGCCGATGAGCACCAGGTTGTCGGCCAACCACAGCGTCGTTAGCAAGAACACGCCTTCGCCCGGCGGGAGACCGTCAACAGCGGGTGATGCCGCGGCGCCAGCACCTTCTTCGGGTTCGGTGAGGTAGCGCAAGACGAAGCCCCCAACGCACAGATCGCGTTGCACGGCTTCGACCGTGCCGACGATGCGGGGATCGGTGGGTGGCAAGAAACCCACCCGCGCGAGCATCAGCAAACTGGAATCGACCTGCTTCGCTCCGTAGTACTGCACGAACGTGTTGAGTTCGGCGTCCCACCCCTGCGCGCAGACCTGCGCGTGAATCTCGTCGCGGGTCTGACTCCACTGAGCCACCGGTAGGTCGTCGCGATTCAACAACTCGGCCAGCCGGACGGCGCGGTCGTAGGCCACCCATGCCATCACCTTGGAGTGGGTGAAGTGCCGTTTGGGTCCGCGGATCTCCCAGATGCCTTCATCAGGGTGGCTCCACACCTGGTCGAGCGTGGCCATGGTGGGCGGGAGCAGGTCATGGTGATGCGAGGCCGTTCCGACCAGACCGGCTTGCACTCCGGTCAAGCGAGCGTCGAGCAATTCACCGAACACATCGAGTTGGAACTGACCGCTCGCGCCATTACCGATGCGCACTGGTGCGGAATTTTCGTAGCCGGGTAGCCAGTCGAGTTCAACTTCGGTGAGCCGACGTCTGCCATGGACGTCGTACATGATCTGGAACTCGCCGGGATCACCGGCGACGGCACGCATCAACCATTGCGTCCATGCGGCCGCTTCGTCGGTGTATCCGGCGACGAGCATCGCCTGCAAGCTGAGCGAAGAATCACGAAGCCACGAGTATCGGTAGTCCCAGTTACGCACCCCGCCGATGCGTTCGGGCAACGACGTGGTGGCGGCCGCGACCACAGCGCCGGTGGGCGCGTACGTCAGCGCCTTCAGTGTGATCAGTGATCGAACCACTTCATCGCGCAGGTCGCCTGTGTAGGTGCACTTGGCTACCCAGTCGCGCCACCACGTCTGCGTGGCGATCAACGCGGCCGATCCGTCTAGGGGCATCGGGATGCCATCGAGCGAGGAGTGCCACGTCATCGAGAAGGTGCTCGATTGACCTTCGTGGATGGCGAATACGGCTGTGGTGGCGTTGTCGCGACCCTCCAGTCGGTACGGACTGTGGAAGCGCAAGGCATCGGGGCCAGCCACCATCGTGAGGCCGTCGCCGGTCGCTCGCACCCACGGCACCACCGAGCCGTAGTCGAAGCGCACGACCAGATCCATCGTCATGTCGACACTTCCAGCAATACCGTTGACGATGCGGAAGAGGGTGGGGTGCTCCTTGCCGGGGAGCATGAAGTCGATCACCTCGACGGCTCCGGTGGCCGTGCGGTGTTCAGTGACCAATACGAGCGTCTCTGACTCATACCGACGCGTCGTGGTCGCCTCGCCGGCCGGCGCCAGCAACCAGCGTCCGTGATCGCGGGTGCCCAGGAGTGCTGCGAACGCCGCCCCCGAATCGATTCGAGGAACGCACCACCAGTCGATCGAGCCGGTCCGGTCGATCAGCGCGACGGTTCGGGTGTCGCCGATGATCGCGTAGTCCTCGATCAGTCCTGCCATTGCGACACCTCAGGTTCTATAGCCACGGGTCATGCCAGGTGCCTTGTCCCCGCAGCAGTGTCTGCGCCTGTGTGGGGCCCCACGATCCGGGGGCGTAGATGGTGGGGGCCGGCTCGTGGTTGAGCAGCGGTTCGACGATCCGCCACGTCTCTTCAACGCCGTCCTGTCGGGTGAACAGGTTGGTGCGCCCCTCCAGGGCATCTCCCAAGAGTCGCTCGTACGGTTCTTGCGGGATCCCGAGTTGCTGAGCGAAGTCCAGGCTGAGACCGGCAGTGCTGCAATCGAGTTCACCAGGATCCTTCGCCTGAATCACCAGCAAGGCGCCTGGATTGGGATCAATGCGCACGATGAGTTGGTTTGCAGCGGGCTGAACGCTCGGGGCGAACCCGAGTTTCGGTGGCCGCTTGAACACGATGCGAACCTCGGTGACGCGCTCGGCCATCGCCTTGCCGGCACGGATGAAGAAGGGCACGCCAGACCATCGCCAGTTGTCGATCTCGAGTTTCAGGGCCGCGAATGTTTCGGTATGCGAATCCGGTGCAACGCCGGGAACATCCAGGTAGCCGTCGTACTGTCCGGTGACGTACTTGGTGGGATCGGCCGGGTGCATCGCTTTGAAAACATCGGTTCGACGATCGCGTACCGCGTCTGGTCCTGAACCCGAGGGCGGTTCCATCGCCACAATCGCCATCAGTTGCAAGAGGTGGTTCTGCACGACGTCGCGAAGCGCGCCGACCGGGTCATAGAAGCGCCCCCGGTCGTCGACGCCGAAGTTCTCGGCCATCGTGATCTGCACGCTCTCGACATGGTCGCGGTTCCACACCGGTTCGAAGATGGTGTTGGCGAACCGCATGAACAGCATGTCCATCGCCGGCTCTTTGCCGAGAAAGTGATCGATGCGCAGAATCTGCGATTCGTCGAGCACTTCGTGGAGTTCAGCACTGAGCGCACGCGCGGAGTCGAGGTCGTGACCAAACGGCTTCTCAATGACGACGCGCGAGTTGGCGGTGAGTTTCACCGCCGCCAGACCCATGACCACGCGTGAAAACAGGAACGGGGGAATCTCGAGGTAGAAGGTGGGCCGGCTGAAGCCAAGCATGGCCGCTGCCACCCGCTCGTATGTCGCGGTGTCGCTGTAGTCGCCCTGGACGTATTCGAATCGGGCGGCCAACTGATCAAAGATCGCAGCGTCAACACTTTGACCGCTGGCTTCAATCGCGGCTCGAGCGTGCGTGATGAGCTGCTCGCGTGACCAGTCCTCCCGTGCGACCCCGATGATTCGCTGGGTGAGTCGCTGATGTTCTTCGAGCCGGTAGAGGGCGCGAAAGGTCATCTTCTTGGCCAGATCGCCAGAGATGCCGAAGATGACCAAGACGTCAGAGACTTCGCCTGTGGGGCGGTCCACCGCTACCTCCATGGATCCTTGCGCGCGACTGTTCGTGCCGTGATCGTATGGCCCCCTGTGCTATCAAGGGCATGGCTTCGACCTCGTGCGAGCGAAGTCTTCGATAACGCCGGAAAGCAGGACACGTCATGACCAGCGAGCGCCCGATGCAGATCGCCATGGTGGGCCTAGGACGCATGGGCGCCAATCTGGCCCGTCGCCTGATGCGCGAGGGTCACTCGGTTGTGGCGTATGACGTGAATGCCGCCGCCGTTGACGCGTTGACAGCCGAAGGCGCCATCGGAGTGAAGACGCTTGATGCGCTGATGGCCGCACTTGAGCCGCCGCGAGCGGTGTGGGTGATGGTGCCGGCGGGTGACATCACTGAGAGCACGGTGAACAGTCTCGCGGCGCTGATGTCAGAAGGCGACATCATCATTGATGGCGGCAACTCGTACTACCGCGACGACATGCGCAGAGCCACGATCGTTGGCGAACGCGGAATTCACTACGTCGATGTGGGCACCAGTGGTGGTGTGTGGGGCCTGGATCGTGGCTTCTGCCTGATGATCGGGGCGCAGCCGTCGGTGTTTGCGCACCTCGAACCCGTGTTCGCCACGATCGCACCAGGCCTGGAGGCTGCTCCTCGCACGCCAGGACGCACGGGTAATCCCTCGATGGCCGAGCGCGGATATCTGCACTGCGGTCCGGTGGGTTCTGGCCACTTCGTCAAGATGGTGCACAACGGTATCGAGTACGGATTGATGGCCGCGTATGCCGAGGGCTTGAACATCCTGCGCAATGCAGACATCGGAAATCTTGATCGTGCTCAGGATGCAGAGACAGCACCGCTCGCGAATCCGCAGGATTACATGTTTGACATCGACACCACCGAAGTCGCCGAAGTGTGGCGCCGCGGCAGCGTGGTCGAATCATGGCTGCTCGACCTGACGGCGGCCGCGTTGCTGGAGTCACCCGATTTGGACGACTTCTCGGGGCGAGTGTCGGATTCGGGCGAAGGTCGTTGGACGGCCATTGCTGCGATCGAAGAGGGAGTACCGGCCCCGGTGCTGACGGCGGCGTTGAGTTCGCGGTTCTCCTCGCGTGGCCTGGCGAGCTTTGCCGACCGATCGCTGTCGGCGATGCGCAAGCAGTTCGGCGGACACGATGAAAAGAAGGCCGACGAGTCGGCGCGATGAATCACCGACCGCAACTTGAGGTAGTGGCCGCCCCCGATGAATTGGCGGTCGTGGCGGCTGCGGTGGTCGTCGACCGCATACGCGCGGTTCATGCTCAGGGGCGCATCTTTCGATTCGCTGTCAGCGGGGGCCGCACTCCGTGGGCCATGTTTGAGCACGTGAGGTCGGCCGACCTAATGTGGGATCGCGTCGAGATATTCCAAGTCGACGAGCGGGTGGCTCCGCTCGGTGATTCGAGTCGCAATCTGACTCACCTTCTGGCGGGCCTGCCTGCCGCCGCCACGGTGCATGCCATGCCGGTTGACGACGCTGATCTGGACGCCGCGGCCGACCGCTACGCCGCTGAGTTACCTGAGCGACTTGATCTGATCCATTTGGGACTAGGCCCCGATGGTCACACTGCATCGTTGGTGCCCGGCGATTCGGTGCTGTCGGTCACCGATCGCGTCGTCGCGATGACGTCCGCCTACCAAGGCCAGCGCAGAATGACGTTGACCTATCCAGGGATCGCGCGGGCCGCTGAAGTGCTGTGGCTGGTGGCAGGTGGCGACAAAGCCGATGCCCTGCGGTCGTTGCTCGACGGTGACCTCAGCATTCCGGCCTCGCGCGTTGAGGTGCCGGTGCAACTCGCGCTCGTCGATCGGTCAGCCGCCGCGCGATTGTGATGGCGCCGCCAGCTGCAGAGGTCAAACGCAGGGTGCTAGCTCCCGATGAGGATGTGACGCGTGGCTGTTCCTTCAGCGACGACGACTCGCTCGGTCATCGCCGGTGGGAACAGTCCGTGATCGATGACGCCAGGAGTTTGGGCCAGTGCGAGTGCAACGGCGCTGGGATCCTCGAGCGGTCCGAACCAATCGGCGATGACTCCGCCGTCGGGGCTACGCGGCACCTCACGGAGCCGCACATCGCCGAGTTCGCGCAGCGTGGCCGCCAGGCCGAAGTTCATGAGCTCGAGCGGCAGCGGAGGAGTGAGGGTGTCGACGAGTTTGTCGGCAGACACGATCACAATGAAGCGATCGGCGGCAGCAGCAACGCACTTCTCACGGGTGTGGGCAGCGCCGCCGCCCTTGATGATCCAGCCGTCGGGATCGACCTGGTCGGCTCCATCGACGGCGATATCGAGATGGGCGATGCCATCAAGTCCCTCGAACGAGCGCACTTCAAGACCCAGACGACGAGCGATCTCTTCGGTCCGAGGTGAGGTGGAAACGCACGTGATGTCGAGCGAACGCTCGGCGAGAGCCTCGAGCAGGAACGCGACCGTTGATCCGGTGCCCAGTCCTACGACCATGCCGCTTTCGACGAGTTCGGCCGCCGAGCGGGCGGCGGCCTGCTTCTCAACGTCGGTGGGGTCCATCGGGGTCCGTTCGTGAAGGGTCGAATGCGCCCTGATGGTAGCGAGTGGCCTCGCTAGCGACCCGCTGCCGCATCCTGCGCGAGTACTGCCGCACCGACAGCGCCCGAAAGGTCCTGCAGTGTTGTGGCCAGGAGTTTCGGTGGGTTCTCGCTGCTCAAGAGGAGCGGGAGCATGCGCGCCCGAACATCGTCGATGAAGGGTTCTCCGAGGCGATCGCCCAAGCCTCCGCCGATCATGATCGCTTCGACGTCCAGCAGGTTTTGAATGGAAGCCAAGGCGGTGCTCATGGCCCACGCAGCTTGGTGGAGCAGTTGGATCGCCATCCGGTCGTTGCGCTTGAGGGCGCTGGCCCACACGCTGCTCGACAGGCGGGTTCGACCCTTCTTCTCCATGAGATCGAACAGGATCGTGTGTCGGCCCTGGGCCACCAGATGCTGTGCATGCACTTCCATGGACGCGCGTCCGGCGTACGCCTCGAGGTGGCCGAGCCCACCGCAGCCGCATCGACGTCCGCCTGGCTTCACGATGACGTGACCGATTTCGCCAGCACCGCCCCGACCGCTGTCGAGGACTCCACCGATGATCAGTCCGCCGCCGACTCCGGTGCCCATGAAGACACCAATGGCGTCGCGGTATCCCGCGAGGCCGCCGTGCTGGCGTTCGCCGCGTACGGCGACCCGGATGTCGTTGTCGATCACCGGCAACGGTCCGCCCAGTTCTTGGGCGATGAGCTGGGCCATAGGCACGCGCTGCAGGAATCCCGGCACGTTGGGGGAGTTCTCGACGGTGCCTTTCGCGGAGTCGATCCGGCCGGGCGACCCGATTCCGATGCCGCTGATGTCGGCCAGAGTCAGCGAGGCATCGGTGATGCTCGCGCGGATCGACTCGACCATCGCCGTGATCACGTCGTCGGCACCGCTTTGCGGCGTCAGCTCGCGATTGCTCCCGACGACGACGCCGTCGACGAGCGTGACAGTTTGAATCTTGGTGCCGCCGAGGTCGACGCCGATCGTGCCGGTCATGTGCATCGCTCCT
>Ga0105047_10008804_pt1 | contig 16754 bp, 11 predicted proteins | sample MAT04_FD_78384 | JGI IMG/M metagenome (GOLD analysis project Ga0105047, IMG submission 78384) | Freshwater microbial communities from Lake Fryxell liftoff mats and glacier meltwater in Antarctica - MAT-04 (megahit assembly) | ecosystem: Environmental > Aquatic > Freshwater > Ice > Liftoff...
AACCGTGGTCCAACCACAACATCGCATGGCTGAGCTTGCTCACCGGCCTCGTGGCGTTCATCTATATCTACCTGCTGACCCAGCACTTGTTCGTGTTCACCGAGGCACGCGCGTACATCGAGTATTCGTGGCCACTCGATCTGGCCCGGTTCTTCGTCCAGCCCTACCTTGAGTGGGGAGGTGGTCGGCTGACGGGCATCGCGGCCTTTCAGCTAAACGGGCGATTGTGCGGCACCGATGCTGGATGCGTTCAGTCGTTCGGCGCCGCGATGTTCGCGGTTACTGCTCCACTGGTGTTCTTCCATACGCTCCAGATCACCCGCAGCCGGATCGCTGCGCTCGGCGTTGCGGCGCTCTGGGTGCTATCGCCGGCCGCGCTGGGCATTGCGATGTGGCAGGCGGCACGCTTCGATCTGCTCGCATTGGCCAGCGTGCTAGCGGCTGGCTCGTTTTGGTGGGCGCTCTTCCGATGGGAACGTCTCACACTGTTGGGTGCGGCATCGGTTGTGATCGTATCTATTCTCCTCATGGCGCTGGCGTTCAATTCCAAGGAGGCGACGTATTACCTGATTGCAGTCATGCCACTGCTAGCTGTCGGACGCGCACCCCACGCGTCGGCCGTTCGCCGAAATCTTGTGATCTGTGCGGGTCCGTTGGTTTGGGCGTTGTTCTACGTCGTCTGGGCCCTGACACACACACTACCTGCATATGCGGACGTGGTGGGGAGCGCGCAGGTCATTGACAAGCTCTGGCATCTCACGACCGGGGCTCTGGGTATCGGCCGGAATTTCATGTTCCTGTGGCAGCGCGGGCCTGGGTTCGAGACGCTTCATGAGATTGCGCTGATCGGCTGGGTGGTTCTCATTGTCGGCGGCATTGGCGTTGTTGTGTTGGCGGCTAGACGGTTCTCGTGGAGAGTGCCCGCTGACCGCATCGCGGCGATCCGGGCAGCCACACCCTGGCTTTACCTCCTAGGCACCATCGCGGCCCTCCTCGCCATCTCGACGCGGTCCCGCGGGGCTAGTGTCTACTACATGGGAATCCCCTACTGGGCGTTCCTGACCCTGGGCGCCTTGGCCGTCCAGCAGCTCTGGAGGCGACTGCCCCGCGCTGTGCCGGCCGCACTCGTAGCTGTGTTCTTTCTGACGGTCGGCATCGGCTACCTGAGCCACTTCACGGCGCAGGCGACTTATCGACGGCTCTCCGTGGACTCAGCGCTCATCAAGGACGTCGGCGCGTCGCTCCGAGTCGTTTTGGCGGATCGCCCGGTCCGTGATGTCACTTGGCGCACACTTGCCTTGCCGGAGTCTGCGTTCTTCATCACCCGCGGTGATGCCGTAACCTACGAGGTCTCCACCGACATCTGGCCGTGGCTGATCGACGATCCCACTTCGCGGCCGACCGTGACATCTCTGACCGCTGGCTCGCTCGAGGAGCTGCGGGCTCGCGTAGGGGAGTTCGCTGGACCTGGGCAGTTGCTGGTGGTGATGTCGCAGCAGTACGATCTGCTCCTGGTGGCTTACGAGGGCCGCGTTGTGCTGTCGTATTGAGTGTTGTCCTGCATGAATGCCACGCGGTCGCAACCGCAGTCCACGGCCGCTTGGCCGACGGGTCCATTGCTCCCGCAACGATTGTCGACTGCTGCGGCTCGCTCTGCTTGGAATACGCCTCTGGTCACGTGACGGGTCACGCTGGTCCGGTCGCCGCCGACCACCGCCCCCGGCGGCGCCGCTCGCCCGGATGTGGAGCTGCTCGACCAGGTGAAAGCGCTGTCGGAGCCGCTAAGCGGCGTTCTGTGCTCGCAGTTCGCACGTAGTGGTGCGTCCTGATGGATAGCGGTTCAAAGTCGGATTGGTGGGTGCCGGATGTGCGCGAACCGGGACTCAGTGCACCCGATGGGAATATGAGCGAGGCCCCGAGTCGCGGCAGGAGACACAACGAGGTTGTGCGCGAGGAAACCCAGTGCCCCCGTCGCGACGACATTCATCTCTTGCGGATTGCCTGCTCCTCGGAGAATGGAGTCTACTAGGCGCCCACTCAGGCTTGGCGGCCAGGTGCGACTCAGTATCCGACACGGTTCATGGTCGCTCCGGCTTCGCGATCGAATGTCCTCACCGCGTTCTTCGTCCATATGCCTGCGCGATCCGCACCCGGCGCGAAGCTCGGGTGCACCGCCTCCGACTGGAGGTAGTCGGTTGGGCCTTCTTCGGGCGCTTCCGACAGGAACTCCAACACCGACCCGATGCTCCGGTCCGGATGCTGCCGGAGATGCTCGTGGCGCACGGTGTGCACCCGCTCCGGGTGCAGATTCGCGAAGTCCAGGGCATGGTTCACATAGACGCTCCACGTCCGTGCGGCAGCGCCGACGTCGCGCATCCAATCCGGATCCCAACCGGCTGACCGCATCCGTTCGCTCGTGTCTGTGGGGATCGCCTTGCGAAAGGCAAGCATGGACTCAACGACGCGTCTGCCGTCTCTGAGCACGTGCACGAACTGGGCGTGTGGAAAGGCCTCCGCCAGCACGTCGATCATCAGTGTCTGGACGGGCGTGTGGTCCACCCACCGGAGACCGCCGCTGTGGCGCACGAAGACCTCATGGATGGCGGATCCGATCGCCCGACGGAGGTCCGTTGTGGTCACCTGCTCGGACGTCACCATGCTGCCTTCGCCGAGAACCGCCGCTTCCTCAAACAGACTTCGCAGGCACAGCCGAGCTGGTTCGGTGCCGAGCAGGTGCCAGGCGAGGTAGGCTTCCCCTGATGTCCAGAGTCTGGAGTGCTGCCCGAGTGCCCAGGCGACCGCCGTCGTGCCGGATCTCGGCGAACCGACCACGAAGACCGGGCGTGATGTCGGTTTCCCCGCCGTCACCGTGTCGCTCCGTGCTTGGCGGCCCGTCTGGCCAGATCCGGCCTCGACCGACCCGAACATCTCCATGCCGGCGCGCGATACCTGAAATGACAACCCGACCGCCCTCTGCTCGTATCTGCCGGCTCGCGGGTATCCCAACCCCCTGAGCGCCTGACTCAACTGCTGCATGGTAGGCCGGGTGGATCCATCACGTGACGCCCGCTGATCAGTCGGCCATCGGCACGCGACCCGTCGTGTATCGTCCTCATCCTGGACCATCTTGAGCACCGAATGCCCGAGTCGCCCGCCGCGTGACGCGGACACGGCGCCCGGCGCCGGTGCTCGTGTTCAGTGTCTCGGTCCTGCCCGAGGTCACGGGCCAGTCGCTCGTCGTCAGCCGGATGCTCCACGGCATCGACCCAGCCGATGTGCGCCTGGTCTCGTTCGGTCGCCACGACCCCGTGGCGAAATCGCCGACGGGAACGGTGGTGAAGATCGACGATCCCCCGCCTGGCGCCACACGCTGCACCACCTTCCACGTCGCGGCCGACTGGACATGGACCAGATCCACGACCTATCCGCTGCGCCACATCCGGGCCGCTCGCGTCTTCGCGGCCGAGGCTCTCCGACGAGCTCGGATCCTGATCAGGATCGCGCGCTCGGAGCGATGCGGTGCGTATGGACCAGGCTCGGGGTCCCGCTCGCCAGGTATTCGCCCATTTTCGTAGGTGCTGCGGTCCTGATGATCTCCGGGTACGAGGATGCGAACGAGAGAGGAAGCAGCAGGATGTCCGCGTCCCGTCGGACCTGGTGGATCTCGGGCGACGGTAGGTGGGGATGCAGGGCGGCAGCTCCGGCGAGCAGAGGAGGACCCTTGTCGGCAGACGCCGCATCTCGCTACGCACCGACGTGCACCACGTGGGACAGGGACGCGCCGGGGGAGTCGCCGCTACTCCCCAGCACGAAAGCCGAGGACCACGCGCGCCACCGTCGCGCTCACCGTGCGCACGAGATACTCCGGCGGCGGTGTCCAGGCCGGTGGCCGCGCCAGGGCGACTCCTACGCTCCGAAGCACGTCGCTCGGGGCGACACCGGCGAGGATGTTGCTCCCGCACTCGACGGTCTCGGGCCGCTCGGTCACGTCTCGGAGCGTGACGTTCGGGACCTTCATGATGCAGCACTCTTCCTGCACCGTGCCGCTGTCCGAGAGGACACACGCGGCGTGCCGTTCGAGGGCCACGAAGTCATGGAACCCAAGGGGCGGCATGACGCTGACGGTGCCTTCGGGCACGACGACACCGAAGGCTGCCAGCTTCGACTGCGTCCGCGGATGGATGCTCCAGATGACCGGCATCGAGAACTCCTCGTGGAGGCGCACCAGGGACGCGACGATGGATCGCAGGCGCTCCTCCAGATCGACGTTCTCCTGGCGATGGGTGGTGGCAAGGAAGTAGCGCCCGTGCTCAACGCCGATGCGCTGGAGCACGTCGGACGCCGCGATCGCCGTCTCTTGCGACTCGAGCACCTCCAGGATCGGATTCCCCACAACGTGGATGCGGTCGCTCGCGATGCCCTCACGCAGCAGATTGCTTCGGCTGCGCTCCGTGTATGGCATCAGCACGGCGCTGCTGTGATCGATCACCCGCCGGTTGACCTCTTCCGGCACGCGATCGTCGAAGCACCGATTGCCGGCTTCCAGGTGGTACACGGGGATGCCCATCCGACACGCGACGAACCCGGCCAGGCCGCTGTTGGTGTCACCGAGGATCACCACACGGTCCGGCCGCTCACGCTCGAGGACCCCCTCCACGGCGGCGATGATCTTGCCGACCTGATCGCCGAACGACGTGCCCCGGATCCCGAGCGCAACATCAGGGGCACGCACACCCAGCTCGGCAAAGAAGACGTCATTCAAGAGGACATCCTGGTTCTGACCGGTGTGCACCAGTAGGTGATCACACTGGCCGTCCAGGGCAGCGATGATCCGTGACAGCCGGATGATCTCTGGTCGCGTCCCGAGGACCGTGAGGACCTTCATGGTGCGCTTGGCGTCGTTGCGGGCATCAGGTTCGCGGCACGGAGCAACGCCACGATCCGATCCGCATCGAGAAGGTTGTCCGACGATGAGTAGGCGGTGCTCTCCATCGGCACATCACCAGCTCGTATGTGCCGAAGCTCCGGAAGCATCGGCTGGATCGCCAGGTAGGCCCCGCGGGTCACCGTGCGCGGCGACTCCTCCTCCGACACCAGCGTCTCGTGCAACTTCTCGCCGGGCCGGATGCCCGTCACGACCACGTCGATATCGCGACCTCCCACCATGACAGCGGCGATGTCCGCCATCCGGGCGGACGGCACGCGCGGCACGTAGATCTCACCCGGCGCCGCTTCCGCGAGCGCCGCGAAGATGGTGTCCACGGCCTGGTCGAGGTCCATGAGAAACCTGGTCATGTCCAACGTGGTGAGCGTGACAGGGCCACCTTTGGCGATCTGGTCGAGGAACAGCGGGATCACCGATCCCCGCGACGCCAGAACATTGCCGTACCGGGCAGCCACAAACCTCGTTGAGCCACAGTCCAGGTTCGCCTGGATGAAGACGCGCTCCTGGATCGCCTTGGTCATCCCCATGACGTTCACTGGCTTGCACGCCTTGTCCGTGGAGATGCCGACCACCGTGGAGACAGGAAGCTGATGTTGCCGGATGACGCGCACGATGTGCTCCGCTCCGAGGATGTTCGTGCGCACTGCCTGATAGGGGAAGTACTCACACGTGGGGACCTGTTTCATCGCCGCAGCGTTGAAGACAACATCCGCGTTCTGGAGGACGGATCGCACGGAGGTCTCGTCACCGACGTCGCCGATGTGAAAGTTCAGCACCCTCCGCCAGTCGTCGAAGGCGACTTCATCAGTCGCGGTGGGCCGCTGTTCATACGCCAGCCGCATGTAGTGCTGCTTGGCTTCATCCCGTGAGAACACCACCACCGACCGCGGCATCCCGAGCTCCCCGGAGAGCAGACGACGGACGAGGACCGTGCCGAGCGAGCCCGTACCGCCAGTGACGACGACCCTCTTTCCAGTCAGCAAGGAACACCTCTGAGCGATGGATACGGCGTGGGATCATGGACGAGTCGGCTCGGCCGCGACGTGCAAGAGACCGGACAGCTCCGTGTGGTCGGTCACGATGGCCAGAAGGGTATCGGCAAGGACAGGCGTCGCCAGGCCGCTGAAGACGGTCGTCCGCGCGACGGGTTCGGCCTCCGCACCCGGCCACGAGCATGTTCTCACCCTTCGGAGTCCTCCCTGCCCTCATGGAGTCTCGACCACGGTCAGGCTCGCTTCACGGAGACAAGCACCTCGATGAGCTCGGCGCGGATGCCCATCTCGAGCAGGTCGAGGATCACGATGCGGGTCGACATCCCGGCCGCGTCCCAGATCGCCTCCACGATGTCAAAGCCCCAGTTGTGCGTGACCAACGACCCTTCATTGCTCAGCGGGCTACCGTGGAAGGTTGGTGCAACGAGGTGTTCCACCGTTCGGTCCGGAGCCCGGACTGCGCACACCTGCGTCGGTTTGTCCCGGTTGACCAATGGCACCGTGAAGATGTGCATGCCGCCCGGCCGCAACGTCCGGCCGATCTCCCGAAAGACTGCGTGCGGATCGAGCACATGTTCCATCACGTCCTGTGTCACGTGGAGGTCCACGGACGCGTCACCGAACGACAGTGCCTCCAGATCCTCGCACCGCCACCCTTGGTGGGTCGAGCCCGATGGGACGTCCGCGAAGTACTGGGACGCGACGTAGTTGCGACCATCCCGCTGGAGGCGCAACGAGGCTCCCCGCGGCGAGGGCGAGGATTCATGGATCGCTGCCTGTCGCCACCCTGGCATGAATCGGTCGACGCAGTACATGAGCGCGCGCTCACGAGGGAGACACTTGCACAAGTCGCACAGATACTGATCCCGCAGCCACTCGCCGCTCGCGCTGAACTGGGTGACTTGTTCACAGCACGGGCAGAACCCGTAGTTCTTGAACATCAGGTCAAGACGGCGTGGCGTGCAACGTCGCCCGCGGGACGTCCCGTATCGTAAGGTCGGTGCCACTTCCGTGTCACATTCACATCCCCAGGATCTGCTGCGTATAGAGATCCACCGCATCGCTCGTCGCACCTGCAAATCGCAGGACCCCTTGGTCAAGGACGATGGCGCTGTCGCACAGGGAGGTCACCGCGGCCATGCTGTGACTGATGAACAGGACCGTTCGTCCTTCGCCGACCGCCTCACGGATCCGCTCCTGACACTTGACCTGGAAGGCAGCATCACCAACAGCCAGGACCTCATCGATCAGGAGGATCTCAGCGTCAAGGTAGATCGAGACACTGAAGGCCAATCGGGTGAACATGCCGCTCGAGTAATACTTGACGGGCGTGTCCAGGAATCGCCCGATCTCTGAGAAGTCGATGATGCGATCCTGAACGGCGTCGATATCCTCGCGGCTCATGCCCAGGATGGCCCCGCTCAGAGCGATATTCTCGCGTCCGGTGAGTTCCGGGTGAAACCCGGTACCCACCTCGAGGAGCGCGCCGACGCGGCCATACGCCTCCACGGTGCCCTCAGTGGGCGCCGTGATGCGTGCCAGGATCTTCATCAGCGTGCTCTTGCCAGAGCCGTTGCGGCCAAGGATGCCCAGAACCTCACCACGCGGCACGTCGAAGCTGACATCCTTCAGCGCCCAGATCGTCGGATGAGGGTCGGATGGCGCCCTCGACCGTTGTCCCAGGGCACTCCCGATCCGCTCGTACACCGTTGACCCGCCCGGAGGTGCGCCGATCTGATACCGCTTGCCAAGCCCAAGGACGCGGACGGCAGGCGGCGCCTGCGCGACCGTCACACCGTGTCTGAAAATTGAGGCTCGCGTTGCCTGAAGAACGCATAGCCAAAGCCCAGGAGGAAAGCCGCGACGGCGATCCCCTGGATCCACTCCTGGAGAGGCGGCGCTGTCGTCCCGGCGATCGCCCAGCGCATCCCGTCGACCACGAGCACCATCGGGTTCAGCCAGTACAGCGGCAGGAACTCCGTCGGGATGAGCGTGCTTGGGTAGAGAATCGGTGTCGTGAACATCCAGACCTGCGTGATGAACGGCAAGAGTTGGGCAACGTCGCGGTAGGTCACGTTGAGCGCGGCAAGCCACATGCTGATACCGAGTACGGCTGCCAGCGCGATCGCGACGAGAACGGGTACGAGGATGAGTCCCCACCCCGGTACGATCTGATAGATGACGAGCAAGGCGGCGAGCGCGAGCGCCCCCCAAGCCAGATCGACAAGGCTGCCCAGCGCCGATGCGATCGGAAAATACGCCCTTGGGAAATAGATCTTCTTGACCAGGCCGCCGTTCGCGACCACGCTCAGGCTCGCCTCATTGAGAACCTTGCCAATGACCTGCCAGATGGTCAGGCCGATCATCACGAAGACGGCGTACGGGAGGCCCTCAGATTGGATCCTCGCCAGGATGCCGAAGAAGATGGTGAATACGACCATCATCAGCAATGGCTGGATCATCGCCCACGCTGCGCCGACCACGGTCTGACGATATCGGACCATCAGGGAACGGCGTACCAGCACCGCGCAGATCGATCGATAGCGCCAGAGTTCGCCGAGGGCGAGAGATGGGCGACGCGCGGGAGGTCCGATGACGGTCTTGACCGGCGCTGTCGACCCTGTCGAGCGCCCGGACCGGGCCCGTGTCACCACTCGAACAGTCACCTCTACAACGGCCGGCAGAGGTGCCAGCCGGATGTCGCTCCGGCGGTCATGGTACCCGTACGCGCTGTCGCCTGCCCGCGGCGGCGCCACGTCCTCACTGCCCCGTCGCTACCAGGGCCGCGCTGACGTCGCGCGCCTCCGGGACCAGATGGTGCAAGGCACCGGGAGCGCGGTGGGGTGCTGTGGGCGGCGTCCAGGGAGAGCGGTATCGGTCTCCGGGTGTGCGCCGATGCCGAGCACCTGAGCATGGAAGGGCGCGACACCGTGCCTCGCTCACTGGCCCGTCTGCACCAGGACGTTGTTGATGTCGTGGCCGGGCATTGGCTCGCAGCCGCCCTCCCGCCGGAACACACAGACCTCGCCGCGCGGGTCGGCGAAGCACATCTCGCGCTGATACCCCACGGAGGGAGCGTCCGATGCGGACGTGCGATGGACCTGGTAGTTGAACGCTTCCGTCAGCGAGCCGACTGGCTGCTGCCCGCGGCCTGGGTACAACGGCACGTCGCGGTGCAGGTGCGCGTAGCCGCCGGTCTCCGCCCATTCCAGCCCGTTGAGCGCGACGCCGCACAGGTCGGGCTGACGGTTGAGCCAATGGAACGCCCGAAGGGCCCCACCGTTGGCTGTCCAGGCGTCGCGCTGGAACGGGCCAAGGCTCAGGGCGAGCGACATCAGCACCCAGGCCGCGAGGCAGGCCGGAAGCGCGAGCCGGACCCAGCGCCGATCTCGCGCGCGCCGTCGGATCCAGTCGACCACATCGCCGCTGCCCACACCCGCCAGGATCACGAGGCAGGCGACGGCTGGGAAGATGAACCGGTATTCCTTGTGGCCGATGAGGCTGTGGGTCACGAGCACCGCCACAGCGGTCGCCAGCCAGATCGGGAACCGCCGCGCGCCAAGGCCGATGAGCAGCAGCAGCACGGGCGTGGCGACCAGCCAGTGCGCCCCGATGCTGAGCACGTACTCGTAGAACGGCTCCTCGCCGAACGTCGCAGCCCGGCCCTCCACGATGTTGACGCCGAGATTCCGGGTCAGGGACGCGAACGGCTCGCCCCACGTCCAGGCGTCGATCGCGCCGGCGGCGAGGAGCGGGACCAGACCGCCCAGGCACAGCGGCACCACCACGCGCCAGCCATGGCGCCACATCAGCATCAGCGCCGCCGCGGCCAGCCCGGGCGCAAGGTGGAACCGCAACACGAGGCACAGCCCGAGCAGCGCGCCCGTCCAGAGCAGGTCCGCGCGGCGCGGGGACGGCTTGCTGGCGATGACGAGTGCCAGCACCAGGGGCGTCGTGGCCACGACCTCCGTGAGCGTTCGGCCAGCGTGATAGATGAGCTCGAACCAGATCGTGGCCGCGAACCCCGCCGTGATGGCGTGGGTCAGGCTGATCCGCCGACCCAGAGCGAACGCGCCCACCACCACCAGCAGCGACGACGATGCGAGCAGACCGCCGGCGAGCAGCGTGGAGACCTCGGGCGTGGCACCGAGCTGGCCGCCCAGCCACAGCGGGACCGACAGGACCCCCGGCAGGATCCAGGAGCGGGTCCCGAGCCGGTACTCCCAGGGCACCACCCCATACCCGAACACGAACCGATGGGCCTGCTCGAGGTTCTGGTAGATCTCGTCCGCGTAGTGGATGTTGGGATAGCCGATGAGCACCAGGAGCCGGACGGCCAGGGCGGCGATGAGGATGCAGGCGAGCCATCGAGCCTCCCGCCTGGTGTCGGGGTCGGGGGCCGTCGCGGATCCCTCTCCTGGGTTCACCCGCGCGACCATCTACGCGGCGGGTTCCAGCGAGCACAGCTCCGTCGCTCCCGTGAGCGGCGGCGTGAGACGGATGAGCCAGTCCAGCGGCTGCCCCACATCGGGGGCGGTGATGGACACGGGCACCCCCCCGGTCACCTCGACCTGCCGGGCTGAGCGTTCCGTGAAGTCCCCGCTGGTGGACAGAGCGAGGCCGATCGACCCACGCTCGGCGGGGCGGACGATCAGGCTCGAGCCGCCCGCGAGGGCCACCACGATGGTGGCCGCGGCACCGGTCGCGAGCACCCGCAGGCAGGCATCCTGGGCGAGCACGGACACGTCGGTCGTCGCGACGACTCGCGGGGCGTTGGTGTCCGCCGGCATCGCGTCGACCGGTTCCACCTGCAGCGCGCGCGCCACGTAGTCCATCAGGACCCGCTCCACGACCTCCTCGGGCACCTCCGGGATGCCCGGGACCAGGACATCGTCGGCAGGGGAGCCGTACGCCGTCGTGATCTCGCGCAGCCGGTCGGGGCTGGGAAGCGTCCACAGGAAGGAGTCCGCGGGCACCTGGGCCGGTCGGTCGCCCGGGATCGCGGGTGACCCGCCGTAGCGGGCGAGGATGCCGATGGCGGCCCGGACCTCGTATGCCCGGTCCTGGACGAACCCGTGCCACGACCCGAGCGCCACCAGGTTGGCGGCGAGCGCGAAGCCCGTCATGGCGACCAGGGGCAGCACGACCCGTGCCTCCCGCAGGACGATGGGCGACCGCCGGCTGAGCCACGCCGACCCAGCGAGCAGCAGGAAGACCGCTGCCATGTAGACGTAGCGCGACGCTTCGGCCTGGGAGACCTCGGCGGCCGCGTCCACCTGGGCGCGCGCCAGACCGGTCACGCCGAACTGTGCGAGCAGCCCCGCCATGCCCGCGACCGCGCCCTCAAGGATCGGCCGCCTGCCGAACAGGTGCCAGATGGTCGCGGCGAGCAGCAGGACCGCGAGGATCAGTCCGATGTCGTCCCCCAGCCCCGACAGCGAGCCGACCGCATGGGCGATGCCGTCGCGGACGTAGTCCGGCAGCAATGACGCGCTCTGGACCCAGCTGCGATCCCCACCGAACGTGTTCCGTCCGTACGTCAGGAGCCACGCTCCGTATGCCACCAGTGCGGGCACCACGAGCCACAGCTGACGTCGCCGCCCGGGTGCGATCAGGCACACGGCCCCGATCGCTGCGATGAAGAAGAGGGCCGGACCGGAGGTCGCGATGGACACGACCAGCAAGGCGGCGATCAGCCATCGGCCACGTCTCGCGGGTCGCTCCAGGAACAGCGCCAGCGCCCACGCACCGGCGGCCGTGGACCCCACGAGGTTCGCTGGGATCGCGTAGAGCAGGACCTCGCCGGCGCTTCCGAGGAACAGGAACACCACGCTGGCTGCAAGGGCGACCGCGGATCCCGCTTGCCGCTGGACCATGCGCAGGACCGCTGCCGCCGTGATGACGTGGAGCAGCACAAGGACGCCCAGGTACGGCAGGTAGCTCTGAAGCCCGATCGTCGCGAGAAGCGGCTTCCAGAGCAGCGCCACGCCCACCATCGGGTGTTCCCAATGGGGCGACAGGAACGCATCCAGGTCCCACGAAAGGCGGGCGTCGATGAACAGCCAGTCGTCGCCCCAGAAGGTCGCATCGCGACCCAGGGAGAGCAGGAGCGCACCGGCCACGAGCGCGAGACCTGCGAACGCCACCTGCCAGCCGGAGATCAGGCGGGCCGAGCGTGAACCGGAGGCCGTGCCCACGTCGGGGTCGTTCGCGCCTCGGGTGCCGGTCGGCTGACCAGCTCCATCCCAGGCGTTTCGGGACCCCTGCATCACACGCTCCCTACGTGACCCGCACGCTGCGGGCCGATGCCCCGCGCCTGTCCTAGACAGTACCTCGTCGGAGAGACGGCAGGGCCCACGCCGGGGCGGCCGACCCGGTACGCCCGCTCAGGGTCGATAGAATGCCGGGTGAAGGAGGGGAGTGGCCGCGACAGAGACACCAGTGGCTCAGGCATCGGTCTCCATCACGCTCGTCGCGTTCAACGGCATGCGCTGGCTGCCGCGGAACATCGCGTCCGTGCGTGCCCAGACCCACGCCGGATTCGAGCTGCTCATCCTGGACAATGCCTCCGAGGATGAATCTCTCGCGTGGCTCCGGGAACAGGCGGCGGCCGACCCGCGGATCCATGTCTGGTCTGCCGCGCAGAACGAGGGTTTCGCACGCGGGCAGAACCGGCTCATCGACCGGGCGATCGGGGAGACCGTCCTGCTCCTCAACCAGGATGTGATCCTGGACCCTGGGTTCCTGGAAGCCGCGCTGGGTGCGCTCAAGGATCACCCGGACGCGGCGTCGATCCAGCCTCGGCTGCGTCGCCTGGACGCCGCAGGTGATCCGACCGATCAGCTCGACAGCACGGGCCTGGTGATGGGCCGCGACCGTCGGGCGGTGAGCCGGGGGCAAGGGGAGCACGACGGGAAGGACCATCAGGAGCCCGGCCCCATCTTCGGAGCTGATGGTCCGGCGCCGCTCTACCGACGCGCCGTGCTCCTGGAGTCCCGGCTGCCGCGGACGGGTGGCGGCTGGGAGGTCCTGGATGAGGACTTCTTCATGTACAAGGAGGACGTGGACCTCGCCTGGCGCGTGCGCATCCTCGGGTGGACCTCGTGGTACGCGCCCGATGCGCTGGCGTGGCACGCCCGCACCGCGCCCGGGGCCACGGGCGCCGGCTGGTGGGGGGCAGCACGCTCGACGATGCATGTCCCACCGTGGATCCGGGCGCTCTCTTGGCGGAACCAGCGCCTCATGCAGGTCAAGAACGAGCCTCTCGGCGCATTCGTTCGCGACCTGCCGTGGATCGTGGGCCGCGAACTGGCCTCGCTGGCGTTCCTGATCGCGGCAGATCCCAGACGCTTGACCGTTCTTCCCTCACTGCTCAGGCTCCTGCCCGCCGCCATGCGCAAGCGACGGGCCCTCCAGCGTCGACTCCGGGGGCAGAAGGCCGCCCGGCGCTGACGTCAGCGGATCCTGCCCTGGTACGTCGGCTTGGCCACGATCGAGGCATAGGCCGTCAGCGCGTGTGATGGCTCCGTCAGGCGCCAGTCAGGCTGGCCGTATACCGCGACATCGAAGTAGACGATCGCCGCGATCTGCGGGAAGGCCTTGTACACCTCTGGGTAGCCCACGGTGATCCAGCCGGCCTTGTCGGAGAAGCTCGGCGTGCCGGTCTCCGTGACGATGATCTTCTTGTTCGTGAACTGCTTGAGCCGGTTGACAGGGGGGGCGAAGAGCTGCTTCATCGAGCGGCCACCGCCCCAGTTGAAGGTGCTGAAGCCGACGTAGTGCACGTAGGCGTCCCCGGGGTAGAGCGACTTGTCGCCGCTGCCGTAGACGCTCCACAGGAGCTTCACGTTGGTGGCGCCCTCGCCGCCCGGCCCCCGGATCAGGTTGTGGATCCGACGCCACGCCTTCTTGAAGCGCATCGCGCCGTTGTCGGGTCGGCCGACCCCCCAGGGGAACCAGTCTGCGTTCATCTCGTGCGCGAACTTCAGGAGGATGGTCCCACCGTACTCCTTGGCATCCCTGGCCCACTCGCGGACGTACGCGTCGTGGGTGCCCGCGATGATCGACCGATACGTGTACAGCGGGTCATTCGCGATGGGCGGGGTGGACGGATCATCCGGCTCCCAGAAGAACTGTGGGACCACGCCACGGAAGCGCAGTCCATTCATCAGGGTGAGATCAGGGAAGGCGGAGTTCGAGCCACCCCATGAGCTCCACAGCGACCAGATCGCGGGGTACCGGCCGACGCTCTCCTTGAACGCGTCGAGCGCAGCGAGGCCGTTATCCGGGTGCTGGGACACGCCCATGGCGATCTTGCGCACGGTGGCGGTCGGTGACGTGCTCGAGCTGCGTCGATCGGCAGGGGACGATGCTCCAACGGCCGACGGGAACACCAGGATGAGGGCGAGGGCGGCCAGCAGGTACCTGCGTCCTCGGCCTGGGGCGGGAGTTCGATGCACCGGGCAATCTCCGAAACGGGGGTGGATCCAGCGACCGGTCAAGCGGCCACCTGGTCGATTCCCATGGTGACCTGGTGCGATGATACGACCAGTGGTCAGAAGGTCCGGGTGCGGAGGTGGGAGGTTCCGGTGGGCATCGGACGAGTCCGCGATCGGGAGTGCGTCTCCCTGGGTCGTGTCAGGTCCGCCCGCTGGACCACCGAAGGCGCAACTCCTGGAGTTGGAACAGCAACCCGATGAGCGGCCGCAGGGGGCGTGGCACCTCTGCCTCCAGGTGCTGGTGGAAAAACCGTCGATGGGAGGTGATGATCGCGCGCTGCACGCGACGCTTCGTCTCACGTTGGCGATCGTCCAGCTCTGCGTCCGGTCGCCGCAGCGCGCTGGATGCGCCCTTGACGTGGATCGCCGTCGCATCACCCACGTAGCGGACCCGCTTGCCCTCGTTCCGGACACGGAGGCACAGGTCCAGGTCCTCCGCGTAGAACCAGTACCGCTCATCCCACCCGGACAGGCGCTCGAGCACGCTCATCCGGGTCATGAGGAACGCTCCCGAGCATGCTTCCACGTCATGCTCGGTATGGGGATCCAGCCAGGACATCGTGTAGCGGGCGAACCTGTGTGAGGTGGGCCGCCGCCTGTGCAGCCCGAGGGAGTACCACAGGGCCGCACCGGGCGTGGGGAGGCCGCGGTGGCACGCGTGATCCATCCGACCGTCAGGACGGACGAGGCGGGCCGTGACGATCCCCACGTCCGGCGACGCCTGGATGACCGCGAGGCACCGCGCCATGCAATCGGGATCGAGCGTGATGTCCCCGTTCAGGAACAGGACGGTCTCTGTTCCCGCGGCACGCCATCCCTGGTTGCATGCCGCCGCGTATCCCCGGTTGTCCGGATTGGCGATCGCGACCACGTCCGTCGCATCGCCGATCACCCTGGCCAGGTCATCAGGATCGGATTCGTTGTCGACCACGATGATCCGGTCCGGGGGCCGTGACGAGACGCGGACGCTGCGCAGGCAGTCGCCGAGGAGGTCATACCGTCGGTAGTTCACCACCACCACGGCCACGGACCCGGCCTCGGTCACGGCGTGTATCGAATGCGGATGACGGCATCCTCCGTCAGGGTCCCCTGCCACGTCGCGACCCCGTCCGTCACCGTCACGCCATCCGAGACCCCCGTGATCGTGGCGCCATCAGGGACTCGGGTCGTGACCGTGACGGGCTCCGGCATCTGGCCAGGCTGCTTCTGGATCGTCAGCGTGTACTCGCGCTCCCCATCGATGCCCCCGACGACGTCCGGCGACGACCATTCGTAGATCAGGTAGGCGCTGCCTGGTTCGATCAACAGGTAATTGCCCCACGCAGCCCGACCCGCCACCTCGCCCATCTCCTCCACGCCACTGACCGGCAGGAGGCTCTCGCCGACCGCCTCGATCAGTTCGCTCGCGATGGGCACCAGGAGACGGGTATAGACGCCGTAGACGCCGGCGTCGCTCTCCGACGCATCGACCAGGGTCTGGTAGGGGTCCCCCGGCGATCCAGCGTCATTGCGCCACGTGATCCGAAGCCGGTGATGGGCGCCCCCCTCCGGCGACAGCTCGGTCTCAAGCGCCGCGCTGCGCTCCACGATGAGGCTCAGCTTGGACGACGGCGCCACGTTCGCATCCACGATGGACAGGTAGTCGCCGCCATCCGCCCGCACTTCGCCCGTCCAGCGCGAGCCGCGCACCAGCTCCCGGTCGTCCGGGCGCGTGAACCAGACCAGCGCCAGGCGTTCGTGGCCGATGCGCTCGAACGCCGTCAACAGATCGCCCCACCGCTTGGGGTCCAGCTCGAACATGGACCCCAGGGTCGCGTCCGCCAGGTCGCCCAGGAACCGCTTCCGCTCGGGCCTCACCGTCCGCGTCTGGGCGATTCCGGTCATCGTCACCTCACCCGACGCGACCGTCACGTCGTAGCCTGGAACCTCCACGGGCCCAACGACCTCCAGCAGGCGATCGAGGGCGAAGGTGGTGATCGCGATCACGCCATCGATCTGGTCGTCGCCGGACTCGATGGTGTACAGACGCAAGGCATCCGCCGCGGAGGTCGGGAAGTCCGGCGACCAGTTCGCGTCCGCCAGCTCCCATGAGGTCCGGTTGAGAAGATGCGCCTCGAGTGCCTCCGGCGGTTCCTGGTAGGGCATGCCGTACTGGCCGTCGAGGACGTACACGTCCTCGAAGTCCATCTCGACCAGGCGCCCATCGCGGAACACGAGCGTTCCGATCGTCCCGGTGAAGCCACCGGTGGGCCGCAATTCCGCGGGGTTCTGGGCGAGCACCAGGTATCGGCGCTCACCCTCCCAGCCGAGGACGCTCGG
>Ga0105047_10008806_pt1 | contig 16752 bp, 16 predicted proteins | sample MAT04_FD_78384 | JGI IMG/M metagenome (GOLD analysis project Ga0105047, IMG submission 78384) | Freshwater microbial communities from Lake Fryxell liftoff mats and glacier meltwater in Antarctica - MAT-04 (megahit assembly) | ecosystem: Environmental > Aquatic > Freshwater > Ice > Liftoff...
AAATTCGGAGGTGGCCCAGTAGGATTAAAAACAATTGCCGCAGCGACTTCTGAAGAGGAAGCGACTATTGAAGAAGTAGTCGAGCCATATTTAATTCAGCTTGGTTTATTAGACCGAACAACTAGGGGTAGAATTGTTACTCAAAAAGGCTATGAGCATTTAGGGTTTGATTGGGTTGAAAAATAAGACCCCTCCGTCGCAAGCGACACCTCCCCTTAGCAAGGGAAGATAAATACACCAAAGGGAGGTGCCCATCGGGAGAAAAAGTGATGCGAAATAAAAATTAGTATATAATTAAAAAATGAAAATATTATCAATTGATCCCGGTTTTGAACGAGTTGGAATAGCAGTCATCGAAAAATCTTTAAAAGGAAAAGATGTTCTTATTTATTCGTCTTGCTTTAAAACCTCTAAAAAAATTTCTTTCCCCGAGAGATTAAGAAATATTGGAAAAGAAGTTGAAAGAATTATAAAAAAATACAAACCCGACGTTTTAGCAATTGAAAAACTTTATTTTACTACAAATCAAAAAACGGCCATGGGTGTCGCCGAAGCAAGAGGTGCTATAATCTATATTTCTACAAAAAACAATCTAACAATTTATGAATACACTCCACCTCAAATAAAAGTAGCCGTGACTGGTTATGGCAAAGCAAACAAAGAAATGGTTATGTCTATGGTTCCCAAATTGATAGATATGAAAAAAGAAATAAAAGGAGACGATGAATTAGATGCTATCGCTATCGGGCTTACTTGTCTTGCTTGTGAAAGACTTATTAAATAATGATATTTTAAAGAATGAAATAAATAGTTATCCACAGTTAAATTAGATTGCAAAGCAAATTATATTTTGATACAAATAGTGCATTATAATTTATTTAGTTTCATATGAGTTATATAGATGATGAAGAATTAAAAATAGATGATCATGATGATCTTGATAATGACACTAGTGAAGAAGATCTTAATGATAGTGATGATCTTGATGATGAAGAAGATCTTTTAGAAGAGGATGAAGATCTTTGGAGTAGTGAATTCAAAGGACAAGAGGACATAAGCTCTTAACAAAAACATTCCGATTAATCGGAATGTTTTTGTTTTAGGTAATATTTATTTTACAAAATCTTTTTTTACCAATTCGATAGACTCCATTTTTAGCCTTCTCTGTCGGGGAAGAAATTTTTTCATTCTCGTTTAAATTTGTTACTGCTTTGTTTTCAACCAATCGACGGTATTCTGTTTTAGAAGAAACAATTTTATTATCTAAAAAAATATCCACCAATAATTCCCCCTCTTTTACTTTTATAATTTCAAGATTAGTAGGAATCTCATTTTTTTGAAAAGTTTTTATAAAAATTTCCTCTGCAAGTATTGCTTTCTTTTCTCCATGTATTATTTTAACAATTGCTTTAGCTACAAATTTTTTTGCCTCAAGTGGATTTTTTTTATTCAAAATATTATCAATTTCACTTATGGATATTTTAGTGCAATTTATAAATAATACTCTTATCATTTCATCTGGTTGAGACATAATCTCACCATACATTTCACTTGGAGTTGTGTTTAGAAACACTCCTGTGCCACGACTTTTTGACATCAATTCGCCGGTCTTAGGATTTTCCATTAAATTCACTACTGCCACAAATTTTTCTTTATTTTTTAATTTTCTTAATAGAGTTCTTCCCATTAGAGCATTAAAAATTTGATCCGTGCCACAAAGTTCAACATCAACTTCCATCGCGACACTATCATAGCCTTGCATTAAAGGATACATAAATTCATGCAAAAATATGTGCTTACCTTCTTTGATTCTTTTTTGAAACATATCCCTTTCAATCATTTGTCCTACTGTTATATTAGAAGCTAGGTCTAAAACCTTTTCCATATCCATTTTTGCCAACCATTTACTATTAAAAAGAATTTTAGGTGGATTTTTTTTATCCTTAAAATTCATTAAATTTTTAATTTGTTCTTTCCAATCTTTTATATTTTTTAAAACTTCTTTTTTTGATAGTGTTTTGCGGGTACCTTGTTGGCCTGAAGGATCCCCAATTCTAGCGGTGAAGTCACCAAAAAGCAAAATAACCTCATGCCCAAGTTTTCGGAATTCTTCTAAAAGCATAATATTCTTGGCATGACTTAAATGAAGAGTATGGGCAGTAGCATCAAACCCCATATAAATCCTTATTTTTTTCCCAGAAATTAATAGTTTCTTAAATTCTTCTTTAGTTGGAAGAATATTGGTTATAATTCCACGGTTTAAAAATTCGTCAATTATTTTTTCGTCTGTTATTATCTTAGTCATTTTGCTATTTTAACACATTAGGGAACCTTTGTCTTTAATTATGATATGATACTATATATATGATGAAAAAACATTTTCGAAAGAATTTATTAAAAAATATTATTCTACTTATTGTTGGAGTTGGCCTTATTTCTACAGGTCTTTTAATCGCTTGGGTTAGTACCCTTAAAATTCCAGACTTCAAATCTTTTACTGACCGTAAAATTCAAAGTTCAACTAAAATATATGACAAAACTGGAACTATTTTATTATATGATGTCCATGAAAACATAAAAAGAACAGTTATCCCTTATGAAGAGATGGGGACAAATATACTAAACTCAACAGTGGCTATAGAAGATAGTGAATTTTATCAACATAGGGGAATAAGAATTTCTTCAATCATTCGAGCTACTATCTGGGCTAAACTAACAGGGAAAAAAGTCCAAGGAGGTTCAACAATAACCCAACAATTAATAAAAAACACACTCCTGACTCCAGAAGTATCCATTTCTCGTAAAATGAAAGAGTGGATTTTGGCTGTCAAAATCGAAAAAATAATGACTAAAGAAAAAATTTTAGCCCTTTATTTAAATGAGGCTCCTTATGGCGGAAATATTTATGGTATAGAAGAAGCCTCAAAAGCCTTCTTTGGCAAAAAACCCAAAGATATGACTTTGGCTGAATCAGCCTATCTATCCGCAATCCCCAATGGTCCGACATACTATTCTCCCTACAGAAAAAATAAAGACAAATTAGATGAGCGGAAAAACCTCGTCTTAAAAAGAATGGTTGATTTGAAGTTTATAACTGATGAAGAATACAATAAGGCTAAGGCTGAGGATGTAATCTTTCTTCCAGAACAACCAATGCATATTGCCGCCCCCCATTTTGTTTTCTTTATTAAAGATTATTTAGAAAAAAGATATGGGCCAGAATCTCTCGAAGGTGGTGGATTAAAAGTGACAACAACCCTTGATTACAATTTACAAAAAAAAGCAGAAGAAATTACTTTAAATAAATCAAAAGAAAACGAAAAAAATTGGAATGGATCAAATGCCTCTGTTGTTGTTATAGATCCTAAAACAGGCCAAATCTTGGCCATGGTAGGCTCTCGTGACTATTTCGACACAACTATAGACGGGAACTTCAATGTAGCCACAGCAGGGAGACAACCAGGGTCATCTTTTAAGCCCATTGTTTATTCTTTAGCTTTTGAGAAAGGTTACACCGAAAACACAACTTTATTTGATGTTCGAACAGAATTTAATTCTTCTTGTAGTCCTAATGGTCAAGATACTGGGACCAAATGTTATACCCCTAACAATTACGACAATGCTTTCAGAGGTCCATTAACCCTAAGAAACGCTTTGGCTCAATCAATAAACTTAATAGCAGTAAAAGTATTATATTTAGTTGGTGTGTCTGATTCAATTAAAATGGCCCAAAACCTTGGAATAACTACCCTTAAGAATGACCCCAATAGATATGGTTTGTCTCTTGTAATCGGCGGAGGAGAAACTACTCTACTTGATATGACTTCTGTTTATGGAGTATTTGCCAATAATGGAATAAGAAATCAATACCAAGGGATACTTTCAGTTGAAGACTCTGGTGGAAATATTCTTGAAAAATATGAAAGTAAACCACAACAAGTTTTAAATTCAAACACAACAAATATAATATCCAGCATCTTGTCAGACAACTTAGCCAGAACTCCAACTTTTGGAGCAAACTCTGTCTTAAATATACCAGGAAGAGAGATCGCTGTTAAAACAGGAACCACCAATGACAACAAAGATGCTTGGACAATCGGTTATAGTCCTTCAGTTGTAGTTGGAGTCTGGGTTGGTAATAATGACAACAAACCAATGAAAAAGGGCGGTTCAGCGATGGCCGGTCCGATTTGGAACGGAATAATATCTGAGACCCTAAAAAACTTACCAGTTGAAGTTTTTGAAAAACCAAAAGAAATAGACCCTTCTCTTCCTCCTATTATTCGTGGCTTTTGGCAAGGAGGAGAAACTTTTATGACAGATTTAATTTCTGGTGGTTTAGCGACAGAATATACTCCAAATGAATCTAAAAAAGAAACTTCGATTACAAACATTCACAGTATTTTATATTGGATAGACAAAAACAATCCACTGGACCCTCAAATAGGGGGTAGAGAAAATGATTCACAGTATAGAAACTGGGAATATGGTGTTCGTAATTGGTGGGAATTAAATAAAAATAAATATAAAACAATTTCAGAATCTGATAAACCTAATTTTTACGATACAATTCACACACAAGAGACAAAACCTATTTTAGAAATAGTTGGAATAGAAAATAAAACATACAAAAAAACAGATTCACTTTCTCTTTCTATAAACAATCTAAACTCAAACCAAATAAAAAAGATAGATATTTTCGTTAATAACACTTATATAACATCTCTAAAATCTTCTCCTTTTACAACCTCAATACCCATAAATAATATTGAAGATATTGCAAACAAAAACACCCTGAAAGTCATCGGAGTAGATAGTTTAGGTAATATTAGTGAAAAATCTATTTTGTTTTATGTAGATATTGTTTAACTACTTAATATCTAAAAATATAGTATCAGGTAGAATACTTTTTAATTTACTTAATATTTGTTTTTTATGCATCATTATTTCATTTCTAAGGATTGGAGACCCTTGGATAAAAATTACGCCGTTTTTAATTTTCACGGAATCTTTTTTTATTTCGTATGATACTTCACTTAAAATTGTTTTTATAACAATTTCTTTATTTTCTTCTTTTTGAAAGACTAATCTTTTAAATTTCTCAAGAAAGGTTGTTATGTGATTATAATCCATAGATTTTTTTGAATTATAACTCTTAATTATTAATTCTTAATTATTAATTCTTTTTAGCGATTCATTGGCATTACCAAATACATAAAGGAAGGATCCCCTACTCCTTTTATTATCATTGGTTTATTATTACCACTTAATTCAATACTTAGGCTATCTCCTCCAATAGACTGAAAACAATCAAGAATATATTTGTAATTGAAATTAGCTGAAACATCTTCTCCCGACAAGGCGCCAGAAATAAGGGTTTTATTCTCTCCAACATCCGTATTTTTTGATTCAACTTCAAAAACTTTTTCTTTAGGTTTAATTGTTAACACAACTTGATTAAATTTATCAGAGAAAATATTTGAAATTTTAAGTGATGACAAAAAATCTTGTTTTAAAACAACTAGTTTTGTTGTTGGTTCTTTGGGTATTATTTGTTTGTAGTCAGGAAAATTTCCATCAACAACTCTTGAATTTAAATATATATTATCTATTAAGAATGAGATTTGATTTTTTTGAAGAGTTATTTTTATATCACCCTCAAGTCCATCAAAAACTTTAATAATTTCAACAACATTTTTAAAAGGAATTAAAATTCCATCAAATAATAATTTCTCTTTTATTTTTATTTTTTTCTCCGCTAATCGAAAAGAATCGGTTGAAACAAAAAACAAAATATCGTTTTCTGGATATATATAAACACTTCCAATCTCTGGTTTTATTTCTGAAAAAGAAGCACTATAGTAAACAGATTTAATTCCTTCTATAAATTTTTGAACAGGTAAAACTAAAACCTCTCCTTCAACCATTGGAATTGTTGGAAAATCTTCGTGAGGAATACTTTTTAATAAAATAGTACTCGTTTTTGTTTTAACCAAAAGATTTCCGTTTATTAGTTCAAAATTAACAGTTAAATCTCCTGTTAAAAATGAAAACAATGATGACAAAATATCTCCTCTAACAGCCACAACCCCTTCTTTCTCTATTTTTGCGGGAATTTCTATTTCTATTCCAATATTTAAATTTGTCGCTCTTAGTTTGAGTGTTTTTCCTGTTGCTACCCACAAAACAGAACCAAGGACAGGTAATGTTAAATTTTTACCAGTAATTCTTTCTACAGATATGAGGGCCTTTTTAATTTTATCTATTGAACATTCTATTTTCATAATATTTTATAACTTATATATTAATAATTATTACTATTACTATGGCTGTTAATATGTGGATTACTTTTTTATATATTAAAAATAAGGTTTAATTTTAATTTTATTTTTAAATAATTGTTAATTATTTTCTAATAATTTTTGTTTTTTTTAATATACATACCTTTTCCACTTTTTTATTTTTTATAAACAGCTCTTTTCCACACCCTTATTATTTAAACATAATTCTAATTTTCTCTATTTCTTGTAATAAAGATGGATCTGTTTTTAAATCATTCTTTATTTTTAAATGAGAATGTATAACCGTTGTGTGATCTCGGTCTCCCATTTTCTGACCAATTAAAGGGTAGGAAATATTAAAGTCTTCTCGAAGTAAATACATAGCTACTTGACGAGCTCGGACTATCTCTTTTCTCCTTGTTTTTTCATATATAACTTCCTCATCCAAACCATACTGGCTAGCCACAATTTTAACAATATCTTTAATGGCAACCGTTTTCTTTGGTCTAATGTTGTTTTTTATAAGGGTTTTTACTTCTTGTAGGGTTAAGTTTTTGTTTTTAAGTTGAGATTGACAAACAACAGTATTTAAACTTCCTTCCAATTCTCGGATATTACCCTCCAAAGATTCAGCTAAATATGAAATAATTTCTGGTTCAATAATAATATTTGTTGTTTCAAATTTTGCTCGAATAATAGCCACCCGAGACTCATAATCTGGTTCAATAATTTGAACTGTCATACCAGAGGCGAAACGAGATTGAAGTCTTTCTTCAAGGCCTTGAATAAAATTGGGGTGTTTGTCTGAAGAAAATATTATTTGTTTATTGTTCTCATAAAGAGTATTAAAGAGATGGAAAAGTTCTTCTTGGGTTTTGTCTTTCCCTGAAATGAATTGAATATCATCCATAATGATTACATCGTATTTTCTATATTTTTCTTTAAAAGAGTTTGGATTTTTGTTTTGAATAGAATTAATATAATCAATCGTAAATCTCTCTAAACTAACATAGTAAACCTTTTTATGGGGATATTTTATTTTAATAGTATTTCCGATAGCCTGAATCATATGTGTTTTACCTAAACCTGTCCCACCATAAACAAAAAATGGATTATAGTTTTGTCCAGGATTTTGAATTATAGCTTGGGCTACAGCATAAGCAAGCTCATTAAAAGGGCCAACAATAAAAGAATTGAAGTTATATTTAGGGTTTAAATTATCTTCTTTGTTTATATATAAATCATTAAGAGGCAACTCTTTATTTATATTAGTTATATTTTTATCATTATTTTTAATAATATCTTTATTGTTTTGACCATATTTTACTTCTTGTTTATATATAATGTATTCAACCCCCCTAATACCATCTTCGTTGCCAATAAGGGTTTTAAGTATCAGTTTGTGAAATTTATTATACAACCAATCTTTAACAAATTCATTTGGAACCCCAACATGGATAACCCCAGCTTCTTCTTTGACAATCGAGGTATTCTTAAACCAGGTTGTAAAATTAGCTCTTGAGGTGTTTGTTTCAATTTCTAGTAAGCATTTATTCCAAAGGTTATTTATATCCATCCCGTTAGAAGCAGGTCGCGGTCATTAAACCACGCATGCTAAGTATTATTTTGTAATTATTATTTATTGTTTCCATAGTATTAATTTAATTTACTGCGACCTCGGCTTCTAACGGGATCCATAGCAAACATTATACCCTTTTTTATAGAATGCTGTTAATTAAAACTCTTAATTAACATGTTGATATCGTGTGGATATGTTTTATCTATTATTGTTGCATTGTTGTTTAATATAGTATATATTATCCAATATGTCTCAAACATACCAACCAAACAGAAGGAAAAGAGCTAAAACTCACGGCTTTCTTGTTCGTACTAAAACACAAAATGGAAGAAGAGTGAACAAATCTCGTCGCCAAAAAGGCCGAGCCAATGTCTCAATAAAAAAATAAAATGCTTTCAAAGAAAAAGCGAGTAAATAAAGAAGTTTTCCAAACCTTAATGAAAGAAGGAAAACCATTTGTAGCTCAGCTTTTTTTATTTTATTCAAAAAAAACTCCAGATAGTCATTTTGCTTTTGTGGCCCCTAAGGCTATTTTTAAAACAGCAGTTAAAAGGAATAAATTTAGGAGAATTGGCTATAATATTTTACGATCAATACAGACTAAACCGGTGACAGGTATATTTATTTATAAAAAACAAGCTATTTCAGCAAATAAAGAAGAAATAAAAGATGATGTTGTTTTTATTTTGAAAAAATTAAACTTGATATGAAAAGAATAGTTATTTGGTTTATAAATATTTACCAGAAAACACCACTTCGCTCTCACTCTTCGTGTGTTTTTATTCCAACTTGTTCAGAGTATGCCAAACAATCAATCTTGAAAAAAGGACTCTTTTTAGGAATTTGGCTTGGAATTAAAAGGATTTTTCGTTGTCACCCTTGGCAAAAAAACCACTATGACCCAGTTAAGTAGCAGGTAGTAGGTAGAAAGTAGAATGTAGTAAGGAAATATATAAGTAGAAAAACTTGAATTAGCAAAGCTAATTCAAGTTTTTCTACCTTTTATTTTCATCCATAATTAATTCCCTTTCTGCTTCCTACATTCTACTTTTTACTTTTTTATGATACAATAGGCTAATGTCAGAATTATGGAATAGTGTCTTCTATCAACCAATATATAATATCCTTATATTTATAATAGACCATATCACTTTTGGAGATGTTGGTTTTGCTATTATTTTAGTGACTATTATTGTCAAAGCAGTTTTATCTCCCCTAACCCGTAAGTCTATAAAAAGTCAGATTCTAATGAAGAAAATGGAGCCGGAGATTAAACAAATCAAAAAAGATTTTCCCAACAAAGAAGAACAAGCTAAAAAAACATTTGAATTATATAAGAAATATGGAACTAATCCATTTTCTGGTTGTTTGGTCGTTTTACTTCAACTACCAGTTATTTTTGCTTTATACTATGTCTTTTTAAAGGGTATTTCTATTAATCCAGACATTATATACTCATTTGTTCAAGTTCCAGCTAGTATTCAAACGAATTTCTTGGGTTTAATAGAAATGGCTGATAAAAGTATTTTCTTGGGTCTATTGGCTGGTATTACTCAATTTATTCAAGGTTATCTATCAGTTCCCCTAAAGCCTAAGGTTGAAATTGTTAAAGAAATAGAGCCAGCTACAAAAACATTTCAAGAACAACTCGCAGATAGCATGCAGATGAATGTTCGCTATGTACTGCCTGTCTTTATCGCTTTTGTGGCTTGGCAAATTTCAGCAGCGGTGGCTCTATACTGGGTAGTAAGCAATATATTTACAATTGCTCAAGAATGGTATATCCGTCGATCTTTGGCAGGTTAATTTATATTATATATGGATAAAGATAAAATAAAAGAAGTTGTAGAACAAATATTTAAACATACAAATTGTGCTATTTCAAAGTGCGATTTTTCTGAAGACAATGGAATGCTTTGGTTTAAAATAGAAACGCCTGACTCTGGTTTTATAATTGGCCGAGACGGTGAAACTCTTCGTTCTTTGAATCACCTAGTTCAAAAGATTATAGAAAAGGGTTCAACAGAAGAGAAAAGACCCAGCCTTTTCATTGACGTGAACGGTTATCAACAGAAACGTTTTGAAAATCTTAAAAATATTGCCCATATGATGGCAGAAAGAGCTAGATATTTTAAAAATGACATTGAGGTTGATCCAATGCCCTCATATGAAAGAAGAATTGTCCATATGTTTTTAGAGGGAGCTAAAGATATTAAAACTGAATCAGAGGGATACGGTCCTAATAGAAGAGTGGTGATTAAATACGTAGATGCAAGTAGTATTTAGTCAGTAGAAAGGGTTAAGGGGGTTATAAGAGAAGCAGTAAAAATAAAATAAACAAAAAAATTCTCTGGCTTGCCAGAGAATTTTTACTTACTACTTACTACTTTCTACCTACTACTTAACCTCCAAGCTCCACAATGTGGAATCTTTTTTATTTATGAAGAATAGATAGTCCCCTTCTTTATCTAAGAATAGAGAGGTCGCATCAACTGGTATTTCTTTTATTGAGTTTGCAATAGTTATTTTATTTCCATTGGTGGTATTTATTTTTACAAAAAAATCATCAAAAGAAACTAATCCTTGATACCAAGAATCAGGATATTGATTACCTGTAATTGTATTAGGGAGAGCACAATATATATTTATATCATCATCGCTCCAAACACATTTTTCAGATAAACCTAGTATACCCAAGTCTTTAGTAGTATGTTCTCTTATATCAAAAATTCCTAAAGTAGGGCCTTTGTTGGTTGAGGCACTATATAAAACAAGTGAACCAGCATGATTAATCTTAGTTGTTAATCCAGGAATTTTATCCAGCACTTTATTTAGAGTCTTTTTCAGTGGATTGAGGGTAAACATTGTTCCATTAAACAAATATGATGGTTTAGTTGTAAGAAAAATATTACCAGCCCCGTCCCATTCAGAAAGCCACTCAGTGAAAGGAGAAGTAAAGACGTTTTCTCTATTAGTATTTCCAAAAGACTCAATTGACCCACTTGCACCATCTCCATTTTTTGTTAAAGAAAAGAATTTATCTTTATTGATAGATGAACTTAATTCATATATACCCTGAGGCAAGAACTCCCCCTTAGGAGCCCCCAGAGTGGCCATAAAGCTATTTATAACATTGTCCCCTGAAAGATATCGATAGACGATAGTTTTGCCTGTATTATCAAAAATTGCATCATAAATACCAGGGATTGTTGAGTTTGATATTTTCTCTTTATTTTTTGTATCTAATAACATTTTATAGATATGACCATTAGCTCGCTCAACATATCTAACAGAAGGAGCTACTTCATAAAGACTAGTTTCTAGAGTGGGGGTGGTTGATGTTTTAGTAAAATATGGAGCAGTTTCGGTATCAATTTTTCCAGTGATTGTTAAATTGTTTTGTTTTTGAAAATCTTCTATAGCTTTTGTGACCTTCTTTCCAAAAACTCCATCGACAACGAGTGCGGGATTAAGAGATAGAGAAGTGTTTAAAAATTGTTGGATTTCTTTCCTCCCTTCTTTGGTTAAAACTGATATTATTATTTTTGTTTCCTTTGGAACTATTATTTCAGCTTCATTTTCTTTAAGCCTTTGGTCTTCTAAGAAAGTAGCTCCAGCTACAGCAAAATCAGTAATTTGGTAAAATTTTGATACTATCGTTTCCGGATTAATGACATTAGGATTCTCAGGATTTTCATTATTTGGATTTTCTAGTGGATTATTGTCGTTCCCTGTTCCAAATGGATTGAAATTTTGATACCAAGGGGCTTCGGTTGTTGTCTCACCCCCCTTATTTTTATTTATCCACAAATAAACACCTAGAATTATAATTCCTGTTAAAATAAAGACGATTATAAAAATTTTAATTGTTTTTTTGTTCATAAAATTATAATTTACTTGTTCTAACTACATATTTTATTCTGTCTTTATATTTTTCAATTGAAAATTGACCATAAGCTCCACCTTGTTTTCTTCCTTCTTTACCTCCGTGAGAATCAGCAATTAAACCCCCACCAATATATATCATTACATGTCCGAAAGGTTCTCCGTTCTCCGCTTTCCACCCTACTAAATCACCCACTTGCAGAGAGACATTATTTATAGAAGTATTTGTTATAGAAACAGGACTACTAATTTTTTCTGCCTTTGCTCCACTAAAAATTGTCCAAGTTCCTCCATTAACACTATTTTTATTGATACCAGCACATTGTAGGGTTGCGTTTACAAAACCAGAACAATCATATTTAATAGTCCCTCCTGGGCCAGCTTTTCCTTTTGCTCCCATTTCATATGTCATTTTACCTTTAAAACTTTTAACAACAGTAGGTAAAACAGAAAAACCACCAGTTTTATTACAAATAATTCCTGTACTTTCTGGTTGTATTGTTCCACTCGACCCAAGGGTTACAGGCGCATCAGTATCTCCTTCTATCTCCGCACTAACTTGCGCTATATTTATTCCATCTCCACCTAATAATTTCGGATTAATTGTATTCAATAAAGCATATGAGCCAAGAGCTATCAATAGTCCTAGAATGGCTTTTGTTATTCGTCCCTTAGCTTCTGTTTTGCCAAAAATAGACTCATCTCCCATATATTGAACTCCTCCAATGACAATCATAATAACAGCAAGGACTGCACATAGACCAATGGCTAATTTGAATATTAGATTAAAATATTCTCCAATATTATCTGGAGCAACCATAAATTTACCAATTGGAGCCAGTAATTTATAAACTCCGTTTGAGGGTGTTTGTGTTTTTTGACCAGTAATATTTTGTACTTGTGGACAGATAGGCTCTGGTAAAGGGGTGTTCCAATTTTGAGGAGGACAATCTTCGGTTGATTGAATACAAGAAGCAGATGTGTTTGCTCCACAAATTTCTTTTAATTTAGAAGCACAATTTAACGGGTCTGTTATTCCACAAACAGTTGTCTGAGTTGCATATGGGTTTCTAAATTCATAATAGTAAGTTGTGGCCGAAGAAATGCCTGGAATAATATAAAAAATAGTGATAATAAAGATTATTAAAATATAAGAAAGATATTTTTTCATATTACAAATTTATTTTTAATTGATTGCTAATATTTTGAAACAACTCTTTCGTGTTTTCAATTGAAAGATCTATTGTGGCGTATCCTCCTTTGGATGTTGGTCTGACTGTTAGCTCTGTCTTTTTGATTGGAGTCTTTATTCCTTCTCCATTTATTTTCCAAGTAAAAATAAAATTATCTTCTTTTCCTTTCAAAGAAGTAAAAAATGGTTCAGCTACAACAGTCATCTCGTCTTCAGACATAAATATTTCTTTGTTTAGAGCTTGATTATAGAGAATACCTTCTGTGGGAGATTTTTTATAAAAAATTAATTTAGGTTTAAATGTTGGAATTTCTATTGTCTTTTCAGCCCCAAAGTTACCACTAACTGAAGTTACATTAACTGTCACCTCGTTTTTTTCTTCAAAAAGACTATTTTTAAATATATAAAAGTTTTTATTATAACCCGAGACATCTTGTTTTGTTTCCCCACTATTTTTCCAGACATAAGCCATGCTTCCGATTCCAGATTGAATTGTTTTTGTATTAGGGATAGCTACAGCTTTTATCAAACTACCACTTATAGGTAGAGCTTTACCTTTATAAAAAGGTGGAACATAACTACTAATAACTTCCCACATTATTTCTACTTCTGTGGGGACGATATTTATGGTCTTTGTTATTGTACTCATTGAGCCAACTGGTTGGATGCTAATATTTATTATATTTATTGTATCAGGGGCTCCAGTTTTAAAAGAGTAGCTAGTTTTACCAATACCAGACAAAACAGTCCCTCCTCCTGTTTGCCAAGTGATGATAGCCTTGTTCAAGTCGGTCGCATAACTAGATATATTAATAGTTACATTTTCATATGAACCTGGATTGTTTGGTGAAGTTTCTACGCTTATTTCACTATCTTGAATTTCAATTTGGTTTTCAGCTTGAGATATTCTATATAAACTTATTGTTCCAATAAGTAGAAAACTAAGGAGAAAAATTTTAATTATTTTTGTTTTCACTATATACATTATATAATAACTCTATTTACTAAACAACCCTTTTTAACTACTCTTTGATGAGGCCAGTTCTTCTTTAGCTTTTTTAATAGCCAAGATTTGAGAAGGATCGGAAGTAATTATTTGATCTTCTGTATATGAGGCAATTGTTTTTACTGCGACGTGCTTAAGACCAGCGAAGAATATCCCCTCTCCAACGTTAGCTTCAAGTAGTAAATATTTTTCCTCATCAGTCAAATTAAATGTTTTTTGAAGAACGTCAACAGTTGATGGAGATTGTTTTAAAAGAAGTTGGATTGATGAGTTGGTCACAATAGGAATACCATAAGGACTTTTCATAAAATCTCCGACGTCTTGAGTGATTGTGGCAAGACCTAGATAATATTTACGGCCACGTTTAGCAATAGAGTAAAGGAAGGAGGCAGTATCTTCTGATTTCATCATCCACCAAGCCTCATCGACAACCAATAGTCTTTTCTTAATGTTTTTGCGGATAGCATTCCAGATATAATGAGTGATGATATACATCGCAACAGGTTTAAGCTCATCTTCCATATCACGAACAGAGAAGACAATAAACTTTCGATTTATATCGACATTGGATGGTTGATTTAAGAATGAAGCCCAAGATCCGTGAGTATATTTGACCAATCTTTGCATTAAAGATTCACTACCTTCCATACCAGACAGAACGACTTCAAAGTCAGACAACATTGGGGGTTCAATATTTGTAAAATCTGAATCAGAAGTGATATCTTTCAAGGCATATGTTTCAGTGATAGCTGTATCAATAATAGAATCTTCTTCAGGAGTTAATCCACCAAGCATAATTCGGAATAAGCCAACTAAATTTATGGTATTGGCTCGCAACACATCAGCTCCAGTTTCATCTCCTGTTGGGATTGGTAAGTCAAATGGATTTATGTGGTGTTCTGACGAAAGAGCAATATTGAAATATCTTCCTCCGACAGCTTCAGCTAGGTACTCGTATTCTCTTTCAGGGTCGATAACTATTACCTCAGTATCAAACATTAAAGTTCGGAGTATTTCTAATTTAGTAGCATAAGATTTACCAGCTCCTGATGTCGCAAATGTTATAGAGTTATAGTTTGGCAATGAGAATCTATCAAAGATTATTAAACTTGAATTATGGCGATTTACTCCATACAATATACCCTTATCATCAGTTAAGTCGAAAGAAACGAAAGGGAAAATACTTGAAAGTGGTTCAGTGTTTAATTTTTGGTGGATGCCAAGGATGTCTGTTCCAAGTGGGATAACACTCTTGAATCCTTCATTTTGTTGAAAGAGAGCCGGTTTAAGATAGATAAGTTTTGATTCAAGTAAAGACTTAATTTCATTTTCAATTTTAAACAAATCATTATCATTTTCAGCATATATAGTTATATAAAGACCGACATCAAACATCTTTTCCTGGGCTTGCATTAGATTATCTCTCAAATCTTCAATATCTCGATAAGCGGTATCCAGCATTGGGTCACGGACAAGACCTTTTGACTCACGAATGGATATCTGACTTTGAACTTCAGCTACTTTCTTTTGGAAAGACCTTAATATCTCAGCTGTTTCAATTGGGTGAACAAAAATTGAGATATCAAAAACTTTATCGAGATTAATAATTGGAGAAAACCAGTTATCACTTAAATATCTAGGATATGAAATAACAAAGAAAGTTCTAGCAATCTTATCTCCCAAATTTAGTGATTTAGGAGTTATTTGGAGAGCAGAAGGCGCAATGATATCTTGGAGCTCAAGAGTAGCTGCTTTATATATTTCATTAGGTAAAACAGGCATAACTGGATTTTTGCTTGATGAACTGTTTTTATTAAAAATTGATGAAAAGATACCCATACTTATTATTATTCTAGTTTTATTCCCTTACTAATATCTCCAGGATTAAATGTTTTATAGAAAAGTTCGACGACTTGGTCGGTTTGTAATTGTGAAGTTCGAATTCCGATTCGGCCTAAACCACTACTGATAACTCCAACTCTTTGGTCAAGCTGAGACCTTTTCTCCTCAAAAGAAGCCAAGTCCATAGCCTTTTTTGTATCCTCAACTTGTTTTTTAGGTGCTCCTCCTCCTAGAAGTCCGTCCATAATCTTACCACCTGACTTTATGACTGTAGAACTATAAGGTACGACAATAAAAAAGCTTTTTGTCATGATATTAACTTCATCAGTAAAAGATCTTATGAAATCTATATATTCTTTGGTTTGGATTTTCAAAAGAGGTTCTACTTGTTCTTTTAATCGTCCTTCTAGCATTAGTAAATATGGGCGAATATCTAATCGGCGAGATTGCATGGATATTTGAACTGGGAAATCAAGCCCGTTAAGGAAATTTTGGAATTCATGAATAATAGCCATTTGTTCATCAGAAGATTTCAAAGATAAGTTCAAAGATGAGGCGAGCAATACAGACCGAAGACCACCGTCTTTCAATACGATGATACCGTTGCGAACTTCTTTAATTGGAACAAATTCTTGTGAACTTTTTGCGCTGATCATAATTAAGTAGTAAGTAGTAAGTAGTAAGTAGTATGCGAGAAAGAAATTTTATTTATTAAATCTTTTGAGCAGACTATTTTCTATTTGCTACTTAATAGTTATTTTAACATTTTTTAATCTATTATCATATCTTATTAATTTTAATTGAAAGCAGAAGCACAATATTTTTTATCACCGACCCAATTTTTTTTATTTGGGGTAAATAGTTTTTTCGCAATTTCTAAGTTTGTTGTAGTATTTAATAGTCTTGCCCTACATTCAGCATACTTAGCACCCTTTCCGGGTAATATTTTACAACTGTAACCATTATC
>Ga0105047_10008808_pt1 | contig 16750 bp, 13 predicted proteins | sample MAT04_FD_78384 | JGI IMG/M metagenome (GOLD analysis project Ga0105047, IMG submission 78384) | Freshwater microbial communities from Lake Fryxell liftoff mats and glacier meltwater in Antarctica - MAT-04 (megahit assembly) | ecosystem: Environmental > Aquatic > Freshwater > Ice > Liftoff...
CTCGATGGCGAAAAGTTCCTCGATGAAAAGCGGGAGGTGACGGTGGACAAGGCAATCACCATCAAGCTGGGACGAAAGTTTGCCCGCGTTTTGCCGTGAGGTGTTTGAGTAACTGTTGGCTGTTGCGCAGACCCAAGTTTGCAATACCTTTTGAACCGCAACGACGCCAAGGCGACCTGAATAGAATGCGGGCTTTAACTCGCGTACTACGTCGCATCTTAACGCCTACGCGGTTCAATTTTTTCGCAGTTCAGACATGGGAGGCGCGCGACTCAATAGCCCTGTCGGCTTTCGTTCATGAGCCATTCCCGGAACAGCTGGCTGCATTCATCTTTCAGGACCCCGCCGACGACATCGATCCGACTTCCGCCTTGTGTCTTCATCTCCATGTTCGACAACGTCAGCTCGCTGAACCCGCAACCGGCGGCGTCCGCAATTGAACTCCCGTAGACGATCTGATCGAGCTTGGCCCAGTGACACGCGGAGAAACACATCGGGCAGGGCTCGCAGGTGGAGTAAATGCGACACCCCGAAAGGTCGACTGTCCGCAGCTTTGCACAGGCCAGCCGGATTGCGTTCACCTCGGCATGGGCGGTGATGTCAGTTGTCGCCCAGACGACGTTATGCGTCTTAACGATGATCTCCTCATCCCGCACAATCACCGCGCCGAACGGCGTCTGGCCCGTTGACATGCCCTGTCGACACGCGTCGATCGCAACCTTCATCCAGTCTTCGTGGGTCATGATTCGTCCTCAGACTCCACTACCACCGTCCTCAAAGTGGCAGTTTACGCGCGATCATCAGAAAGTTTTCGTAATTCGTCTTCATCTCCAGCAACGAATCTCCTGCAAACTTATCGACCATGGCGCGAGCGATTTCAAACGCGACGATGTTTTCGAGGATTACGCTGGCAGCGGGGACGGCGCAAGCGTCGCTGCGCTCGTAGGCGGCTTTGCTGGTTTCTTTTGTATTGAGGTCGACGGATTCCAGCGGCTTCATGAGCGTGCTGATGGGTTTCTTTGCCCCGCGCACGATGATCGGCTGGCCGTTGGTCATCCCGCCTTCGAGCCCGCCAGCGTTGTTGGTCTTTCTGGTATAGCCGAGAGTGAGGCCCTCTTTTTTGGCAGCGTCGTAGCCGATCTCGTCATGGACTTTTGATCCGGGTAAGAATGCTGCGTCTTTACCGATGCCGATCTCCACAGCCTTGAAGGCCTGCGTGCCCATGACCGCCATCGCCAGGCGCGCGTCGAGCTTTTGATCATAATGCACGCATGTTCCCAGGCCCGGCGGACATCCAAACACTCGCGCTTCGACCAGCCCGCCGAGTGTGTCTCCCTCGCGCTTGACTGCTTGAATCGCCTGGCGCATTTTTTCGGATGCGCCGGCGTCGGGGCAGCCGACCCATTCCTTGAAAAGATCACCGGCATCGCGCGTCGCGCGAAGAGTTTCCAAATCCTTCGACCAATCGATGTCGGCCATCACGTTGCCGATGGACAGCACATAACCGAAGACATGAATGTGAAATTCCCGGAGCAGGCACCGCGCGAGCGCACCCGCAGCCACGCGGGCAGCGGTCTCACGGGCGCTGGCGCGCTCGAGCGTTTCGCGACAGTCCGTAGTCAGCCATTTGATCGACCCCGCCAGGTCGGCGTGACCCGGTCGCGGGCGATGCACTGGGGGGGCGTCGTCGAGACGCGAATCCTTGTTAATCAACTGGAGAACGATCGGCGAGCCGATCGTCTTGCCTCGCCGCACGCCCGACAGAATATCAACGACATCGGTCTCGATCTTCTGCCTTCCGCCTCGCCCGTACCCACCTTGCCGACGACGTAGTTCGACATTGATGAAGTCCTGATCCACCGGCACGCCCGCGGGCATGCCTTCGACAAGTGCCGTCAAAGCGCGGCCGTGCGATTCGCCAGCGGTTCGATAGGAAAGCGATCCCATATGCCCGATTCTAGCATAAGTTGTACACGCTGACACGACGTGCGACGCGCGGCGTGCTCAACCATCATTCAGGCGGCCAAGGACCAGTGGCGGGATACGGACAGGTGCATCGACACGCCCATGCGGGTAGGTTTGATCCCCTATGACTTCCAATCCCTTCACATCCATCCGGCCCATGATCGCGGCTTCGATTTTGTCGGCGGACTTCGGCGATCTTCGTGGGGAGGTGGATGATGTGCTCTCACACGGCGCGGACTTTCTCCATCTGGATGTCATGGACGGGCACTTCGTCCCAAACATCAGCTTCGGCCCGCCCATCATCGCGTCGACGCGCAGGGTGACGGCTGCTTATCTGGATGCGCATCTGATGATAACCGAGCCGTTGCGCTATGCGCCGGCGATGGTCAAAGCAGGGGCCCAGAACATCACCTTTCATGTCGAGACGGTGAACGACCCCGTGTCGGCAGCGAAGGAGATTCGCAAGCTCGGGTGCAACGTGGGCATCACGCTGAACCCAGCGACGCCGATTTCGTCGATCTATCCGGCACTCGACTTTGTCGATGTCGTTTTGATCATGAGCGTCGTCCCTGGATTCTCCGGTCAAAAGTTCATGCCAGAGGTGCTCGACAAGGTGCGGGATGTACGACCTCGCCTGCGGGGAGACCAGCGTTTGGAAATCGATGGCGGCGTGAACGTCGCGACCATCGGGCTGGCAAAAGATGCGGGCGTCGACTGGTTTGTGGTCGCATCTGCGATATTCGATGCGTCCGATCGCGCGGTGTCGATCAAAAATCTTCGAGCGATGATTGATGTGTAGAATGTGCAGGTCGATTGCGTGCGTTCCGCATTTGAAGCATTACGGAGTAGACTCTGGTAACGAATGGCCGACGAACTGTCCAACCGCTTTCCATTGCTGAAGTATCTCGACGGGCTAGTGGACGATCTCCGCGATCTGGTGCCGAGGGCGCTTCAGCAGTTTGACGAAGTATCCATCCACAAAGCCCGAGTGAGCACACGCCGGCTGAAGGCCGCCATTGAATTGCTCCAGCCAATCCTGAGCGACAAGCACCGCGAGCCTTTTGCCGAGGCCGGCAGGAAGCTGCGTCGGAAGCTCGGACCCTTGCGCGATCTCGACGTGATGATCGATCATCTGCAGCGTCTGTCCAGACAAAAGCGTCATGCGACGGCATGCACTTGGCTGATTGAGCAGATGAACAATGATCGCGACACAGCGCGCGAAGATGCCCAGAAAAAATCCCCCGCATCGGCGGTCTTGGCGCGGCTTGGGGCGTGGTGGGGCGTGCATCACGAGATCGAAGAATGTGAGGAAGCAGCGCCGCATCTGCTGGCTAATGCGGTGCATCTGCGACTCGATCATTTTGCCGAACAAGCCGACTGGCTGACCGGACTGCGCCAGCCACCGCCAGATCACGCGAACGCGCTTGATCCACATGAATTGCGGATTGCCGGCAAGGCCTTGCGATATACGCTGGAGTTTGCGGTGGAGAGCGGGATCGCCCTGCCAAAAATGCTATTACGGAAGTTCAAGTTGATGCAGGAACTGCTCGGGAGTTGGCATGATTATGTGGTCCTGACGGACAAGGCAATGTCGATCGCCCATGAGCGGGAGTTAGTCCTGCACGACGCTGAAAAGGCGTCGGGCGTTCTGGACCTGTCGCGCATGACGTTGGCGCGGTCTACTCGAGAACTACAGGCGTTCTATAAAGTTTGGAAAGCGGATGGCGAGTCCGTGGCGAGTACGATTCGCCAATCATTTTCCCTGTCGAGTGATGTGCACGTGGACTGCGCGTGAGCGCACATGCCCGCTGATTCGAATCGATGTAAGGAGACAGTGCAGTGTCCGAATTACGACGAACTGACCTTTCAGTAAAACAGGAACGCGCCCTGCTTGTGGGTGTCATCCTGCCCGGATCCACTGCGGATCCGCGCGATCCGCTGGGCGAACTTGGCTCACTCGCCAAGACCGCTGGCGCGAAGGTCGTTGGACAGATTCTCCAACGTCGACATCGGGTCGATGCTGGCACGTACATCGGTTCAGGCAAGGCGGTCGAAATCGCCCAGCTGGCCGTGGCCGAGCGTGCGGATGTGGTCCTTTTTGACAACGACCTCTCGCCAGGCCAGATCGGATCGCTTGAAAAAATCATCAACGAAGAAGCTGGTAAAAAGTGGGGCGAAGGCATCAAGGTTTTGGATAGATCGGAGTTGATCCTCGATATCTTCGCTACCCGAGCGCAGACTCACGAGGCCAAACTGCAGGTGGAGCTCGCCCAGATGCAGTACACGTATCCGAGACTGGCGCGGATGTGGGGACACCTTGAGCGTATTAAATCCGGGGCCGGTGGGGGGATGGGCATCGGCACACGTGGCCCCGGTGAGACCCAGTTGGAAACCGACCGCCGACTCGTTCGTAAGCGCATTTCGGATTTGAAAGACGACATCGAAAAAATCCAAAACCGCAAGTCGCGCCTCGTGCAGCACCGCATCAGCGAACATTTCACGGTCTGCATCGTCGGTTACACCAATGCGGGAAAGAGCACGCTTTTCAACACCCTCACGGCAGCAGGCACGTACGCTGATGACAAGCTCTTCGCGACGCTCGATACCAAGACGCGCGCGTGGAAGCTGGAGCGTGGGATCGAGGTATTGCTAAGCGATACCGTCGGCTTCGTGCGTGATTTGCCTCATAATCTAGTTGCCAGCTTTCGCGCGACCTTGGAAGAAGCCATCAGTGCCGACTTGCTGCTGCATGTGCTGGATGTTGGTCACCCGCACGCACAGGTGCAGTTTGATTCTGTCCACGCAGTTCTGAATGACATCGGTGCGAAGGACAAGCCGGAAATCTTATTGCTCAACAAGATCGACACGGACGAGGGTGCCGATGCCCACTACGTCTGGAAGAATCTCCACCCGAACGCGCTGGCCGTCAGCGCACGCACCGGCAAGGGCCTGAGTGAACTGCTGGAGGCCGTGTACAATCAGGTGCGCGGCCAGCAGGTCGAGGTGACGATGGTTGCCGACGTCACCAACGGCAAGCTGCTGTCGTTTATTGAGTCGCACACGCGCGTCCAGGAGCGATCGACAACCGACGACCGCATCCAGATCCGCGCGATCATGGGCAAGCGTACGCTCTCCGACCTGCAGCGGAATGAGCAGGTGGAAGTCGTTTCCGTAGATCCTTTGCAGTAAGGGAGGTTGTCATGTCACAGGCAGAGCGAGCTGTACAAAACAAGTCCGGGCAGATGCCTATTTCGACTGGCGAGATTGCCAACGCATTCGTTCGTCGGTGGGTGGAAGAATGTGTCGCGCTATGCGCCCCTGCAAACGTGGTGGTCTGCGACGGTTCGGCTTCGGAGCGTCAGGCGTTGCTGGACGTCGGCGTGAAACAGGGGGTGTTCATCCGCCTGAATCCGGAGAAGCTGCCGGGCTGTTTTTTGCATCGGTCCAACCAAAACGATGTCGCGCGATCGGAGCATCTGACATTCATCTGTACACCTTCGCAGGACATGGCTGGCCCTACCAATAACTGGCTGGAATCCCGATCAGCCTATACGAAACTGCGACCACTTTTCGCGGGCAGTATGGCGGGTCGCACGATGTATGTTGTACCGTTTGTGATGGGGCCTGTGGGTTCGCCCCTTGCCAAGGTGGGCGTACAGGTGACGGACTCGGTGTACGTTGCAGTCAACATGGGATTGGTCACGCGCATGGGCCAGGTCGCTTGGAATCAACTGGGCGATTCCGACGACTTCACAAGGTGCTTGCATGCATTGGGAGATGTAAATCCCGACCGCCGATACGTCTGTCACTTTCCGTTGGATAACACGATCTGGTCATTCGGTTCCGGATATGGCGGAAACGCACTACTCGGGAAAAAATGCCTGGCGCTGCGCATCGCGAGCTATCTCGGGCGACAGGAAGAATGGATGGCCGAGCACATGCTCCTGACAGGCGCCACCCAACCCGACGGTCAAAAGACCTATGTAGCCGCGGCTTTTCCAAGTTCGTGTGGGAAGACTAATTTCGCGATGCTGATTCCGCCTGAAAGTTATCGCGAGAAGGGCTGGAAGATCACGACGGTAGGCGACGATATTGTCTGGATGTGGGTGGATCGGGAAACGGGCAAGCTGCGCGCGATCAACCCGGAGGCCGGGTATTTTGGTGTCGTGCCGGGGACGAACGAGCAGACCAATCCCAACGCCATGCGCACCATGCAACGCGACACGATTTATACAAACGTTGCGTTGCTTCCTGACGGCGATGTCTGGTGGGAAGGAAAGACGCCCAACCCGCCCGCGCATTGCACCGACTGGACCGGACAACCCTGGACGCCCGACTGCGGGCGCAAGGCAGCGCATCCCAACTCGCGTTTCACGGCAGCATGTGTGAACAACCCTGCGCTCGATCCTGCCTGGAACGATCCGAACGGCGTGCCCGTCAGCGCGATCATCTTTGGAGGTCGGCGCAGTCGCACGATCCCGCTGGTCTTTCAAGCATTCAACTGGATGCACGGCGTGTACATCGGCGCGACCCTCGGGTCCGAGACGACCGCTGCCGCCAGTGGGGCGACTGGCGTCGTGCGACGCGACCCAATGGCCATGCTTCCCTTCATTGGCTACAACATCCGCGACTACCTCGTCCATTGGTTCCGCATGCGTAAATTGATGAAGGACTGCCCGCGAATCTTCCACGTCAACTGGTTTCGGAAGAACGATCAGGGCAAGTTTATGTGGCCGGGCTTCGGTGAAAACCTCCGCGTGCTTGAATGGATCATCAACCGTGCCCACGGCAAGGCCTACGCAATGGAGACGCTGGTCGGCTGGATGCCGCGTCCTGCGGACATCAATACCGAAGGCCTGGATATCAGTCAGGACGACATGAACGCGATGCAGTCGCTTGATCCAAATGAGTTTCGCAACGAGCTGCTCAGCACCGAAGAACTCTTCCTAAAACTGGCGGGGGATTTGCCCAAGGAAATGATCTTTCAGCGCGAGTTGCTGATCAGTCGATTGTGATTGTGTTGCCTTTTGAGCTTCATCCCATCTGACCTAACGACCCGCACGAAGCGAGCGATGATTGCTTCGGATGATTCATTGATCGTCGAGGGTTCCGCGCATACGTCGTTCGCGACAAACGATTAAATTGCAGGCATCACATTCCCCCCGCAGACGGGTAGATAGCACCCTGTGATGAAACTGGCCAGGTCCGATGCGAGAAACGCGACCGCATTGGCAATGTCCTGGTCTTCGCCTCTATGACGCAGGGGGACGAGCTTGGCATATTCGATTGCCGGGTCGTCGCCACTGCGATATTTGTCGCTGATCATCCAACCGGGGGCCACCTGGTTCACAGTGATCTGATGCGTCCCGATCTCCTTGGCCAGCACGCGCAGCACGCCATCCATTCCGCGCTTGCCTGAAACATACGCACCCTGTGGCGATACATTTTGCATGGCGCATTCGGTGTTGATGGCAATCACACGTCCCTTGCCCTTTTTGATCATCCCGGGAACAAACGCCTTGGCCATCAGCACGTTGTGCAGAACGCACGAACGAAATTGCGATTCGAAGTCCTCCAGCTTCTGCTCAAGTACCGTCGTCCACGGATACTGAATCACCGCATTGTTCACGATGATGTCGGCATCCCCGAACGCACCTGTGACCGCGTCGCGCATCGCGAGCACCTGTGCTTCGTCGGTCACGTCGGCTTTTACCACCAACGCTCGCCTGCCCATTTGCCGAACCTCCTCGGCAACGGCTTCAGCTTTTGCTTGGCTGCTCAGATAGTTCACAACGACATCCGCACCACACCCCGCAAGTGTGCGCACCATCACGCGCCCCAGTTCGCCTGATCCACCAGTCACGACAGCCACGCGATTCGAGAGGTCAATGTTCATAGTGCGACGATTGGAACGACCGAGCGGGAAACGTCAAGCCTTCTGTTTGCATCACCTGAGTTACGCGTTGGCCTGAATCGGATTGACCGGCGCGACGTCGGCGAAAAGTTCGCCCACCACGTCGCGCAGCGTGATCAGGCCCTCGACTCCGCCGTGCTCGTCAACCACGAAGAGCATCTGCGTGTTGGCCTCGCGAAGCGCCCCGATCAGCGTGGCGACGCTCGCTTGCTCCGGTACAAACTGCGCCGGCCGCGCGATAAGGTTCAGCACCGGTGTGGCGCCCTGCTCCTGATACGCGGCGAAGAACTCCTTCGCGTGCACGATGCCAATCACCCGGTCCATCCCACCATCACAGAGCGGCAGTCGGCTGAACAGGTTGCCCTCGATCCTTTCCAGGTTCTTTTCCATCGACCAGCGCAGATCGAGGTAGGTGATGTGCACGCGAGGGACCATGATCTGCCTCGCCGTTCGCCGACCCATCGCCAGCGCGTTGAGTACGAGCGATCGCTGACGCTGCGACACAGTCCCGTCGGCGGCTAGCTGCTCGGCGAGCAGGCGCAGTTCTTCAGCGGTCGCCCGCCCGATCGCTTCCCCCTCCTCGGCGTCAACCCGCCCCAGCCCCAGCGGGCGGGTGACGGCGTTGGCCGTCCGGTTCATCAGCCACACCAGCGGGAACGTCACGCGCTTGACCACCAGCAGCGGGGACGCAGTCGCGGCGATCGCAACGTCCACGTAACGCAGCGTCAGCACCTTGGGCAGCAGCTCGCTGAATACCACCGTCAGCAGCGTGACGATGATGAAGCTCAAAGCCGTCGACAGTGGCGCGAAAATCCTCGGATACGCCTCGACCAGCGGACCCATGACCTGGAGCAGCAGCGCGCTCATGGCCGGCTCGCCGATCCACCCGAGCATCAGGTTGGTCATGGTGATGCAAACCTGAATCGCGCCGATGCTCCCGGTCGGGTCGGCACGCAACTGCTCCATCGCGCGAGCCGCACGGGCGTGCCGCCCGCCTCGGGCACGCAGCGCCTGCACGTTCTTCGGGCGCGCTGCCACAACGGCATACTCGCCCACCACGAAGAACGCGTTGAGGGCGATAAACAACGGCACCGCTGCCAGGGAAAAGCCAAACTGTGGAGGCATATCGCCCGCCACCCTATGCGAGGCCTTCCCCCTCCGCTACTCGCGGCATGCGTTGTCGACCCGCAGGAGCATCAAGATGTCGTCATTCAATTCCCAGGGCGAGTGTTGTCCCTTTATTCCGCTCCTCCGCTTGTCAACCCGGCGGCTTTTTATGTGCTTATTCAATGCGTGCAGTCTCTCAACGGGCTCTTTCTTTCAGGGAGAAAGACAGTACAGCGTCTAAAAGTAATCGGAAGGCGTCAGTTGCGCTGTCTGCCCGATGGCTTTTCCGCATCCAGCGTTGTTCTTCCGCTCTTAGGGGTTGCCTTGAGAACCTGGAACTCCTGTAGAGCGGGTGCTTCCACGACGACAATGCTGTCGCTTGAATTCCACACCGCTTTGACGTCAACCTCTCCATCATCACCTGTGCCGGTGGAATCGTTGTAATACTGATCCACAATTCCCGGCGTCGGAGGGATCATGCCGATGGTCAATGGATCTTTCTTTAGGCTTTCCAGGGCCTGCATGAACGCGCGGAGATGGGTTATCTCGCGTGTCATCAAAAATTGCAGCGCTTCCTTTGTGCCGGGATCGTCGCAGAAATTGATCAAACGTTCATAGACGATCTTAGCCCGGGCTTCGGCGGCAATGTTGCTACGCAGATCGACATCCAACTCGCCGGTGACTTTAAGGTAATCTGCAGTCCACGCACTACCCATCGAATTGCACAATGCCACACCGCCGCCCCCGGCAATGGCAATCAAGGGATCATGCTCGGCAGCGTCCGCGCTGCGCTTCATCGGTTTAAGGTGCAGTCGCGCGAGGGTGCCGATGACTTCCAAAGGAGGCCTCATCATTCAGTTCCCAATGCGAGTAATGTCCTTGTATCCCGCCTCTCCCCCGTCGCTTACGCGTGCTTGGCAGCGTTAAAGAGTTCTTAACAGCGGCTAAACTCTTCTCGACAGGGTCGAACGTGTTCACCACACGATCTTCTTCCATCCGTGTCGCTTGGCGCGCTTCGTGTACATTTGCCAGTAGAGATACAAACCCGTGACGCTCAGCACGACCAGCGCCGTTCCCCAGAACATTCCGAGCACCACGCCGCCGTCGCCGAAGACTTCGCCGGTGTGCAGGCGAAGGATGAACGATTCGCGTTCGTCATCGTCGGATTGCTCGATCGCGGCTGTGTCGGCATTGACGACGTACTTTCGATTTACTTTTCCAGAGGTATGAAAGACGAACGTCGGATGCTCGCCTTTCAATTGCATCTCCAAATTATCGAGCTTCGCGTCGCCCGCCTGTGCTACGACAGACGACTGAGCTTTGGCGAGTTTGGACGCAAAGTTTTCAAGATCGCTTGAGACGGAATATGGGGAGGTGAGCGTCGCCAGCTTTTCCCGCGCAGCTTCATCCGATCCGAAGAACTGCTGAAATTGCAGGATGACGCCGGTGATCCCCACGCTCAACAGAAACACGACCGCGCCCAGCCCGATCCATCGATGCCATTTACGCATGATGCGAAGTCTAGCGGGCGACGGATCGGTTGTCTGTGGATGGCCAGCGCGTGTCGACGCGGGTCATTAATCGATGGGTAGCAACACCGAGTCGGTTGCGTCCACGGGAGACGCCTGAATCACACCCGCCTTGTTGGCGTAGATGTCGTCGCTATTCATCCCGCACTGCGTCGTAGTCTGCCATTCGACATGGCCGTCGGCATACAGCACGTTTTGTCCGCGCGCCTCGTGGTTCTTGCTGTTCTCCCCGGCGACACCTGGGTTCCGATCGGCGGCCATCACAAAGGCGCCCTTGATTTTGCTCGTCAGACTGTAACCGGCTTGCACCGCACCTAAGTTTGGATAGGGGTTTGCGTAGCTATAGCCAAGATTTTTCTGATATTCCGTGAAATTGGACCGCGCGGAAAAGTCCGGCGCGGGATCGGGCGTGTTTTCCAGTTCATCCCCATAAGGTTCATTGAATATTTTGGCTGGCATGTTGCCCGGACGAAGCAGAAGGAACATCGCTGCGGTTACGTCGTTCGGTTGTGGGCCGCCGGGTCCGAAAGGATCGGCGGCGGCGGGGTTTGTGCCGAAAGCCAGCGGAGCGGCAGGATCGTAGATCGTGCGCGGATATTGGCCGTGGTGATCGTTCGAATAGATCAGCAGTGCCATGCCAATTTGATTGAGATTGACGGCGCAATTGAGATTGTTCGCCTTCTCGCGGGCCTTCTCCAATGCCGGAAGAAGAAACCCCAACAGCAGGGCGATGATGCCGATCACAACCAGCACTTCGATCAGCGTAAAGCCCGACCGCAGCCGTTCTGGTAAGCTGATTCTCATTGCGTCAATTTAGCGGCACTCGCGTCGGACTGCACGTCGCCATGGCGGGGGAAAGCAACCCCGTTGAACCCCGTGGAAAGTTGCCCCCTATGGATGATCCGCTAAATCAGCCGACGGATAACACCGGCTTGCGCCGCGTCGTTCTTCTTGTCGGGCTTCTCAATCTTTCCTACTTCGGCGTGGAGTTCGCCGTCGCGCTGAGCATCGGATCGGTTTCGCTCTTCGCCGACAGCGTGGATTTCCTGGAAGATGCGTCGATTAATTTCCTGATCTTCGTCGCGCTGGCGTGGAGCGTGCGAAACCGGGCGCGCGTCGGCATGGCGCTCGCTGGCATCCTTCTGGTTCCGGGACTGGCTACGATTTGGATGGCGTGGAAAAAGTTCGCCATGCCCGTTCCGCCCGAACCCCTGACACTTACAATAACCGGCGCGGGCGCGTTCATTGTCAACCTGTCGTGCGCATTGCTACTCACACGCTATCGCCAACATTCCGGCAGCCTGACCCGTGCTGCTTTTCTTTCATCGCGCAATGATGTGTTGATGAACATTGCCATCATCGTCGCAGGTTTGGTCACGGCCTACGTCTGGCATTCGGCCTGGCCGGATTTGATCGTCGGGCTGGCGATCCTGCTCATCAATCTGGATGCGGCGAAGGAAGTCTATCAAGCCGCGCGAGAGGAACACCGCGCCGCGTCGCCGTGATGGGTTCGTTGCTTATGCCTTTTCTCGCCCTTGCCATCCGACTACCTCGACAAGCTCGGAAAAGGCGAGGTCATGTCATTGCATGAAGGATGTTGGCGCCCGGCAAATAGGCAACCCGATGCCGAGGAGCCCGTCAGTTCCCGCGGCGGCGGCGGGTCAGGATGCCGCCGGCGGTGAGTATCAAGGCCAGGCTGGCGGTGGGTTCTGGTGCCAGCAGGACCAGGCCGACGGAGAGGTTGATCGTTATATTGCCGCCCGAAAGTAATACGTCGTATCCGCTGGCGTTGTACCCGCGCGGCGTGAAGAGAATCGTATCGGTGTAACTGCCCGCTGACAGCCCGGTGGTGTTGAATGCCACTGCGAATCCGCCTTGAGCGGTTCCGAAATTGATACCACTAAAGGACGCAAAGTTCGTCAGTTGGAAGTCATCCACGCCCGCGAGGTTGAATCCACCCTTCAGCACGTCAGCAGCCGGTCCGCTGGCGAGGTTGGCGATTTCCAGAATCGAACTGAACGTCCCGCTGTCGACGTATCGCGATCCGAGGTCAAGGTTGTACACCGTTCCGCCGCCCGACAGTGAGCCATCGAGCGCGTTGTCCACCCCGACGCCCGCGAGCGCGTAGTTGTTGACGACGCCCTGCACGGCAAACGATCGCGACCCCAACGCTGGCGAATCCAACCCCGCCGCCGATCCGTCTGACGACATTGCAACGGTTGCCGAGCCTGCAGCGCTCGCCGAGGCCGATGTCGTATTCAATCCAATCAGCAGATTCTGGCTACCGCTGGCTGCTACGTTCAGGGCACCTGCGTTTGCAGTGATGTCCCCGCTTACAAGCGAGGCCGACCCCGTGATGGCGTCGGTGTATGCGCCTGAAGGCCCCGTGTTGTTGACCGCAAACGCCTGCGTCGTCACGTCGCCGACGTGGACGGTGCCGAAGTTGATGGTCGGCCCGTTCGTGAAGTTGAAGTTCGTGGTCGCGTAGTCATATGCGCTGCCCTGCACGCTGACGGCCTTCGACACGACTGTCGATTGATCCAGTCCGAAGGCGGATCCATTCGAGATCGCATTGACGGTGATGCTGCCATTCCGGTTGCCCTGCGCCGAGGCGTCAAGCTCGACAATCACATTGCCGCTCGCGCCGGGCGCGAGCACCACGCCCGTGGTGTTCGGCGAGACACCAGAAGGGCCTGTGAAAGATGTCGTCAGATTGTCCGTGTAAACGCCGATACCCGTGTTCGTAATCGCGAGGGAAATCTGGTTGGTCGACCCGACACGAATATTGTTGAAGTTCTGACTGACGGCTGAGCTGGTGAAGTTGGTCGTCGTGTAATCGTAGACCGTGCCGTTCACGCTCACGGTTTTTGAAACCAGGTTCGAATCATCCAGCCCCAAGGCCTGTCCGTTTGACAGTGCGTTCACAACAACTGAACCGTTGCGCACACCGGTGGCCGAGGTGTTCAGGCCGACGATGACGTTGCCTGATGCCCCCGGGGCAAGGTTCACGCCCGTTGTGTTCGGGGCGATACCGCTGGGGGCTGTGAACGTCGTTGCGAGGTTGTCGGCAAATCCACTGGCCGTATTGCTGATCGCGAGGGAGATATTCTGAAGAGATCCAATTCGCACGTTACCGAAGTTTTGCGACGATGGAGCGTTAGTGAAGCCGGTGGTCGCGTAGTTGTAGGCGGTGCCCTGGACCGTGACGGCTTTGGATACGAGGGTTGAGTTGTCCAGCCCGTTGGCCGCGCCGTTGGAAATCGCGTTGACAGTGACCGAGCCATTGCGCACGCCCGCCAATGCCGTGCTCAATCCGACGAGGATATTGCCGCTCGCGCCGGGCGCGAGGTTGACACCTGCCGTCCCTGGCGAGACACCCGAAAAGCCCGTGAAAGTCGTGGTGAGATTATCAGCAAAACCACTGGCAGTATTCGTGATCGCGAGCGACAGGTTCTGCGTCGATCCCACGCGCACATTTCCGAAGTTCTGCGAGGCAGCGGTGTTGTTGAATGCGGTAGTCGCGTAGTTGTAGGCGGTGCCGGTGACGGTGACGGTCTTGGAGATAAGTCCGACAGTATCAAGACCATTGGCCGCGCCGTTCGAAAACGTATTGACGACGATCGACCCGTCACGCACGCCGGCCGAACTGGTGTTAAGGCCTACTATCACATTGCTCGAAGTTCCGGCGGCGAGGTTCACACCGGTCGTGTTGGGGGTGATGCCCGTTGGGCCGGTGAACGTGGTGGTCAGGTTATCGGCGAAGGTTGCGGTCGTGTTTGAAATAGGAAGCGAGAGCGCCTGCGTCGACCCGACGCGCACGATCCCGAAGTTCTGCGAGGCGGCTGCTGCTGTAAAGTTTGTTGTTGCATAGTCGAACGGGTGCCACTGACCGTGATCGTGTGATCGGTCACGTCGTCGAAGCTATTGGCCACGAGAATCGAACCGGAAATCGTGCCGCCTGTCAGACGCCCGACGGAACGGGTCAGCGATCCACCATTGGCCAGCGAAACCACGGCGCCGCCCGTCGACGTTTCATCCACACCTGAGTTAAAGAGCTTGGTGCTATTCGTCAGTGTGCTCGACTTGAATCCAACGTTGGTGCCCGGGGATGTGCCCCCGCCGTACGTCACCGTCAGCGCCTTGGCGTTTGCCACGCCCGGTCGAATATTGCCAAGTGCCCAGGCTCGAGTCCCACCGCTTCCCGTCAGTCCTGTTGCCGAGACATCCTGATCGCTCGTGCCCGCATTGTTAATCGCGACTGCTGTGATGTTTGCTTTCGGAACAAAGGCATTTCCATTTGCGCCGAAGCTGTTGCTGTAGCTAGTTGCAATCGTCAATGCAGCAGATCCGGAACCCGTCAGTGATCCGCCACCCATTGAAAGCGTGTCGATTGTATCAGTGGTGCTGCCGCCTAGCAGGACCGTGCCGGCATTGACATTCAACGTACTGGTGTCGGAAAGCTGGTTGGCTCCCGTCAAGGAGAGACGACCCGTCCCAAGCTTCGTGATCGCCGTCGCGCCCGAGAGCGCCCCGGTGAAGGTGATATCCGTCGTCCCCGTACCGGGGTTAGTGATGTTAAATGTCGTATTCCCGCCCAGACTTGCCGTGCCAAAGGTGACGCTGCTCGTTCCACTGGTCACGCCGCTCGCTGCGCCCAACGTGGGCGTAACATTGACGATATACGCGCCGTTGGTCGTCAAAGATCCCCCGCCGAGGTTATAGCTCACTCCCGCGCCGTTGCTGGATCGATCGACGGCGATCGTGGAATTGGTTGCCGTGATCGAGACGTTTTGAGCGTTTGTGAAAGTGGTGTTGGCTGTGCCATCCAATCCGAACGTTCCACCCGCGAGGGTATAGGTGTAGCCTGCGAGCGATGTATTCAGTGCCCCAGTCGAGCGGATGGCGATGGCACCGGAAGTGGCCTTGACGGAATTGGCAACCGCTCCGAATGGATTGGCACCCGAGGATGAGGTCACCAGTTCGCCCCCGCCGGTCACGTCAAAGTTGTAGGAACCAGTGTCGTTGGAGGCGGTGGTGGTCAAGAGCACAGTGCCGGCACCAGTGATGTTGATCGTGCGCGTCCCTGCACCCGAGGTATCGATACCGGTGTTAAGCGCCAAGACATCGCCCGATGCAACCGTTCCCATGCTGACCGTCGCGCCGCCGGCGACTTTCAGGCCGCTCGCTTTGCCGTAGGTGTTGGTTCCGCCAGATGCGCGAAGGGTGCTGCCGCTGTTGAGGGTGATCGACGGGGCGTTGCTCGCCCAACTGATCGATCCTGCGTTGCCCATTTGAAGGACAGCATTGTTCGCGACGGTGATTGTTCCTTTACTAGTGGCGTCGCCGGTGTTGTAGAGGGCGTTCTGATTGGCGACGATGAGTGTGCCAGCGTTAATATTGAAACCGCCTTCAAGAAGGCCGAACGTGGCGGGCCCGTTGGTAGTTTCCAATTTCAAAGTGCCTGCACCAGTCTTTGTGTAGTTGGCAGCGGATGAAGTAGTTTGAGCGGCCTGGAGATGAAGCACGCCCGACGCATTGACGACATCAAATGTGCCTACTCCACCTGTGGGGGTGAAGTTGAGTGTGAGGTTTCGATTGCCGCTCGATTGTGGTTTGATCAGGAAGGTGCCGGTAGCCGTGTTCGTCAATCGGATCAGTGTGTTGCCGCTATCGCCCTTTCCCGTGATGGTCAGCGCGCTGATGGCACCATTTCCGTTGCCCGAGTTGCCGAGCGTAAAATTGCCGGCCAGATTCAATTCGACTGATCGTACGGTCGCGGTCAGGCCGTCCGTTGTGGTAGTGACCGGAAACGAACCATCTAACAGAATATCGTCGGTCGTGGTGGGAACTACGTTAGAATTCCAATTGTTGCCCGTTGCCCAATTCGAATTCCCGCCGCCCCCATCCCACGTTTTCGTTGCAGCAAATGTCGTGGAAACAGAAGCAACGGCGGCGAGAACCGCAAAACTGATACGCGGCTTGCTTGAAAAAGACTTAGATCGATTCATAGAAATTTTCTTTCTTCGTCCAAATAGCCGACAAACACCTCGACGCACATGAAGCGCGACGCGCTTGTCCTGAGTGTTTGAAAACAGTATTTGCCCGAGCTGCCCGACAGTTACCCACTGTGCGAGATGACAACCGGGAATCGTTCTGATCCCGGTCAACGAGGAAATATACAGTTCGAGCCGCGCTTTATGTTGAGCGTTTGCCGCAAATTCTGAGCGGTCGACCA
>Ga0105047_10008809_pt1 | contig 16750 bp, 19 predicted proteins | sample MAT04_FD_78384 | JGI IMG/M metagenome (GOLD analysis project Ga0105047, IMG submission 78384) | Freshwater microbial communities from Lake Fryxell liftoff mats and glacier meltwater in Antarctica - MAT-04 (megahit assembly) | ecosystem: Environmental > Aquatic > Freshwater > Ice > Liftoff...
ACGACGCGACGCTGGTCAGCGACGCCCACACGACCGACGACCAGAGCGACTGGGGTGCGCCCCCGCCGGAGCAGGTCATCGCTCACACCAACCTCTACTGGTCCTTCCACCGCGCACCCGGGCGCACGGCCCGCACCGTCACGACCCAGGACGTCGACCTCGGCGCAACCGGCTGACCAGGGGCCCCGGCCCGGCACCCCGACGGGTGTCCGGCAGTGGCGCGGGCCCCCAGTGCGCAGGTCGCTCCAGCGCGACGGACAGTCGCGTCCCGTCGTCCCCGATCGTGGCCTGCAGCTGGGCGGGTGTGAGGAACAGGGCGCCGCGCAGGTCGGCACCGTGCACCAGGGCTCCGCGCAGGTCCGCGCCGGTGAGGTCGGCGAGCCGAAGGTCGGCGAGGCGCAGATCAGCCCCCACCAGGACGGCGCCGCGGAGGTTCGCGGCCTGCAGGTCGGCCCGCCGCAGGCTCGCCCCGACGAGGAGGGCGCCACGACGGTCGGCCGGACGTGCCCGCGCGGCGGTGCGTACGGCGTGACTGATCGCGCTGAGCACGGGGTTGAGCTCACGGCGCAGCGCGTCGACATCCAGGGCCAGCAGACTCTCGGCGTCGCCGGCGGAAAGCCGTTCGACCCGCACGAGGCCCGCGTCGAGCGTTGCCCGCTGGTCCGGGTCGAGGGTGAGTCCACCCGCGGTCTGGGTGAGCCAGGCCAGCTCGTGCAGCGCCCTGACGACGGGCAGCACGGCGAACATCGAACCGGCCAGCTCGGGGGCCGAGCGCCAGTCACGACCGCCGAAGACCACCTGGGTGACGTGCTGACCGGCACCGAAGCAGTCGTAGACGGCGCAGCCGACGAACCCCGACGGCCGGAGCACCTCGTGGATCGAGCACCGCAGGTCTTCGGCGAGGTGGGGGCACGGGCGGCCGGCCGGCTTGTCGATCGCGAAGTCCGCCGAGACGGCGAACGCCGGTGCGACGCAGCACAGCGCCGCGCACCGCGAGCAGTCCGCCCGCCACGGCGGGCCGGAGTCGCCCATCGTCACTCGACGCCGAGCAGGACCTCGATCGCCCGGTCGCAGAAGGCGTCGACCGCAGCCTCGCCGTAGGCGTCGCGGCCGGTGGCCCGCCGGAAGTGCGCGTGCCGGATCTCGTCGGAGGTCAGGGGCTGGCCGTTGTCGAAGTACTCGACCAGGCGCTGGCACAGCGCATCGACATCGTCGGGCTCGTAGCCCTGCTCGCGACGCCGGGCGGGGGCGAAGCGCTCACCGTCGGGCCGCGCGAGCCGCCCGTAGAGCGTCCTGGCCTGCGACGCGAGGTGCTCGAGCCATGCCTGTTGGCCGTGCGTCGCGACGAACTGCGCCCGCTGGCGGGTGACGAAGGCACGCTCCAGGCGGTCCAGCGCACCGTCGACCGCATCGGCGCGGTAGCCACCTCGGACCATGTCGAACGCTCCCTGGCGCACATCGCGACCCGTCATCGGCTCGGGCACCTCGCCCTCGTACGCCTTGCGCGCGTGGGTGAAGAACTCGTCGACCTGGTCGATGTCGTACCCCGAGCGCAGGAGTCCGGCGGTCTGGAACATCCGGGTCATGGTCCCTCCTCCGCGGCCAGCTGGCCGCACGCACCGTCGATGTCGCTGCCGCGGGTGTCGCGGACAGTTGTAGGGATGCCGCGCGCACGCAGCCGGTCGACGAACTCGGCCTCGACGTGCCGCTCGCTGGCCGTCCAGATGGACCCCGGCGTCGGGTTGAGCGGGATCGGGTTGACGTGCACCCACCCGCGACCGCGCGAGGTGAGCTTCTCGGCCAGGAGGTCGGCTCGCCAACCATGGTCGTTCATGTCCCGGATGAGCGCGTACTCGATGCTCACCCGTCGCCCGGTCACGTCGTAGTAGCGCTTGGCGGCGTCCAGAGCCTGGTCGACGGTCCACCGGGTGGTGATCGGCACGAGCTCGCGGCGCAACGCGTCGTCCGGGGCGTGCAGCGACAGTGCGAGGGTGACCGGCAGGCCCTCGCCGGCGAGCTTGTCGATCGCCGGGACGAGGCCGACCGTGGAGACCGTGACGTTTCGCGCCGAGACCCCGAATCCCTCGGGCTGCGGTGCGACGAAGGCCCGCACGGCGGCGATCACCGCGGCGTAGTTGGCCATCGGCTCGCCCATCCCCATGAAGACGAGGTTGGACAGTCGCCCGGGCCCACCGGCGATCTCGCCCCTGGCCAGCGCCCTGGCGGCAAGCCGGACCTGCTCGACGATCTCTGCGGCCGACATGTTGCGGGTCAGTCCCAGCTGGCCGGTCGCGCAGAACGGGCAGGCCATCCCGCAACCCACCTGGCTCGAGACGCACAGCGTGGCGCGGCCGGGGTAGCGCATGAGCACGGACTCGACCTTGACGCCGTCATGCAGGCGCCACAGGGTCTTGACCGTCGTGCCCGCATCGGCCGTGAGCGTGCGGATCGGCGCGAGCAACGGCGGGAACAGCGCCTCGACGAGGGCCTCGCGGCCCGCGGCCGGAAGGTCGCTCATCTCAGCCGGATCGGTGGTCAGGTGGGTGAAGTAGTGGGTGGCCAGCTGCTTGGACCGGAACGCCGGGTGCCCGGCCTGCGCCATCGCTTCGGCCCGCTGCGCGGCGTCGAGGTCTACGAAGTGCCGAGGCGGCTTGCCCCGCTTGGGCACGCTCATCGTCAGGGTCAGCGGCGGGCGGCCCTCGTCGCCGGGTCTGACGGTCGGCCGGTCGGCCGGCGGGGCGACGGGGCGGCCGGCGGGGCGGTCTGGCTCGGCCACGATCAGACCGCCACGGTCGGGACGGCGAGCAGGAGCACGAGGTAGACCAGCGGCGCGCTGAGCAGCATGGAGTCGAGCCGGTCGAGGACGCCGCCGTGACCCGGCAGCAGCGTGCCCATGTCCTTGAGCTCCAGGTCCCGCTTGAGCAGGGACTCGGCGAGGTCGCCCAGCGTCGAGGTCAGCACCGCCGCGACGCCCAGCGCGACCCCCACCGTCGGCGAGCGGTCGAAGGCCCAGCTCATGCCGACGGCACCGACGGCACCGGCCAGCAGGAGCGAACCCGCCAGTCCCTCCCAGGACTTCTTGGGGCTGACCGACGGGGCGAGCGGGTGCCTGCCCAGCAGCACGCCGGCGGCGTACCCGCCGGTGTCGCTGGCCACCGAGAGCAGGACGAACAGGGCCACCCGCTGCGGCCCGTCGGGCTGGGCCAACATGAGCATGACGAACCCGCCCATGAACGGCAGGTAGGCGGTGGCGAAGATCGCCGCGGCGGCGTCACGCAGGGCCGGCGCCCCGGCGCCGTCGAGCACGCGCCAGACGACCACGCCCCCGGCTGTGAGCATGAACGCGACGAACAGGGCCTCGGGGCCGCCGGCGTAGGCCGAGACGAGGATCCCGACGACACCGACGAGCAGCGGCAGCAGGGGCAGCGCGATCGCCCGGCGGGTGAACGCCTGGGCGAGCTCCCACATCCCGGCACCGCAGAAGGCCACCGCGAGCAGGATGAAGACCTCCTTGCGGAAGACCAACGAGGCGATGACTGCGGCGAGCAGGCCGAGGCCCACGCCGATCGCGATCGGCAGGTCCCGCCCCGCACGCGGGGTCGCCGAGTCGTCGCCCCCGGCGAGCTCGGTTCCGGCTGTCTCGGCCATCAGACCTCGAGCAGCTCGCTCTCCTTGTGCGTGAGCACCTGGTCCACCAGGTCGACATGGCGCTTGGTCAGCGCCTCGAGCTCCTTCTCGGCACGGGCCACCTCGTCCTCACCGGCCTCGCCTTCCTTGGCGATCCGATCCAGCTCGTCCTTGGCCTTACGGCGGATGTTGCGAACCGAGATCCGGGCGTCCTCCGCCTTGTGCCGGGCGAGCTTGACGTAGTCGCGCCGGCGCTCCTCGGTGAGCTGCGGCAGGACGACGCGGATGGTCTTGCCGTCGTTGGACGGGTTGACCCCGAGGTCGGAGTCGCGCAGCGCACGCTCGACGGCGCTCAGCGAGCTGACGTCGAACGGCGAGATGAGGATCGTCCGCGCCTCAGGGGTCGCGAACGACGCCAGCTGCTGCAGCGGGGTCGGCGAGCCGTAGTACTCGACGAGAATCCTGGTGAACATCGCCGGGTTGGCCCGCCCGGTCCGGATGGTGGCGAAGTCCTCCTTCGCGACCTCGATCGCCTTGTCCATCTTCTCCTCGGCCTCGAGGAGGGTGTCGTCGATCACCCGGTGCTCCTTCGTTCGTCTGGTCCTGCTGGTCCGCGTCGTGCCGTGCACCGCCGCAGCGGCGTGGTGTCAGTCGGCGGTGAGCAACGTGCCGATCTTCTCACCCTGCAGGGCTCGTGTGACGTTGCCCTGCTCACCCATGCCGAAGACGCGCATGGTCACGTCGTTGTCCCGGCACAGGCTCAGCGCGGTGGCGTCCATGACCTCCAGGCCCTGGACCAGCGCGTCGGTGTAGCTGACGTGGTCGAAGCGCACCGCGTCCGGCGAGGTGCGCGGGTCGGCGGAGTAGACACCGTCGACGCCGTTCTTGCCCATGAGCACCTCCTGGCAGTGGGTCTCCAGGGCCCGCTGCACGGCGACGGTGTCGGTCGAGAAGTACGGCATCCCCGCGCCCGCGCCGAAGATGACGACCCGGCCCTTCTCCAGATGCCGGATGGCGCGCAGGGGGATGTACGGCTCGGCCACCTGACCCATCGCGATCGCGGTCTGGACGCGTGTGCTCACCCCGGCCTGCTCGAGGAAGTCCTGCAGGGCCAGGCAGTTGAGCACCGTGCCGAGCATGCCCATGTAGTCCGCCCGAGCCCGGTCCATGCCGCTCGCCGACAGCTCGGCGCCGCGGAAGAAGTTGCCACCACCCACGACGATGGCGACCTGCACCCCGGAGCGCACGGCCGCGGCGATCTCGACGGCGACCCGCCGGACGACGGGGGGAGCCAGGCCCACACCACCGCCACCGAAGGTCTCACCGGAGAGCTTGAGCAGCACCCGACGAGCCGGCGGGGCATCCGCGCTGTGGTCGATCCCGACGGCGTGCGTCACGGTGCCTCCTGGTGTGCCCACCGAGGCCCCGACGGCCCCGGGTCCTACCTGTCCGGCGGCGACCCTGGGGCCGCCGCCGGAGGGTCTCAGGCGCCGACGCGGAACCGTGCGAAGCCGGTGACGGCCCCGCCGGTCTCCGTGACGACCTGGCCGACGGACTTCTTCTGGTCCTTGGCGAAGGCCTGGTCGACCAGCACCGACTCCTTGAAGAAGCCGGTGACGCGACCCTCGACGATCTTCGGCAGCGCGGCCTGCGGCTTGCCCTCGTTCCGCGCGGTCTCCTCGGCGATCCGACGCTCGGAGGCGACGGTCTCGGCCGGGATGTCGTCGCGGCTGAGGTACGACGGCGAGTAGGCCGCGATGTGCATCGCGACGTCCTTCGCGACGGCGCCGGCAGCCACGTCCGAGCCGACGAGCACGCCGACCTGGGGGGGCAGGTCCTTGTTGACCTTGTGCAGGTAGACCGTGACCACGGGGGCGGTGATCCGGGCGACCCGACGCAGGACGAGCTTCTCGCCCAGGGTCGCCGCCGTCTCCTGGATCGTGTCGGCGACCGTGGCACCCTCGACGACCGAGGCGAGGATCGCCTCGACGTCCTGCGTGCCGGCCGCGACCGAGGCGGCGAGGACCTTGTCGGCCAACGCGACGAAGACCGGGCTCTTGGCGACGAAGTCCGTCTCGGAGTTGAGCTCGATGAGCGTGCCGGTCTGACCGGCGGCGTCGTCTGCGACATGGGCGGCGACCAGACCGTCGGAGGCCGAGCGGCCCTCGCGCTTGCTGACGCCCTTGAGACCCTTGACGCGGATGATCTCCAGGGCCTTCTCGGCGTTGCCGTCGGCCTCGTCGAGCGCCTTCTTGACGTCCATCATCCCGGCGCCCGTGCGCTCGCGCAGGGCCTTGATGTCAGCGACGGTGTAGTTCGCCATGGGGGTGTCCTTGTCTGTCGGTGGAGAGGCTGGCGACGGGCGTCAGCGCGCGGTCTCGGCGTCGTCGGCTGCGGGCTCGGTGGCCGGCTCGGTCTCGGCGACGGGCTCGGCCTCGGGCTCGACGACCGGCTCGGCCTCGGGCTCGGTGTCCGGCTCGGTCTCGGCGACGGGCTCGGCCTCGGGCTCGACGACCGGCTCGGCCTCGGGCTCGGTGTCCGGCTCGGCCTCGGCGACGGGCTCGGCCTCGGGCTCGGCCTCGGGCTCGGCCTCGGGCTCGGCCTCGGCCACGGGCTCGGCCTCGGGCTCGACGACCGGCTCGACAACGGCCTCGGCTGCGACGACCGGCTCAACGACCGGGGTGGCCGCGACCTCGACGACCGGCTCGACAACGGCCGCGACCTCGGCGACGGCGAGCAGCTCGCGCTCCCACTCGGCGAGCGGCTCAGCGGCAGCGGCGTCACCGGAAGCGGCGGCCTTGCCGGAGTGGCGCGCGACCAGGCCCTCGGCGACGGCGTCGGCAATCACCCGGGTGAGCAGTGAGACGGCACGGATCGCGTCGTCGTTGCCGGGGATCTGGTAGTCGACCATGTCGGGGTCGCAGTTGGTGTCAAGGATCGCGACGACCGGGATGCCCAGCTTGCGAGCCTCGTCGACGGCGAGGTGCTCCTTGTTGGTGTCGACGATCCACACCGCAGACGGCACGCGGGCCATGTCACGGATGCCGCCGAGCGTCTTGGCGAGCTTGTCTCGCTCACGGCGCATGATGAGCAGCTCCTTCTTCGTGAAGCCGCTGGAGGCGACATCGTCGAAGTCGATCTCCTCGAGCTCCTTGAGTCGCTGGAGGCGCTTGTTGACCGTCGTGAAGTTGGTGAGCATGCCGCCGAGCCAACGCTGGTTGACGTAGGGCATCCCCACGCGGGCAGCCTGCTCGGCCACGGGCTCCTGCGCCTGCTTCTTGGTGCCGACGAACAGGATCGTCCCGCCGTGGGCCACCGTCTGCTTGACGAAGTCGTAGGCGCGGTCGATGTACCCGAGCGACTGCTGCAGGTCGACGATGTAGATCCCGTTGCGCTCGGTGAGGATGAAGCGCTTCATCTTGGGGTTCCAGCGGCGGGTCTGGTGTCCGAAGTGGACACCGCTCTCGAGCATCTGGCGCATGGTCACGACGGCCATGGCACGTCCCTTCGGCGCAGCCCGCGGGGCTGCGCATCAGCAGGCGGGCCGTGGTGGCCCGCATCCGGTTGTCGGCACCGGTCGGTTGACCGGACACCCCTGACGCCACGCGGTGCAAGCACCGGGGCGAGACGCCCCGGACCGTTGCCGGCACACGCTCCTGCCCCGGATCGCTCCGGTCGACGGCAGGAAAGTGGCGTGCGATGTCACCCGGCGGACCGGGTGCGACGGCCATGCTACCGGACGCGGGCAACCGACGGTCGCCGTGGCGTCGCTGGCAAGCCGGTGCCGTCCCCAGCCCTCGACGCAGGCGGCTCCTCCACCGCAGCGCGAGACCCTGCGCCATGACATCGGTCGGCGGCCGAGACTCGGGGGATGCCCGAGGTCCGCACCGCCGCACCCTTCGCCGGGCTGCGGGCACGGTCGGTCACGGCGGTGACTCTCGCACTGCTCGCCGCGAGCCTCGGGGTGTGCGGGTCTGCCCTGGGCGGGGCGGGAACCGGCGCCCCGGAGCGCGGCTCGCAGGCACCGAGCGCAACGGGGCACGACCCCGAGAGCGCGGGCTACGCGCTGCCGGTGCCCGGGTCACGTGTCGTCAAGGTGTTCGCGCGTCCGGCGCTGCGGTGGTCACCCGGGCACCGTGGTGTCGACCTCGAGTCGGCGCCCGGCGCCGACGTCCGCGCCCCGGCCGATGGCATCGTCACCTACCAGGCGGTGGTCGTCGACCGCGGTGTCGTGGTGCTCACCCACCCCGACGGCCTGCGGACGAGCCTCGAGCCGGTGCTCGGCACCCTCCCGGTGGGCTCCACAGTGACCTCGGGCCAGATCGTCGGCACCGTCCAGGGCGGTCTGGGTCACTGTGCGATCACCTGCGTGCACTGGGGTGTGCGACGCGGGCAGACCTACCTCGACCCGCTCAGCCTGCTCGAGGGGGCCGGGCCGGCGGTCCTCCTGCCGGCGGCGCCCTGACTCAACCCTTCTCGCTCTCCTGGAGGAAGGTGCGCAGGCGCAGCATGGCCGCGGTGTGCATCTGGGAGATCCGGGACTCGGTCACCCCGAGCACCCGCCCGATCTCGGCCAGCGTCATGCTCTCGTAGTAGTACAGGACCAGCACGATCTTCTCGCGCTCGCCCAGCCGCTCGATCGCCCGGGACAGCAGCACCTTGGTCTCGGCGGCCTCGACGTTGCCCGCCGGGTCGGTGGCGTCCGGGTCCTCGAGGGTGTCGAGCAGCGACAGCGAGTCGCCACGCTCCGACCCGGCACCGAGCATCTCGTCCAGCGCCGCGACGTTGACCGTCGAGAGCTGGGTGAAGATCGCCCGCAGGTCGTCGACGCCGATCTCCAGGCGCGCGGCGACCTCCTGCTCGGTCGGCGCCCGACGGAGCTCGCCCTCGAGCTCGGCGAAGGCGCGGTCGACGGCGCGGGCCTTGGTGCGCACCGACCGCGGGATCCAGTCGATCGCCCGCAGCTCATCGATGATCGCGCCACGGATCCGAGAGCTGGCGTAGGTCTCGAACTTCACAGCGCGGTCAAGCTCGTACTTCTCGATCGCGTCGATGAGGCCGAACATCCCGTAGGAGACCAGGTCGGCCTGTTCGACGGTCGAGGGCAGACCGGCGCCCACCCGGCCGGCGACCATCGTCACCAGCGGGGCGAAGTGCAGGATGAGCTGCTCGCGGGCCCCCCGGTCAGCCGTCCGCTTGAACTGGCGCCACAGGGCGTCGACTGCCCGGGCCTCCTCGGTCAGGAGCTCGGGCTGGGGGGGTGACACGGTCACGCCCGGCGCCACGGGGACGTCGTCGTGCTCGGTGCGGGCCGGGGTCGCCATCGGGTGCCTCTCAGGCTCGGGGGTGGGCTTGGAGGTACGACTGGCGCAGCCGGTCGGCACTGACGTGGGTGTAGCGCTGGGTGGTCGCCAGGCTGGCATGACCCAGGATCTCCTGGACGCTGCGCAGGTCGGAGCCGCCCTGCAGCAGGTGGGTGGCTGCGGTGTGCCGCAGGGCGTGCGGAGCGATGTCCTCGACGCCCGCGACCTGGGCCGCATGGTGAACGGCCGTGCGCACCTGGCGCTGGTCGATCCGCTGACCCCGGCGGCCGAGGAACGCCGCGGGGCCGGAAAACGTCGTCGCGAGCGAGGGCCGACCTTGCTCGAGCCAGACCGCCATCGCACGGGCCGCTGGCACCCCGAACGGGACGACGCGCTCCTTGGCGCCCTTGCCGAACAGGCGAACGAGGCGGTCGCCCAGGACGACGTCGTCGACATCGAGAGTGACGATCTCCCCGACCCGGGCCCCGGTCGCGTACAGCAGCTCCAGCACCGCCCAGTCGCGCAGGGCGACCGGCTCGCCCTGCGCCGCCGCCTGGCGGGCCACCTCGAGCAGCTCCGCCGCGGGGCGCACTCCCAGGGCACTGGGCAGGGTCGACCCGGGCTGGGCTGTGACAAGGCGGATCGCTGGGTCGCGGTCGATCCTGCCGTCCTGGCGGGCCCAGGCGTAGAAGGACCGCACGGCAGCACCGCGGCGGGCGATCGTCGCGCGGGTGAGGTGGCTCGCGACCATCGCGGCCAGCCAGCCGCGCAGCAGCGCAAGGTCGACCTCGTCCCAGGGGACGCCACGGCGTCGAGCGAAAGCCAGCACGTGACGAACGTCGCCGCAGTAGGCGCGCACCGTGTGGTCGGACAGGCCTCGGGCGGCCCTCAGGTGGACCCCGAACGCCGCCACCACCTCATCGGCCATGGCGACCGTATCCGCAGTCGTGGGGTGCACATGACCTACCGTGGCCTGTCGGAGCGCCGGTCACAAGCCAGGAGAGCCAGCTATCACCCGTCGTCCGGGCGGGCCGGGCCCACGGCTGTCGCTGAACTCGGCTCGTGTCCGTCGTGCGCTCCTCGGCTCGACCGTCTCCAGCGGCCATCGTGCTGGACCGCGAACCCGGCGAGCTCGAGCCTACCGAGGCAGGCAAGGAGATCACCGAGCGCCAGTCCCGCCGGGCGTGTCAGGGCCTCGGCGGGCACGCCGGAACGCAGCGGCAAGGCGTCGAGCACCCGTCGTGCCATCGGGCCCATCCCGTCGCCGGGCGCCAGGTCGAGGATCGGCTCGGGCGCCGGGCGACCACCGGCCAGCTCGAGCACCTCGGCGGCATCCGTGACGCAGACCGCCGCGCCGTCGCGCAGCAGTCGGTGGCAGCCCGCCGAGGCCGCCGAGGTCACCGGACCGGGCACCGCGCCGACCGGCCGTAGCAGCCCGGCAGCGTGCCCGGCGGTGCTCAACGCTCCGGACCTCCAGGCCGCCTCGACCACGACCGTGGCGCGGGTCAGAGCCGCGATGAGTCGGTTACGCTGCAGGAACCGGGTGCGGCTCGGCACGGAGCCGAGCGGCACCTCGCTGATCAGGGCCCCCTCCTGGGTCGCCGCAGCGAGCAGCCGGACGTTGCCGGCCGGGTAGGGCCGGTCCAGACCACCGGCGAGCACCGCCACCGTGCGGCCGCCGGCGGCGAGGGCCGCCCGGTGCGCCACCGCGTCGATCCCATAGGCGCCGCCGGACACGACGGTCCAGCCGGCGTCCACCAGCCCGCCGACGATCTCGGCCGCGACCCGCTCCCCGTACGACGTGCATGCCCTGGCACCGATGACCGCGACCGACCGGTCGACCAGCCGTACGAGGGGTGCCTCGCCGAGCTGCCACAGGCAGGCCGGCGTCGCCGGGCCGAGGTCGTCCAGCGACGCGGGCCAGCCGGGATCCTCGGGCACGAGCACCCGACCACCCAGGCGCACGATCCCGTCGACGTCTCGGCGCGGGTCGACCCCGTCCCACCGCGCCGCCCACCCACCCAGGGCGCGGTCCAGCTGCGCGCGGGCCTGCTGACCGAGACCCTCCTGGGGCCCGCCGTCTGCTCGGCCACGGTCCAGCGCCGCGCGGACCCACTCCCACGCCTCGACCGGTCCCAGTGCCTCGACCAGTGCCCCGGCGACGAGGTCCCCCGGCTCGACGAGCCTGCTCCAGGCGGCCCGAGCCAGGACGACCTCACGGTCGGGTGCGCCACGGTCGGGTGCGCCACCGATCGGGGGCACCTCCCCACCGCCGGACGGCCCCTCCCACGTCCCGCTGTCGTCGTCCCGAGCGACGGTCACGAGCCCACCTGTCCGCGGGTCCGCAGCAGCAGTGCCTGTCCGACCTGCTCGGGCCCCGGGACGCTCAGGCCGGCGAGGTCCGCGAGCGTCCAGGCGACCCGCAGCACACGGTCCACCCCGCGAAGGCTCAGCAGCCCGGTGTCCAGCGCACGGTCCAGGTCACGATGGACCGCGGGGCCACCGTGCGCCCGGAGCCAGGTCCCCGGGACCTCCGCGTTGGTCTTCCAGCTCGTCCCCCGCAGCCGCTCCCCCGCCGCACCCCGGGCCGCCGCGACCCGTGCGGCGACCACGGCCGTGCCCTCCGGGGCGCGCGACGCCGTGCGCTCGGCACGTGTCACCGGCAGCACCTCGAGCTGCATGTCGATCCGGTCGAGCAGCGGTCCGGACAACCGCGAGAAGTACCGTCGACGGGCGAGCGACGTGCACGAGCAGTCCAGGCCCTTGCCGACCGAGCGGCCGCACGGGCACGGGTTGGCCGCCAGGACCAGCTGGAACCGCGCCGGGTAGCGCGCCATCCCGCCGGACCGATGGATGACCAGCTCGCCGTGCTCGAGCGGCTGGCGCAGGGTCTGGAGCACGCGCGGGGAGAACTCCGGCGCCTCGTCCATGAAGAGCACGCCGCGATGCGCGCGCGAAGCCGCACCCGGTCTCGGCAGTCCCGACCCACCACCGATCACAGCGGCCGGGGTGGCCGTGTGGTGCGGGTCCTCGAACGGAGGTCGGCGCAGCAGCCCGCCGGCGGGCTGGAAGGTTCCGGCCACCGAGTGGATCGCGGTCACCTCGATCGCAGCCTGCTCGTCGAGGTCCGGCAGCAGCCCCGGCAGTCGCGCGGCGAGCATCGTCTTTCCCGCGCCGGGCGGGCCGACCATGAGCAGGTGGTGACCACCGGCTGCGGCGACCTCCAGCGCCCACCGCGCCGGCGCCTGGCCGAGCACGTCGGCGAGGTCGGCGCCCGCGCCGCCCGGGGCGCCCAGCGCCACGTCGGGCTGAAGGACGGCGGCCGGCTCGGTCAGCGGTACCTCGACCTGCGCGCCGTAGCCGTGGGCGACCTCCGCGAGGCTGCCGGCGGCGACGACCTCCGCCCCCGGCACGAGGGTGGCCTCGGTAGCGTTGCCCCACGGGACGACCACCCGCGGATGGCCGGCCGCGACGGCGGCAGCAACCGCCGGCAGGATGCCGCGGACCGGCCGCAGGCGCCCGTCCAGGCCGAGCTCACCCAGGTGCACCGTCGAGGCGACCGCACCGGCGGGGCACAGTCCCGCGCCGGCCAGGGTGGCCACCGCGATCGCGAGGTCGAACCCGGCACCGGTCTTGGGCAGTGCGGCCGGTGAGAGGTTGACAGTGATCCGGCGCTGCGGCCAAGCCAGACCGCTGGAGTGCACCGCGGCGCGGACCCGGTCACGCGCTTCGGCGAGCGAGGCGTCGGGCAGCCCGACCAGGGCGAACCCCGGCACGGACGCGGCCAGGTGCGCCTCGACCTCCACGACGTGGCCGGTCAGACCGACCAGGGCGACCCCCAGCGTGCGCCCCAGGCCCATCAGCAGACCCCGCGCAGGTGCTCGACCGTCGCGGCCCCGGCCCGCGCCGTGCGGACCGCCAGGACGTCGATCCGCACGCTGGCCGGATGGATGTCATGACCCGCGAGCCACTGGCCGGCCAGGCGGCGCAGCCGGGCGAGCTTGCGTGGGGTGACGGCCTCGGCGGGGTGGCCGAAACCGTCACCCGACCGGGTCTTGACCTCGACGACGACGAGCTCGGTGCCCTCCAGCGCCACGATGTCCAGCTCGCCGCCGACGCCGCGCCAGTTGCGGTCGAGCACCTGCCAGCCGGCCCGGACCAGATGCGCTGCCGCGACGTTCTCCCCGTACCGCCCCACGGCGTCCTTGGCGCGCATGCGACCACCTCCGAGCCCACCGTGGGGCACCCGCTCGAGGGGTCGCGCCCGGGGTCGTCGACGCTGTGGAGGGGCCGCGCAGGCGACGGGCTTGGGGACGAGACGTACGGCGACCCGGCAGCCGGCCTCGGTGCCCAGTACTCAGCGTCGGAACGGGCCGCCGTCGGGAAGGTCGAGGTCGGTCTTGACGAGCTCCTCGACGTTGACATCCTTGAACGTCACGACGCGCACGGCCCGGACGAACCGGGCGGAGCGGTAGACGTCCCAGACCCAGGCGTCGGTCAACGACACCTCGAAGTAGACCTCACCGGCCGCGGACCGGACCTGCAGGTCGACCTGGTTGGCGAGGTAGAAGCGGCGCTCGGTCTCCACGACGTAGGCGAACAGCCCCACGACGTCGCGGTACTCGCGGTAGAGCGCGAGCTCCATCTCGGTCTCATAGTTCTCGAGGTCCTCGGCGCTCACGCGTCCATCATGGACCATCCGCGCGGGTCGTCAGCGCCGAGGAGGTCGCTGCCGGGCCCTGACCAGGGGGGGCCGGGGGCGTCAGGGTCCGGCGGCACGCCGGGCAGCCGCCAGCTGCGGCGGTGCCACGGGGTCGTCCCGAGCGCCCTCAGGGCGGCCAGGTGCTCCGGGGCCCCGTAGCCCTTGTTGTGGGCCCAGCGGTACTCCGGATGCGCCGGCGCGAGGTCCACCATCAGGCCGTCCCGCTCGCACTTGGCCAGGATGCTCGCCGCCGCCACCGAGGCGCAGCTGCGGTCGGCGCGGACGCGCGTGACCACCCGCGGACCGTCGGGCCACAGATCCTGACCCGGCGACGGCGTGTCGAGCGCGTCCAGGTCGTCCAGCAGGTCCGGCTGCATCCCGAGCCAGTCGTGCGAGCCGTCGAGGAGCACGACGTCGACCCGGACCGCCAGCGTGGCCAGCGCACGGCGCCCAGCCAGGCGCAACGCGGCGATGATCCCCACCGCGTCGATCTCGGCGGCGCTCGCGTGCCCGACCGCCCGGTCGACCCCCCAGCGGCCGAGCGGACCGAGCAGCGCCGTGCGTGCGGCAGGCCGCAGGAGCTTAGAGTCCGCCACCCCCCGCGGGCAGGACCGGGTGGTGAGGTCGACCGCGACCACCCCGACGCTCACCGGGCCGGCGAGCGCGCCGCGTCCCACCTCGTCCATGCCGGCGACGACGAGGGCCCCCGAGCGCAGCAGCGCACGCTCGTGGCGCAGGTCCGGCCGGGCGGGACGCCCCCTGGCCGGGTACCCCGCCGTCCGCGCCGCGGGGCTCATGGCGTCGTCGGGTCGCCCACGTCGGCGAACGTCGCCCCGGGGTTGCGCAGCAGCCCGATGCGGTCCATCGGCCACAGCGTGATGAAGGCCGTGCCGACCACACCGGACAGCGGGACGCTCCCCCCGCCGGGGCGTCCCTGCTGGTAGCGCGAGTCCTGAGAGTGCTGCCGGTTGTCGCCCATCACCCACAGGCTGTCCTCGGGTACGACGACCGAGAACTCCATCTCGCTGGGGATGGAGCCGGCGGCGATGTAGGGCTCGTCCAACGGGACACCGTTGACCATCACCCTGCCCTGCTCGTCGCAGCACTCCACCGTGTCGCCGCCCACCCCGATGACGCGTTTGATGAGGTGCTCGCCGGAGTCCTGGGGCAGCAGCCCGACGAATGTCAGCGCCGAGGTCACGGCGCGGCTCCACGCCGTCGTGACCCTCGGTGCGGGCTCCGCGAGCCAGCCGCCCGGGTCCTTGAACACGACGATGTCGCCGCGGTGCACCTCGAACGGTCCCGGGGCCAGCTTCGAGACGAGCACCCGGTCACCCTCGAGCAGGGTGTTCTGCATGGAACCGCTGGGGATGAAGAAGGCCTGGGCGAGGAAGGTCTTGATGACGAGCGACAGGACGATGGCGCTGACGACGATGATCGCGGCCTCACGCAGCACGGCGAGCGTGCCCGAACCCTGCTGCTCGGCCGGTGCCCGCCGACCCGCGCGGGTGGCGCGGGTGTCGTCGGCACCGCCGTCGCTGCTCTGCTGGGGCACGGGGTGCTGGCCGTCGGTCACGCGGGACACTCTGCCATGCGCGACGCCGACGGGCGGCCACCGCGTGGGGTGACCGCCCGTCGTGAGTCGTGGCTACCGGCCGGCCGGCGTGTCCCGCTTCTCCTTGATCTTCGCCTTCTTGCCGCGCAGCTTGCGCAGGTAGTACAGCTTGGCCCGGCGGACGTCACCACGGGTGACCACCTCGACCGAGTCGAGCGACGGGGAGTGCACCGGGAAGGTGCGCTCGACGCCGACGCCGAAGCTGACCTTGCGGACGGTGAAGGTCTCGCGCACGCCACCGCCGGAGCGGCGGATGACGACGCCCTGGAAGGCCTGGATGCGCGAGCGGGTGCCCTCGACGACCTTGACGTTGACCTTGAGCGTGTCCCCCGGTCGGAAGTCGGGGATGTCGGACCGCAGCGAGGCTGCGTCGACCGAGTCGAGGATGTGCATCGGTTCTCCTTCGCGCTGCCGCCAGGTCAGTCGCGTCACGGGGCCGCCGCGAGGGCGGCCCGACGGTTCAGATGATGGGTACGACCCTCGATGCCGTGGTCGTCTCCCCTGGGGCAGAGACGCGGCGGACGCACACCAGCGGGTCAGTCTGCCACATTCCGTGGGACCGGGGCCACGTCGGGCGCGTCGTCGGGATCCTCGTCCTGCCCGTGCGCCTGCGCGGCGAGCGCGGCGCGGTCGGCCCGGTCCAGGTCACCCAGTGCGGCGAGCAGGTCGGGCCGCCGGGCGGCGGTGCGCACGAGCGACTGGTCACGACGCCACCGGGCGATCCGACCGTGGTGGCCGGACAGCAGCACCTCGGGCACGTCGAGCCCTCGCCAGTGCGTCGGGCGGGTGTAGACCGGGTACTCCAGCAGCCCGGCAGAACCGTGCGACTCCTCGACGAGCGACTCGGGATTGCCCACGACCCCCGGCAGCAGCCGCGCCACCGCCTCGACGACCACGAGGGCGGCCACCTCCCCGCCGTTGAGCACGTAGTCGCCCAGGGAGAGCTCGGTGACCCGCACACCCCGCTCGCGGTAGTGCTCGGCGACCCGGGCGTCGATGCCCTCGTAGCGGCCGCAGGCCAGGACGAGGTGCTCGACGCCGGCCAGCCGCTCGGCCGTGCGCTGGGTCAGCCGCTCGCCCGACGGGGTGGGCACGAGCAGCTCGGGCGACGGGCTGGTGGCGAGCAGCCCGTCGAGCGCCAGCCCCCACACGTCGGGCTTCATCACCATCCCGGCTCCCCCGCCCAGCGGGGTGTCGTCGACGGTGCGGTGCCGGTCGGTCGCCCAGTCGCGCAGGTCGTGCACCCGCAGGTCGAGCAGGCCGGCGGCCCTGGCCTTGCCGACGAGCGAGAGATCCAGCGGAGCCAGGTAGTCGGGGAAGATCGTGACGATGTCGAACCGCACGTCATGCCTCGTCCGGGCCGGGGTCTGCCGCCTCGTCCGGGCCGGGGTCTGCCGCCTCGTCCGGGCCGGGGTCTGCCGCCTCGTCCGGGCCGGGGTCTGCCGCCTCGTCCTCGTCGAGCAGCCCGTCGGCGGCGAGCAGACCGAGCGGGGCGTCGAGCAC
>Ga0105047_10008812_pt1 | contig 16746 bp, 15 predicted proteins | sample MAT04_FD_78384 | JGI IMG/M metagenome (GOLD analysis project Ga0105047, IMG submission 78384) | Freshwater microbial communities from Lake Fryxell liftoff mats and glacier meltwater in Antarctica - MAT-04 (megahit assembly) | ecosystem: Environmental > Aquatic > Freshwater > Ice > Liftoff...
CATATCGTTACCGCCGACGTCCCCGGCGCGGCAGAAGTCGACGCCACTCATCCCAACAGCGTGCACCGCCTCGACCTGAAACGCATACCCTGGCTAAAGCCGGAATCCCTCGGCATGTATGCCAAGTTCTTCTTCAAGTCTTTGGCCCTAGCACTAAGTCACCGTTTCGGCGCCATTCATGCGTTTCGCGCCTTGCCCGAAGGGCTGGTGGCCTGGGCCGTTGCACATCTGACCTTTCGTCCTGTCGTGATTTACGCGCACGGCGAAGAACTCACGACATGGGGCAAGGGCGGGAAATATAAGGCCATGCGGTTTGCCTTGCGCCATGCCGATACTGTCATCGCCAACAGCGATTACACGCTGAAAGAACTGTTGAGGATGGGTGTGAGAGAAAAACGTATCGCGCTCATCAACCCTGGCGTAGACATGGAACGTTTTCACCCCGGGCTGCCGAGTAACGATCTCAAACAACATATTGGCCTTGCCCCAGGAGAGAAACTCATCCTATCCGTTGGGCGGCTCTCCCGTCGCAAGGGCTTTGACATGATTGTGAGAAGTCTGCCTGAACTAATCAGCCAAGGCATCGCCGTGCGCTATGCCTTAATTGGTGTTGGCGAGGATTTGGATTATTTGCAGAGTCTTGCCCAGGAATGGGGAGTGGCAGACAGAGTTCATTTGCTCGGCCATGCCAATGCAGAGGATTTGCCCCGTTGGTATAACGCCTGCGATGTATTCGTTATGCCGAATCGAGAAATAGATGGCGATACAGAAGGTTTTGGCATGGTATTTCTGGAAGCAGCAGCCTGTGGGAAACCTGTAATTGCGGGGCTTTCGGGTGGAACTGGATCAGCGGTGATTGAAGGTGTGACTGGCTATAGGGTGGATGGAACGAACAGCGACTTGATTACCAAGTCTCTTCTGAAAATTCTAGATAATAATTGCAACATTGTTGAAATGGGAAAAGCCGGTTTTATAAGGGCAAGTCGTGATTTCGACTGGAAAATTGTGGCGAATCGCACTGCGAGCCTTGCCCATAATCATTTAGTTAAGCGGGGCGGAAATAATGAGTAGAAAAGAAAAGTCAAGCTGGCAACCGGGATCTTGTAGCATTCTCCGGTGTCTTTCACTCACGTGGATTGCATCCCTTACGTTTTTGACCTTATTGGCGGTTGATGCAAAAGCAGCCATGCCATTTTTGGTTACTCGTGGGGAACTAGCCATGATGCCGCCTTACTGTACAGCAATTTATGAACGACTTCTCGGTGGCCCAGAGACAGCCAATCATCCATTGCGAAACACAATCCCGAATTGTTCAAGTGTGCATCATTACTGCGATGGCCTAAAGTACGTCATACGCACAAATGGCGCATGGAACAATCCAAATGATGCAAAATATTATTATCAAAAAGCCGAGCAAAGCTTCCGCTCCGTAATTGACGAATGGAAAACAAAAGCTCCGGATTGCTCCTTATATCCCGAAGCCTACACGAACCTTGGAAACCATTTATTAAACGGCTCTAAGCATGCGGGTGACAGAGTTGGTGAAGCATTAACCAATTACGAAAATGCGACCCAGAAGAACAAAAATTATGTGCCTGCCTACATCGGTTTGGCTAACGCGCACTTGAAATATAAAGATAAGGATAAAGCCATGAAAGCGCTGGAACGCGGGATTCGGCATAATCCAGAGTCAAAGCCTTTGGCCAAGAAATATCAAGAGCTGGGAGGAAAACTTGAATCCCTGCTTGCCGATATGCCTGCGCCAAGCTTGAAGCAGGCGGATTCCCCCCCTGCACAGGCCACAGATAAACCTGATGACAAGAAAGCCGCACCTAAAACAAGCAAACCCGAAGTAAATGTGATAATTGAAAAGAAAGATGAAAGCCAGTCCGTCCCCAAAAAAACAGGCACACCTGCCAACCCTTGGTGTCGGTTTTGCCCTGACACGAACCCGGTGAAAGACAAATAATATTACGCAAGACCATTACCAAAGGGGCGTATATTTTGTTTAATAATCTGCGAAACAAATTGAACAGGGCGATTTTTAATTACTCTGTTCATGATATTTTAAAAACCAGGCCAGTATATGCTACCGGCAAAAACCGCCTCGCTCTATTGGCACAATTACAGCACAAGGATATATTGCTTGCTATCGTTGCCTTCAAGACCTTCACTACGCATACGCCAATAGCCGCGATTTATATACTTAACGATGGGACCTTGACGAATGAAGACATGGATTTGTTGCGTCACCATTTTCCGAATGTCCAATTTCTACGCATGGAAGATGCCCACAGTGAGCATTGTCCCAGGGGCGGTTGTTGGGAGCGGCTTCTATCCATTTCTCTGCTGATTAAGGACTATTACGTTATCCAATTGGACAGTGACACCCTCACGCTAAGCAACATCCCCGAAATCGCCGAATGCGTAAAAGCAAACCAATCTTTTGTGATTGGCACTTGGGACGAACAGGAGTTCGAGTCCATGACCTTTCGCCAAAGCAAGGCTTCCGCGTTGCTAACCAAAGCGGGGAAGCACCCACATATCCAACTATCCGCCGAGGCCCAATTCGATAAGCTTGACCGGTTTCATGCGTTGAAATACGTGCGAGGCTGTGCAGGTTTTTCCGGCTTTGCCAAAGATAGTTTCGACCGTGCCTTCGTTGAAGAGATTTCAGCTCAGATGTTCAATGCACTTGGTGATCATTGGCGCAACTGGGGCAGCGAGCAGGTCATGTCCAATATTGTGGTAGCGAATAGTCCCAACGCACGAGTACTTCCCCACCCTAAATATTGCGACTGCACCAAAATCAAACAAAACGTGACGGTCTTTATTCATTTCATAGGCAGTTGCCGCTTTACCCGAGGTATCTACGCCAAGCTTGCGCGTCGTATCGTTGCGGAGCTGCCGCAGAATCACCCATAGGGTGCAAATTTACATACCGTGTTAGCTCAGGGTTGGGACAAAAGTGGCTGATTGCGAAGGCGGAAATTACCTTTAAAAAATAAAAACTACTAATTTTGTCAGTCTTGGACATCTATGCTTCAATATTATTCTCCAGCGAGTTCGCCACGTTGTTCAGAAATTTCTTAGAATTCTGGCGAACAGTTTGAGGTTGGATAAACTGAATTGCCTCAGTTCACTAAAGCAAAGCGCCGCGACCGCTTTGCTTTTGTTTTGTTGATGGCAGTGATGCCATGCCAAATCAAACCAGGCCTTGGAAACAGCCTTCTTCAGCGTTGGAATGTGGTGTTGCGGGTAACGACCTGATCGAGCATCTTGTAGAAGCCGCTCTTTTATTTCAATGCCGGAATTCAGATGCTCTTGCTTTCTATCACGCCTCGATGAATATCCCTGCCCCTCCGCCCGTTGCCGATAAAGCCCATCCTGAAACAGGCCCGTCTTGGCATTTAATGCAGCTCTAATTGCCCAATCACAATCCCAGAGCAGGCAGTCAGGCTGATAAAGGCCAATTCGCTCAATAGCTCTTTTTCTGACCACAGGGCGCTGAAATGCCATTGGCACAGATTTTAGAAGTGCATCGATTATTTCTTCACCGAAAATAATTAATTTTTCTTCTTCTATCGTTTTACCGAGAGCTTCAACTAATACTTTCGCCATGGCCTCATCATAGTTGCTCTGGCCCCACTCTCCACCAGCCCCGAACCAGGCAACCCCCATAAAAATCACGTCTAGCTCGGGATTTCGCTCAAGTATATTGATGGCTTTTTCCAGATATGTGGGCGCGTAGAGATCATCATCATCCAGAAATGCAAGGATTTCGGCTCGCGCCTCCCTGATTCCGGCATTCTTTGCCGCTGCTCCACCTTGTGATTTTGTATGGCGCAGGATACGGATGCGTGCATCTGTTTCACTAATTGTGACTGGCGTTGAAGATGCATCATCCACGATGATTGCCTCCCAGTCTGTCAAGGTCTGTTCACGCAGGCTGAGCAAAGCTTCAGCAAGTAGAGCCGGGCGATTGTGCGTTGGGATAATGACAGATATACGAGGCATGATTATGACCTTTCTGAATTCACCAGGAACAATACAGTCGAGACTTAAGAAGTATTTCTAGCATCGCCCAGCCTGTTCCTGAGGAATATCTGATCCCAGGGACTTTCTGGGTTCCAGTTTGTGCCAGATGACAGGAAATTCAGAGCCAAATTAATAATGTGAAATGCATTGGCGCCGAGTATCAGGACTGATCTTCGGCTATCCATGAGAACATGGTTTTCTTTAATTTACAGGCTATTTCAGGATGTTGATCAACGACATTTATCTGGCAGTGGGGGTCTTGGTCTATATCGAATAATTGAAGCCGATAACCACCTACCAATGGTTGATAAATCAGCTTCCAGTGGCCGCTGAGAATCATACGATCCTTTGCGGCAATGATTCGTGATTGATATTCAGGTTTGATAGCCAGAGTACCGCTACGTTTATCAGGAACTTCAAGCATTTCCAGCAGGTTGGGGTATCGCAGATGGTCTGGACACATGCTGGGCATGTCGGCTAGCCAAATCCCGGTTTCGTTGTAGGCGTCGAGTTCCAGACGCGCCTGGGGATCGCGCAGATACGGCGCCAGAGAGACCCCATCCATGTCCGGTGCGGGTGGCAGGTCGAGTAGATCAAGCAATGTGGGAGCCAGATCGATACTTCGTACAACGTCGTCAACCCGACGACCACTGTCACTGCGGGGGTTCAGCACGATCATGGGAACCCGAGGCGAATGATCACCGATGGCGGAGTTACCCTGCCCCCAAGTGTCATGCTCAAAAAACTCCATGCCATGGTCAGAGTAGATCACTACGATGGTGTTGTCCGAAAGTCCACAGGCATCAAGATGCTTGACTATCCGGGCGACCTCATCGTCGAAGCGGCGCACGCAGCCATCATAGAGTTGGATGATCTGATCCAGGTCGAAGGCTTCGCGGGGCTCAGCCTGACGGCGCAGTATCTCCCAAGGATCGGTAAGACGTGCCATGGCGAACTTGGATTCGCCGACATATTCGGGGGGTGAGAACAACGTGTAATACGGGTATTCGGAACCGAAGGGAGGATGCGTTGTGGAGAAGAACACGTTGAGCAGGAACGGTTTTTCGGCTTGGCCCAAACGATTCAGAAGATGCGCTGTTTCCACACCGAGTTCATCGGTCAGCGGCACGCCACCCAGATAATGAATCTCGGGAAGGAACGCCTTGCCGAAAGCGTTATGGGTGAATAACGACAGGAATAAACGTAAATCCTTGGGCCCCTGCCGGATGAAGAATTTCAGATTCCATTGGTCCTCAGGCAAGTCCACATAATCGAAACCGAAAGAGAGCTTTCCCATATCCGAACCGCACCAGTCGGAAAGTGCAGCTGTCGTATAGCCATGCTGGCGCAGGAGTTCAGGCAGCGTGACAACCGACAACTGCGTATTGGCATCGGCAATAAAGTTATCGCGGATACCGTGTTTATGTGGCCAGGTGCCGGTTAACAGAGAAACCAAACTGGGTGCGGTGCGAGCACAAGGCACATAACAGTGAGTGAAATGCGTGCACTTACCCGCCAAGCTATTGATAAAAGGCGTGAGTGTGGGGCCGATGCGATCCGCACGCAGGGTATCGCAACCAATCATGATGATGTTGGGCGCAGGCTTGGCTTTGGCAACACGTGATGGAGGATAGCCTCTGGGGCGTAGCCAGAAATACAAGGTGGCTGCCGCTGCAACAAAAGAACCCTGGCTTAGAACCCCAACCCAATTGCCTTTGCTGATCAGGCCAAAGCCGAGCAGCGCCAACAGGACCCAAATGGGCAGCAATATTAATGCTGCCATCAAACGTAAACGGAACGGGCTGAGTAAACGCCAAAGCGGATACAAACGGCTCATACGGTAGTGAGACGAGGCAACAAGGCTGGCGGGCAACAACAGAAGATGACGACAAAACTGCAAACCAGTCATCAAAGTGACTGCAACCAGGCCGGCCAACAGGCTAATCTCCGGGGTGACAATCAGGTCCATGAGGTAAGCGCCCCCCCCAGCCACCAAGGCGCCAGCCCCGGCCTGAAGGAAAAAAATCAGAAAGGCGAAGGCCGCCAAACGCGCCAGCGTATAAATCGAGTAATCACGGTAATGGGCGCGAATTTCGTCACGGACCTGCGGTCCCGTCCGAGAAAAATTCAACAAGGACTTCAGCACAAGACCGCCAGTCAGCAGCAAAGCAACGTGCACGGTCGCGGTCAAGTTGGGAAAAAGTACCCCAACAGGAACCGTTGCAGACAATCCACTCACCCCGGCCAGCATTAGCAGAAAAGATACCAATGGCCACGCCATCGCTACGCCAGGCTTCTCAGCGGCTTGGCGTTTACGCCGCAATGCAGAAATCTTGGCGGCCTCATGCAGGCCTCGCATTTCACCCAGTGTAGAAGCCACCCGCATGAGATAAAAACGGGTGCGCGGCCAACTGATTGGCACGAGCGCCTGCGCTGCGTATTCGCCCAGCTTGCGCCACATATAAAGCGGCACTCCCCCGCTTTCATGGTGTACGCGGGAAACTGATCTGGAACGCTGATGGGCCTTGCGCAACAGGTAAGAAAATTGCAGCCGTTCCACGTCCACGTAGTGGTGTTGGAGAACATCCGGCACGTACTGCAAGCGTTCGCCGCTAGTCAACGCATGCAGCACGAAAGCGCTGTCCTCGCCACCGCCCAGGTCATGTCCCTTGGGCCCCAGTTCGGTGGAGAACAAGCCCGCACGCTTGAAAACATCAACTCGCATAAACAGATTGCCGCCGCCGGGCAGCGGGCCGGTTTCAACCTGAATGAGGGTGGGTTCTGCGCCCTGATCGTAACGCGGCACGGGCAGCGGATAGATGCGGTAAGGCCCCTCGTCGTGAACCCAGTCCGGCTCAGTACCATCCCAATCCGGCAGGATGCGGCCGCAGAACATCGTCGCATCGGGATATCTCTCTGCCGCACGGCAGGCATTAACCAGAAAGTCGGCATCTACGCGGTGATCGTCGTCCACGAAAACTACAACATCGACATTTAATCGAGGGATCGCGCTATTCAATGCATGGGACTTGCCGGGGGTAGGCTCAGCAAACCATTCCAGCGGGATAGCGCCATCATTCGCCTGGGAACGTTGGTAATCCTCCAAAAAAGCATGCGTGCCATCGTTGCATGCGTTGGCGGCGACAAGCAGATTGACCGCCCAATGCTCTGGCCGCTTCGCTTCATTTAATGAAACCAGCACCCGCGCCAGAAGTTCCGCGCGGTTATGGGTGCAAATGAGAATGGATAGGCTAGGCATGTGTATACGGGTTCATGTCAGGCCGCTCCATGTCACGCCTAGGCATAACAAGTGCCGAACCCGATTCACTTGTCACCAAACGGCCCGAAGGTGTTGCGCCAGTTGCTGCAAGCTATGTTGTGGAGACGCAACGCGGCGCGTTGCGGAAGGGGCAGCCGGCGGGCATCCGTAGCCAGCGCATAGCCGAAATCACGCAACGTTTTTCCCGCTGCGGCTTCAAACAATTTAATTTGTTCCGGCGACATTTTTGTACGCCATTTTTCGGCATTGTCAGCTTGCAGTGGCTGCGAAACCAAAGGTGTTTTGCCGGCTTGTCCGGCCTTCTTGTAGTTGAGCAATTCGTCGGTGAATTCCTCGCCCAGAAATGCATACATTTTTTGCAGGGTTGTTTTTTGGTGGGTGATCAAGTCTTCATATCTGAGCTCTAGGTAGCTCTCCGGGCCCAGCTGGCGCCCCTGTTCACGACCGACATCAACATACTGCTGCCAGTATTTGCCTGCAAAGTAAGCGTTGTAGACGCGGAAATCGTGCCGTCTGACGAACAACGACAATGCCACATCGCGACCATCCCGGATCAAATGGACAAACTGAGCCGCCGGGAAAATCTGCTTCAACTTGAGCATGTGCAACACGTAATACGGTGTCTTGTCACCCCAGCGGGCCTTGCCCTCACCAGCCGCATTCTTCTCGAACAAGCCGGCGATGATTGCGGGCATCGTGGCACACCCTTCCCGGTGCAGTTCAGCCGCAAGCTCTGCAGAATCGAAACGCAGACCGTGCAAATCGGTATCGAGAAAATCGGCGCTCTGGCGGTACATGGCATCAAGTACCGCGCGCACACCCTCTACGCGAGAAAGATCGCCAAAACGCTCAGCATCGCGCAGCAACGGGATAAAGAAATGCGACTCGCCGGTCGGAAGCGAAATGCGCGGATGCGCCCGCACCATGTATTGCAACAATGTCGTACCGGAACGGGGCGCACCGACGATGAAGATTGGGCCGTTATGAGTAGGCATGGAGAAGGTATTCAAACAAATGGCCAAGTAAACCTTGGCATTGGCAAAAGACAGCGCACCGGCAACCGATGGCTAAACCGCCAAGGCAGTATGCGCTGCATCGATTTCAACTGGCTGAGATGCGTATAACCGGAACACGTCGATCCTAGCTCTCCTAAAGTTAATGTGCAGATGTCCTTTTGCGCAGCGATCCAGGCCAATCGTTTGGCAAACCCCGGAATATCGATTCGCGCAAGTTCAGAACCGGATTCACGAAAGTCGTAGTGGTGCATTACGCCGATCACAACTGGGTTCAACCAGGAAAAGCGGCGCGCTTCCGTAACCGCCTCAACGATATCGACCAATTGGCAACTGCGCGGCAAAAAAGTCAGATTGCCACCTTCCGCTGAGTAATTAAATCCAGCGGATAAATATTGAAAATCTGCTTGCCTCAAGACGGAAACGGTTGTTTTGTCATGCGTATTAAAAGGCGGCACAAACCCCGTAATCTCGCGGCCAAAAACATCCTGTAACAATGCCTTGCCAGCCCGAATCAACTGGGTTTGCTCATCCTCTGGCACACCAAAGAATTCCGAAGGCGCACCTGCAACTGTTTTGCCGCGTTCCTCATGCGAATAACCATGTAATGCAACTTCAATGACATTGTTACGGCACGCCTCAACCAGATGCACGCCATTCTCTGAATTGAGCGCCACATAGGTTTCTTCCTCACGGCGAAAGGGAATCACCGCAACTGTCGCAGCAATACCGTGACGCTTCAGTTGCTCGAAAATCGCCGCTTCAAGTTCATGGTTGCTGGTCGCTGAAGGATCATCGAAGCGCAATGCGAGACGTATCAAGGTTCTAACCTCAAACCTGGCCGAAGGCCCAGCCCTGGAGGAAGCCGACGAAATAAGCCACGTTCATTTCAAAGCGCAAGCTATGGTTGCTTCCCTCGCGCCAACGTTGGCCAGTGGCAATCCTGAAAGCGCGTAATAGCTGAGAAAAAAGATACGGTGGCGGTAAGCGGTTGGCGGTACCGCGTTTGCGCTTGCCTTCCATGCGCCCCTGCCGCAAATGCAGGTCTAGGAAATAACGCTTATCAAGCTTGGGCGCTTCGATGCGATGGTAAATCACCGCTTTTTCCAACCAGCGCACCCGCATGCCGGCATTTATCAGACGACGATATAAATCCGTGTCTTCACCGCCGCTATTCACATGACCCCGGCGGCCCAAACTGGAATCGAATCCGCCGATTTGCATAACAGATGTTTTTTTGAAGCCCGAATTACCGGTAAATGTCGGGGTAGAAAGCGCCGTCAAAAAACGGGTATCAGCGCCATAACTTAACGCACCAATAAACCCGAGTAATTCATCCTGTAGCCATGCGGGCCGTTCCGCGCCTTCAAACAGGATAGAGATATTTCCCCCCAAGGCATCGGGTTGATCTTCACCGATTGCCTTTTCATATTCCACCAACCAATTCTCATCAGGCGTTTCGTCATCGTCGATGAACAAAACATACTCCCCGCTCGCTTCCTGCATGGCCCGGTTGCGGGCATTGGCAATGCCGAGCTGCGACTCGACAACTACGCGAACCGGGATTCCCTCAGGGCGCCAATCGCTGCGCTCCAGCACGCTAGCGGTGTCATCCGTGCTGGCGTTGTTAATGATCAATATTTCCCAGGAAGCGGCTGGATGACGAAGACGTTTGAGGCCGGTGAGGGTTTTGGCCAGACGTTCCGCATGATTGTGCGTGCAGAGCGACAAGGTATAAGCCACGCTCGAATTCATGCGCCGCCTTTCGGGCCAAAACGCGAAAGCATCTGGCGTGCGTAATAGCGCAATTCGCTGATGAGATTACCCTCGTTGCTTCCCAGTCGAACCTTGCGCAACAGCATGGCGGCAGTGTCCGTGCCAAAAACATCCAGCCGGCGGATACGCAGAAGATCCATGCCCGGACGGTTGAAGCCAGGTTGGACCGAAAACCCGGCCTGATAGCCCGCCACGCGAGCACGAGCCAATACCCGTTCGTCATGCAAGCCATAAGGGTAGGCAAGATATGGAACCGGCTGAGCAAGCAGCGTCTCCAATTCTTTTTTGGAACCCGCCAATTCATCGTCGAGTTCAGCATCGCCCTGCTCCGGCAAACGCGCATGCCGGCGAGAGTGGGAATGGAAGCCAAACCCGTATTCCGCCATTTCCCGTATCTGGCCAACCGATAGCAACGGATAGGTACGGCCGGCAGGATTTGACGCCCGGCACCACTCATCCTGGCCGTCAATCAGGTCTGACACCAGAAACATGGTCGCGGGCCATCCCAATTCCTTCAGCACGGGCAGCCCATATTCGTGGACTCCCGCATAACCATCGTCGAAGGTAATAACCACAGCCCCCTCCCTGAGCGACTTTTCACCCCGTATCCACGCCACCAGATCTTCTGCGCTACAAGCGTGATAACCGTTGCTCGCAAGCACATGAAGATGTTGGGAGAAACGGTCCGGCGTGATGCAGTACTTGGCTTCCCACGGATTTTCAACCGTACCGATACGGTGATACATCAGCACAGGAATTCGAGTGGCAGTCGCCATGAAATCAGCTCCGGGAACGGTCAGCGATTTGGACAAGTTTGCGAAACACCGCCCCGGGCAGCAATGCGGGAATCAGATAGCGAAGATCCGCAAACCGCCACGCGCCACTCATCAAAGCCGCGCGAAACAGCTTCTGCGCATTGTGCAAATCACGCCGCCAATAGGCACGATAAGCCTCCTTGCGCAACTGCCCCTGGGTCAATTCTGTCAACTCGCTTCGGGAGAGATGAGCAACCAGGTCGGCATGTTGCTTGACGAAATTTCTGCGCGCTTCCATGGCATCCATCACCTGCTGCCACTTGCGGGAGGAAATCTGGCCCTGGCCATGCCAACGATAAAAGGCGAGGACTTCAGGCACTCTGACCAAAGCCCGGGTGTGCCCCAGAATGCGCAACCACAAGTCGTAATCCATCGCCGAGAAGCGCCTAAGCGAAAAACCGCTGACGACATCGATCACACTTCGCCGGGTGAGCGCGGCATGAATCGGCCATGGACAAGATTTCAGGAAAGACTTGGCGGCATCTTCCTTCTCGTATTCCGGCGGAATAAAAGGCTCGCTGCCAGGCCCGCCCTCGCCCACGTTCTGCCAACCGCAATAGGCCAGATCGGCGCCTTGCGCCACCAGCTCGGCATGCAGCTTCTCTAAACAATTGGGCGCCCAATAGTCATCCGCATCCAGAAAAGCGACGAACTCCCCTTTGGCATGTCTCAAGCCAAGATTGCGCGCCGGGAAAGGACCACGTCGATCCTGAGAAAACACCTGCATGCGGTCTGGATACTTCTGCCCCCATTCACGCAAAATCTCCCTGCTGCCATCCGTAGAACCGTCGTCCACCACGATCAGTTCGGCATTCCCATAACTTTGCCCCAGCACGCAATTGACCGCCTCCGCCACAAAGGGCGCAGCGTTGTAGCAGGGCATGATGACGGAAATCAGCCGACGCTGATCGGCTGCACTTTCGGGCTGTTCGCGGTTCATTTTTTCAATTCCTTGCATATCGCCTCTAATCAGGCCCGCCCCCATTTCCGGTTTCCCGGTTCCACTTGGCCAACAAGATGATTTGGCCTTCGGCCTTGGTCTTTTCATAATAACTTTGGTCGGCAGTGACCAGTGTGGCGCCAGGGGGGTGCAGGGCTACCGCATGGTAGAGAGTGTCGAACAGGTGGTGCCGGTAACGGATGGCGAGATCCAGTGCGGTGGCATGAATGTCGGGCGTGTCGAGAGTGCGACACTCGATGCTGATCAAATCCAGCAGATCATCGTGGGCCTCGCGCGGCTTTTCGCGCGCAAGCACGGCGGCAACTTCGGCGATAAAGTGGGCTGGCTGGACAAGTTCAATGTGAGCGTCATCAATGTCGGTCAAAAGGGCCAATGCGCGAGCGACATCGGGTTCATTGTCGCGGAGCCGCAAGAACCATTTCAGTGCAACGCTGGCATCCACCACGACTAGAGTCATGGGCGACCATCTTCCCGTGCTGAATGAATCTCCTCTTCCGTGACAATGGGTGCGTGCTTACGTCGTTCCAGAATACGCGCGATAGCATCGTGACCCCGTTGCCTACGTCGCGACCGTTCGACTGCATCCTGCATTAGCTCGGCGATGATGGCGCTCTTGTTTTGACCCTGAAACGTTTCATTGAAGGCCTGTTTCACTGCTTCCGGGACACTGAAATTAACGGTGCTCATGAGGGGCTCCATTGCCATTGTTGAAGATTTCAACAATTCAATTGTTATGGGTTGAAGCAGCAGGTGTCAAACCATGCTTCTCGTCCGTCAATGTTTAGGGGCACTTGTGGAAGCGGCTTTATCCAGAATTTACCTGCTGCCATCCGTAGAACTGTCGTTCACCACGATCAGTTCGACATTCTCATAACTTTGCCCCAGCACGCAGTTGACCGCCTCGGCCACAAAGGGCGCGGCGTTATAGCAGGGCATGATCACCGAGATCAGAAGATGCTGATCGACTGCCACTACGGACTGGTCGCTGTTCATTCCATCAATTCCTTGCATATCGCCTCTAATCAGGCCCGCCCCCATTTCCGGTTTCCCGGTTCCACTTGGCCAACAAGATGATTTGGCCTTCGGTCTTGGCCTTTTCATAATAACTTCGGTCGGCAGTGACCAGTGTGGCGCCAGGGGTGTGCAGGGCTACAGCATGGTAGAGGGTGTCGAACTGGTGGTGCCGGTAACGGATGAAGAATGTTGGTGAAGTAGTGCCATTGGAGTCCGACGCTATTAAATGGGCAGGAAGGGGTTGATTACGGTCAAGCGTCCATTGAAGCCCTGCCCATGCTGCATGTCTTCCGAATAAAGGGTATCGCAGCCGGCCAAGAGTGCAGCTGCGATGATGAGGCAATCCCAATAGTTCAAGCCATTCTGCATCTCGACGAGCATGGCCTTCTCGACCACATTGGAGTTCACCGTAACAACATCGCAGCCGGCCATCAGTTCCTGGGCCAAGCGATGACGGGTGGCAACATCGATCTTGAGCTTAACCCGACAGACGTTGAGGAATTCGTTGACCACCTGGGTACTTATGATCGACTGACCGGCCGGCAGTTCTCTGGCTCTGGTCTTCTTTGCCGCGTTGGCACCGAAGGCGTAAACAGCGACATTGGTATCAACGAAGGCAGGCACGGTCGTAGACCTCTTCGCGGTTGAAGCCGCTGTCGTAAGTAGCCTTTACCTGATCGAATACGGTGAAATTGATTTTGCGATGGGCGCGGGTGACCAGTGCGCCACGCATCTTTACGTGCTCGGCGAAATCCAGCACTTCCGCCGCCTTATCCTCGGGCATGGCCCGAACCAATTCATACAAACGTTCTGCAAGTCCCATGATGGGCTCCTGAATTAAATTGACGTTCAAGCATAAATGGGGGCGGATCCGAATGGCACTTACTTTAGGCGAATATCTGGTTTTTCGTCATTCCGGCGCAGGCCGGAATCCAGGGAGACCACCACCATCAACCATTCTGAATCCCGGCCTTCGCCGGGATGACGGTCGTTCTGGGGCGTTATATAAGTGCCATTCGGGGCGGATACCAATGGCCGCGTTCGGCCTCCTGCATTATTGCCTTGTTGAAATGGCACGAAGATAGGATTCTATTGCAGTGTCTGCCACCCTGGCCCAGGTGAATTGCCGGGCGAAAGCACGGCAATTCACCGGTTCGAAAGCAATCTCTCCAGAAAAAAAGTGAGCCAACGCGTTTTCAAGCGCTGAAACCGTCGGTTCATCCACAAAATAGCCGGACTGACCATCGCCTACCGCCTCGGCCGCCCCCGCCAAGCGGGCCGCCAGACTGGGTACTCCGCTGGCAGCGGCTTCGAGATAGACGATGCCAAAACCTTCATGGCTTCCTGGAACGATGGAAGCCGCCAACACAAATAGATTTGATTCAGCATAAAGGCGGCGCAGTTCTTCATCGCTCACTCTGCCAACAAAGCTTACTCGGGAAGATAAACCGAGCGACTCAGCCAAGCTTTCAAGATCGGCCCTTAGATGCCCTTCACCGGCAACGACATACTCAAACTTGAATTGGTCTTTCAACCCGGCGAGTGCGCGCAAGACAAGATCGACGTTCTTACGCGGCTCAGAAAGCCGACACACGGTTAACAGCTTAGGTCGCCCTTCACTGCTGACACGCGGCACATCAAAAAAACCATGATCGACACCGACCCAAGCCACTTCAATCCTATCGACACACCTAGGGTGCCATCGCAGCAGCACCTCGGCGGTGTAGCGACTGTTAGAAATTATTGCGCTTGCGAGAGGAAGTGCGCGGCCCAGCATGCCGTATGTAGCACGTCGCCAAATTGGCCGCAGGCGACGCCAGATGTCTGAGCGATAGGCGTTCAAGCCAGGCAAGGAAAGTGCTGGACGTGCAGTAAGTGGATAGGGTGCAAGGAAATCGTTGCCATGAACAGAAACTACCGTTGGGCATCCCTTCAGCGCCAACCAAGCATGCGCTGCGGAAAGGGCGTGCCAGACTTCGATGGGCTCCTGCTTGAGACGTGGCCAGTCCAGGCCCATGCAACTGGTCAATACCGGCTTGAGCGTCACACCCGGGGGCGGAACTATCGAGGCGGACTTGGGAGGGGCATAGACCGTGACACTCAGCTCAGGGCGACGGCCCAGTTCTGCGGCAAGTTGCCAGGCGTAGGTTTCAACTCCCCCCAGGTCCGGCGGAAACTCCGAAGTGACCAGGCCGACACGCAGGGTCATGCCACCAGCCTGGTCCATTGCCCGGGCACCAACTCGCCATCCGGTATGGTCCAGCCTGGCGCCGCCAGGAGCGCATCTCGCAGCGCAATCGCCGCCTCACCCGCGTTCACGACCAGGCATGCGGCGTTAGCAGGTGTAGTCAGATCAGCCACCAGAACATCAACCCGCGCCGGTTGCGGCGTCGCGCGAACACCGTATGCCGGCTGCGCTTCCGCATTGCCGTTCAGCAAGGAAGGCGGCAGACCCAGGCCGTGTCGCGCGCAAAGCAGCAGACATTCCGCCAAAGCCGCATCAAGATCGGCGCGGGGCTCGCGCAAACACAGAAGATACAAGGCCTCGGCCAAGAAGCCGACGGCGTAGGCGCGGCCTTTGTGCTCCAAGCAATGCTGGGCCAGTCCCGTTGTCGCATAACAGCGCAGGATCCCCTCGATGTAAGGGGAAAAAGCATCGTGCCGTGCACCCCGCCCGGCGCGCACCAGATCCATCAGATTCACCGCCAGGTAGTCGAAGGCCCACACCTGCAAACTCACCTCCCGGTCGATGTAGCCGCCGGGCATGGTCAGGCGTGGATATCGGGTCTTCAATCTGGGCAGGCGCGGCGCGAAGAACTGCCAACCAATGCGCTTCCATAGCCGCCTCCAGGCTGGCAGGCTCTGGGCCTGCTCAGTAGGCAACAAGGTCAGGTTGATGGCGGAAAACACTAATCGGTACAGCCACTCCATCGGCCGGCGGGCCAATAAGGCCTGGGCGGCGCGAAAGCCCGAATCGACCAGCTCGGCATATTGCCCATCCCCCGTGAGCATCTGGTAGCGATCCAACGCCACCAGCGTATCTAACTGGGTGTTCAACACCAGCATATTCTGGGGCGACTTCCCCAATGCGCGGCTCGGCCACCATTTGAACGGCGCACGAACCATGCCGGCCTCGCTGCATTCCAGTTCGTCATGGAAGAACCACACGCCGATATCCGTGGCATCCCGCTTATCGGAAATGAAGTGCATGGCGCGCGCCAACGCCACCCGCACCGTGGGGTCATCCCGCTCACTCAACGCATCCATCATCAGGTGCATGGCCGAACAATGCAGGCGGAAGTGAGACTCCATGCCGTCGGTCCACTCGCCGTGGCGGAAACCGCCGTCGTCCGATTCTCGCGACAGTATCGAAAGCAGCAACTGCCCCTTGAGTATTTCGTAGATCCGTTTGCCGGTGGCACGGGCCAGCCCGCTGAAGATCAGGTGCAACGCATGAGCATCGTTCTCCGAGCAAATGCGCCGCTTGTGCGGCCAGGCATAGCGGTCCTCGTACACCCAGCCGTGGATCAGATGACGGTAAAGATCGGCCGGTTTGCCATAGCGCGTATGCGAGCCGAGCAGGAAATAGCCCTGAGTTTCCGGTGCCGTTAGGGATTCGAGTTCCAAGGTCAGCGCGCGGTCGCCCAGCCGCCAGATCGGCGCATCCAGCACCCAGCCGGGTGGTGGCGGCGCGAACACGATGCCGATGCCGCTGGTGTCCAGATCGAAAGACGACCACTCCGCGAGGCGTTCTTCGAGTATGTGGCCCTGCCCGTCCAGCCTGCGCAGCGTGGCCTGGGCCGGTAGCCAATAATCGGCCCGTCCCGCCGCACGGTTCACCAGTAGCCA
>Ga0105047_10008813_pt1 | contig 16745 bp, 14 predicted proteins | sample MAT04_FD_78384 | JGI IMG/M metagenome (GOLD analysis project Ga0105047, IMG submission 78384) | Freshwater microbial communities from Lake Fryxell liftoff mats and glacier meltwater in Antarctica - MAT-04 (megahit assembly) | ecosystem: Environmental > Aquatic > Freshwater > Ice > Liftoff...
AGCGCACGCCCGCCACGACCAGGGTCTGCGCGGCGTGGTCGCGGCCAAAGCGGGCCATTTCCAGTGAATCGGCGACGATGCCGCCGGTCTCCAGCGCCAGGTCCTGCAAGTCGCCGTCGACGTAGTAGTGGGCCACCAACACGGCGTTGTGCTGCCTGAGCAGTGCCGCGGCTTGCGCCTTGACCGCCTGGCGCTGTGCAGGTGGCAAGCTCGCGGGCACCTGGGCCCAGGCTTGTGCGGTGCAGCTGCTGCCGCTGGCGTCTTGGCGGGTGTAGTCGAAGAGCACCTGGGTCATGGTGGCTGCGGTGGCAAAAGTGGCTGGAGTGACAGTGTCGCGCATCGGCAAAGGGCGTGCCGGTGCGTGTGCCGGTGCGTGTGCTGGTGCGTGCGCCGGTGCGTGTGCTGGTGCGTGTGCCGGTACACACCCCTTCAGGCTTTGCTAGGCTCGCGGCATGAGCAGCACCTTCAGCGGCGCCCGGTCTGGCCCAAACCCGGCCCCCAACCCCGTGCCCGCGCGGCAAGACTTCACCGTCATCGGCTTGATTGGTCTGGCGCACGGCACCTCGCATTTTTTCCACATGCTGTTGCCGCCGCTGTTCCCGGTGTTCATCCGCGACTTCGGCATGAGTTATTCGCAGCTGGGCCTGTTGGTGTCGCTGTTTTTTGTGGTCTCTGGCGTGGGCCAGGCCACCGCCGGTTTCGTGGTCGACCGCATTGGCGCGCGGCCGGTCTTGTTCGCGGCCATGGGCTGTTTTGTCGCGGCCGCCTTGGCCGCCGCCACAGCCCAGGGTGTGAGCGGCCTGGTACTGGCTGCAGCCTTGGCCGGCCTGGGCAACTCGCCCTTTCACCCGGCCGACTTCACCATCCTGAACAAGCGAGTTTCTGCGCCGCGTTTGGGCCATGCGTTTTCGGTGCACGGCATCACCGGCAACCTGGGCTGGGCGTTGGCGCCGATCTTCTTGCTGGGCTTGGCTGAGATCACCGGCAGCTGGCGTGTTGCCTACCTCGCCACAGCCGGTTTGGCGTTGGTCGTGCTCATCGTGTTGGTGCTCAACCGGGCTGCCATTGATGACCGCCAAGGTTCCTGGGCGCATGAAGGCAAAGGCGCGGTGCCGGTGAGTGAACACCCGATGGCGTTCTTGAAACTGCCATCGGTGTGGCTGTGTTTTTCGTTCTTCTTCTGGGCCACGGCCGCACTCAGCGCGATCCAGAGTTTTGCCAGCCCGGCGCTGGTGCTGATGTACAGCTTGCCACTGGCCACCACGGCCTTGGCCGTCACCGGCTATTTGTTGTTCTCGGCAGCGGGCTTGTTTGTCGGCGGTTTTGTCGTGGCACGGGTGGCGCGGCTCGAAAAAACCATCGCCTTGGCCATGCTGGCCGCGGCCTTGTTGCTGCTGGTGGTGGCCACCGGCTGGCTGCCGGGGTGGGCGGCTTGCGTTGTGCTGGCCTTGGCCGGGCTGGGCACGGGCGTTGCCGGTCCCTCGCGCGACATGTTGATCAAACAGGCAGCGCCACCCGGTGCCACCGGTCGGGTTTACGGCACGGTCTATTCGGGCCTGGACGTTGGTTTTGCGCTCGGCGCGCCGGTGTTTGGCTGGTTGATGGACCACGGCCAACCCAATGCGGTTTTTTTGGGTGCGGCGTTGACCTTGCTGGCAGGGATCGCATCAGCCGCGCTGGTAGGCGCTAGCGTGCGCCGACCGCAGTTGCCGACAGCCACTGCGAGGGCCGCCTGATGAATGCCGTGGTTCACGCCCGGCCAGCCGGGCACGCGCTGGTTGAAGCCCTCATCGCCCAGGGCGTGCATACCTGCTTTGGTGTGCCGGGTGAGAGTTTTCTGGCGGTGCTGGACGGCTTTCATGAGTACCGCGACGCCATCCGGTTCATTGCCTGCCGACAAGAGGGCGGCGCGGCGTTCATGGCCGAGGCCCAGGGCAAGCTGACAGGCCGCCCCGGCATCTGCTTCGTCACACGCGGCCCCGGTGCCACCAACGCCAGCATCGGCGTGCACACCGCTTTTCAGGACAGCACACCGATGATCTTGTTCGTCGGCCAGGTCGCCAGCGACCAGCGCGACCGCGAGGCTTTTCAGGAAATCGACTACCGCCAGATGTTCGGCCCTGGCACCCTGGGCCTGGCCAAGTGGGTGGGCGAGGTGCACAGCGCTGACCGGCTGCCCGAGTACCTGGCCCGGGCCTTCCACACCGCCCTGCAAGGCCGCCCTGGCCCGGTGGTGCTGGTGCTGCCCGAAGACATGCTGACCACGCTGACCCATGCCCCGGTGCTGCCGCGCGTGGTCCCCGCACAGGCCTGGCCTGCGCCTGGTGCCTTGCGTGACTTGCGCAGCCTGATGCTGGCCGCTGAGCGGCCGTTTTTGATGGTGGGCGGCCCGGGTTGGGACGCCGAAGCCTGCAAGGCCTTGCAGCGATTTGCTGAAAACTGGCAACTGCCGGTGGGCTGCGGCTTCCGCTTTCAGGACACCTTCGACAACCAGCACCCGCTCTACGCCGGTGACGTGGGCATTGGCATCAACCCCAAGCTGACTGAACGGGTGCGCCAGGCTGACCTGGTCATCGCCCTGGGTCTGCGCCTGGGTGAGATGACGACGGCCGGCTACACCTTGCTGAAACCGCCACGCCCGGCGCAGAAGCTGGTGCACATCCACCCCGGGCCTGAAGAATTGGGCCGGGTCTACGCGGCTGACTTGATGCTGCAAGCCAGCATGAGCGCGGCGGCCAAAGCGCTGGAAGCCTTGACTGCGCCACCGCTGCTGACTTGGGCTGGCCAGGCCGAACAGGCGCATGCCGACTACCTGGGCAACCTGGTGGCACCGGCTGTTGCGCCGCTGGACATGGCGGTGGTTGTCAAGACGCTGCAGGCCAGCTTGCCCGCAGACACTGTGTTCACCAACGGCGCTGGCAACTACAGCGGCTGGCTGCACCGTTACTGCCGCTACCCGGGCCTGCAGCACCATGGACGCACCCAGCTGGCGCCCACCTCCGGCGCCATGGGTTATGGCTTCCCGGCGGCCGTGGCAGCCGCGCTGCTGTTCCCCCAGCGCACGGTGCTGAACATCGCCGGAGATGGCGACTTCTTGATGACCGGCCAGGAGCTGGCCACGGCCACCGGTTACGGCGCCAGGAAGCTGCTGTGCGTGGTGGTGGACAACGGCACCTACGGCACCATCCGCATGCACCAGGAGCGCGAATACCCCGGGCGTGTCAGCGGCAGCGACCTGTTCAACCCCGACTTCGCCGCACTCGCCCGCGCCTACGGCTGGCACGCCGAGTTCTGCGACCGCACCGAAGACTTCGCGCCGGCCCTGGCCCGGGCCTTGGCTGCGGGGCGGCCAGCGCTGATCCACCTGAAGTTGGACAGTGACGTCATCACCAGCCGCGGCACGCTCAGCGCGATTCGCGCGGCAGCGTTGGCGGCGGCCCAGTGAGAACACCACTGCGCCGGCACAAGGCCGTTGTCCCGGTTGACGACCTGGAAGCCATCGCCCAGCGTTGCCGCCAGTTGGCCACCCGCCGCTCGCTTGTCGCCGCCGGTGTGGCCATGGTCCCCGTACCGGGGCTGGACTGGCTGACGGACGTTGCCGTGCTGGTCAAAGTGCTGCCGGAAATCAACGCCGCGTTTGGGCTTTCGCCCGAGCAGATCGAGCGCCTGGCGCCAGACCGCAAGCTGGTGGTCTACAAAGCGCTGAGCGCTGCAGGCGGCCTGGTGGTGGGGCGTTTGGTCACACGGGAATTGGTGCTGCAGATGCTGAAAATGGTGGGCGTGCGATTGACGGCGCAACAAGCCGCGAAGTACGTTCCGTTCGCTGGCCAGGCGGTGTCGGCCGCGCTGACTTTTTCGGCGCTGAAGCTGGTGTGCGAGCAGCACATTCGGCAGTGCCAGGCAGTGGCTGGGCAGTTGCTGCTGCCGGCGCCGGCCACTGGCCCGGCGGCCACAGCGGCCACAGCGGTCCCAGCGGTCACAGCGAAACCCACTTGACGGCGGCTGGCTACAATAGCCGCTCAGTCGGGGCGTAGCGCAGCCTGGTAGCGCATCTGGTTTGGGACCAGAGGGTCGAAGGTTCGAATCCTTTCGCCCCGACCATTTACAAGCAAAAAACCCGCGTCAGCCTGCCTGCCGCGGGTTTTTTCGTTCATGCCGCGCCGCGTGCGGGTGCCGTGGCCACGGAGATGCTGCGCACCAACTGTGCGTCGTGCGGTTCCACCCGGGGCTTGTCCACAGCCACGGTGCGCCGGGATGGCGCCACGCTGTCGTCGAGTTCAGCCGCCAGTTTGATGGCCAGACCCAGGGCCGCAGCAATCAGCCAGGAGCCGGTCTCGCGGTCTTCAACACTTTCCTGTTCCAGGAAGTGGTCGGCTGCGCGCGCTGCGGCGTGCAGCTGGTGGGCGCGGGCCCGCACGCCCGTGACGGTCTGTTGCAATGCGGCGTCGGCCGGTGTGTCGCGCAAAGACCGCGCCATGCCATCCACATCCGCCGCGAGTTCGGCAGCCAGACCCACCGAGCACGACATCAGCCACGACCCGGTGTTGCGGTCGCCTTCGCTCTCCTGGCCGCAGTAGTGGTCGGCCGCGCGGGTGGTGGCGCGCAACTGGTGCGCCCGGCTGCCGAGCTGGCGCATCAACTGCGAACGTTCGTCACTGGCGGGTTGGTTGGCAGCGTCGCGATGGACGGTTCTGGCGTTGACCATGGCAGCGGGCTCTTGTTGTTTCAACAGTTGATCGAAGGCGGGCCGGGCAGCCTATTCTGCCCGCCGGGTAGGGCCGGTTCCGCGCAGCCTGTCACGCCTGGGTGGGTGATTGACCCCATTCCCGTGGTGTGGCCGAGCCACGCCGGGTGCCGAGCTTAGCGCCAGCGTTGGCGCAGTTGCGCGGCCAGGTCCAGCAGCACGGGATGTTGGGGTGGTGTGCACTTGCCAGGCACGGCGCCGTGGTCTTCATCGGCGTCAGGCAGCGGCTGAGCAGCGCCGTCATGGTCAGTGCCGCCTGGGCCGCTGGCATCCATCAACGCCATCAGCTCGGGGCTCAGGAACCGCGATACCGGCGCAGACACGTGCCGGTCGCCCAGGGCGCGCTGCTGCGTGACGTGAAAGCGCTGCGGTACCCACAGCGTCAGCGCATCACGCGCCCGCGTCATGGCGACGTAAAGCAAGCGGCGTTCTTCTTCGATCTCATGGGCATGGCCCGTGGCCATGTCGGCTGGCATGCAGCCGTCGACCACGCTCAGCACATGCACAGAGTTCCACTCCTGGCCCTTGGCCGAGTGGATGGTCGACAGGATCAGGTAGTCCTCATCCAGGTGCGGCGCGCCGGATTCGTCGCCGGCAGCGGCCGGTGGGTCGAGCGTCAGTTCGGTGATGAAGCGCTCGCGGCTCGTGTGCTGCGGCGCCAGCAGGGCCAACTGCTCAAGCTCACCCAGGCGCACGCGGGCATCGGCATGCAGACGCGCCAGGTGCGGTCGGTACCAGTCGATCACCAACCGCAGGTCGGCGGGCCAGGCCGCCTGGGGCCCGCGCAGCGTGTCCATCAAGGCCAGCAAAGCCGCCCAGCCGGCACGTGCCGCGGGGGGTGGTGTAAAGCGCTGCAAGGCGCCGGGCGCATCGTTGTCGGCCAACAGCCGCTGCACGCTCGCCGGGCCCAGGCCGGGCACCAGACGCACCGTGCGCAGCGCCGACAAACGGGCTTGTGGGTTATCGGCCCAGCGCAGCACCGCCAGCACGTCCTTGACATGCGCGGCTTCGAAAAACCGCAGGCCGCCGTACTTGACGAAGGGCACGTTGCGCCGGGTGAGTTCCATCTCCAGCGCCAGGCTATGGGCCCCGGTGCGAAACAGCACGGCCTGGCGCTTGAGCAGCAGGCCCGCCTCGCGTTCGGCCAGCACCTCGCCTGCCACGCCGCGGGCCTGCGCGGCTTCGTCTTCCACCGTGCGCACGCGGGGCCGCTGGGCGTCGCGCCTGTCGCTCCAAAGCCGTTTGTTGAACGTCTCCGTCGCCTGTGCCATCAGGGCGTTGGAAGCGTCCAGCAGGGGCTGCGTGCTGCGATAGTTCTGTTCCAACCTCATGACCAAGGCGGGTGGCTGAAAACGCCCCGGAAGGTCCAGGATGTGGCGCACATTGGCGCCGCGAAAGGCGTAGATCGACTGTGCATCGTCGCCCACCGCCGTCAGGCCGTGGCCGTCCGGTTTCAGCGCCCACAAAATGTCAGCCTGCAGCTGGTTGATGTCCTGCACCTCGTCGACCAACACATGGTCGAAACGGTTGCGCACACGCTGTGCGAGTTGCGGCTGGTGCATCACGTGCCACCAGGCCAGCAGCAGGTCGTCAAAGTCCAGTGACTGTTGTTGCAGCTTGCTGTCGGCATAGGCAACGAACAGCCGCTCCAGGCCAGCCTTGGCGTCGGCGCACCAGGGGTAGGCGCTGCGCAGCACTTCGGCCAAGGGCTGGCCGGTGTTGAGGCAGCGCGAGGCGATCGCTGCGCAGGTGGCGGGCATGGGGAACCGAGCGCTGCCGCCGTCCGTTTGCGTGCCCGCTTGACTGGCGCCGTGGGCCAAGCCCAGGCCCTGACGCACCAGCGCCAGCAAGTCCTGCGCGTCGGCCCGGTCCAGAACCGTGAAGCCGCGCGCCAGGCTCAGGTCTTCGGCGTGTTCCCGCAGCAGCCGCGCAGCCACGCCGTGAAAGGTGCCGCACCAGGGCAGCCGCGGCAGCGGGGCGCTGGGCGGCAAGGCCAAGGCTTGGTGCAAAAGAAGGCCAGCGCGACGTGCCAGCTCCAGCGCTGCGCGGCGCGAAAACGTGATCAGCAACACCCGCTGCGGGTCAGCCCCTTGCTGAACCAACCAGGCCAGCCGGGCGGCCAGGGTCAGCGTTTTTCCGGTACCGGCGCCGGCGACCACAAGCAGCGGCCCAGCCTGGGGCGGGTGTTGCGCAGCAGCACGTTGTTCAGCGTTGAGTTCGGCCAGCATGGGTGCCGAACTGTATGTGCGTCCAGTGACTTGGACGTCGCCAGCTGAGAAAAAACTGGCCTGCCCGGCAGGACTCGAACCTGCGACCCCCAGCTTAGAAGGCTGGTGCTCTATCCAGTTGAGCTACGGGCAGCTTGTGGCGTCGATTCTAGGAGGGCAGTTTCTTTTCGGCCGTTCGGTGTGCGAGGTTCAGGGCTGGCCGTACTGTCCCAATACTGTCCCAATACTGTCCCAAAGCCGGGTACGAACTGCGCGCCCTTGACACTGTTGACTGGCGCGACGCATGACTTCAGGCAACATTCCTCCAACATTGCGAGGACCTTGTAGCCGTTCAGCATGGCCCCACGAATACACTCGGAACATGTCTTTTCCTTGTGTTGGCGCTGCCCGGAATCCCGGTGTCGTTCAGTCCCTGCAGGCCGTTTCAAGGCCTGAGGTCTAAGACCATTCTCATTCATGCTCGACGGCCTCAAACGATTGTTTTCTGGTGCTGTGGCAACGGCCTCGCCCAGCGCCGAACCGGTTGCGCAGTGGGCGCAGCAGCAGGAGTTCTTGTACCGCTCGGTGGCCGAAGAAGGTTTTGTCATTGACGGCCGCTGCGACGGCATGGCGTGGCGCATGGAATGGGGCCCTACGCAGCGCCCGTACTGGACAGGCCACGAGCTGCGCCTGCGCGCCGAGCCCGGGTTGCCCGCAGAACTGCAAGCCGTGGTGATGACACGCGCTTTGCAAGAGACGCTGGAAAAAGCCGTGTTCGAACAGTACGTGGACGGTGTGCAAACCCGCATCGACGGTGAAACGCCACCCGAGATGCGTTGGCTGGTGATGTTCCCCAAGCTCAGCGGCAGCGAACTCGGCGCTTTGCGCGAACACTTCACTGCCCTGGCCAGCGGCAAGTTGTGGCTAACCACCTGGTTGAACGGGCCGTTGACGCCTGCCTTGCTGGCGACCTGTGCCCCGCCCGTCGACGAACTCGCCAGCCATGCCAACGCGCCTCTGGTATTGACCATCGGCCGCGGCCGGCTGACCCTGCGCACCGAGCTGGCTTCACCTGATTCGGCTGGACTGCAAGCCTGGCTGGCGCTGTTTGAGGTGGCCATGCAACAAGCCAGGCGTGTGGGCCTGGGCGGTGCCGAGCCTTCGCAAGCGCATTCGCAAGTGGACTCGCAAGCGCACTCGCAAGCGCACTCGCAAGCGCACTCGCAACCGCAAGCGCACTCGCAACCGCCGCCGCCGCCGGGTGCTGCAAACAAGACACCGCAGGTTTGACCAGGACCCGAGAAGGCGACGTGTCGGCACGGTGGGGTTCCAAAATTTCCGGCCGAAGCCAGCCGGCGTTGCCACTTAGAACGATGTCGCCATGAACCAGACCGTGTTTCAGCCCTGGACCGCCGAGGACCGCGCTCACTGGAACGAACAGCCGCTGCGGCTGCAGCACCGCCTGCACGAACACCCGGCGCTGCAAGTGGCTGCACTGGCCCGCCTGATCGAACGCTACCCGCGTCAGGACTACGCCTTGGTGCACACCAGCCAGCAGGGCGGCCAGCGCGTCTGGCGCGAGGGTGACTTGACGGGGGTGGCGGGTGACAAGGTCATCCAGACCATCCAGCGTGGCAGCATGTGGCTGAACCTGCGCGGTGTGCACCGCTACAGCCCGGAGTGTGCACAAGTCCTGCAGCTGGCCTACAGCGAGATCAGCGCGCAAGTGAACGGTTTCAGCGCGCGCAGTTTCACCATGGGGATCTTGATTTCTTCGCCCAACGCCAGAGTGCACTACCACTGCGACCTGCCGGGGCAACTGTTGTGGCAGATCAGCGGTAAAAAGCGGGTGTGGGTTTACCCGCCGCAAGCGCCGTATCTGCTGCCGGAATGGCTGGAAGACATCGCCTACACCGGCTTTGAATTCAGCCTGGTGTATGACCCCACCTTTGATCGCGCCGCCACCGTCTTCGAGCTGGAGCCGGGTCAAATGTTGAGTTGGCCTGTGAACTCGCCGCACCGGGTGGACAACGAAGACTGCATGAACATTTCGATCACCTCTGAACATTGGACCGACGACAACCGGCGCGCTCAGCGGGTGCGCATGGCCAATGCCGTGCTGCGCCACCGCCTGGGTTGGCAGCCGCGTCAGCGCGCCGTCACGGGGCCCAGCTTCTGGGTCAAGTCCGCCTTGCAAGCAGCGTGGCAGCGCAGCCCGTGGGCGGGCCAGACCCAGCGTGCCTTCAGGCCGGTGGAGTTCAAGCTCGCGCCCGACACGCCCGAGGGTTTTGTCAACCTGGCCGGACCGCACTGAATGCCGCTGCCGGACCGGGAGCCGATGCAAACGGCTTTCACGCAAACGCCCGCCCCGCGAATGACCGCATGGAAGCAGCTGTGTCAGGAACGGCTGCCTCAGGAACGGCTGCCCCAGAGCTGGCCAACCCCCAGATGACTGCCCCTGACTACTCGGCCGAGATCGGCACCGACCTGGCAGCGTTTTTGGCGCGCTGCGAGCTGCTGGCGGGCCCCACCACGTCGCCGTTCCATTCAGCAGCATGGCTGCGCGCCTGGTACGAGGTGTTCGCGCCTGGCACTTCTTCCGGCTCGGGGCTGGAGCCGTTGTTTGTGACGGTGCGCCACCGCGCCGACTCGCGCGAACAGCGCGACGCGCTGCTGTTGCCGCTGGTCAGCCGCCGCCAGGCTGGCCTGCGCGTGGTTAAGTTTGCCGACCAAGGCGTGGTGGACTACAACGCCCCGGTTGTTGCCCGTGACTGGCATGGCGGCCACGCGCCTGAGCGCGCCGCGCCCGCGCTGTGGGCCGCTGTGCGCCAGGCCTTGCGGGGCTACGACCTCTTCCAGGTGCACAAGCTGCTGCCGCGTTTGCTGGACGAAGCCGGCAACATGCCCAACCCCCTGGCGCTGGCCTTGACCGGCCGGCCGTGCCAGATGTTCGGCAATCAGTTTGCCGTTCGGGGGGATTGGCAGGCCTGGCGCAATTCCTTGGACAGACACACGCGCAAAGAGATCGAACGCAGCTGGCGAGTCTTTCAACGCAGTGACACCGCCCGCTTTGAGCGTGTAACCGACGTGCAAGAGGCGCTGGTGTTGTTCGAAACCCTGGAGCGCCAACAAAGCGCGCGCCTGGCCGAACGCACGCCCAACTACGCGGGTGATACGCCACGGTTCAAAGCTTTCTACCGCAAGGCATTGGCAGCGGGTGTGGAGGGCGGCAGCGTTGTGCTGACGGTGTTGCGCGACGGCGAGCACGTGGTGTCTGCGCTGTTTGGCTTGGCCAACGGCGAGCGCTACATCGGCCTGCGCCAAAGCATCAACGCTGCTGACACTTGGCGGCCGTGTTCACCGGGGCGCTTGTTGGACGAACAAACAGCGCGCCACATGCACGAACAGGGTTTGCTGTATTTCGACTTCGGCATTGGCGACTACTTTCACAAGCAGGCGCTGAAAATGCAGATGATTCCGCTGCTGGACGTTTGCCAGGCGCTCAGTTGGCGCGGCTTGCCGCTGGCACTGGCCTGGGAACTGCGCCAGCGCTTGCAGTCGCTGGCGTGGCTGGTCAGCTTGAAGCGGCGGCTGTGGCCGCGACGCGTTTGACTGGCTTGCTGCTCATTCCACCGTCAACGCGAACTGTTTGACCCAGGTGCTGCCGCTGCCGCTGACCAGCTCGTTGCCCCACTCAAAACCGGCCACGTGGTCCTGCGCGCTGATCAAGCCACGGGCAACCGCGTCCAGCACCAGCGCACGCACGTCCAGCTTGCCTTTGAGCATTTCCTTCTTGGCGACATAGGCGATGTAGGTCCAGCCCACTTCGCTGCCGTTGTCCAGCTTGTGGGTGGCTGGTCGGCTGTACAGCGTCCACGTCTGGCCGGCCAATTCGAAGGTCGCCAAGGGTTTGGTGGCCGCGTCGACCAATCCTGGCGATGCGTGGGTCCAGATCATCAACTCAGCCCGGATGTTGGCCGGGTCGGGCTTGCCCACCACCGGCGCCTGGCGGGTGATCCACAGGTCGGTGGCCAGGTTTTGTTTGCCGTCGGACGTGATGCTGACGTCGTGTTCAATCACCAGGCGTTTGAGCCGGTCAATGCGAATCGGGAAGCGTGGGTCGTTGTTGGCCTCGGCCCGCCAAGGCGATACGCCAATCATCACTTGCGGGTAGGCATACAGGTTGTCTTTGCGCGGCCAGTTCCAGGTCCAGCCCCATTCCTTGTTGCCTTGGGCGTTGGTGCGAACTTGCAGGCATTGGCGCCAGTTGCCACGTCCGGCGGCCTGCTTGTTCCACATGTTGTTCAGCACATGGCCGTAGGGCGTGGCAACAAGCTCGTTGTTGCCACAACCCAAGACCTGCGCAGCACCCGGGTTGCCCTGCGCGTGCACGGGGCTCGCCCAGGGCAAGGCCAGCAGTGTTGAAGTCAGGCCTGTGATCAGGCTCATCAATGCGCAAGGCCGCAAGGTTTTCATGGGGGCAGGCTTTCTGTCGAACGCTGGCCTGAAGCCGGTGGGCAACGGGCGTTTTTGCGCGCCGGTTGCGCATCGTAGGGCGGCCGCGAGCGCTTGTGCACTGCGAGCAGCGCCAACTGCCGCTCTCGTGTGCGCTATTGGTCGTTCAGCCAGCTGCCGGTTGCTCTGACCCCCGCGCCGGCGCACTTCTCGCCGCATAGACGTTCCCGAACTTCGCCGCCGGGCCAGGGCTGAGGTTGCCGGCAACCGCATCCGCAGCGTCGGCGGCAACCCGGCTCTCAGCGCACTCACCTGTGTGGCCTTGGCCACGCCACAGCGCGCTGGCCTCTCGAGCGGGCGCTCGGGTTCAGCGCGGCAACGCCATCTTGCCCAGCTCCAGTTTGGCAATCGCCGCGCGGTGCACTTCGTCAGGGCCATCGGCAAAGCGCAAGGTGCGCGCCATCGTGTAGAAGCCAGCCAGTGGCGTGTCGTCGCACATGCCCGCGCCACCATACACCTGCATCGCCCAGTCGATCACGTCGCAGGCCATGTTCGGTGCCACCACCTTGATCATCGCGATCTCGGCCTTGGCGCTTTTGTTGCCAGCCATGTCCATCATCCACGCTGCTTTCAGCGTCAACAAACGGGCCTGTTCGATGCGGCAACGGGCCTCGGCAATGCGCTCTTGGGTGACCCCTTGCTGGGCGATGGTTTTGCCAAATGCGGTGCGGCTGCTGGCGCGTTCGCACAGCAGCTTCAAGGACCGCTCGGCCACACCGACCAAGCGCATGCAGTGATGGATGCGCCCGGGCCCCAGCCGGCCCTGGGCAATCTCGAATCCGCGGCCTTCACCCAGCAAGATGTCAGCCACGGGCACGCGGACATTCTTGAAATCCACCTCCATGTGGCCGTGCGGGGCGTCGTCGTAACCGAAAACCGTGAGTGGCCGCAGTACGCTGATGCCCGGCGTTTCGCGTGGCACCACGATCATCGATTGTTGCGAGTGCCGGGGCGCGCTCGGGTCGGTCTTGCCCATGAAGATGAACACCTGGCAGCGCGGGTCACCGGCACCGCTGGTCCACCATTTGCGGCCGTTGATGACGTAGTGGTCAGCGTCACGCTCGATCCGGCTCTCGATGTTGGTGGCGTCTGAAGAAGCCACGGCCGGCTCGGTCATGGCGAAGGCGCTGCGGATCTCGCCGCGCAACAGTGGCGCCAACCAACGACGCTTGTGTTCTTCAGTGCCGTAGCGCGCAAAGACTTCCATGTTGCCGGTGTCGGGCGCCGAGCAGTTGAAGACCTCGCTGGCCCAGGGCACCGCGCCCATGATTTCGGCCAGCGGCGCGTATTCCTGGTTTGACAGGCCGGCGCCGAGGCCACTCGTGTCGGCTCCCGTGCTCTCGGCGCGCGGCGGCAAGAAGAGATTCCACAGACCAGCGGCACGCGCTTTGGGCTTGAGCACTTCGATGACCTGCAGCGGCGTCCAGCGTTTACCGGCCTGGGTGTTGGCTTCGATCTCGGCCTCATAGTGGCTCTCGGCCGGGTACACATGCTCGTGCATGAAGGCGCTGACGCGCTGCTGCAGGTCTTGGGTGCGGGGCGAGTAGCCAAAGTCCATGGTGGGTCTCCGAAGTGGGAAGAGTCGTCTGGTGGCTGGTTTGGATGGCGGCGGGTTCAGCCCGCGCGCTGCGCAAAGCGCCAGGCCATTTCGGCCAGCCCCCGGGTCGATGCGCCGGTGGCCTTGGCCTGCGCGCTGGAGGCAATGCCGTCCACCACCCGCTTGGCAATGCCCTGGGTGATGCTGGCCAGTCGGAACAGGTTGTAGGCGAGGTAGAAGTCCCAGTCGGCCATGATCGCAGCGGGGTCGGCGCGGCCAGTGCGTGCGCAATAAAGCTTGACGTACTCAGCCTCGGTGGGGATGCCCAAGGCTGCGTGGTCCAGGCCACCAATGCCGCGGAAGGTGCCCGGCGGAATGTGCCAGGCCAGGCAGTGGTAGCTGAAGTCGGCCAGCGGGTGGCCCAGGGTCGACAGTTCCCAGTCCAGCACGGCGCGGATCTGTGGCTGGCTGCTGTCGAACACCAGGTTGTCCAGACGGTAGTCGCCGTGCACGATGCACACCTGGGTTTCATCACGCGCGCTGGCTGGGATGTTCTCGGGCAGCCATTCGATCAGCGCCTGCATTTCACCCATCGGCTCGGTGACTGAGGCCAAGAACTGTTTGCTCCAGCGGCCGATTTGCCGGTCGAAATAGTTACCCGGTTTGCCGTAATCCAAAAGTCCAACGGCGTCCACATTCACGCTGTGCAGAGCGGCAATGACGCGGTTCATTTCGTCGTAGACCGCAGCTCGCTCTGGCCGCGTCAGTGCGGGCAGCGCCTGTTCCCACAAGACCCGGCCGTCGATGAACTGCATCACAAAGAAGGCGCGGCCGATGATGCTTTCGTCAACGCACAGCAGCAGCATCTGCGGCACCGGCACGGCACTGGCTGCCAGCGCCTGCATCACGCGGAATTCACGCTCAATGGCGTGCGCCGACGGCAGCAGCTTTGCAACCGGGCCCGGTTTGCTGCGCATCACGTAAGCCCGGCCCGGCGTGGTGAGCTTGTAGGTCGGGTTGGACTGCCCGCCCTTGAACTGCTCCACCGTCAACGGCCCCACAAACCCCGGGAGTTCGGCTTGCAGGTAGGCCAGCAAGCGGGCGACCTCAAAAGCGTGGCTGGCGGCCACGGGGCGGGTACCGGTGAATTGATCCATGGCGTCAGCGGCGGGTTGGATGGCACTGGCCGTTGTGCATTGGGGGCCAAACTAACGATCGGCAGCCGCCAACAACTTTTCGCGCGACAACACCACCAGGCGGGTGGGCTCGACCCGCACCGCGCCGGCGCGTTCGAAGCCTTTCAATTCCTGATTGACACGCTGTCGCGAGGCCCCCAACAGCTGCGCCAGGTCTTCTTGCGCCAGCGCCAGGCCAATGCGCAGCTCTTCGCCCTCGACCACGCCATAACTCTTGGCCAGCAACAGGATCTGCTTGGCCAAACGGGCTTGCAGCGGGCGTGTGTTTAGGTCTTCGAACTGGTTGAACATCAAGCGCAAACGGCGGCAGTTCAAGCGCAGCAGCGCTTCGTACAGCTCGACGTGGCGCGACAGCAGTGCTTTGAAATCGGGCTTGCGCACCACCAGCAGCGTGGTCTGGCCATGGCTGTCGGCATCGTGGGTGCGCGGCAGGCCGTCGAACAAGGCGATGTCGCCAAACCAGGTGCCGGGTTCGGCGTAGGTCAGCGTGACCTGTTTGCCCGACAACGACACCGAGCTGATGCGCACCGCTCCGGCGGCCACACCGCACCATTCTTCGGCGGCTGCGCCACGTGCAGCCAGCGCGGCTCCGTCGCCCAAACGCCGTACCGCCGCGCGAGCCAGGATGTCTTGACGCAGATCGGCGGAGAGCTTGCTGAACCACGCGCCGTTCTCGATGTTGTTGTGTTCATCGAGTGTAAGAACGGGGGTATTCATGGCTTGTCTCTGAGGCGACAGAACGGGCAAGCTGCATTGTCTACCGTCGCCGTGTTTGCACTTGCCTTTGAGATCCACCATGCCCGCACCTGTCCTCAGCATCCCCTCCCGCCAAGAACAGGTCAGCGCCGAGGAGTGGTGCGTTCGTTGTGACCTGGCTGCAGCCTATCGGCTGGCTGCCATGTTCCATTGGGATGACCTGGTCTTCACCCACATCAGCGCCCGTGTGCCGGGTGTGCACGATCAATTCCTGATCAATCCCTACGGCTTGATGTTTGAGGAGATGACGGCGTCCAGCCTGATTCGCGTCGACGAACACGGCAACAAGCTCGACGAGTCGCCGTACCCGGTCAACCCGCCTGGCTTTGTCATTCACAGCGCCGTGCATGCGGCGCGGCATGACGCCGGCTGTGTGATGCACCTGCATTCGCTCAATGGCATTGCGGTCTCGGCCCAAAAGGCCGGGGTGCTGCCGCTGTCGCAGCATTCGATCTTTGTGCTGGCCTCGCTGGGCTATCACGACTACGAGGGCGTGGCCCTGCATGACGCCGAGAAGCCTCGTCTGGTGGCCGACCTGGGCACCAACACAAACCTGATGCTGCGCAACCACGGCTTGTTGACGGTGGGCAAAACGGTGGCCGATGCCTTTCAGGCCATGTATTTTTTTGAGACAACATGCAGCATTCAAATTCGTGCCATGGCGGGTGGCTCAGCCTTGATAACCGTGCCACCAGCCATCATCGACATCGCCCTCACCCAGGCCCGCGCTGCCACCCGCGGCATGGGCGCGCAACTGGCCTGGCCGGGCTTGCTGCGCCGGCTGGACCGGCAGATGCCGGGCTACGACACCTGAGGCCTGGGGCTGCAGCCGGCCGATCAGGCGCGGCTACGGCTGCGGCTACGGCTTTGCAAACGCTGGCATGCCAGGCGCGTCCTGTCCATGCGCCCTGTTCCGGGGGGCAGCCCTCGGTCGTTGTGCAGACCCTTCGTGCTAGATTCAATCGGTGATGCCCACCCGCTATTTGGCCTTGTCCAGGGCCGCGTTTTCTGATCGTCGCGCCCATGGGTGCACAGGCGCTTTGGCCCTGCGCCTTTGGCGTGCTGCAGTGCTGCTCTGGGTCACCACCCTGGCGCTGGTGGGCCCAGCCGGGGCGGCGGGCTTTGGTGACAGTGGCACCAGCGCGGTATTGGGTCAGCCCCTGGATTTCGCCGTGCAGTTGCGGCTGGATGTTGGCGAGGTGCCAAGCCCTGAATGTGTCAGCGCTGAAGTCACCGCAGGTGACCGGCGCTTGTTGGCCCAACAGGTCCGCACCCAGCTGACCACCACCGGGCCAGACACGGCACGTGTGCGCGTTTTCACGCTGGTGGCGCTGGACGAACCCGTGGTCGTTGTGTTGTTGCAAGTCGGTTGCCAGACCCGCATGACGCGCCGGTTCGTGGTGTTGGCTGACCCACCCGTCATCGCAGCTTCAGCCCAAGCGGTGACGGCGCCGGTGATGGGCAACGTGCCGCTGGTCCTGCCCATGGCCGCGCCGCCCGGGCCGCGCACCGGCACTGACAACGGCACGGACACCCCTTCGACCAGTCCTTTGGCCGGTGGTGGAGCACCGGTTGGTGCAGTCTCAGGCACGACGGCTGGCACCCAGCCAGCGGCGCGCGCTGCGCCCAGGTCAGCAGCGGTGCGGCCGGTCGAGCCGAAACGCGCACCGGTCGCACAGCGAGCCACCCAACAACCAAGAGGTCAACCGACCCGGCAAGCCGCGGCCGCAGCCGCAGCCCGCCCGGCTGTTGCTGCCAGGGCCAACACCGAGCCAGGGCCCGCACGGCTG
>Ga0105047_10008814_pt1 | contig 16744 bp, 9 predicted proteins | sample MAT04_FD_78384 | JGI IMG/M metagenome (GOLD analysis project Ga0105047, IMG submission 78384) | Freshwater microbial communities from Lake Fryxell liftoff mats and glacier meltwater in Antarctica - MAT-04 (megahit assembly) | ecosystem: Environmental > Aquatic > Freshwater > Ice > Liftoff...
GATTTCCTTCACGGCCTGATCGAGATACCCGAAGCTGTTGTAAACCTCCGCCAGCCGCGCTACGTTGTCCGATGTTCGCTGTTTGCCTTCTGCGATCGATGCCCACGTCTTCAATGCGTCGTCGGTCATCTTCTGAATGTGATAAAATTCGCCAAGATATTCGCGGTACTGCGGATCCGCCGGAGCCAGCGTCACGGCTTTTTGATACAGCGTCATGGCTTCGTCATTCAGGTTCGACTGGCGAAACAGATCGGCAACCTGTGCCGTTGTGATGGCATCGTCAGGGCGGCTCGCCACGATCTGATTCCAGATACGCGCGGCTTCTTTCTTTCGCGCGTCCAGATCCTGCGACTTGTCTTTAAGTACCAGTTTACCCCAGTCTCGCAGAAAATCGGGATTCCCCGGTGCGGCGACGGCCAGTTGTTCGTACTGTTTGATCGCTTCCGGAGTCCGCTGATTATCGACAAGCTGATCAATGAATGACTTTCGCAAATCGGTTCGCGACGGTGCAAGCTTTAACGCCTTTTCCATCCACTCGGTCGCTTCCGGCACTCGTGCTGACTGCGCTAAGAACTTCGCGAGCCGGGCCATGCCTTCGACGTCCTCCGGGTGCGAATCAATCCATTTTTGATAGTATTTGACAAGACTGTCCTGATCGCCCGATCGCAGAAACACATCATCAATACGGCGACGTACATCTTTGTAGATCCAACTATCGGGATCAAGTTCCGCCATAATCGTTTCCAGATCGGCGATGCCACCGTCTTTCTGGCTGGTCTTGATTTTCAGTTCAGCGACTGCGATCAGATACATCGTGCGACGGTAATCGTCCTTCACAAGTTTTGCGAGTCGTTCATATCGAATCAGCGCCTGCGCGCTGTCTCCTTCTTCGGCCAGTGTGACCGCGATCTGTTCGAGTACTCGTGGATCATCCGGAAAAAGCAGTTCCAGCCGCGACCAGACTTTCATCGCCTCTTCCGTTCGCTGAGCTCGCTGATGAACTCGGCCCAGTTGCTGAAAAATCTCCAGCAGATCATTTCGCTGCGGCTTCCGCTCAATGGCGAGTTCGAAGGCCGTGATGGCTTCTTCGTTCTGTCCGATTCGCAGCAATGACTGAGCCAGGTAGTAACATGCCATCGCGTCCGTGGGTCGCGTCACTTCCGCCTGACGAAACGCATCCGCCGAGTTTCCGTCCTGACCTCGCTGAGCTTCCATCAGCCCCAGCAGCATCCATGATGTGCCATCTTTGGAGTCAGCGGCTGTCTTCTCTTTCAAAGTCGCGATGAATTTGTCGAGCGTGCCGAATTCCACATGATGACCGTAGATACGATCCAACGCTGTGCCACGACGCGGATTTTTCTGGAGTACGGTCAGGAATCGCTCGGCCGCCTTGATTTGCTCGACCTCTTCCGCTGACGGCTCATCGGCTGAAGGCTCATTGGCGGGCACCTTTGACAGCAGAGCAAAATCGCTCGCAGGAAGGAGTACACAAACACTGATTAGGACGACACTGAACAAGCCACCAGACGGACGGACAGCAATCATGCTTTTGCTCCGAAATTTGCCTTCTGCGGGAATCAAGGGAGTCGCGAAGCTACCAAATCCGGGGGGTGATTGCTAGAAACCATCGTCCGGAGGATATGGGGCATGCGGCTCGCCGGGAACCCGGCGAGCGGAGGGACGTGAGTCCCCTGATTGCGATTCGTGCGATTCACGATGCCACTGACTGAATCTAAGTACTCATGCACAAACACAAATCCGGAGACTGACGTCTCGCGGCTCGCCGGAGTTCAATTCGCACCGTTCAAAGTACAACACTTATCACTCACAACACAGCATTACTCAACAATCTCAACAGGCTCTTCATTTATGAACGTTGACGATCCGCTCAAGCAGCAACTGGACGAGTTTCGTAAAGACTTTCATCGGTTGCGATCGGAAATCTCCAAGGTGATTGTCGGTCAGCATGAGATACTGGATGACACGCTCATCTCGCTGATCGCGGGCGGGCATGTGCTGCTGGAAGGCGTCCCGGGGCTTGGGAAAACGCTGACAGTGCGGACTCTGGCCGATGCGCTGCATCTGGAATTTCATCGCATCCAGTTCACGCCAGACCTTATGCCAGCGGATCTCATCGGGACTCAGGTCATCGCCGAAGCAGCCGATGGCCGTAAGGTCTTTGAATTTCAGAAAGGGCCAGTGTTTGCCAACGTTCTGCTGGCGGACGAAATCAATCGAGCGACTCCAAAGACGCAGTCAGCACTGCTGGAAGCGATGCAGGAACACTCGGTCACGGTATCCGGGGTCACTCACAAGCTGTCTGAACCGTTCTTCGTGATGGCCACCCAGAATCCCCTGGAAATGGAAGGCACCTATCCTCTGCCGGAAGCCCAGCTCGATCGGTTCTTCGTGAAGTTGCTTGTGAAGTATCCAAGTGTGACGGACCTTGAAACAATTCTGGATCGAACGACCGAGAACCTGAAACCGCGAGCGGAAGCGGTTTTGAGCGGCGAGCGGATTCTGGAGATGTCGCAACTGTCTCGACTGATTCCGATTGCCAACGATGTGCGGCGTTACGGAATCGCTCTGGTCGTGGCAACTCATCCCGATCACGAACTGGCGTCAGCGTCAGCAAAGAAATACGTCCGCTACGGAGCCAGCCCTCGCGGATTGCAGGCGTTGATTCTGGGAGCCAAGATCCGAGCCATCCTGGACAACCGCTACCATGTGGCTCGTGAAGATCTGAAGACAATGGCGCTGCCGGTTCTCAGGCATCGGATGATTCTCAACTTTGAAGGCCAGGCCGAAGGGATCAGCGCCGATGACGTGATCCAGAAAATGCTGAGCGATGTGAAAGAAGACGCACTGGTGGCGGCATAAATGCTCTTTCCTCCTGACTTCCTGACTCGCCTTGAATACCTTTCGATCATTTCGAAACGTGTATTTCGTGGTCAATTGCTGGCGCAGCGGCGAACGATGCAGATGGGGTCAGGCATTGAGTTCTCGGACCATCGTGAATACACATACGGCGATGATCTGAGGTATCTCGACTGGAACGTGTATGCCCGCCACGGCGATTTGCTGCTCAAACGATTTCAGGAAGAACAGGATCTGCACGTCTATCTGATGCTGGATTGTTCGCGAAGCATGGCCGTCGGCGAACCCGCGAAGTTCGATCTGGCTCGGCATCTGGTCGCAGCCCTCGCTTACATCGCGCTGGCCGATCTGGATCGCATCGGGATCATTGCGTATGCGAATGGTATCGTGGCCGAACTTCCAGTGACTCGGGGCAAGGCCCGCATTCTGCCAATTATGAAGTTCCTGGAAGATCTGCCCACGACCGGACAGGATACGAATCTCGCAAAGGCGGTTCAGGGATTGATTCATCGGGGCACACGGACAGGATTGGCCGTGGTGGTCAGCGACCTGTTCGATGAACACGGATTTCAGCGAGGCCTCGACCAGCTTCGCTATCGCCGCTTTGACGCTCACGTGATCCAACTTCATGACCCTGGCGAAGCGAATCCCGTGTTGCTGGGTGATGCGGAACTGGTTGATATCGAAACAGAATCAGTTCGAAAGGTCACCGTCACCGAACGCAATTTAAAGATGTACAAGGAACTTTTCGTGAATCACCAATCGGCAGTGCGAGACTATTGCCATACATACAATCTGGGCTGTACCCAATCGCCGTCTGTGATTCGTTTTGATGATTTAATAATGAGGATGATGAGAGAATCTGGCAGTGGCCGGTGAAATGGGTGCTCACACTTAACCAAACATTCCCCCTTAAAAACCAACATCCATGTCCTTCGCACTCCCCATCGCACTGACTCTTTCGGCCCTCGCGCTGCCGATCATTGCGCTGTACATTTTGAAGGTCCGACTGCGGCGTGTTCCGGTATCGACGAACCTGTTCTGGAAACAGATTTACGAAGAAAAGCCTCCGCGATCCATCTGGCAGCACTTTCGACATCTGTTATCGTTGCTGTTGCAGTTGTTGTTGCTGCTGCTGATCGTGTTCGCCATTGCCGATCCATATTTTTCGTGGCAGTTGCTTCAGGCACGACGAATCGTGATCGTTGTGGATAACTCAGCCAGTATGAGAAGCTTCGACATTCTGCCAACTCGCCTTGATGCCGCAAAAAAGGCGGCTCAGGAAGTTATCAACGGGCTCCGGTTTCGGGATGAAGTTGCCATTGTGCTCGCTGGCAACACACCAGAAGTTGTTGTTGGAATGACCGGTCACGCACCCACGTTGCGGGAAGCAATTGATGGAATTCCGTTTTCGGACAATCCCACATCGCTGACAACATCGATTGATCTTGGACGCCGGCTAATCGGTGACCATCCTCATGGTCAGGTGCTGGTGATGACCGATGGCTGCGTCGATATGATCAACACGGCGGAAACCAAAACAATGCCGTCTACAGGAAAGGCCGCCGTTGCAAAGACGGAATCTATGCCGTCCGTGGAGTATCGCTTGTTTGCCAGCGAAGCGGCAAACGTGGGAATCATTCAGCTACAAGTACGTCGAAGCCTGATCGATCCGTTGGGTTATGAGATTCTTGCGGCGGTGAAGAATGCCTCCGCATCGCCGGTGACATGTCGGCTGGAGCTTACGTTGAATGACATTCCAGTCGATGTCATTCCGCTGAAGCTCAAACCAGAAGAACTCTGGAGTCGTTCGATTGAAAAGACGTCCCTCGAAGGCGGACTGTTGAAAGCCGCGTTGACAGAAATTGCTCCTGGCAGTGATGAGTCTGTTGCCGGTGCGGGTTCGAAACAGACGGCAACGACCACGAACCAGCCTGAAGTCGATCAATTGCCCACCGACAATTCCGCGTACGCACTTTTGCCTGATCGAAAGACCCAAAGAGTGTTGATCGTTTCGGCGGGGAATTGGTTTCTTCAAAAAGTGTTTGAATCCAATGCTCTGGTTGAGGTCTCCGTGCAGAAAGAATTTCCCCAGGTCTGGCCAGTGGACGGGATCATAGTGCTGCACGGAAACATTCCGGAAACGCTTCCGCCGGGAAATGTGTTTGTGATTGATCCAATTGGGAACTGTGATCAATGGGATCAGGGGGAAATCCTGGAAAATCCGATCGTGACAGATCAAGACAAGGCATCTCCGTTGATGACCCACATTCGCCTGGACAACGTACTTGTTCCAGATGCACGGCAGTTGCAGTTCAAGACACCTCCACATTCGCTGGCCAAAACGTTATCTGGCGAAATCGTCTATGCAGACGTCAAACGCCCCAATGGCAAATGTCTGGCGCTCAGCGTAAACCTGGACAGCAGCGATTTGGCGTTTCGTACTGCGTTTCCGATTATGATTGCGAATTCGCTCGGCTGGTTTTCCGGAACAACCGGTGAACTCCAGGCTTCCGTTCCGACGGGATCTGTGACGACTCTAACCGTCCAAAAAGAATCCATTGACGCAAGCAGGACCTTTCTTTTATCCCCGTCGCAGAAGGTATTAGACATCACTATTCCCGCGCCGTCCGAATCGGATTCCGGAGATATTCCGGCGACAATTGGGCCGTTGAATGAAGTGGGGCTTTGGAAGCTGACGCAATCAAAGGTTGACTCGGCTCAACTGAAGGGCGACGTTAAAGATTCTATCGCAGAGGTTGCCGTCAATCTTGCCAGTACACGCGAAACGGATCTGCGTCCACTGAAGGAACTGCGCGATTCATCGCAAACGAAAACGCTGACAGCAGGCTGGTTCAGTCGGCCGTTTTGGTTTTACCTCGTCATCGCGGCCTGCATCCTGACTTCGGTCGAATGGTTCTTGTATCACCGGAGATTCATTTCGTAATGCTCCCCTTTGAATTCACTCGCCCAATGCTGCTGATCCTGATCGTCCCGATCGCGATCGTGCTGGCGTTTGGCTTCGTTCGAAGTCTCAGTGACTTTCCGCGTCCGCAGAGGATTGCGTCACTGGTGACCCGATCGATGATTGGACTTCTTTTAGTCCTGGCACTGGCTGGATTGACCTGGTTGCATCGCACAAACGAACAATTCGTTGTGTTTGTGGTTGATCAAAGTCTCAGCGTGGGCGACACGGGCGAAAAAGCGACGACCGAGTTTCTCAAGCTGGCGGCTGAGAAGAAGGGGACGCATCGAGTCGCTTACCTGCCGTTTGCGGCGGAAGTTGGAGGTGTGCAGGATCAGCCGCCAGTGTCAGGAACAAAAACGTCAGCATCCGATGATGATGCCGGCACAGACAATGGGCAACAGACAGGACAGCCAGCCAAACTTCCGACACAGGAAGATCGGGCAACGAAAGACGGCACGAATCTGGCCGCAGCGATTGAAGCGGCAGCGGGATATCTGCCACCAGCATATGTGCCGCAGATTGTTGTGCTGTCCGATGGCAATCAGACAGACGGCAATGGAGCGGCTGCGGCATCGCGAAGCCGCGTCCCAGTGTCAACGATTCCTCTGCCGACTCGCACCGAGCCTGAGGTTCAGGTTTCGGAAGTCAGTGTCCCCGCAGAAGTGCGAGAGGGGGAGCCATTTTTTGTGGATGTCACGATCACTTCGAATCATGACGATGAAGGACTGGTCGAAGTGTTTCGCGGTGACCACAAGGTCATCAGCGAAACTCGACGGTTGAAAGGCGGCGAGAACAAGTTTCGTTTTCAGCAGTCGCTTGATCGAGATCGGATGGCTGCGTTCAAGGTGCGTCTTTCCGGACTGAAACAGGACACACTGCTTGACAACAACACCGATTCCGGACTGGTCTACACAGCCGGAAAGCCACGTGTCCTTGTGATCGAAAGTGATCCGAATCTCATTCGGGAATTCGCGTACGCACTGGAAGATGAAGGTATTCAGGTCGATATTCGTCCGCCTCAGGGGATGCCCGATACACTCGCCGGGCTTCAGAATTATGAACTGCTCATTCTGTCGAACGTTCCCGCCACGGCGCTCAGTCAGCAGCAGATGGAGATCGCTCGCACGTGGGTTCAGGAACTGGGCGGTGGGTTCATTATGCTGGGTGGCGAGCAGTCGTTCGGCCTGGGCGGCTACTACAAGAGCACTCTGGAAGAAATCCTGCCGGTTCGCAGTGACTTCGAAAAAGAAAAAGAGAAACCGTCACTGGGCATGGTGCTTGTGATCGACCGATCAGGTTCCATGGATGGTGACAAACTGGAAATGGCCAAGACGGCGGCGCGATCGGCGGTCGAACTGCTTGGCAATCGTGATCAGGTCGCCGTGCTTGCGTTTGACGATCAGACGTACGTGATCAGCGAAATGCAGTCGGCCAGCAACAAAGGCAAGATCAGTGACGAGATCGCTCGCATCGAATCGGGTGGCGGGACGAGTATGTATCCGGCCATGGAAATGTCGTTTGAAATCCTGAATTCGACATCCGCCAAATTGAAGCACGTGATCATGCTGACGGACGGCATTTCAAATTCCGGCGACTTCGAAGGCATGGCTCAGCAAATGAATTCGGCGAAAATGACCGTATCGACCGTCGGCGTGGGAGGCGATGGTTCGACGGATGCGGAGCTTCTGGAATCCATCGCGCGGATTGGCAAGGGACGTTATTACCTCGTCGAAGATCCGGCGCAGGTGCCGCAGATTTTCGCCAAAGAAACAGTCACGGCCAGCAAATCGGCGATCGACGAACAACCGTTTGTGCCGCAGGTTGTCAGGGCGACACGAGCATTGGCGGAGATTGATCTGGAATCCGCTCCGTTCCTGCTGGGCTACGTGATGACACGTCCGAAACCGACCTGCGAAGTGATCCTCGCTACAGAGAAGGGTGACCCGTTGCTTGCCTGGTGGCGATATGGCCTTGGGATGACTGCGGCATTTACATCAGATGCCAAGAGTCGTTGGGCGGCAGAATGGCTGACATGGCCAGGCTACGGAAAATTCTGGACGCAGGTTGTGCGTCAGACGATGCGCAAAAGCGATACGAAAGGCATTCAGGTCGCCACAGCACGGGATGGAAAGAATACATCGATCACAGTCGATGCTGTCAGTGAAGTCGGACAGTTCCTGAATGACTCCGAAGTCGAAATGACGGTCATCGATCCCATGCTGCGACGAGACAAATCGCTGCTGAAACAGACGGCTCCGGGCAGGTACGCGGCAGACTTCGCGACCTTGCAGTCAGGTGCCTACAACATGGAAATTGCACTCAAAAAGGACGGGCAGGTGCTGTATCGCCAGTCTCGCGGCCTGATGGTTGGCTACAGTGATGAACTTCGAATTCAGCCGACAAACGAAGCCCTGCTGCGAGAAATTGCGAGTGTCTCCGGCGGACAGTACAATCCCGCACCGGAACAACTGTTCGAGCGTCCCGGTGAATGGGCGACTCGGCCAACTCTGCTTTGGCCGTGGCTGCTGGCCGTCGCGGCCTGTCTGATTGTCCTCGACGTGGCTCTGAGACGCATCGATTTTCTGCTGCACTTGCCGATGAAATCGACATTCGGTCTGTTACGAGCGGATTCACGGCGGTAGGATGCTGGGGCGGCCGGGGCTGGACTGAGCGAAGCGAAGGAAGCCCCCGGGGTTCGAGCCAACGCTCTCCAACCCCGGCCACCCAGCCAACAAAAAGTAATTTCTTTCCGAGTTCAAGTTTGTTTCGGCTTCGTTATGGAGTTCTCAACATGCACAGCATTCAACAGCGCGTTCAGGCCGTTCAGTTCCGACAGCAGCGTCAGTGGATGTGGCAATGTGCATCGACTGGCTTGCTTGCCGGAGGCATCTCGGGCTGCCTCATCGCAATGGCTCGGATTCTGACTCAAGGCGCATTCTCGTGGATCTGGGTTGTGGCAGCCGTCGCCGCGCCAACTCTTGTAGGTGTTGCGTTTGCCACTGTTCGATCCAGATCGATACTATGTGCGGCTCGCGTGATTGACAACCACTGCAACCTCAAGGATCGGACTCAAACGGCACTTCAGTTTCTTCAGACGCCATCGTACGATTCATTGCGTCAGCTTCAGATCGAAGATGCGGATCTGCATTTGCAATCGGTCGATCCGGCTGTGGTGTCACCAATCACAGCACCGAATTCGTGGAGTTGGAGCGTCAGCATAGCCGTCGTGGCCGTTTTGCTCGCAATGCTGTCCGGCCGGCCCGAACCGTTAATGGCTTCGGTGGAAACAAATTCCGTTGTTGCCGAACAGGCGTTTCGCGCCGCCGATGGAATGGAAGAACTGAAAAAATTCCAGCAGGAACAAAACGATCCGGAACTGGAGAAGATGTTGAAGGAAATGAATGAGCAACTGAAGACACTGGCCGAACCCGGCATCGATCCAAAGGAAGCTCTTGCAAAGCTGTCAGAGATGGAAGCCGCTCTGCAGGAAATGCAGCAGCAGGTGAATGATCCGTCAGCCGAAGCGCAAATGCAGGAAATCGGCGAAGCGTTGTCGCTGGCAGAAGCGATGGCAGCCGCCGGTCAGGCGATGTCCAAAGGCGATATGGAGAAAGCCGCCAATGAACTGGCTAAAATGGATTTGCCGAAACTCGATCGCCAGACCGAAAAGGCTGTGACAGAAAAGCTGCAGGAGGCTCAGAAGAATTCTGGCGAAGGCAGTAAGCGACAGGGCATCAAAGAGGCCATCGAAAAGATGACGCAGGGTATGTCCTCCGGCAACAAGAATAAGTTTCAGGAAGGTGCGAATGGACTTGCCGGCGAATGCAGGAAGCAGGGTCAGAAAAAGAAATTGTCAGATCTGCTGAAAAAGCAGTGCCAATGTCTTGGTGAGTGCAAGTCTGAATGTGAATCCGAATGCAGAAATCAGTCGCAGGGCAAAAATAAGGGTGGCAACAAAGCTGGCAAAGGGTCGGCGGGTGATCCGACCGATGGTGAGAAAACCGCAAAGAACAAGACTGCCAATGAAATGAAACTGACCGGTACAGATTCGGGAACGGGTGACGTGGACATCGAAACCACAACCAACCCGGAGCAGGAACAGCAAGCCGTCCGTCAGTACCGGGAAAAGGCAGACAAGTACGAAGCCCTCAGCGAATCCGCGCTCGAGTCCGAATCGATTCCTCTTGGACATCGCCAAACTATTCGTCGTTACTTCGAAATGATCCGGCCACAGGGAACAGAAACGGATGCCGTCAACGCCGAAACCGACAAGAAAGCGGAACAGGCCGACTGAGGTTTTCTGGCAAATGGACGCGATCGCTGCGCAGAGTCCAAAAGTAGATTGGAGATAACTAATGCAAATGACCGCAGTATTCATGTCATGCCCTGAAGGCTACATCGGGTTTGTTGAAGTACTTCCAGGCGCAAACACTCAGGGATCAACGCTTGAGGAGACTCGCGCCAACCGGAAGGAAGCGACTCGAAGCGAATCGCTAACTCGCAGAACGCTCGATCGCAGGTCAGGTGGTATCACGTGAACCGTTTGACCTTTCCACGCCATGAAGCTGCGCGACCTTGTTCGACATCTTCTCGATCTAATTACGCATCACAAATTCATCTGTGTTGAATAGCGAGCGAGCAACGCTGGTCCATGCGGCGAGGGCAGTGGCTGAAGAGTTGGTGGCAGACTGTTCAGCAAAACTGACGGCGTCGGCAGGTGTCGATTCGAAACGTGATAACTCACGGCTTTGAAAATTGAGGAGCACTTCCAGTTCAAGCGGTTCAGGGCTTCGCGTCAGACAGAGCCGAAACATTTCGGCACAACGGTCTGCATCGGACGTGAACGCGGTGGAATTCAGAATTCGCTGAGCCAGTCCGCGTGCCAGTTCCGTAAATACCGGATCGTTCGCGACCGTGAGTGATTGCAGCGGCGTATTGGATCGCACGCGCATCGTGCAGGCACTGCTGAAATCCGGTGCGTCGAATGTGGAGAGCATCGGATACGGAGCGCTGCGATAAAACATGGTGTACATCGTGCGTCGATAGCGATCGTCGCCGGTACTTGTTGGCCAGTCTTTTTTGTTCTGAGTGAAATTATAAATGCCTTCCGGTTGCGGCAGATAGATACTCGGCCCGCCAACTTTGTCCGAAAGCAGTCCTGCTGCCGAGACTGCCATGTCACGGACGATTTCCGCTTCAACGCGAATTCGATTCTGACGCGACAACAATCGATTGCCAGGATCAATCACAGCAAGCCTTGCATCGGCATCCGGTTCATGATCTGAACTCTGCCGATACGTGGCGGATGTGACGATCAGGCGATGCAGATGCTTCAAGGACCAGCCGCTTTCCATGAATTCTGCCGCAAGCCAGTCCAGCAGTTCCGGATGCGTCGGTGGCGTTCCCTGGAATCCGAAATCGTTTTCTGTTTCTACCAGGCCGCGTCCAAAGTATCTTGCCCAGACTCGATTGACAGTCACGCGTGCAGTCAGCGGATTTTCGCGCGATACAAGCCATTTGGCAAGATCCAGGCGATTTGAAAACGGTCCAGTGGAATCCCGGTTGATGGCCATGGGAACTCCTGCCGCGAGTACACCGTGTTCGTGATTCGGCGACAAAAAATCTCCACGTGTCAGGAGGTACGTCGCTGGCGGCTTCTCCAGTTCCTTCATCACCATCTGACGTACGGGAATTCCTTTTCCGGGAATAGTCGCTTCCAGTTCAAGGATGCGCAAGTTGATTTCTGCGAGATGCTCCGCTGATTCGGTGGCCGGCGTGCCTGCCAGGGGAGTGGAGGTGGAAAAATCAATCGCGAAATGTCCGACGAGGTAGTTTTGGTTGAGTTCATGTTTTAATACGGCAACCAATGGCACTGACGATGGCATCACTGGCTGAGCAAGGCGAAAGATGGCCTCATGGGGAGCATTCATTTTCTCTCCTGCGGCGGCCTGTGTTTCATCGACATTGATCGCCCATCCGGTCGCTGATTTGTCGTCAATGGCATGATCGACCGGATAATCGGGCTGACTATGATCTGCCCAGGCCTGAACGAAGCGACATTCGACGTTTCCGGTTTTCAACGCGAAGTCTGTCAACACAAAGTTGCCGTTGGATGCTGTACCAGGGCCGCTAGCGGGAAGACTCGGATGCGTCAGCACGCGAAGTCGAACTGCCGTGATTGCCTGCGGCGGATCGGAGTTTTCAGGCAACTGCACCGTGACGGAAAGACTGTCATTGGCTTCAGCCGCAGGCTTCACCAGCAGTGACCCGTCTACGTCAATTTTCAGGATCGAACTGCCCGAGGCAGCAACAGCGGTGACCTTTGCCGCCTGCCAGTTCCACTCGAGTTCGCTCAGCGAACGCTGAGCAGCCACGCTGTTCTCGACGGCTGTTTTTTCCTGTTGCAGAGCGACAAGTTCTTTGAACTGTTGCTGCAATGCCTCGTTCCAGCCGAACATTTCGTCTTCATGAACCTCGACTGTTTCCCCCACACTATTGGCGTCTTCACAGCCATTGAAGAATGCGTAGAGTTTGTAGTATTCGTCATGATTGATGGGATCAAATTTGTGCGAGTGACACTGGGCACATCCGATCGTCAATCCCAGCCAGACAGATCCCGTGGTGTTGACGCGATCAATCAGTGCTTCGTGCCGGAACTGATCGGGTTTCACACCGCCTTCCTGATTGATCATGGTGTTGCGATGAAATGCCGTTGCGATTCGCTGTGACAACGTTGTATCCGGAAGCAGATCACCAGCCAGTTGCAGAATCGTGAATTGATCAAACGGCATGTCGGTGTTGATCGCATTAATGACCCAGTCGCGATAAGGCCACATCACGCGTGGCCCGTCGATCGTGTATCCGTTCGAATCTGCATACCGCGCCTGATCCAGCCAATGGCGTCCCCAGCGTTCGCCGTAGTGAGGACTGTCAAGGATCCGATCGACCACTTTTTCGACCGAATCCGCTGAGGTATCCTGCACGAATTGTTCTGCCTCATTAGAGGACGGCAGCAGGCCCAGCAAATCCTGATAGAGACGACGCAGCAGCACAGATTTTTCCGCTTGTTCTGCGGGCTTCAACGATACCGCATCAAGACGCTGAAGAATGAAGTTGTCGATTTCGTTGTTGCACCAGGTTGAGTCTGCCGGCACCGGCGTTTGAGGACGGACGACTTTCTGAAACGCCCAGTGTTCTTCGTATTCAGCGCCCTCGCGGATCCATTGTGTCAACGTGGCGATTTGATTCTCCGAAAGTGGCTTGTTAGTACTCGCGGGCGGCATGCGTTCGTCGGGATCGTGCGACGTGATTCTCGCAACGAGCGAGCTTGTGTCAGTCTGCTTTGGCACAATCGCCGACTTTTCAATGGCTGCGCTGCGCACATCCAGCCTCAACTCAGCCTGCCGTGCCTCTTTATCTTCGCCGTGACACTGAAAACAATGATTCGAAAGAATGGGCCGCACATCTCGATCAAAGTCGATCGACGGCCCGTTAGACGCAGACTCCTGCGCCCACAATACACCCGCGTGACTCAAAAGCAATAAACACATCAGGTTGAATAAAACATTGTCTTTCATGGCATTTTAGTCCGCTTAATTGTGTGCCACTGGCTTTGCCAGTGCCTTGATTTTCCGTGACTTTCAGGACAACACTGGCCGAGCCAGTGGCACACTCCGGGCCGCGTATGTTTTTACAAGCCCTGACTTTTAACTGTGGAATTCAGCATCACTTCTACACCGCCTTCCAGCCGTAGCTCAAATACTGAGTTCGGTATGCACCGTCATCATAGAGATCCACGACGTTGTAACCTTCATGAGTATGGTGAAAGTTTCCTTTCCTCGTCAAACATCATACTGTCGAGAACCAGGAATCGCCAATTCCCATGGTCAAAACGATAATAAGATTGCGGCAATCCCAGATGGTCAAGAGCCAGTTGTTTGCCCCATTTCGGCTCGTTACCTGTGGTCTTGCTTTTCCCTTTGTCCCATCCCCAGACGTCGTGATTTCCCGGGCAATGCCGTACCGGCAACGAACCGCCTGCACGCCACGCTTCGTTCCAGAGCGCCCATTGCTTTTCCACTTCTTCCAAGCCATGTTCGAGGGCGTCGTCAATGGCATCGCCACCGTTCAGGATAAAATCGGGCTTGTCGGCCAACCCGTGAACGTGTTGAATTGCCGTGGCCAGGCCATCCGCTGCGTTACGTCCGGACAGAACATGCACATCCGTAAAATGCACAAAACGCACCGACCGTTGATGATCTTCCGATAAGGGCGCGGCTTCCGCCGACAGCGTTCTGGCGGACGGTATTCCAATGGAACTGGCTGCACTTCCTAACACCAGACCTCTCATAGCCGTTCGACGTTTCATCGTTGATCGCTCCCGGAGAGGTTGGTGCTTATACTTCGCGCGGTGAGGAATGATGCCTTCACAACTTCAAACAACGTGGATTGAGGCTTTCTTCGTTTAACCCGACCCAGCGGGGAGGCATCACTGTGGCCTCGCCGTCGGCTCGGGTTAAACGAGGATTCATAGCCTCAATCTGAGCCGCGTGCAGTATATCTCTACACGCGCTCGTCACGACCACGATACCGCGATTTGCCCGCACGAGCCATGAATGGACTGCAGAACAGCACCAGAACCGCTGCGGCGGAAAGAATCAAGGGAAATCCGGCAGTTGAAAGTCGAAGTCCGACAACGACTTCGGGCGTCGGCGGAATGCCGCCCCGATAGCCGGCCCATTGCAGGGCCAGGCCCGTCAGCAGATAACCGATTCCCAGACCGAATTGCAGCGTCAGACTAATGACGCTGGCATGAAGTCCTTCGCGTCTTTGCCCGTTCTGAGTCCTGTCAGCGTCCACAGCGTCCGGAACCAGCGCCCCCAGCATGGCCAGGATCCCGGCAAAAGAAGCTCCCATTGCGAAAGAGATTGCCAGTAGTCCAATGTCGTTCCAGTGGTTTGCCGCGAGGGCCGAGTACATCAGCGGCCAGACGATGATTGCGGCGAGCAGACTTTGGATTCGACCGAAACGCGGGCCGACAATCACCCAGACCGGCACACTGAGCAACGAGCCTGCATAAAACGACAATAGCAACGGGATTGTTGCATCGCCCGATTTTCCATGAAAATGTTCCAGCAACAAAAACAGTTGAGCCAGTGCTGTTCGATTGGCAATCACCAGCAGGCAATACACCAGCACAAGCGTTCGAAACAGGCGATTGTGAAATGTTTCCGCGAACGACTGAAACAAATTGACTTGAACTTCCTGCACTGGGCACGGTGCTTCCCGAGTCCCACGGTAGAAGATTGCTGCTGTGACACTACCAAGCGACAAGATCACTCCGGCAGCCAGGCCGTAGCAGTCGGCGCGGGATAGAGTTCTTCCGAAGAATGTGCTGCCCGCAAATCCGAGTGCCACGGGCCCGCTGAGCAACGCTATCAGGCTGCAGAGCGATTCCACAAAATTGCGATAACCGACGATTCGGACTCTTTCCTTTGGCTCGTCGGACATTTCAAATGCCATGGCCATGTGGGGTATCGACGCGAAAGAAAAGAAGATCGCCATCAGAGTCGATGCGATGGTCAGATAGACGATATGAAACGATTGCCCGCCATCCGGCACGGCGAACAGAATCGCCAGAAACATCAAGCCCGGCAGACTGCCTGAAATAATCCATGGCCGCCGTCGTCCGGCGACACTGGTTGTGCGATCCGACCAACGTCCCACCAGCGGATCAATGACGGCATCCAGCACCATCCGAAACAGCAGAGCAGCGCCCACCCAGACAGGATCGAGTCCCGCCAGTTCGGTGTAGAACAACAGCAGAAACGCTCCACAGAATTCTTGCGCCAGCGTCGGTGCGGCACTGCCGAGGCCATAACTGATCAGCATTCTTCGCGAAAGGGGATTTGATGACACGCAGACTGGCTCGGAGAGTGGCTATGGTGATATTCGTTTGTTGATGACATGGGTAACGAAAATTCGTTTATCGGCTAGCCGCAGGCGTCCATGTCATTTCGCAGACGCCTGCGGCTAGCCGTTAAACGATTTGGAAGCAAAGCGGCAATTCGTTCCAGCGTAGTTTGCACAGATGCGGATTGTTGTTCTACCACCTGACGTGCTCGCTGGCCAATTTCAGCGGCTTCTGATGGAAAGTTCAGCCAGTGTTCCAGAGTCTTCAGAAGGGCGTCAGGTGAATCGGTCTGCACGGCGGCGTTGGCGGCAAGGAAAATGTCGGCCACGACCCGGAAGGTTTCAACATCGGGTCCAAAACACGATGGGATTCCGTAACTTGTTGGTTCAATCATATTGTGGCCCCCTTCCCCTTCACACAAGCTGCCTCCCACGAACGCCATTTGTGCGAGTCCCCAGACTGCACGCAGTTGGCCCACACTATCGACGAGAATTATACGAGGAGCATTCGTTTGTGGCACATCTGAAGATGATTCACTGGCACGACGCCAGGGAACACGCGTGCGATCAAGCAAGTCCGCCACGGCATCGAAGCGTTTGACATTTCGCGGAGCAAGAATCAGTTTCAGCCGAGGCCACTTTTCACTCAATTGAGTGAAAATGTTCAGCAGGATTTCTTCTTCAGGTTCATGCGTGCTGCCTGCGACCAGAACACAGTCCGATTCTTTGATATTCCATAGATTTCTGAGTTCCCGAGTTTGTGAGTTGTCCCGTTCGCGAAGAACCCCGTCAAATTTCAATGAGCCGGTCACTTCGACCGGCGGCGACCCGATGCCAAACAGGCGAGCGATCCAGTCCGCGTCTGTCTGAGTCACCGCACCCCACCAGCGGATGTATCGCAGCGACGGACGAATCAACCAGCCGTTCCAGCGATGTTCGATCTGTTCTCTGGATGACATTCTCGTATTGAACACTGCAATCGGGACA
>Ga0105047_10008816_pt1 | contig 16743 bp, 15 predicted proteins | sample MAT04_FD_78384 | JGI IMG/M metagenome (GOLD analysis project Ga0105047, IMG submission 78384) | Freshwater microbial communities from Lake Fryxell liftoff mats and glacier meltwater in Antarctica - MAT-04 (megahit assembly) | ecosystem: Environmental > Aquatic > Freshwater > Ice > Liftoff...
GCTGCCTGATACTACCTGTGCGGTGGTGTCGTCGGAGGTGTCATCAAGCAGGTTGGCATAGATCAGTGTTGTGATAAAGTCCTGACCGGACTCCTGCCATGCCTCGATTATTTCCACATTACGAACTGCAATATTTTCCAGGCGGTTGGTGCGTTTTTCGCGAAGCAGCTGGTCAATGTCGCTTTGGAATGTCTGACGCATGGGTGCTGTCAGCAGGACACCTGCCGGTGTCAGATCACGGTTCATCCAGGCACTCTGGATTTTAAAAAACGAATCCATGACGCTGTCGTTAAAACGCTGCTCTTCAAAGTTGTTGTCCATCTGTCTGATATGACTGAGACCTGTGGCAACATCGTTTTGTGGTTCTTCGTAAGCGACAGCTGACTGCTGGTAAGGTTGCGCAGAAACCGGTTCAAATGTGTTTACGTTGCCCTGGTTTCCGGCAGCTTCTTCACGTCTTTTTTTTATAAAGCGGTAAATAAGATAGATAATGCCGCCGATCAGAATGATCTCGAAAAGACCGATGCCGCCTCCGCCGCCAGCTCCGCCAGCTCCTGCAAATCCCATGCTGCGGAATAGCATTCCGCCCAGCATACCGCCGACTATACCGCCGGCCATACTGCGTAAAAAGCCTCCGCTACTGGCCTGTGGCGGTGCCTGATAAGGTGGCGGGGCTGATGGGCGTTGCGCTTGTGGTGACGTAGGTGCAGCTGGTTTTGAATAGCTGCGGCTACCCCTGCTACCGCTGGAACTTTTTCCTCCGCCTGCGCGGGCTTCGGCACTGCTGATAAATGTGGTGAAGCTGAACAGCGCGGTGATGGCAAAGACAAACAGTATCAATATGTTTCTAAGTTTCATTTTAGCTCCTTCGTTTGTGATGATGCTTGGTGTAAAGTCTGAATCTATTCAAGTATCTTTACATCTTTAACAAAAAAAGCAGTATCTCCAAAACAGGTTGATGGAACACCTCTGTGCTGATCATAGTAAAGCGAAATTTTCTTGCCCAGACTTTTGTTTAGTTTGTCGGCTACCATTTCATCACGTACTGTAAACTCAAATTTTTCCGGCAGGGCACCAAGTACAGGCACCATGGAGAGTTCGCCTTCCCAGGTTTTGCAAAGCCAGCCCTTCTTGGAGAGTTTCTGTATATTGCCGACTCTTTCGCCTGATGAGTAGCTGAATGACAATGTAATCCAAGTATATCCGGCAAATATAATCAAAGGAATGATAATCACAGAGACCGCTATAAGTACAATTTTGTTTTTTGATGTTTCCAGGCCCATTTGCAGAACTCCTACTTGACTGTATCAGCGGCTGTTTTTATTTTTCCTAATTTCTTTCAGATGCTTCTACACGAACACAGTATCTAAATCAAGTGTCATTATCATGAATCTAGTGGCTCGCTAACATAATTACAAGGGGATGGCTGATTTTAATTGTTGTTTGCATGTCGATATGAAACAGGCATACCCATTTCCAGTTTTGTGGAAAGGAGGTATGCCTGTTTGTGGATATGTTTGTTTGCAGATATTATATTTTACTGGATCGTTTTGTTGCAGCAGCATATTCGCAAAAAAGGCTGTTGAGTGTTTGGAAAAGTTCAGAAGGAATCATAGGTTTTCTTATAAATGGAATGCTTTCCAATCCTCCCAGATGCTCTTGAGAATAGATACTCGTTAGTAATATTAATATTTCCGGGTCATTTTTTTTCAGGCTGTTAAAGACAGCCAGCCCACAGTCGCTCTCTTTTGAAATGTCCATTAAAATCAGGTCAATCTGGCTTTGTTTTGCTGTGTAGGTGATGAGAGCCTGTTCCAGGTTACCGGCTGTAATTACTTTGTAACCCTTTTTTTCCAGTAGTTTGCTGAGGAAAGTTCTGAGATAGTCTTCATGGTCAACAAGCAGAATAGTCTTTACGCCAGTGTACATTGAGGTTTTCATGGTAGCATCCTTTTTTTCATAGCATAAAATAAAATCATGTTTGATTTATATTCCTACTTGCTAATTATTTCAATCGGCAAATTCGTATATTGCGCGAATTTATAATGAGTTTTTCTGACATGTCCTGCCAGGTTTAATCTCGAGTCCTGTTTGCCGACTTCACCTCAACAGTCACATCATACAATGTACTTCCCCGCCCGCCATCGGTCAGTCTTTGCGAGGTCAAGGCATTCACTCCGCGATCACCTGGGATGAATTCCTGCCACCAGACGCCTTCAGTTACAACAGTTCCGGGCGGTGTCCGGTCTGTTATCTGCAGGGTAAAGCGAACCTTTCCAAGGTCATTAAACGCAAAAACCTCCTGGCCATCATCCAAACCACGCTCACCGGCATCCAGTGGATTTATCATCAACTGCATGCATTGCTGTTTTTCACGCAGATCGTCACGTTCATAAAAGCTGGCATTAAGTGCGTAGGGGGTGGTTGCAGGTTGCAGTTGCAGGGGATAGCCGTCCTGTTCTGCATGGGTTGGCAGTGGGCGTGGCAGCGATTCCGGCTCATGGCTGTTGAGTATTTCAATGCGACCGGATGGTGTCTGCCAGATGCGTTTCGGATCACCTGGAACAGTCATTATTACCGGGTCGCCTTGTCGAAGACGCTGATTGATATCCGTATCCCGCCAGTCATTTTCTTCAGCCAGCAGTTGTTCGATCAGTTCACCGGCTTCCTGACGGAAAAACGGTTCATCCCATCCCATGCCCTGTGCCAGCAGGCCGAATACTTCCCAGTTGGATTTTGCATTTCCGACTGCTGGGATAACGGCATTACTACGCTGGGCCTGGTAACTGCCGTAGCAGCGGAAGAGATCGTCCTGTTCCAGGGAGGTTGTGGCAGGCAGGACTATATCAGCGTAACGGGCGGTATCGGTCAGGAAACGTTCGTGGACAACCGTGAACAGGTCATCACGTTCCAGTCCTTGGATGACAGCATTCTGGTCCGGTGCAATGGTCGCCGGATTTGAGTGATAAACATACAGCGACTTGATGGGTGGATCTTTCAGATTATTCAATGCCGAACCCAGCTGGTTCATGCTGACCAGTCGTGTCGGCTGTTTGACAAAGTCTTCCCTGGTTATCCTGTTCAACGGGAAAGCCGCTCCAGTGGAGGTGCCGATGAACATGCCTCCGCCCGGTTGTAGCCAGGCTCCGGTAATGGCCGGAAGACAGCAGATTGTCCTGACGGTCATGGCGCCGTTGGCGTAGCGGGTCAGTCCGCTTCCAAGGCGGATGAATGGCGCACGGGCCGAGGCATATTCGTGCGCCAGTCGCTCGATTGTTTCTGGCGGCAGCCCACATTTATCTGACATCTTCTGTGGAGTGCATTCCGGAAGTATCATTGCCGACAGTTCTTTAAAGCCGAGCACGTTGTCACGGATAAAGGTGGCATCTGTAAGTTGGTCGCGGACTATCACATGCATCATTCCCAGTGCCAGTGCACCGTCACCGCCAGGTTTAACCAGAACAACTTCGTCTGCTGCGTTGGCAGTAGGCGTGCGGTAGGTATCGATGACCAGTAGCTTTGCCCCGTTTTTACGAGCCTCTTTGGCATCACGCATGGCATGGATACTGGTGGCTGCGGCATTGATACCCCACAGAATTACCAGGTCGCTCCGGCTCATTTCCGAAGGCTGCATGGCGGGTGTGTCGCCCATGATCATTTTCCAGCCCGCATCCTTAGCCGGAGAACAGATGGTCCGCTCCAGTCGCGATGCTCCCAGATAGTGGAAAAACGGGTGACCGGCATTGCGTTGAACAAGACCCATGGTGCCGGCATAGGAGTAGGGCAGTATGCATTCTGTACCATATTGGGCGATCAGAGCCTTCCAATGGGTACAGATATGATCAACTGCCTCATTCCAGGATATGGGAGTGAACTGACCGCTTCCTTTGGTACCGCTGCGTAAAAGCGGAGTTGTAAGGCGGCGAGGGGAATGGACAGTATTTTCGTAGTGATTCATTTTTTGGCAGAGCAGACCACGTGTTACCGGGTGGGCCGGGTCGCCGGTTACCTTTATGGCATATCCAGCTTCAACAGTTACCAGCAGGCCGCAGGTGTCGGGACAGTCATAGGGGCAGACGGAACGGGAGATGGTCTGATTCATTTGTGCGCTCCTTTATATAACTAGAGTCCAGAATGATGAAAATTTGTCAACCGAATCGGGATGAATGCGTTTTGTTAAGTATCAGCAATATACTTGAAAACTGGGAGTTATTCTATGGACAGTAAAAAATGCAAAATTATTTACAGGGTTTTAGTCGTTATGTCACTTTTTCTCAGCAATGATAGTTGACAGTTATCAGGTTGATGCACTGATTCAGAGTAACGGCGGCCAGTTTTCGGTTGCAAATCTTCCTGGTGGCGCTCAACTGTCTCCGCTTCCGGGAGCATGCTATGGAATGACGGTATTAGGATGGGCCCAGGAAGGTTTGGCTGGGGTATTGAGCGGCATATTGATCTGACAGTTGGTAATGCCACCGCCAGAATTACTATGAGATAATAAGGATGTCCGGGGCTCTTGCGAAAGAGCCCCGGACATCAGTTTTAAATGGAAAATGCAATGTAATAATTTGATGGTTATCCGGGAATATTGGGTTTGTTATACTCCTCTAGACTAAAAACCACTTTGCAGCCAAACGCCTTTTCAAACAGATCTTTTTTTGAATTTCCACCATAAATTTCCACTGAAATGTCTTCTTCGGCCTTCAGATCAAAAGTAGCGGTGGTACCGGCAAAACTGCATGATAATTCCTGAACCAGCGAGCTTCTGCGACGATCCAGGCCGTCTACCAGACGGAGGATGCCACCAAGACGTTCAACTGTTATCCGGTCATTTGCCTTAAGGCTGCAAAAGGTTTCATGTTTGCGTTTTGGAAGAGATTTTCTGTGATAACGTGCAATCTGCGCGATGATTTCCCGATCACGTGGGGAAAAACCAAACAGGTCCGCATGCCGGATCAGGTGGTAGGAGTGTTTGTGGTGGCTGCCGTAACTGATGAAATATCCACTGTCATGAAGAATTGCAGCAGCTTCCAGCAGTTTTCTTTCTGACATGTTTAGTCCGAATGGAAGTGCCAGAGAGTCAAAAACAGAGAGTGACATGTTGGCAACATGAGTCGCATGGGTTTCGTCAATATGACAGGATCTGGCAAAATCCATTACTGAGTCACGCCAGTTTGGCGGCGTGTTGTTTGCTGATGAAATACCCAGTTGTTTGATAGCCCTGATCAGTAAACCCTCACGAATGCCTCGTTCATTGATTAGAATTCGATTAACATCTAATGTGTTCATAATTTCATCAATTACTGCTAGGCCGGCCACTATTATGTCAGCCCGGTCCTGATTCAGTCCTGGTACAGTCTGGCGCCCTTTCAGGTCTTTACGGGACAGCATGGCCAGCAGGTGGATAACATCGGCGCGGAATACTTCATAGCCATGGATTGATACGTAGTTATCCTTTCTCATCTGTTTCGTCATATAACCAAGAGCAGTAAATGTGCCTCCTGAACCGATCAGAGAGTCAATTGACAATTTTTTAGTTGCCCCTGACTGTTTGACGCTAGTACGGATGTGGCGCTGGAGCTTTCGCAGCTCACTTTCGGTGGTTGGGTCACTTTTGATGAACTTGTCGGTCATGACAACAGCACCCAGGTCCAGGGAATAAAACTCCTCAACATGGTTCCCGCTGGCCGTTACAATCTCAACACTGCCACCTCCGATATCAACCATGACGTGGCGCTTGCCATACATGTCAAAGTTGGCAAGTGCCGATGCAGCCGTTAGTTCAGCCTCTTCTTCGCCGGAAATGATTCTGATTTCATGGCCCAGCTCCTCGGAAAGAATCTGAATCAGCTCTCTGCCGTTGCTTGCTGTTCTGACAGCACTGGTTGCTATGGCTTCAACAACTTGTACCTTGAGACCGTCTAGTAATTGGCGAAAACGCTGAATGGCTTCCATAGCGCGTTCCGACGCCTCATTTGATATCATACCGGTGGAGGAAAGCCCTTCTCCAAGGCGAACAGTTGCCTTTTCATCGTCCATGATCTTGAACTTGCCGTCTTTGGATACTTCGGCAATGATACAACGAATGGAGTTGGAACCTATATCCAGTGCGGCTATGCGCGGTTTTTTCATGTTACCTCTTATTCCAATTCCATATCAAGGCACTATCTTAGTTGGCTCGTCTTCGGCTCCTCAACGTACAATCTGGTACGCCTTCGTCGCCTCTGTCCTCGCCGCCTTGATATTATCCTTGATCTGGAATTGGTATTAAATTAGAAAAGTATATGTAAGTGGCTTTTTTTTAACCAGTTTATCAAATCTTGTCATTAAAGCTAAATTCTCTGCATTAAGGGCTGCCGTGGTAGCATTCTGTTCGCTTTTAGGCAGTTTCATTTTGCGGACAAGCGCTTCAAATTCAATTATATCATTCATACTTCCCAAGACAGACTGGTATTCTTTAAGTTTTTCAAGCACGGTTATGTAATCACGTTCAATAACCTGGGAAACTATCTCAAAAAAGTATCTCCATTTTTTAATAGCGATACGCAGCTCATGTCTTGTCTCGTGGCATTCTGGTCTGTTTGAAGCTGCAAGTGCATGTTGTATTGGAAAAAACATCCTGATTGATGCATCTGAAAAGTATGCCAGTAGAGAAAACCTGTTGCTGTAGTTGGCGGGATTGCAATTCATCAAAGCAACCATTTCGCGTATGTGTTTATCAATTCTATGGTGATCGAAAGTTTTGAGCTCTATGGAAATCTGATTGATTTGTCTGGTGCGCCGCTTGCCCAATTTTATTGCCAGCCGGTTTTCTGGATGGGAATAAATATCCAAGTGAGTCTGAAAAAAAATAATAGCTTCATCCGTATTACGCAGGTCACCGAGTTTGCGTGTCAAATTTCTGATGGTTTTATTGATTTCAGAAGTTTGTTCAGTTGAAGCAATCGGTTCAAATAAATCTAAAACAGCTCTTAATCGGCGAGACGCAACCCTCAAGTCATGGATGTCATTCAGGTTGCAAGATTTTATTGTCAAACGTCGAATCCTGAGCAGTTCTTCCCACTGGGCAAACAGGATGCAGCCGGAACGATGTAACATACTTGCAGAGTCTGGTGGTATGTTTGCGGATTTCAATGGCATATGTCAGTGTTTCAATTTGGGAAATGCTTTTTTGTAAGATGTTAACCGTTTTTTGCCGGGAACAAGATACCAGAGAAATACAGCCGGTTTTTCAGAAGCATGTTGACCAAGCTCAAGAGCTATACAGGAACCGGATTTCATGGAAACCTCATCCTGAGTGTGTCCCAACAGTTGCGCAACCAGTTGACCAAGCTGTGGTTCGTGACCAACCAGCATGACCCGCTTGGCATCATGGCATTCGTCCAGATGAGTAATTATATCAACTATCTCTTTCCCGGGCAGAAGTAGTTCGCTGGCCACAACCACATTTTTGCGGCAGGCTTTTTGGGCAATTATTTCGGCAGTTTGCACTGCGCGAGTCAATGGACTGGTTATTGTCAAGCGAGGCTTAGGGCCGATCCTTGTAATTTGTGAGGCTGCCTTTTCTGCAACAGATCTTCCTTTTTCGGTCAGATAACGCCAATTGTCCTGCAGACTGTCTGTTCCGGCAACCGCCTCAGCGTGCCGCATAACGTAAAGAATCACTTACGCCTCCTGTTTTTTTGTATAATTATATAGGGCATTTGGAATAATTCAATCAAGATATTTAGAGACACACAATCGTAACATCAAGGTATTTGGATCTATATGACTATGTTTAGCGCGATTCGTAAAAAGGGCTTCCAGATATGGAAGCCCCCATTGTTTGAAAAACATAAATGTCTTGTTACTTCTTCTTTTCAGCTTTTTTGATTTTTTTATCGACCTTCTTTTCTTTTGGAGTTTTTGCCGGCGCTTTTTTCTCTGCTTTTTTACTATCCACACCCTTGCTCATAATGTTCTCCTTGTAAAATTTGGTTGATACGTTGAGCCAACATATAAAACTAGAGCAAGTATATCACTTTTTGAGAAGTTTTATGTTAATTAGTTGTTGCTAAATGAGCCTCTTGCAAAACTACTGCGGGCCAGTTCTGCTTCGTTGCCGCTCACTCGGAAGCTCAACGTACTTAACAGTACGCCTCGCTCCCTCGTTTGCTTGCGCCTTGCATAACTGTCTCCACATAATATTTTGCAAGAGGCTCAAATATAATTCTCATTTTACTAGTGCGTTTGCTATTGCCTGTAACTGGACATCAGTTAAGGCGCCAAGAGATGCCATGCCGCCGCTGTTGTTAACAATCGCAGCTTTTATGAGAGAAAATGATTTGTTAAGTTTGGTTGAAGTTGCTAGCACCCCATGACATGATCCGCAGTTTGCTGTATATAGAGCTTCTCCATTCACTGAAACGACCGTAGGCGGCTGATAATTAGGATCAGGTGTAGTTGTCGGAGAGGCTGATAGGGGGGCGTTGCCAGGGCTTATAACTGCAGATGTCTGGCTTGAGTTGAATGAAACATTCATTGGGCTATGACCACGTTTATCATTTGAATGGCAATTATAACAATTTTTATCATAAAGAATATTGCCACCAACAATACTCCAGTTATGGGTATGAACAGTGCCTGAGTTTGAATCGGAAGAAGTTAGAGTCACCCGCATTCCATTGTTTATATCGATCATTTGCTGTTTGGTAAGTGCTATGACATGGGAATGACCGTTGACGATATTGCTTCTATACTGGTAGACATTACTGGCAGGGGCTGTGGAAATGTCAGTGAAAGGAATGCTGACTGTATGTGTGTGGGTAGTTACGTCAGCCGAGGATGTGACCGTTGACGCGGTCAATTTTACAGATGGTTCATTTGTTTCCTTGTCGCCGCAGCCAAATATCAGAGGCACTAGCACCAATAGTGAAAATAGAAACACACTTTTTTTCAGAGTATTCAATTAAGTACCTCCAGTTAATTCGTTGTTGATATTTCATTCTAAATATTTGATCAGAAAGTTGATATAAATACAATAGAATAATAAGATCTTTTATGTCTTGTTGTTGTGTTGTATTAATAGAAATAAAAAAAGGTTACAGCATGAACTGTAACCTTTTGAAATTATTGGCGGGCGATATGCGATTCGAACGCACGACCCCAGGCTTCGGAGGCCTGTACTCTATCCAGCTGAGCTAACCGCCCGCTTGCGGACACCGGATGCTGCCATCTGGTGGATGTAAAGAATTACACTAAATGCCCAGTCAACTCAAGTCAAAAATCTGTCAATTTAGAAATTGCTTTGCTATATTAAAAAGCTAGGGAGATTTAGTGTTTTGCATCTAAACAGATCAGCACAGAAAAAGCAGAAAAATATGATCCGTGTTATTGGGCTGACCGGCGGTATTGCCACCGGCAAAAGCAGTGTGGCCAGTTACCTGGAAGAACGCGGCCTTACTGTGATAGATGCCGATATGTTGTCACGCGATGCAGTCAGGCCAGGTAGTTCATGTCTTGCCAGAATTGCTGATGCTTTTGGCAGTGAAGTTCTTTCTACCGATGGGACGCTGGATCGTAAGCGACTTGGGGTGATAGTTTTTTCTGATCCCGAAAAAAGAAAGCTGTTAGAGGGTATAATTCACCCTGAAATCAGGCGTCTTGCTAAGGAGCATATTGCAGCAGTTGCGGCATATGGTCAAAGTATTGTGTTTTATATGGCACCTCTGTTGATTGAAGCAGGGGCAACGGATCTTGTTAACGAGATATGGGTAGTGACCGCGTCTTCTGAAGTGCAGCTTGAGCGTGTGATGTCCCGTGACGATATCAGTCGTGAACTGGCCGAAAGAATTATAGCAGCACAAATGCCGTTGAAGGATAAAGAGCGTTTTGGACGAATTTTGATTGATAACAGTGGGTCGTCGGATGATTTGATAAATCGACTTTCAGCTATATTGGATAAAGAATTAGTAGGTTAGAAGTTTTTTTGCGTTTTTAAAGCAAAATAACTTCTTTAACATACTTATCCTGTTTAACAGGGCTAGGGGAAAGAAATTGATTGACAAAAATCACATTTTGAGGCGTGGAATCCGTCCGGTGGCGCCGCCGGAGAATATGATGAGCTGCTTTGCAGCGGTACCGCGTGGCACCGAGGAAATTGCCGCTGCTGAACTACAGGCACTTGGTATTGACAGTGCAGTTGTATTGCGTGGCGGTGTTTCATTTGTTGCAGATCGCGCCGGACTTTACCGTTCCAACCTCTGGTTGCGCACTGCCAGTCGGGTGCTGGTTAATTTGAGCACCTTTCCATGTTCGTCACCGGCCGAATTATATTCAGGTGTGCATGAAATCGCATGGCATGAGATTATCAAGCCAACCATGACTCTGGCTGTTGATTGTACTTTAAGAGATTCCGCATTGACCCATTCCGGTTTTGTGGCTCTTAAAACCAAGGATGCCATTGTTGATCGAATTCGTGAGGAGTGCAGCAGTCGACCCAGCGTTGACACGGCTTCACCGGATGTACGCATAAATATCCATCTGGCTAAAAATGTTTGTACGGTTAGTCTTGATAGTTCTGCTGATTCGCTGGATCGACGCGGCTACAGGTTGGAAAGAAATGAAGCACCTTTACGGGAAACTCTCGCTTCGGCGGTAATTGCACTGACCGGTTGGGACGGCACAATACCGCTGTCTGACCCCATGTGCGGTTCAGGAACAATTCCGATCGAGGCAGGTTTGATGGCTGCCAGGATTGCACCAGGTTTGCACCGTTCCTTTGGTTTTGAGCGTTGGCTTGATTTTGATTCCGTATTGTGGGATCGGATCATGAAAGAGGCAAAGGATGGTATCAGAACATTACCGCTAGGGCTGATAACAGGTTATGACCAGGATGGCCGCGCACTTCCCATTGCCAGGCGCAATGCCGAGGCGGCCGGTTTCAAAGGTGAAATCCATTTCTTCAATACAGCTTTGAGTGAGTTTACACCGGAAGGTGACAAAGGGGTTGTGATTATCAACCCGCCTTATGGTAAGCGACTGGGTGATGAAGAGGAATTGAAAGAACTTTATTGCCAGATTGGCGACATTATGAAAAAACGTTGTCGTGGCTGGACAGGATATGTGCTGACCGGTAATCTGGAACTGGCCAAGTATATCGGACTCAAAGCATCACGTCGTTTTGTGCTGTTTAATGGGCCGATTGAGTGTCGCTTGTTGAAATATGAACTGTATTGAATCCGGGACTCGGAACCCTGATCCCGAGTCCCGGTATTACGGTTGTTTCAGCTTGTGACAGAATAGACATCTGTTTTTAGGTGGATGATTCGGTGGAAACGGAATCTTGTTTGCCAGGTGGCAGGGTTCACAAAGCTTTTCAGCTTCCCGTTTATCTGGTTTGAACATAAACTTTTTAATAAAAGATGCGTCGGCTCCCGGCGCATTACGAAAGGCTGTTTCGTAAACCTTTTTGTGAGAGTCGTTTATTGGCGTTACTTTGGTTTTTTCCTCGCTGCTGATGGCAATAAAAATACCTAGAACAGCCACCACAATTCCAATAAACATCCAATCCCGCTTGTCAATTTTCATATTAGAATCCCGGATTTATTCAGATTTTATGAATGAAAAGTAAATGATAACCCCGCCAATAACTACACCACCGATTACAAATGGCATGACTGAACCTAGAGACATTTCTGTGTTATTAGCTACTGAACCGGCAGGCATGGCAAAACGTACGATGAAAATCATGCCGATAATGCTGAAAAGACTCAGTAAAATGGTTTTGGATCGTTTGTATACACCGAAGAATAGCAGCAGGGCCATGATAAAGAGCATGACCGGATTACTGAAGATTTGCTTCAACGTCATGGTCTGCAAGGTGTTCATCAGGTTGTCGGTTTCAAAAGGGCGGAGAAATTCTATTGTTTTTTCAGTAAATGTCTGTTTGTCCATTAGTCTCTCCAAAATTATTATTTTGAACGTGTGAGATCATAATTCAAAAGACATTAATCAGCAATATAAATGAGATTATAGCAAAACTGCTGCGGGCCTGGTCTGCTCAGTTTCCCCGCTTGCATTGATCTCCTCGTGACGTTTTGCAAAAACCATAAACTAAAATGCCCGACAACTGTATTGCCGGGCATTTTAGTTTAACTCAGGAAGTCCATGACTTTGTCAAGGAATCCTTTTTTCATTGGATGACTGTTTTCATTACTGTTTACAGCAAATTCCTCCAGCAGTTCCCGTTGTTTCCTACTGAGGTTTGTTGGTGTTTCGACTTTTATAATTACCAGCTGATCGCCACGGCCGTAACCCTGCAATGACGGAATACCCTTACCACGCAGACGGTACATCTTGCCGGATTGAGTTCCTTCCGGGATCTTCATGGCAACCTTACCATCCAGCGTTGGTACTTCAATCTCACAACCGAGTGCGGCCTGAATAAAGCTGATTGGAAACTCAAAAATTACGTTGTTTTCCTCCCGCTGAAAAATAGCATGCTCTTTAACATTGATGGCAACGTAAAGATCACCATTCGGGCCACCTTTCAGGCCTTGTCCACCGTCACCGGTTGATTTGAGCCGAGAACCGGTTTCCACACCTGCAGGTACCTTGATTGAAAGGGTTTTGGTGTCTTTGATATTTCCCTTGCCACGACAGTCGGGGCATGGATCAACAACGATTTTACCTTCGCCGTTACACTGGCTACAGCTTTTGCTGACACTGAAAAAACCTTGCTGATAACGAACTTGACCGGCTCCTCTGCAGGTAGGACAAACCTTTGGATCTGTCCCCGGTTTGGAACCAGAGCCATTGCAGGTGCCGCAGCGTTTGGCAAACGGTACTTCAATTTTCTTTTCCACACCAAAGGCAGCTTCTTCAAAAGTGATTTCAAGGTTATATAGCAGATCGTCGCCGCGTCGGCCCTGTGTGCGTCCGCGTCCACCTCCACCACCGCCAAAAATATCACCAAATATATCACCGAAAATATCACCGAAAGGCGTGCCGGCTCCAAAACCTCCAAAACCACCGGAATAGCCACCTGCTCCTGACACTCCGGCATGGCCAAACTGGTCATACTGGGCGCGCTTCTGAGCATCTGAGAGAATTTCATAGGCTTCAGTCAGCTCTTTGAACTTGTCCTCAGCAGCCTTGTCGCCAGGGTTCTTGTCAGGATGATACTGAATGGCCTGTTTGCGGAAGGCCTTTTTGATTTCTATTTCGGAGGCGTTCTTGTGAACCTCTAAAATTTCATAATAATCACGCTTTTCGATAGTTGCCAAAATATCATCCTTTTGTTGTGTATATATAACTGTAGGGGCGAGTTTTAAACCCGCCCCTACGTTTCTTCTACTTATTTAAAATGATTACTTTTTCTTTTCGTCCTTGATCTCTTCGAAGTCAGCATCGACAACTTTGTCATCCTTGTGTGTTGATGAAGAGGTCTGCTCAGCATCAGGTGCAGCGCCGCCTTCTTCTGCTGGCTTCTGGGCATACATTGCCTCAGCAAGTTTGTGGGCTGACTGAGCCAGTTCGTCGGTAGCTTTTTTGATGGCTTCGGCGTCTTCACCTTCCATGACTTTTTTTAGCTCAGTGATTTTATTTTCAATACTACCTTTTTCAACAGCATCAATCTTGTCGCCAAATTCCTTAAGCGATTTTTCGGTGCTGTAAACCATGCTGTCAGCATGATTGCGGGCTTCGATTGTTTCACGGCGTTTTTTGTCTTCATCAGCATGTGCTTCCGCATCACGTACCATCTTGTCGATCTCTTCCTTGGACAGACCGCTGGAGGCGGTGATACGGATCGACTGTTCTTTGCCGGTACCCAGGTCTTTGGCGGAAACGTGTACAATACCGTTGGCATCGATATCAAATGTTACCTCAACCTGTGGGATGCCGCGTGGTGCCGGTGGCAGGCCGGTAAGTTCGAAGTTGCCCAGTGTCTTGTTGTCACGGGCCATTTCGCGCTCACCCTGCAGAACGTGGATCGAAACTGCCGGCTGATTGTCAGCAGCGGTAGAAAAGACCTGGCTTTTGCGACATGGGATGGTTGTGTTTTTCTCAATCAACTTGGTCATAATGCTTCCCAGCGTCTCGATACCGAGTGAAAGCGGGGTAACGTCAAGCAGTAGAACATCCTTAACATCGCCCTTGAGTACGCCGCCCTGAATCGCTGCGCCGATGGCAACAACTTCATCAGGGTTAACACCTCTGTTAGGTACTTTGCCGAAGATGGCTTCGACTTTTTTCTGAACAGCAGGCATACGTGTCATACCGCCTACAAGAATAACTTCGTCAATATCTGCAGCTGTCAGGCCGGCATCCTTGATAGCCATGCGGCAAGGACCTTCCAGTTTTGAAAGGAGTTCTGCACAGATTGACTCCAGTTTGGAGCGTGTCAGTTTCATGGTCAGGTGTTTAGGACCTGATGCATCGGCAGTAATGAACGGCAGGTTGATGTCAGTTTCCATGGAACTGGAAAGTTCACACTTGGCCTTTTCTGCAGCTTCTTTCAGACGCTGTAGCGCCATTTTGTCGCTACGCAGGTTGATACCCTGATCTTTTTTGAATTCATCTGCGATCCAGTCAATAATCAACTGGTCAAAGTCTTCGCCACCCAGGAACGTATCACCATTGGTTGATTTCACTTCAAAAACGCCATCACCAAGTTCGAGAACTGAGATATCGAAAGTACCGCCGCCAAGGTCGAAAACGGCAACTTTTTCTTCTTTTTTCTTATCCAGTCCGTAAGCCAATGCTGCTGCAGTAGGCTCGTTAATAATGCGCAGAACATTCAAACCTGCAATTTTTCCTGCATCCTTGGTTGCCTGACGCTGTGAGTCATCAAAGTAGGCCGGTACAGTGATAACTGCGTCGGTAACAGTAACTCCCAGATAGTCTTCAGCCGTTTTTTTCATCTTCTGCAGAACAATAGCGGAAATTTCAGGTGGTGAGAAACGCTTGCCGCGTACTTCAACCCACGCATCAGCATTGTCTGCTTTGACAATTTTGAAGGGTGATATGGCGATGTCTTTTCTGACCGCATCTGAATCAAACTTGCGACCAATCAGACGCTTGATGGCATAAAGGGTGTTTTCAGGGTTGGTAACTGCCTGTCGTTTAGCCTGCTGACCTACCAGACGCTCGTCACTATCTGAAAAAGCTACCATAGAAGGGGTTGTGCGGCTACCTTCCAAGTTAGCTATAACCACCGGTTCCCCGCCCTCCATGATTGCTACACAGGAGTTGGTTGTTCCCAGGTCGATACCGATTACTTTACTCATGAATGTTAATCCTCCTTGTTGAATCTTTCTCTTATTTAGAAATTAGTCATCACTTGTTTAATATTCAAGGGCAGTTTTAAAAAAAAGTTCAAAACCGGTTCCGGGTTTATGTTTCAATGCCTATGGCCGCAGCTTTTTACCGCTCTCTGATCCCGAGTCCCGGCACAACTATTTCGGAGCCACTGAAACCGAAACCATGGCCGGTCTCAGTAGTCTCTCCTTAATCATGTAGCCCTTTTGAAACTCGGTTACTACTGTATTGGGAGGGCAATCATCCGTAGGAATCTGTGACATGGCCTGATGGAAGGCGGGATCAAAGACAGCGCCTGTTGAATCGATTGGTGTGACATTGAACTTTTTCAGGGCTGAGATCAGGATGCTGTGGGTCATGCGAATGCCTTCTACCAGCGCAACGATGGTGTCTTCATTGGCATGATCGAGAGCCCTTTCCAGGTTGTCGACTACCGGTAAAATTTCTTCGATCAGGGATTTTGTGCCGTAGTTCAGCAACTCTTCCTTTTCGCGGTTCGTGCGTTTTCTCAGGTTTTCCATGTCTGCACGTTCACGCAGAAAACGATCCCAGTTTTCTTTGGATTCTGTTTCTTTTGCTGCAAGAAGTCCTTCCAGCTGGCTGATGCTCTCTTCAGCGGTCGTTGGTTCAGCAGAAGCTGGATTGTCGGTTGTTTCTGTTACATTTTCTGCTGGGGCAGTTGCAGCAGAATTGGTTTCAACTTTGTCGTGTTTTTTCATGGTTAAAATTGTCCTTTGTTTTTCTTGTTTTATTAAGTCTGTTATGTACCGCTAAGTAGTTTGCTGATCAGTTTTGCCGTATAGTCAACAATCGGGATGACGCTGGAATATCCCATGCGTGTCGGGCCGATCACTCCCAGCATGCCTACGGTATTGCTACTGGTGACAAAGCGTGCTGTGATCATGCTGACACCGGCGGATCTGCTTACTGGGGTTTCTGATCCGATGTAGATATGAACGCCTTCGGTTGACATGCAGCCACTGAGCAATTGCAGGAGATAACCTTTTTCTTCAAAGGTGCGGTAAATTTCCCGCATCCGGTTGACGTCGTTGAATTCCGGCTGTTCAAGGATACGGGCCTGACCTTCTAGAAAAACATCATCAAGTCCGGTTGTGACAGCCTTTTCGCTGATCTGTAGCGCTTGGGACATCATGCTGTCATAGCGTACTTTCTCGGTTTTCATTTCTGAAATAATCAGTTCTCTCGCCTGGGAAATAGTCAGGCCCTGCATCAACCCATTCAGGTAATTCCCCATTTTGATAAGGTCATCCTGGGTGAAGTTATTCTGGGTTTCTACCAGTTTGTTCTGAACAGTTCCATTGCGGGAAACCAGGATAGCCAAAACCCTGTTGGGAGAGAGCAGGATGAACTCGATTTGGCGAAAAACGTCAGAGGTAAAGCTTGGTGCTACAACAATTCCCATATAATTTGAAAGTGACGAGA
>Ga0105047_10008817_pt1 | contig 16743 bp, 17 predicted proteins | sample MAT04_FD_78384 | JGI IMG/M metagenome (GOLD analysis project Ga0105047, IMG submission 78384) | Freshwater microbial communities from Lake Fryxell liftoff mats and glacier meltwater in Antarctica - MAT-04 (megahit assembly) | ecosystem: Environmental > Aquatic > Freshwater > Ice > Liftoff...
CGCCGAGCCATCCGTCGCCAGCCCAAGCTGCGACATCCAGGACAGGAACGGATATTCGTTGCCAAAGAACCAGACCCCCAGCGTCTTGTCGGCAAAATCTGTCGGCGCCGTGATCCCGGTTTCGGCCAGGCAGGTCAGCATCAGGCCCGACGACGCAAAGGGCTGCGCTATGTTGACCAGCGGCAGACCCTTTTCCCGCGCGGCCAGCGCCGAGGGCATCCAGTCAACCACCACATCGGCGCCACCGCCTGCGATGACCTGACCGGGGGCAATGTCGGGGCCGCCCGGCTTGATCGTCACGTTCAGGTTTTCCTCGGTGTAAAACCCCTTGGCTTGCGCCACGTAATAGCCGGCGAACTGCGCCTGCGTGACCCATTTCAGCTGCAGGGTCACGTCATCGGCTGCCTGCGCCGCCCCCGCCGTCAGCGCCAGAACCGCGCCCAGAACAATCTTCTTCATCGTCAACCTCCAAGTTGATGGCCCTCAGGGCCTTTGTTGAACCCGCATCGACGGGTGCCAGAACGTCACCCCCCGCTCAATCGCCGTGACCAGCCCATAAAAGGCCGACCCGGCCAGTGCCGCAACCGCAATCTCGGCCCAGACCATATCCATGCCCAGACGCCCGACTTCGGTTGAAATCCGAAACCCCATGCCCATGGTCGGAGAGCCAAAGAATTCGGCCACAATCGCCCCGATCAGCGCCAAGGTCGAAGCAATCTTCAACCCGTTGAACAAAAACGGCATCGCCGCGGGCATCCTCAGATGCCACAGGCTTTGCCAGTAATTCGCCCCCCAGGTCGCCATCAGGTCGCGCTGCATCCGCTCGGACGCCGACAGCCCCGCCACCATGTTCACCAGAACCGGAAAGAACACCATCACCACCACCACCGCCGCCTTCGACTGCCAGTCGAACCCGAACCATGCGACAAGGATCGGCGCGATCCCCACCACTGGCAGCGCCGCCACGAAATTGCCCACCGGCAGCAACCCCGCCTTCAGAAACGCCGACCGGTCGATCAGCACAGCCGCCACCACCGCAGCACCGCAGCCCATCAGATAGCCCGACAGTGCGCCCTTCAGCACCGTCTGCACGAAATCGCCCCAGAGCACCGGCAGCGACGCGGCAATCTTCGCGCCGATCGCCGAAGGTGCTGGCAGGATCACCGCCGGCACCTCATAGGCCCGCGTGATCCCCTCCCACAGCGCCAGCACCGCGATGCCGAACAGCACCGGGGCCAACCCGCGCCGCGCCAGCCAGACGTTCACCGCCCACAGCGCCAACCAGACGGCCACCCCCGCCGCCAGCCACCCCGGATCCACGGGAGCCCACATCATGCCGGTGCCCCCCTCATGCCGGTGCCCCCCTCATGCCGGTGCCCCCCCTCATCCCGGTGCCCCCATCCGCGCCCGCGCCAGCCGCTCGACCTGCCCGACCAGCAGGATCAGCCCGCCCGCCAGGATCGCCGCCGCAAACAGCGCCGCCCACATGATCAGCGGCTCGCCGAACTGCGACCCGATCAGCATCCGCGCCCCCAACCCCTCGATCGCGCCGGTCGGCAGCTCGCCCACGATCGCCCCCACCAGGCTCGCCGCGATCGCCACCTTCAGCGAGGCAAAGAAGAACGGCAACGATGCCGGCAGCCGCAGCTTCCAGAACATCTGCACCTCGCCGGCATACCAGGTGCGCAACTGGTCGATCTGCATCTGATCGGGCGAGCGCAGCCCCTTGACCATGCTGACCAGCACCGGAAAGAAACTGAGGTAGGCCGAGATGATCGCCTTTGGCACCATCCGGTCCTCCACCCCCGCCGCGTTCGACACCACCACGATCATCGGCGCCAGCGCCACGATCGGAATGGTCTGGCTGATCACCGCCCATGGCATCACAGCCAGATCCATCACCCGGAACCGGACAATCGCCGCCGCCAGCCCGACGCCCAGCAGGATGCCAAGCACAAAGCCATAGAACGTCGCCTGCAGCGTCACCCAGCCATGATAGACCAGACTGCGCTTTGACGTCACCGCCTGCGCCGTGACCCCCTTCCACAGCTCTGCCGCCACCTGATGCGGCGCGGGCAACACCGGGCGCCCCTGCCCCATGGTCGCCGGAATGACCTCGGCCAGCGTCACCTCGGCCCCCGCCCGCGCGGCCTGATCGTAGACCCAGGGCGCGTTCATCCAGACCGCCGCAGCATACCAAAGCGTCACGATGCCGCAGACCACCACCAGCACCGGCCAGACGCGGGTCATGCCTCCACCCCCGGCCACAGCAACAGCAGGGTCGGCACACCTTCATCGGTCGTCTCGTCGCGCCCGGCCGGATCTTCGGCAAACCCCTCACGCGCATAAAACCGCTGCGCCGCCAGGTTCGGTTCGAACACCGTCAGGCTCAGCCCGCCCGGACTGTGCGCCTTTGCCTCGGCCATCATCGCCCGCCCGATCCCCCGCCCCCGCGCAAACGGCAGCAGATAGAACGCCGCGATATGCCCCGACCCGCCCATCGACAGATAGCCGAGCACGCGGCCCCCCTCTTCGGCGACCAGCAGCCAGCGCAACGTCAGCAACTCCGGCCCGAACAGCGCCGCAATCTCTTCGCGGCTCTTGATGCGCGGCAGCCAGTCGGTCGCGTCGACGTAGTCGTTGACCACGCCCGCGCAGGCCTCCAGATCGCCCGCCTCGGCGTTTCGGATCACATAAGCCATCGACCCGCCCCGTCCGCGGCCATCGCGGACACCCGTGCGTCCCACCAGATCATCCGCCTAGTCATCGCCATGCCCGGCCCGCAGCCCGTCCCGCACCCGGTGGGCAATCTCGATGAACGCGCGGCTGTCGCGGATATCCAGCGGCCGCTCGCGCGGCAGCGGGCTGTCGATGATGTCGGTGATCCGCCCCGGTCGCGGGCTCATCACCACGATCCTTGTCGACAGATACACCGCCTCGGGAATCGAATGGGTCACGAACAGGATGGTCTTTTCCGTCCGGTTCCAAAGCCTCAGCAACTCCTCGTTCAATCGGTCCCGCACGATCTCGTCCAGCGCACCAAACGGCTCGTCCATCAGCAGGATATCGGCATCAAACGCCAGCGCCCGGGCAATCGAGGCGCGCTGCTGCATCCCCCCCGACAATTGCCAGGGATATTTGTTGCCAAACCCGCCCAACTCCACCAATTCCAGCACGCGGCTGACGCGGGCCTCCTGTTCAGCTTTGGAAAACCCCATGATTTCAAGAGGCAGCCGGATGTTCCCGTTGATCGTCCGCCACGGATACAACCCCGCCGCCTGAAACACATAGCCATAGGCCCGGGCCTTCCGCGCCGCCTCGGCCGTCATGCCATTGACGGTCAACGTGCCACCCGTCGGCGTCTCAAGCGCGGCCACACAGCGCAGAAACGTCGTCTTGCCGCAGCCCGAAGGCCCGATAAAGCTGACGAATTCGCCCTTGCCGACCACAAGGTTGACATCCCGCAAGGCCTGCACCGGCCCGTCGTTGGTGCCGAACACCAGGTTCAGATCGCGGGCTTCGACGACCGCAGACATCAGCGTGTCTTTCATCAAACCCCACTCGCCGGCACACCCGACCGCTCCACCGGTCGCGGTGCCGTCAGGTCTTTCCACGCCGACAGCGCCCGGTTTACCGCCGGGCGCGGCGCGCGGGCCACGAACTGACCGTGGCCTTCCTGCGTCCGCACCACGCCATCGACCACCGCCACCTGCCCCCGGGTCAGCGTGAACCGCGGCAGCCCGGTGACCGTCTTTCCCTCGAACACGTTGTAATCAATGGCCGATTGCTGCGTCCCCGCCGAAATCGTCTTGGACTTCGCCGGGTCCCAGACCACCAGATCGGCATCCGCCCCCACCAGAACCGCGCCCTTCTTCGGATAGCAGTTCAGGATCTTCGCGATGTTGGTCGAGGTCACGGCCACAAACTCGTTCATCGTGATCCGCCCCGTCGCCACCCCGTGGGTCCACAGCATCGGCATCCGGTCCTCCAGACCCCCGGTCCCGTTGGGGATCTTCGTAAAGTTGCCAACCCCGAACCGCTTTTGCGCCGTGGTGAACGCACAATGATCGGTCGCCACCACCGACAGGCTCCCCGACTGCAGCCCGGCCCACAGGCTGTCCTGATGGCTCTTCGAGCGGAACGGCGGCGACATCACCCGCCGCGCGGCATGGTCCCAGTCGGGGTGCAAATATTCGGTCTCGTCAAGCGTCAGATGCTGGATCAGCGGCTCGCCAAACACCCGTTTGCCTTGCTGCCGGGCGCGGCGGATGGCTTCATGCGCATCCTCGCACGAGGTATGGACGACATACAGCGGCACCCCCGCCATGTCGGCGATCATGATCGCGCGGTTCGTGGCCTCGCCCTCCACCTGCGGTGGGCGCGAATAGGCATGCGCCTCCGGTCCGGTGTTGCCCGCCGCCAGAAGCTGCGCTGTCAGTTCCGCCACCACATCGCCATTCTCGGCATGCACCATGGCCAGCGCGCCCAGATCGCCGCAACGCTTGAAGGACTGATACATCTCATCGTCGTTGACCATCAACGCGCCCTTGTAGGCCATGAAATGCTTGAAGCTCGTCATCCCGGCATTGACCGCCAACTCCATGTCCTGCCACACCTTTTCACCCCACCAGGTGATCGCCATGTGGTAGGAGTAGTCGCAGTTCGCCCGGCCTGACTTGTTGTGCCACATCTGCGCCGCGTCCATCAGCCCCTGCCCCTGCCCGGGCAACACGAAATCCACCACCATCGTCGTCCCGCCGGCCAGCGCCGCCCGCGTCCCGCTCTCGAAATCATCCGCCGAATAGGTGCCCATGAAGGGCATCTCCAGATGCGTGTGCGGGTCGATCCCCCCGGGCATCACGTAAGCCCCGGTGGCGTCCAGCACCGTATCCCCGGTCAGGTTCGGGCCGATGGCCACGATCACCCCGCCCTCGACCCGCACATCCGCCGCATAGGTCAGATCCGCCGTGACGACAGTTCCGCCCTTGATCACCGTGCTCGCCATCTGCCTCTCCCTGCCGCTTTCATTCTGACACAAATATCCCGGGGGTCCGGGGGCTGGCCCCCGGTCTGCCCTCAGTCCACACGACCCGCCACCTCAAGCACGGCGTGCAGCAGCACATCCGTCCCCGCCGCCGCCCATCCGGACGAAATCTCTTCGGCCTCGTTATGGCTCAGGCCCCCGACACAGGGGCACATCACCATCACCGTGGGCGCCACGCGGTTGATCCAGCAGGCGTCGTGACCGGCGCCCGAGATGATGTCCATGTGGGAATGGCCCAGCCGCTCTGCCGCGCCGCGCACCACGGCGACCAGACCGGGCTCAAAGGTCACCGGGTCGAAATGGCCGACGTCCTCGATCGAAAGGCCAAGACCCAACTCGGCCGCCACGGCATGGGCCGCCCGCATCACCTCGGCCTTCATCGCGTCCAGCTTGGTCTGTTCTGGCGACCTTATATCCACCGTGAACACGACCTTCCCCGGAATCACGTTGCGAGAGTTGGGGAACACCTTGACCTGCCCCACAGCCCCCACCGCGCCGGGCTGGTGGCTCATCGCGATCTGGTGCACCCGCTCGGTGATCCGCGCCATGCCCAGCCCCGCGTTGACCCGCATCGCCATCGGGGTGCTGCCGGTATGCGCATCGCGGCCCGTCAGGGTGATTTCCAGCCACCACAGCCCCTGCCCATGCGTCACCACGCCGATCGAGCAACCCTCGGCCTCAAGGATCGGCCCCTGTTCGATGTGCAACTCGAACATCGCATGGATGCGGCGCGCCCCCACCGTCTCGGTCCCGACCCAGCCGATGCGGGCCAGTTCGTCGCCGAACGCCAGCCCGTCAGGGTCGCGGCGGGAATAGGCATAGTCCTGCGTGTGAAGGCCCGCGAACACCCCCGAGGCCAGCATGGCGGGGGCAAAGCGCGCGCCCTCTTCGTTGGTCCAGTTGGTGACCACGATCGGATGTCGGGTCCTGATGTCCAGATCGTTCAGCCGCCGCACCACCTCCAGCCCGCCAAGCACGCCCAGAACGCCGTCATAGCGCCCCCCGGTCGGCTGGGTATCCAGATGCGAGCCGATGTAGACCGGGTCGAGGTCTTCGGTCCCCTCGCGGGTGGCAAACATGGTGCCCATGGTGTCGACGCCCATCGACATGCCCGCGTCGGCGCACCAGCGGGCGAACTGGTGACGCCCCTCGCTGTCGGCATCGGTCAGGGTCTGGCGGTTGTTGCCGCCCGCCACGCCGGGGCCGATCCGGGCCATCTGGTCCAGACTGTCCCACAGCCGCGCGGCATCAATCCGCAGGTTGTCACCCGATACCGCCATCGTCATCTCCCTGCGCAGGGGTCTTGGTGCCCCTTGCCGCGACTCGTTTCCTGACCGTATGGTCAGATTGCAAGGCTATACCGACTGCCCCCCCGGTCAACGGAAATTCCCGAGGTCATGACAGCAAACGCCCAAATTCCCCGCAGCAAGACCAGCCGTCGCACAGATATCCGGCAGACGAACGAGCGGGCCATTCTGGACGCCGCCGAACGGGTGTTTGCCGAGGCAGGGTTCGGCGGGGCCACGATGCAGTTGATCGCCGACATGGCCGGTCTGCCCAAGGCGAACCTGCACTATTACTTTGCCACCAAGGAAGACCTGTATCGCCGCGTTGTCGGCACCATCTTCGAGATCTGGCTGCAGGCGGCGCAAAGCATGGACAATGCCCCGGGCCCGGTCGAAGGCATCGGCGCCTATATCGACGCCAAGATGGAAATCTCGCGCCGCCACCCCAACGGGTCCAAGGTCTGGGCCTCCGAGGTGATGCACGGCGCGCCGGTCATTCAGGATTACCTCGAAACCACGCTGCGCGACTGGACGACGGGGCGCGTGGCGCTGATCCAGCGGTGGATCGACGAGGGGCGGATGGCTGCGGTGGACCCCGAACACCTGCTCTACATGCTATGGGCCACCACGCAGCACTATGCCGATTTCGGCCATCAGATCGAGACGCTGAACGGCGGGGCGCTGACCGAACGGCAATGGCAGGCGGCGAAGGATTCGGTCAAGACGATGATCCTGCGCGGCATCGGCGCGACCTGACGGGCCATCGCCGCGGCTACCCGGCCGCGCCGATCCTTGCTAGGGTCGGGCAAAACCGAAAGGACTGACGATGGACCTTGCAGACCTGCGCGCCGAAGCGGACCGGCTGATCTTCCCGCGCTTTGCCGAACCCGAGGCCTGGCAGCTTGGCACGACGCTGGTCGCCCTCGCCGAAGGCCTGCCGGTGGTGATCGACATCCGCACCCCGGACCGCACGCTGTTCCATGCGGCCCTGCCGGGGTCGTCGGCCGACAATGACCGATGGGCCCGCCGCAAAAGCGCCACCGCCCTGCTGATGCACAAGGCCTCGCTTCTGGTGGGCACCGAGTTGCGTGCCAAGGGCGACACGTTGGCCTCGCGCGGGCTGTCCGAGGTGGACTATGCCGAACATGGCGGTGCGGTGCCGGTCCGGGTCGCCGGGGTGGGCGTGGTGGCCTGCGCCACGGTGTCGGGCCTGCCGCAGCTTGAGGATCACGCGCTGGTCATCCGCGCAATGACCCAACTGCTGGAGCAGTTTCCAGCGAATCGTCAGCCGTGCTAACGTCGGCCCCTGGGCCAGGCGCCCGTTGATTGATCAGGAGTGACCATGCGCGCATCTGCCATCGTTCTTGCCTTGCTGTCCCTGTTGCCTGCCGCCGCCGTTGACGCCGGCGAGATCGCCGATGCTGCCGCCGCGGTCGAGGCCGCCATCGCCGCCGAGGACTTTGACGCCTGGAGGGCCGCCAACGCGGTGATCGAGGAAAAACTCTGGGCAGCCCCCGGCCTGCATTTCGGCACGCTGATGCTGGTCACCGGCCCGGCCGCCGGCTTTGGCTCCTACGACCCGCGCCCCGACAACATCTATACAATGGGCGAGCCGGTGCAGATCTATGCCGAACCTGCGGGTTATGGCTATGGCGACCTCGGCAACGGCATGCTCGAGGTGGCGTTCGACATCGACCTGACCATCAGCGACCCCGCCGGCGCGGTGTTGGGAGAGTTTCCGGGCATCATGTCGCTGGTCTATCCGTCGCGGGTCAAGGCGCGCGAGTTTCTCGCCAACCTGACCTACAACCTCGACGGCGTGCCGCCTGGCGACTACACGCTGACCACCAATTTCCGCGACCGCCATTCCGGTCAGGCGGCCAGCTTTACCTCGGAAATCGTGGTGAAATAGTCATTTCAGTTCGATCTCGACAAAGCTCATCGCCGCGCCGTCGCAGATCACGTTGTGTTCGACGCCTTCACTGCGCCGATAGACCGTGCCCGCCGGGATCAGCACCCGGCGCGAGCCGCCGCCGGGTTCCTCCAGCAGCATCGGGCAGTCGGTCAGCGCGGTGATGACGTAGTCGTGCCCATGCCGGTGCCAGCCGGTTTCCGCACCCTCGTTGAAATCGAACCGGGTGACGCGCACCCTGTCATCGTCGATCAGTCGGGTGGCGGTGCAGGGCGGCCGCGCCGTCACGGCAGCGCTTCCAGCACATCGCGCAGGGTGCCGATCAACTGGTCGATCTGGGGCTTTTCGATGATCAGCGGCGGGCTCATCGCGATGATGTCGCCGGTGGTGCGGATCAGGATGCCCTTTTCGTAGGCCGCCAGAAACGCCGAGAACGCCCGCTTTGTCGGCTCGCCGGCGATGCCCTCAAGCTCCACCGCGCCGATCAGCCCCATGTTGCGGATGTCGATCACATGCCGCACGCCCTTCAGCGAATGCAGTGCGTCCTCCCAATAGGGCGCAATCGCGGCGGCGCGTTCAAACAGCGCCTCTTCCTTGTAGACCTCCAGCGTGGCGATCCCTGCGGCCGAGGCGATGGGGTTGCCGGAATAGGTATAGCCGTGGAACAGCTCGATCATCTGCTCGGGGCCCTGCATGAACGCGTCATGCACCTCGGCCGTGGTCAGCACGGCACCCATGGGAATGACGCCGTTGGTCAGGCCCTTGGCGGTGGTCATCATGTCAGGCAGCACGTCGAAATACTGCGAGGCAAACGGCGCGCCCAGACGGCCAAAGCCGGTGATCACCTCGTCAAAGATCAACAGGATGCCATGCTTTTTCGTGATCGCCCGCAGTTTTTCCAGATAGCCCTTGGGCGGGATAAGAACCCCGGTGGACCCGGCCACAGGCTCTACGATCACCGCCGCAATGGTTTCGGCTCCGTGCAGCGCCACGATACGTTCCAGATCGTCGGCAAGGTTGGCGCCATGTTCGGGCTGACCCTTGGCATAGGCGTTCTGGCCGGGCAGATGGGTATGGGGCAGGTGGTCCACCCCGGCAAGCAACGTGCCGAACATCTTGCGGTTGTTGACGATGCCCCCCACCGAAATGCCGCCGAAGTTCACCCCGTGATAGCCCCGCTCGCGCCCGATCAGCCGGGTCCGCGCGCCCTCGCCACGGGCGCGGTGATAGGCGATGGCCAGCTTCAGCGCGGTGTCCACCGATTCAGAGCCGGAGTTGGTGTAGAACACATGCTCGATCCCCGCAGGGGCAATCTCGATGATCCGGTTGGCCAGTTCAAACGCCACCGGGTGCCCCATCTGGAATGCCGGGGCATAGTCCAACTCGCCCGCCTGCCGCGCGATGGCCTCGGTGATCCTGGGGCGGCAATGGCCCGCATTGCAGCACCACAGCCCCGCCGTGCCGTCCAGCACCTGCCGCCCGTCGCTGGTGGTGTAGTGCATGTCCTTTGCCCCCACGAACATGCGCGGAGACTTCTTGAATTGCCGGTTGGAGGTGAACGGCATCCAGAACGCGTTCAGGTCATTCGGGGTCGGTTTGCGATCCAGCGCCATGCCATCCTCACTGAGAGATCGGTTTGATCAAAGACTGCAGGCTAGCAACCCGCAGCCCGTGCAGCAAGGCGGCAAACACCGATTGCCCGTTTGCATCCTGCCCAAATTTGCGCCAAGTTCAAACGCCATGTCCTGCCCGGAGACCGCATGTCCCGCCCGCAAAGCCGCATCCAGCAAAAGAACTCGGAAACCATCCTCGATGCGGCGCTTGGGGTGTTCGCCCAGCACGGGTTCCGCGGGGCGACGCTGGACCAGATCGCCGACGTGGCGGGGCTGTCGAAGCCGAACCTGCTGTATTACTTCGCGTCGAAAGAGGCGATGCACACAGCCCTGCTGTCGGGGCTGCTGGATACCTGGCTGGACCCGCTGCGTGACATGGACCCGGACGGGGATCCGGTGACGGAAATCCTGGGCTATGTGCGGCGCAAGCTGGATCTGGCCCGCGATTACCCCCGCGAAAGCCGGCTGTTCGCCAACGAGATCCTGCAAGGCGCGCCACAGATGCGCAGCGCCATCGAGGGCGACCTGAAATCGCTGGTCGATGACAAGGCGCGGGTGCTGACGCTGTGGATGGATCAGGGCCGCATCGCCCGTATCCACCCGGTGCACCTGATCTTTTCGATCTGGGCGCTGACGCAGCATTACGCCGACTTTGACGTGCAGGTGCGCGCCGTGCTTGGCCCGGGGCACGATCCCTTTGCCGAGGCGGGCGACTTTCTCGACGTGCTGTTCCGGCGGTTGCTGGCGGTGCGCTGACGTGCCGTCACGGCGGGGCGGGCATTCCAAGCATCTTGTGGCCTCGGTCGGGCCAGCGTATGAAGGCGGTGTCAACCAAGGGGCAACCGATGACACCGCAAACGGTCGAACCGACCGACGAGGCCGCTGTCGCTGGTCACAAGCCCCAAAAACTATGGGTTCTGGTGCTAGGGTCCATTGGCGTCGTCTACGGCGATATCGGCACCAGTCCGCTTTATGCGCTGCGGGAATCCCTGCATGCGGCCAGCCATGACGGCCTGACACCCGACGATGTGTTGGGGGTGATCTCGTTGCTGGTCTGGACGCTGATCCTGATCGTTACCGTGAAATACGTCATTCTCGTGATGCGCGCCGACAACGCGGGCGAAGGCGGCACGCTGTCGCTGGTGGCGCAGGTGCAGCGTGCGCTTGGGCGGCGGCCCGGATGGCTGCTGGCGATCGGGATGGTGGGGATTTCGCTGTTCTTCGGCGATGCCGTCATCACGCCGGCCATGTCGGTGCTGTCGGCGGTCGAGGGCATGTCGCTGGTGGCACCGAAGTTCAGCCCCTACGTCGTGCCGGTGACGCTGGCGATCATCGTCGGGCTGTTCGTGGTGCAGCGCAAGGGCACCGCCGCCGTGTCGACCCTGTTCGGCCCGATCATGGTCACCTGGTTCGTGGTGATCGGCGGATTGGGTCTGTGGCATCTGTCGGACGATCCGTCGATCCTGCGGGCGCTGAACCCGGCCTATGCGGCGCAGTTTCTGACCCACAACGGGCTTGCGTCGTTCATCGTTCTTGGGTCGGTGTTTCTGGCGGTGACGGGGGGCGAGGCGCTGTATGCCGACATGGGCCATTTCGGCCGTCGCCCGATCCGGCTGGCCTGGGCCGGGCTGATCTTTCCGTCGCTGACGCTGTCGTATCTGGGACAAGGTGCGTCAGTTCTGGCCGACCCGACCAAGGCCGGGAACCCGTTCTTCCTGATGGCCCCCGAGGGCATGCTGCTGCCCCTGGTGCTGCTGGCCACCGCCGCCACCGTCATCGCCAGCCAGGCCGTGATCTCGGGCGCGTTTTCGATGATGAAACAGGCGGTCCGCATGGGCCTGCTGCCACGGCTGGAGATTCTGCACACTTCGGAAAGCCAGTTCGGCCAGATCTACCTGCCCAAGGTGAACTCGATCCTGGCAGTTGGGGTGATCATTCTGGTGATCCTGTTCGGGTCGTCGTCGAACCTTGCAAGCGCCTATGGCATCGCGGTCAGCGGCGACATGGTCATCACCACGGTTCTGGCCTTCATCGTGTTCTTCCGGGCGTGGAAATGGCCGCTGTGGGTCACCATCGCCGTCGTTCTGCCGATTCTGACGATCGAGGTCCTGTTCCTTGCCGCGAACTTCTCAAAGGTCATGGATGGCGGCTATGTGCCGCTGATCATGGCCGCCACGATGTGCGCGATGATGTGGACCTGGATCCGGGGCACGAAATACGTGCAGGTGCTGTCGCGGCGCGGCTCTACCTCGACCGAATCCCTGGCGGCGATGCTGGCGAAAAGCACCTCTTTGAAAGAGGCGCCCGGAACGGCGGTGTTCCTGACCTCGGACCCCGACGTGGCCCCGGCCGCACTGATGCACAACCTCAAGCACAACCATGTCCTGCACCAGCGCAACATCATCGTGCTGGTCACCGTGGCGACGCAGCCCTATGTGCCCGACAGCGAACGCATCACCCTGCGCCCGATCAACGACCGGTTCGTCCGGGTCGATCTGGCCTTCGGCTACATGGAAGAGCCGAACGTGCCGCGCGCGATGGCCCTGCTGCGGGCGTTGGGCGAGCCGTTCAACATCATGAAAACCTCGTTCTTCCTCAACCGCCGCACGTTCCGGTCAGACCCGAAGAACGGCTTGCCGGTCTGGCAGGAGCGGCTGTTCGTGTCGATGGCGAAATCGGCCGCCGACGCGACCGACTTTTACCGGCTGCCCACCGACCGGGTGATCGAACTGGGCCAGCAGCTGACCATCTGACCAATGGGCCGCATCGGCGATCCGCAAGCCGCGCAGCACCTCGGCCGCGATGCTGAACGACCGCAGGCGCGCCACGGGGTCATGGCTCATGCCGGTCAGCAGGATTTCGTCCGGCTGATACCGCGCGATCATGGCAGTCAGCGCCCGCCGCAATCGAATCGTGCTGCATGGTCCACCCTTTCGCGGTCCCGTGCCTGATATGGTCACGCAGCCACGCAAAGCAAACCGGCCGGGGCGCAACTGCCCCGGCCCGGCCGATTGTCGCCCCGCGACCGCCGCGCTATTCGGCGGCCACCGCCGGGTTGTTGGGGTGCTGCGTCCAGTTGGCGTAGTCGCCCACCGGTTTGCCCGTGCGCAGATCGACCGAGCCCTTGGGCACCTCGACCATCGTGATGCAGTCCTGCACCGGGCAGACGTTGACGCACAGGTTGCAGGCGACGCATTCGTCATCGATCACCTCGAACACCCGGCCGGGTTTCATCGCGATGGCCTGATGGCTGGTGTCCTCGCAGGCGGCATAGCAGCGTCCGCACTGGATGCAGGCGTCGGGGTCTATCCGGGCCTTGGTGACGTAGTTCAGGTTCAGATACTGCCAGTCGGTGACGTTCGGCACCGCGCGACCCACGAGGTCGGACACCGCCATGCCCTTGGTATCAAGGTATTCCGACAGGCCCGAGATCATCTCGGAGACGATCTTGAACCCATAGGTCATCACCGCCGTGCAGACCTGCACGTTGCCCGCACCCAGCGCCATGAATTCGGCCGCGTCGCGCCAGGTGGTGACACCGCCAATGCCCGAAATCGGCAGGCCGCGCGTTTCGGGGCTGCGGGCGATCTCGGCCACCATGTTCAGCGCGATCGGCTTCACCGCCGGGCCGCAATAGCCGCCGTGGGTGCCCTTGCCGTCGATCATCGGTTCGGGGCTGAAGTCATCGAGGTTGACCGAGGTGATCGAATTGATCGTGTTGATCAGGCTGACCGCATCGGCCCCGCCGCGCTTTGCCGCCTCGGCGGGTTTGCGGATGTCGTTGATGTTCGGGGTCAGCTTCACGATGCAGGGCATGCGCGAGTGCTGCTTGACCCAGCGGGTCACCATCTCGATGTATTCCGGCACCTGCCCGACGGCAGACCCCATGCCGCGTTCCGCCATGCCGTGCGGGCAGCCGAAGTTCAGCTCGACCCCGTCGGCCTCGGTGTCTTCGATGCGGCGCAGGATATCGCGCCAGCTGTCCTCGTCGCAGGGCACCATCAGGCTGATCACCATGGCGCGGTCCTTGTAGTCGCGCTTCACCGCCTTGATTTCCCGCAGGTTGACCTCCAGCGGGCGGTCGGTGATCAACTCGATGTTGTTCAGCCCCAACAGCCGCCGGTCCGCGCCCCAGATCGCGCCATAGCGCGGGCCGTTGACGTTGACGACGGGCGGGCCTTCGGACCCCAGGGTTTTCCACACCACCCCGCCCCACCCCGCCTCGAAGGCGCGGCGAACGTTGTATTCCTTGTCGGTCGGCGGCGCGCTGGCCAGCCAGAACGGGTTCGGCGACTTGATCCCGATGAAGTGCGACGTCAGATCCGCCATCTCAGGCCTCCATCAAAGTTGCATGAATGTCTTCGGCCGCGTCACGCCCCTCGGCCACGGCTGTCACCGTCAGGTCATCGCCGCCCGCTGCACAGTCGCCGCCGGCCCAGATGCCCGGCACCGACGTCCGGCCGGCCCCGGTGACGGCAATCTTGCCGCCCTCGATCACCAGCCCCTCGGGCACCCCCGCCAGGGTCTGGCCAATCGCCTTGAACACCTGATCGGCCTTCAGCCGGAACCGCTCTTCCGACAGGGTCAGCCCCGCCACCCCCTCGACGGTATAGGCGAACTCCACCTCGCCGGGCAGCACCGCCACCGGGGCGGCGTGGGTGACGATCCGCACCCCCGCCCCCGTTGCATGGTCCTGCTCGTAGCCGCTGGCGCTCATCCGGTCCTGACCGCGACGATAGACGATCGTCACTGTCTCGGCTCCGAGAAGTCTGGCCTGCACCGCCGCGTCAACCGCCGTCATGCCGCCGCCGATCACCACGACATCGCGTCCGATCGGCAGAACCGACTTGTCGGTGGCTTGCCGCAGTTCGGCAATGAAATCAACGGCGTCGCGCACCCCGTTCCGGTCCTCGCCCGCTGCCCGCAGCGCGTTGACCCCGGCCAGCCCGATACCCAGAAACACCGCGTCATAGACCGACTGCAGATCAGACAATGCGATGTCGCGGCCAAGCGCCTGCGCCGTCTGAACCTGGATGCCGCCGATCTGCAACAGCCAGTCGACCTCGGCCTGCGCGAAATCATTGGTGGATTTGTAGGACGCGATGCCGAATTCGTTCAGCCCGCCCGGCTTGGGCCGCGCGTCGAACATCACGACGTCATGGCCGCACATCGCCAGCCGGTGGGCGCAGGCCAGCCCCGCCGGACCCGCGCCGACGACCGCCACCCGCTTGCCCGTCAGTTCGGCCCGCGCGAACGGATGCACGCCCTTTGCCATCAGCGTGTCGGTCGCGAATCGTTGCAACCGGCCGATTTCGACCGGCTTGCCCTCGGCCACCTCGCGCACGCAGACCTCTTCGCACAGCGTTTCGGTCGGACAGACCCGCGCGCACATTCCGCCAAGGATGTTCTGGCCCAGAATGGTCCTGGCCGCCGCATCTGGCGTGCCGGTGGCGATCTGACGGATGAACAGCGGAATGTCGATCGAGGTCGGGCAGGCCGTCACGCAGGGCGCATCATGGCAGAAATAGCATCGGTCCGCCGCCACCCGCGCCTCGTGCACGTCCAGAGGCGGCGTGTGATCGGCGAAATTCAGGGCGTAGCGGCTGGCGGGCAGACGCCCCGGCACCACGCCGGGCGTTAGCTGGCTGTTGGTCACATCGTTCTCCCGGTTGGTCTTTTTCGAAAGGCTGCCACAGGACCATATTTTTATCAAACGGTAAATTTTGGCCCGCGATCCAAATCGCACGCGGCACTTTTCACCCCTTGATGGCTGGCGTATAAGCGGCGGACACGGCTGCGGCGCACCGGTTGCCGCCACGACCAACACCAGGCCCGAAGCCAACAGAGGATGCCATGAGCAAACATTCCACCGATGCCGATGTGGCGTTCATTTCGGCGTTGGCCGAACTTCTGAACAAGAACGACCTGACCGAACTGTCGGTGAAACGTGAATATGGCGCCGATGACCGGCTGGATGTGCGGGTGGTCAAGCAGTCGACCGTGGTGACCGTCGCACAGGCCGCAGCGCCCGTGACCTATGCCGCCGCGCCCGCGCAAACGGCGGCCGCAGCCCCCGTCGCGGCCGTCGAGGACCCGGCACAGCATCCGGGCGCCGTCGCCTCTCCGATGGTGGGCACCACCTATCTGTCGGCCGAACCCGGCTCGACTCCGTTTGTCACCATCGGTGCGACGGTGACCGAGGGGCAGACGGTGATGATCATCGAGGCGATGAAAACCATGAACCACATTCCCGCCCCCCGCGCCGGGGTGGTCAAGCGCATTCTGGTCTCGGACGGCAATCCGGTTGAATACGGTGCCGTGCTGATGATCATCGAGTGAGCGGCATGTTCGAGAAAATCCTGATCGCCAATCGCGGCGAAATCGCCCTCCGCGTCATTCGTGCCTGCCGCGAAATGGGGATCAAGTCGGTTGCCGTGCATTCCACCGCCGATGCTGACGCCATGCATGTGCGGATGGCGGATGAAAGCGTCTGCATCGGCCCGCCCTCGTCGACCGACAGCTATCTGTCCAAGGCCGCAATCATCTCGGCCTGCGAGATCACCGGCGCGCAGGCGGTGCATCCGGGCTATGGCTTTCTGTCCGAAAACGCGGCCTTCGCGCAGGCGCTGGAAGACCACGACATTACCTTCATCGGCCCCTCGGCGGAACATATCCGCATCATGGGCGACAAGATCACGGCCAAGGAAACCGCGAAAACCCTTGGAATTCCGGTGGTTCCAGGATCTGACGGCGGGGTGCCGGATTTCGAGACGGCCATCGGCGTCGCGGCGGCCATCGGGTTTCCGGTGATCATCAAGGCCACCGCAGGCGGCGGCGGGCGCGGCATGAAGGTGGCGCAGACCGCCGAAGAGCTGGAGATTGCCTTTC
>Ga0105047_10008819_pt1 | contig 16742 bp, 18 predicted proteins | sample MAT04_FD_78384 | JGI IMG/M metagenome (GOLD analysis project Ga0105047, IMG submission 78384) | Freshwater microbial communities from Lake Fryxell liftoff mats and glacier meltwater in Antarctica - MAT-04 (megahit assembly) | ecosystem: Environmental > Aquatic > Freshwater > Ice > Liftoff...
GCGCCCTGGTGCTGGGCCTGGGTCGACATGGAGCCGCTGATCGCCCGGGCGATCCGCGAAGTGGGCATGGAGGACGCCGAGCGCCGGGTGCTGCTGTTGACCCACCCGGCCTTCCAGGGCGCGGCGGTCACCACCACGAACCTGTCCAGCGGCCTGCAGACGCTGCTGCCCGGCGAGATCGCGCGGGCACACCGCCACACGATCCAGGCAGTCCGGTTCGTGATGGAGGGCGCGGGCGCCGTCACCAGTGTCAATGCGCACCGGTGCACGATGTCCGAGGGCGATCTGATCCTCACGCCGGCCTGGACCTGGCATGAACATGTGCATCCCGGCACCGGGCGCGTGGTGTGGTTCGATGGCCTGGACCTGCCGCTGTGCACCCATCTGGACAGCATGTTTTTCGAGCCGGCGCAGGCACAACAGGCCCGGCCGGTCGACCCGCCGCCCACCCGCGCGCCGGCCTGGTGCAGCGGCGCGGTCGGCCTGGCGCCCGACGCCTTCGATCTGCGCAACCCCAGCGACAGCCGGTTCCGTTATGCATGGGAGCGCGCCCTCGAAGCGCTGGATGCAGCTGCCCCCGAAGCCGACGGCAGCCGCCTGCTGCGTTACGTGGATGGTGACAGCCGCGGCGCCGTGATGCCCACGCTGGATTGCTACCTGCTGGGTTGCGAGCAGGGCAGGGCGACTCGGCCCTACCGCAGCACCAGCAACGCGGTCTGTGTGGTGGCGCAGGGGCAGGGCAGCAGCCAGGTCGGCGGCACCAGCCTCCACTGGAAACGCAACGACGTCTTCACCTTGCCGCACTGGAACTGGATCAGCCATACTGCAGGTGCCGGCGGCGCGGTCATCTTCCTGATGACCGACCGCGAGTTGCTGGCATCCCTGGGTTATCTGCGCGACGAGGAGTCAAGCACGTGAGAATCTGCCGCTTCAATGGCGACCGGCTGGGCATTGTCCAGGACGGCGAGGTCTTCGATGTCACCAGCGTGCTGGAGCGCCTGCCGCCGCAGCGTTATCCGCTGCCCCGGCACGACCTGTTCATCGAGGCCCTGCCGCAGCTGCTCGAGCCGCTGCGGCAGGCGATGCAGGGCGCGCGGCGCCATGCACTGGCCGACGTGCGGTTCGCTTCGCCGGTGGCCAACCCCGGCAAGATCATCGGCGCACCCATCAACTACCAGGCGCACGTCGAGGAGAGCAAGGCGAACCAGGCCATCGGCCACGGCCGCAACATCACCTCCATTGGCGACTGGGGCTTGTTCCTCAAGGCCGGCAGTTCGCTGATCGGTTGCGACCAGGATATCGTGCTGCGCTTCCCGGAGCGGCGCAACGACCATGAAGTGGAGCTGGGCGTGGTGATCGGGTCGACCTGCCGCCAGGTCCGGCGCGAGGACGCCCTGGGCCACGTGGCGGGTTATGCGGTGGCGCTGGACATGACACTGCGCGGCACCGAGTTCCAGTGTTTCCGAAAGTCGATCGACTCGTATTCGGTGCTGGGCCCGTGGATGGTTACGACCGACGAGATCGCCGACCCGCACCAGCTCGACCTCTGGATCAAGGTCAACGGCGAGATGCGCCAGCAGTCCAACACACGCCATCTGGTCTACGATATCGGGCGGCTGATCGAATTTGCGTCTTCCTTCTACACGCTGCATCCCGGCGACGTGATCATGACCGGTACTCCCGAAGGGGTCGGCCCGGTCAAGCCGGGCGATGTGCTCGAGGTCGGCATCGAGCAGGTGGGGGGCTTTACCATCCGCATTGCGCCGGAGTACGCACACGCGCCGGCAACGGCCTGAGCCCGATGTCTGTTTTTCAACCAAGAGAGGTTTTCCTGCATGGCTTCCTACAACGTCCTGGGCATGTGCGGCAGTCTGCGCGCCAAGTCCTTCAACCGCAGTGCCTTGCTGGCGGCCGGTGAGCTGATGCCGGCGGGCATGACACTGAGCATCGCCGACTATGCCGATGTGCCTTTGTACAACCAGGACCTGCAGAACCAGGGCATTCCCGAATCGGTCTCTCGGCTGGTGCAGGCCGTGGCCGCGTCCGACGCCGTGCTGATCGCCAGCCCGGAGTACAACTTCTCGGTGTCGGGCGTGCTGAAGAACGCGATCGACTGGTTGTCGCGTGTACCGGCGCCGCCGTTCAAGGACAAGCCGGTCGCCATCCTGTCGGCCACCATGGGCCCGCTCGGCGGAGCCCGCAGCCAGTACGACCTGCGCAAGATCCTGGGCAGCCAGGATGCCCTGGTGCTGGTCAAGCCCGAGATCTTCATCGGTGTGGCGCAGACCAAGTTCGATGCGGATGGCAAGCTGACGGACGAGACAACGCGCAAGTTGTTGACCGACCAGCTGGTGGCTTTCCAGCGCTGGATCGGGCGGGTGGCGTTGAAATAGCGCCCGGGTGGGTGGTGGTATTCAAATTTCCAATGAGGAGACAAACGACATGAAAAAGACATTCCTGAGAACGGCCCTGTCCCTGGCGACCGGCGCCGTGATGATGATGGCAGCGCCCGCCGCCATGGCCCAGACCATCAAGATCGGCCTCATCACCGACAAGGTCGGCCCCGCCAAACCCTATGCCGAGCCGGTGACGGCGGGCGCCGTGTATGCGGTGAAGGAACTCAACGCCAAGGGCGGCCTGCTCGGGCGCCAGGTGGAACTGCTGGTCGAGGACGACCAGGGCAAGCCGGATGTCTCGGCCACCGCGGCGCGCAAGCTGGTGGATGCCGGCGCCGCCTTCATCCTGTCGGTGTCGCTGACGCCGGCCACACAGCAGGCGCAGTCGGTGACGCTGGAAACCAGGACGCCGCACATGACGCCTTCCAACAGCGGCGACACGCTCACCACCCAGATCAGCAACGCCAATTTCTGGCAGACCGGGCCCCTGGCCTCGACACAGATCGCCACGCTGCTGTCCTATGCGCGCAACAAGAACTTCAAGCGCGTGGCGCTGGTCACCGAGAACTCTGCGCTGGGCCAGTTGACCAACCAGTTCTTCAAGGCGGGGCTGGAGAAGAACGGCATCCAGATCGTCAGCGAGGAGGTGGTTCCCGGCGGATCGACCTCGGCCGATCCGCAGATGCAGAAGGTGCGCGCATCCAACCCTGACGCCCTCTTCATGACCGGCGTGACAACCCCGGAGAACGCGCTGATCCTGCGCTCCTACCGGCAGCTCGGCATGAAGACGCCGATTCTGGCCAACTACAACATGTCGGTTCCCGTCTACTCCTCGGTGGCCAAGGGCCTGCTCGACGGCGTGGCGTTCGTCGATGCGTTCGACCCGGCCAAGGCCGAGACGCAACGCTTCATCGAGGCCTTCAAGAAGGACAGCGGCAACGAGCCGTACAACCTCAATGGGTACGGCTACGATGGCCTGATGCTGGTGGCCGACGCGATCAAGCGTGCCGGCAGCACCGACAAGGACAAGGTGCGTGAGGCCATGCAGGCGACGCGCGGCTTCCAGGGTGTGATGGGCGGTGTCGGGGCCAGCTACGGCTTTGCCGACGGACGGCGCACCGGCTTCGACACCAACGGCATGGTCGTGCGGGTCTACGAAGGCGACAAACAAGGCAAGGTCGTGCACGTCGGCGTGAAGTGAATGACTTCCTGGAACTGGTCGTAGGCGCGACCGCCAGCGGCTGCATCTACGGCCTGGTCGCGCTGTCCTACCTGCTGGTCACGCGGCCCACCGGCATCATCAATTTCGCGGTGGGCGAGTGGTCCATGGTGGCGGCCTTTGGCGGCTTCATGCTCCTCTCGCGCTGGGAATTGCCCTACCCGGTGGGCATGCTGGTGGTGGTGGCTGCGATGTTCGGCGTGGGCTGGGCCACCGAACGCTTCACCGTGCGGCCGCTGGTGGAGCGTGGTGCGCCACCGTTGGCGCCGATCCTGGCCCTGCTGGGCATGCTGGTGGTGTTCCGCGAGCTGGTGTCGCTGGGGTTCGGGCCCGACCCGCAACCGGTGCCGCCGAGCTTCGGTTTCGGCCGCCTGGAACTCGGCCCGCTGGCCGGCTCCTACCAGAGCTTTTTCATCATCACCATGGCCGGCGCCGTGTTCGGGGCCGCCTGGTGGTTCTTCGAGCGCACCCTGGCCGGCAAGTCCTTCGAGGCGGTGGCCATCGACCGCCGTGCCGCCGCGCTGATGGGCATCAACCTGCGTCTGGTGACCTCGCTGGCGTTCGCCGCGAGCGCCGGCGTGGCCGGGCTGGCCGGGCTGCTGGTGGCCCCGAACGTATCGGCGCACTACCTCATGGGGCTGCCACTGGCCATCCAGGGCTTCACCGCGCTGGTGATCGGCGGCGTGGGGCGGGTCGAGGGGGCGCTGCTCGGGGGACTGATCCTGGCGTTTGCGGAGCAGTTCACCGTGCGTTACGCGCCCGTGCCCCCGGGCCTGGCGATGGGCGTGCCCCTGGTGCTGCTGATCGTGTTCCTGCTGATCCGGCCGACCGGCCTGCTGCTGCCGCGGGAGGCGCGGGCGTGAAGTCCCTGCTCGGTTTTGTCGTGGCCGCGGTGGTGTTGTCGGCGGTGGCCTTCATGCTGGGCTCCTACCAGACCGACATCTACCGCAAGCTCCTGCTGTGGACCACGCTGGCGCTGAGCTACAACTTCCTGTTCGGCATCGCGGGGCAGGTGGCGTTCTCGCATTTCACGTTTTATGGCATTGGTGCGTATGCGATCCTGATCCTGCTGTTCCAGGTCGGCCTGCCGCTGCCGCTGGCGGTCCTCGCGGGCATCGCGCTGTGTGTGGTGCTGGCGCTGGTGGTGGCGATTCCCGCCACACGGCTGGAGGGCTTTTACCTGGCGCTGGCCACGCTGGCGTTTGCACAGCTGTTCATCGTGGTGCTCAACGAAGGCCGCACGGTCACCGGTGCCGCGGGCGGCCTGGCCAATTACCGGCTGCCCGATGTGTTCGGCGTGCGCGTCACCGGGCCCTGGTACACGGTGGTCATCGTGCTGCTGCTGCTGGGGACCCTGGCCGTGTTGTGGCGGCTGGACCGCTCCTGGTTCGGTCGCGCCTGCCGTGCCGTGCGCGACAACCCGGAAGCCGCCCGGGCCATGGGTGTCGACGTGGCGCGCACCAAGATCATCGCCTACACCATCACCAGCGCCATGGCGGGTGTGGCCGGCATGGTCTACGCGTTCGTCGACAACACCGTGAACCCGCCGATCTTCGGGCTGCCGAATTCGTTCCTGCTGCTGTTCATGGTGATCGTGGGGGGCAGTGGCCGGCACGCCGGCGCCATCATCGGCGCCGCCTTGCTGTACCTGATGCCCTTCGTGCTCTCCCCGCTGATCGGGCACCACCATGCACTGGTGTTCGGCGTCGTGATGGTGGCGGTGGTGCTGTTCCAGCCCAAGGGCCTGATCGGCCTGTGGGATGCGCTGATGGCACGCCGGAGGGCCGCGTGAGCGCGGGTAGCGCCGGGCCGCCCCAAGCCAGCTCGCACCGCAGCGCGCAGCGCGAAGGGACTCGCGTGAACACGGCGCCGCTGCTGGTGGCCAGGGGCCTGACCAAGACGTTCGGCGGCCTGCTGGCCGTGGACCGGCTGGACCTGGAGGTGCACGCCGGCGAGGTGCTCGGCGTGATCGGCCCCAACGGTGCGGGCAAGAGCACCACCTTCAGCATGATCGCCGGGGCGCTGGCGCCGACCGCGGGCGGCCTGGAGTTCGACGGCGCTTCGCTGATCGGCCTGCCGACCCATGCCATGGCGGCGCGCGGCATCATGCGCACCTTCCAGCACAACAAGCCATTCGCCAGCATGTCGGTGCGCGACAACGTGATGGTCGGCATGCATACCGGATTCACCGGGTCCCTGTGGTCCGTGCTGGGCGCTACCCGCGGCGCAGCCCGGGCCGAGCGCGACGCGGTGCGGCGGGCCGACGAGCTGGTGGCGTTTGTCGGCCTGGGCGAATGGCGCGATGCGGATGTGGAGACCCTGTCGTTCGGGCAGGGGCGGCTGCTGGAGATCGCACGCGCGCTGGCCGCCCGGCCACGACTGTTGATGTTCGACGAGCCCGCTGCAGGGCTCACGCCGGCCGAATGCGACCGGCTGGGCGAGATCATCCGCCAGATCGCCGGCCAGGGCATCGCCGTGCTGCTGATCGAACACGACATGCGTTTCCTGATGGCACTGGCCGACCGCGTGGTGGTGCTCAACTTCGGCCACAAGATCGCGCAGGGCACACCGGCCGAGGTCCGTGCCGACCCGTCGGTGGTGTCGGCCTACCTGGGCGATCTGGGAGCGGCGGCGCATGCTTGACATCGCCGGCCTGACCGCGGGTTACGGCCACGGCCCGGTGCTCCAGGACGTGTCGCTGCAGGTTGCGCGCGGCGAAACCGTGGCGCTGCTGGGGCCGAACGGCGCCGGCAAGTCGACACTGCTGGCGGCGCTCTCGGGGACGCTGCGCGAACGCGGCGGGCGCGCGACCATGGACGGGCAGGACCTGCTGGCGATGCCCACCCACGCCATCGTGGCGGCCGGCCTGGTGCAGGTGCCCGAAGGCCGGCGCATGTTCGCGCCGCTGTCGGTGCACGACAACCTGCGCCTGGGCGCGGTGCGCCTGGCCGGGCGCGATGCCGCCTCGCTGGCCGGGCGGTTCGACTATGTGTACACGCTGTTTCCGCGCCTGGCCGAGCGCCGGCATCAGCTGGCGGGCACGCTCTCGGGCGGCGAGCAGCAGATGGTGGCCGTGGGCCGCGCGCTGATGTCGTCGCCGCGCGTGTTGCTCCTCGACGAGCCGTTCCTGGGCCTGGCGCCCCTGGTGGTGGAGGAGATCCGCCTGGCCCTGACCGCCTTGCGCGAGCAGGGGCTGACGATGGTGCTGGTGGAGCAGAAGCTCGACATCGCGCTGCCCTTCACCAGCCGCGCCTATGTGCTGATCAAGGGGCGCATCGCCCTGACGCAGGCGAGCGCGGAGCTGGCGCGGCGCGCCGACCTCGACCAGCTGTACTTCGACCTCGCCAAGTCCCGTTGAAGGAATCCCGATGAGCATCCGACTGCGCCATGCCGCGCCCCCGCCGTCGCGGGGCATCCATCACCTGGCGCTGAACACCGAAGACATGAAGGCCACGATGGATTTCTACAGCCGGGTGCTGGGCATGCCGCTGGTGCATGCGCTGCGGGTGCCGCCCGGCGTGGGTGTGGGGCCGGGCAACCGCGGCAATCCGCCGTTCGAGGACCTGCGCCACTACTTTTTCGATCTGGGTGGCGACACCATGCTGGCGTTTTTCGAGCTGCCCAAGGGCACCAGCCAGCGGGGTGACCGCAATGCTCTGGCGGCCATGCAGCACTGCGCTTTCACCGTGACGCATGAGCGTTTCAACCAGTTGCTGCAGCGCCTGCGCGAAGCCGGCGTGGCCACCATCGGCCCGATCCTGGTCGGCCCGGGCACCTGGTCGGTCTATTTCATCGACCCCAACGGCATCCGGCTGGAGTTTTGCTACCAGGAGGACGACGGCGCCGACGTGCGTGTGGTCGAGCGCTGGACGCAGACCCGCGACGAGGCGCTTGCCGAACTGCGCACGCTGTCGCAAGATGAGGCCTGGCTCGACCAGGCGACCCGCCACCTGCCGGCCACGCGTTGACCCACACTGATTGCAAGAAGGGAACCACCATGTCGTCCTTTGTCCCTGTCCATGGCCTGCACCACATCGCCTACCGCTGCCGCGACGCCGAGGAAACCCGCCGTTTCTACGAGGACCTGCTCGGCCTGCCGCTGGTGCACGTGGTGCGGGCCGACAACGTCGGGAGCACCGGCGAATACTGCCCCTTCATCCACCTGTTCTTCGAACTGACCGACGGCAGTTGTGTCGCCTTTTTCGATCTGGGCGACAACCAGGCTGCCGAACCTTCGCCCAACACGCCGCGCTGGGTCAACCACCTGGCCCTGCGTGTCGGCTCCGAGGCCGAGCTCGACGATGCCAGGCGCCGGCTCGAGGCGGCGGGCGTGGAGGTGATCGGGCCGGTATTGCACGACGGTTTCGTGCGTTCGATCTATTTCTTCGACCCCAACGGCATCCGCCTGGAGCTGACGCTCACCACGTCCGATGCGCAGGAGCTGCAGGCCTTCCACCGCGATGCGCGCGCCGCCTGCGACACCTGGACGCGCGAGAAGGCCGCGCGCCTGGCCGCCGCCAACTGACAGCCACCAACGCGGCACTGAACCGCACCCGACATGGAGCGACAGCGATGAGCACCCACACCGACATCCGGTTCGAAGTCCTGGCCGAATGGGTGCATGTGAAGTTTGCCGAGACCTCGGCCTTCAAGGACGTCTACGGATTCGCCGGCAACCAGGGGGTGGTCAACCTGGAGGGCATCCGCTACCTGCCGAAGAACCGGCCCTCCGACACGCTGCTGATCTACATGCATCCGGCGTCCACATTGCAACTGCTGCCGATGCCGCGCGCCATGGCCGAACGCGGCGTCCATGTGTTGTGCGCCGGCAGCCGGTATGCCCGCAACGATAGTGCGCTGATCATGGAAAACGTGGTGGTCGACCTGGGGGCCTATGTGCGCCACGCCAGGACGGTGTGGGGCTACGACAAGGTGGTGATCGCCGGCTGGTCCGGCGGGGGCTCGCTGGCGCTGTTCTACCAGTCGCAGGCCGAGCGGCCGACCGTCACCCACACGCCGGCCGGCGACCCGTGCAACATCCTGTCGGCCCGGCTGATCCCGGCCGATGCCTTCATCTTCCAGGCGGCGCATATCTCGCGTGCGGTGGTGCTGACGGACTGGATCGACCCCTCGGTGCTGGACGAGAACGACCCGGACCAGCGCGATCCCGCACTCGACCTCTACCATCCCGATAACCAGCCACCGTATTCGGCCGAATTCCTGACGCGGTTCCGCGCGGCGCAACTTGCCCGCGTGCGCCGGCGCACGGCCTGGGTGCGGGATACGCTGGAGATGCTGCGCGCACGCAGGGGCCTGGAGATGGAGCGCGGCTTCGTGACCCATCGCACCATGGCCGAGCCGCGTTTCCTGGACGGCAGCATCGACCCCAACGACCGGCCCATCGGCAGCTGTTTCATGGGTATTCCTGAAACCGTGAACTCCGGCCCGGTGGGTTCGGCACGTTTCTCCACACTGCGCGCATGGCTGTCGCAGTGGTCCCCCGACGACACCAACGCCCATGGCGAAAAATGCGCCGCGCACATCTCGGTGCCGATGCTGGCGATCGAACACAGTGCCGATGATGCCGTGCCGCAGCCGCACACCCACCGCATCTTTCAGGCCTGTGCCAGCGCCGACAAGACCATGCGCTGCATCCAGGGCGCAACGCACTATTTCTCGGGGCAGCCGGAGCTGCTGGCGCAGGCGGCGGACACCTGCGTCAGCTGGATGCAGGAGCGGCGCCTGGCCGTCTAGCGGCGCGCTTTCGGCGCGCCGGCGTGCCGGCGTTGGCGGCCTCATCCTCGGCCAGGTTGGCGATCGTCGCCAGCAACACCCGCCGGGTTGTGGCCAGGTCCGCCGCGTCGACGCCGCGTGTGCTGATCCGGTTGGTGTCCATGGCCAGCGGCACCAGCACCGACTGGAGTTCACGCCCCTGGTCCGTCAGGTGCACATACATGTTCTTGCGGTTGTGGGGCGCCTGCTGGCGCGTCACGTAACCCAGCGCCTCCATGGCCTTCATGGCGGCGAAGGTGGTCGGCTCCATGACGCCGGCGCGTTCGCTGAGCTCCTTCTGGGTCAGTCCGTCGGCATGCCACAGCACCCGCAGGAAGGTCCAGTGGCCGAAGGGAACGCCGTGTTCGGCCAGGCGCAGCTCCAGCGCGCGGCGGAAGGCGCGTTCGCAGTCGCGGATCAGGTGCGCCAGGCGGTCCTTGGGCACCGCCTCGCGCCAGTGGTGCAGGATGCCGTGGGTGCCTGACCGGACGGTGGTCATGAGGCAATCTCCGCACTACGTGCTGCGGTGCGAGCTTGCTTGGGGCGGCCCGGCGCGGTGGTCACAGGAGTACCTTCGCACGATGTGCTGCGGTGCGAGCTTGCTCGGGGCGGCCCGGCGCTGCGCTCACAGGAATACCTCCGCAAGATGTGCTGCGGTGCGAGCTTGCTTGGGGCGGCCCGGCGCTGCGCTCACAGATCCAGCACCAGTTCGGGTGATGTGGCGCGCGATACGCAGACCATGATCTGCGTGGCCCGCTCGTCGTCGCTCAGCACCATGTCGCGGTGTTCGGCCGCGCCGGCCAGCAGGCCGGTGCGGCAGGAGCCGCAGGTGCCGCTTTCGCAGGAGCTGGGCACGTGGTGGCCGTGCTCGCGCAGGGCTTCCAGGATGCTCTGGCCGGCGCCGACCGGCACGATCGCCCCGGACCGGTGCAGGCGCACCGTGAATGCGGTGTTCGCGGCAAAGCGGCTGGCGTCGGCGCCGAAACTCTCGAAGTGGATGCTGCCCGAGGGCCAGTGGCCGGACATGTCGGCCACCGCGTCCATCAGAGCGCGCGGGCCGCAACAGTAGACGTGGGCCTTGCCCGGGTTCTCGAACACCGGCCAGAAATCGAAGGCCCGGCCGGGCTCGCCGTGGTCATGGTGGATGTGAACGCGGCCGGCCAGTTCGGCCCCGGACAGCTCCGCCAGGAAGGCGGTGTGGCCCGCGTCGCGTGTGCAGTAGATCAGCCGGAACGGCGCGCGCCGGGTCGCCTGCAGGTGCCGCACCATGGACAGGATGGGCGTGATGCCGATGCCCCCGGCGATGAACAGGAACTCCGCAGCGCGTGGGTGCAGTTCGAAATTGTTGCGCGGCGCACTGACCGGGAGCTGGTCCCCTTGCCGCACCTCATCGACCATGCGCACCGAGCCACCCCGGCCCGACGCGTCGCGCTTCACCGCGATGCGGTAGCTGCCGGTGTCGGCCGGGTCGCCGCACAACGAGTAGTTGCGCCGTGGGCCGCCGGGCAGCTGCACCGTCAGGTGCGCACCGGCGGTGAATGGCGGCAAGGCCGCGCCCTGCGGATGGCGCAATTCGAACCCCCAGATGTCGCGGGCCAGCGCGCTCTTGTCGCTGACCAGCAGTTCGAAGAAAGGCGCTTCGGTGGCGTTTGCCGCTGCGTCTGGGGGCGGGGTCAGGGTCACGGAGGGTTCTCCACGCGGGTTCGGCGGCAGATCCGGCTTGACAAGCCGGCCGGGTTTGAATAATCTTAGCCGCCTAAGAATAAATGTGCAAGTTCCTTGATCCGCATCAGACAGGACGGAGTCACCCATGTTGACAAGAGACGAAAACGAGCTTTTGTGCCGCGTCGAAGGCGACTCGCCGATGGGTCAGCTGATGCGCCGCCACTGGACGCCGGTATGCCTGATCGAGGAAGTACCCGATCCCGACGGCACCCCGGTGCAGGCCCGCGTGTTCGGTGAAGACCTGGTGGTGTTTCGCGATACCGGCGGTCAGGTGGGCGTGATGGATGAATACTGCCCGCACCGGCGCGCCTCGCTGGTGTTCGGCCGCAATGAGGACGGTGGCCTGCGCTGCCTGTACCACGGCTGGAAGATGGATGTGCATGGCCAGGTGCTGGAGATGGTTTCCGAGCCCGCCGCCAGTGGCATGGCGCAGAAGGTGAAGCACCGCGCCTTTGCGGTGCGGGAGTGGGGCGGTTTCGTGTGGGCCTACATGGGCCCGGCCGGCACGCAGCCGGAGTTCGTCCCGCCGGCCTGGGCGCCCACGGCGGATGCGCGCGTCACCATTGCCAAGGTCATGCTGCCGTGCAACTGGGCCCAGATCCTGGAGGGCGCGATCGACTCGGCGCACAGTTCCAGCCTGCATTCGTCCGACATGGTGCCGGCGCGCGTGGACACTGCCAAGGCCACCGACACCAACTGGCTGCGCCCGTCCACCGACAAGGCGCCACGCATGCAGGTGGAGCGCGCGCCCTACGGTTTCCGGTATGCCGCGATCCGCCGGCCCATCTCCAACGCCGCCGCCACCGACTACGTGCGCACCACGGTGTTCGTGGCCCCGGCCACCGCGCTGATCCCCCCCAACAACCTGTACAACGTGGCCAACATCAACGTGCCGGCGGACGACACGCACACCGCGTTCTACTTCATCGCCTGGGGCCATCCGGACCAGACGCCCGACACCGCGACCTGGCGCAGGTTCCTGGCGCAGGAGGTGGGGAAGGACCTCGATGCGAGTTACCGCCCCTTGCGCAACCGGGACAACCACTTCTGGCAGGACCGTGGGGCGATGAAGGCCGGCAACTTCACCGGCATCACCGGTTTCCCGAACCAGGACGTGGCCATGTGGCTCACCATGGGCCCGATCGCCGACCGCACGCAGGACCGCCTGGGCGCCAGCGACCTGGCGATCGTCGAGTTCCGCAAGCAGATGGTCGACGCGGCGCGCGCTTTCCAGGCCGGTGCGCCGGCCATCGGCACCGGGGACGCGCGCATCCCGCCATCGGTGTGTGCGTTCCAGGCCATCGTCCCCAAGGCCACCGATTGGCGCGCGTTCGACGCGCACTCCGTCTGGGACGCCACCGGACCGGCGCTCGAGCCGTCGTATTCCACACCGGCGAATATCGGTTGACCGTACCGATGGCCCGCGTTTCGTTCAGAATCCGTCCATTCCAAACCTCCAGGAGACACCCCATGCAATCACGTCGCACCCTGCTGCTGGCAGGCGCCATGCTGGCGGCAGCCAGCCTTGGCCTGCCCACCACCAGCGGGGCCCAGGCAGCGTATCCCTCCAAGCCCATCAAGTTCATCGTGCCGTATGCAGCCGGCGGTTTTCCCGACACGGTGGCGCGGGTGTTCGCGCAGCGCCTGACCGAGCGCCTGGGCCAGTCGGTCGTGGTGGACAACAAGCCAGGCGCCAACGGCGTCGTCGCCGCGCAGGCCATGGCCGCCGCGCCGAAAGACGGCTACACCTTCCTGGTGACCGACGGCTCCATGTTCTCGATCAACCCGGCGATCTACAGGAACCTGGGTTACGACTACCGGAAGGATTTCATGCCCGTGGCGCTCGCCGCGCGGGCGTCGCTGTACCTGGCGGCCCACCCCAAGGTGCCGGCCAACACGCTGCAGGAATTCGTGGCGCTGGCCAAGGCCAAACCCGGCACCCTGAACTATGGCTCGTCCGGGGTCGGCAGCACGCACCACCTGACGATGGAGGCCATGAAGGCGGCGCTGGGGCTGGAGTTGACCCATGTGCCGTTCAAGGGCACCGGGCAGTCTGTCCCCGCTCTGATCGGCGGCCAGGTCGACGTGCTGTTCTCGGCGCTGCCGTCGCTGGCCGGCTTCGTCAAGAACGGCCAGGTGAAGCTGCTGGCCAATAACGCCGCGCAGCGCTCCAGCCAGGAACCCAACGTGCCGGTCATTGCCGATCTCATCCCCGGTTTCGACCTGGCACCGATCGTGGGTGTGCTGGCGTCCACCGGCACGCCGGCGGCGGCGATCGAGCGCATCGCCGCCGAAATGGCGCTGGTGGCGCGGATGCCGGAGGTGATGCAGACCTTCTCCAATGCCGGTATCGACCCCCTGGTGGGCGGGCCGGGCGACTACAACCGGGCCATCCTGGGCGAGAACGAACGCCTGGCGAAGGCCATCACCGCGGCCGGCATCAAGCCGGAATAAAGGTCGCATGTCGAAACTCCAACTCACCTTCGGCTGCTGGAACTACGACCGTACCCGCGCCCTGATGGACGGCAGCGTGGTGCCCGATGGCATCGACCTGAACTACCTCAACATGCCGGTGGAGGAGACCTTCTTCCGCATGCTGCGGCACCAGGAATTCGACGTGGCCGAGTTGTCGCTGTCGTCGTACAGTGTGTCGATGCACAACCCGGCGCGGCCGTTCGTCGCGATACCCGCGTTTCCCTCGCGTTTCTTCCGCCACTCCTGCATCTACGTGAACGCCGATTCCGGCATCCGCGAGGCGAAGGACCTGATCGGCAAACGCATCGGCAACCCCGAGTACCAGATGACGGCGCCGGTGTGGATCCGCGGCATCCTGTCGGACCACTACGGCGTGCCGGTGGACAGCGTGACCTATTTCACCGGCGGCGAGGAGGAGCCCGGCCGCTCGGAAAAGATCAAGCTCGACCTGCCGTCCAACATCAAGGTACAGAGCATCGGCCCCGCGCAGACCCTGTCGCAGATGCTGTTCGATGGCGAGATCGACGCGCTCTACACGGCGCGCATGCCGTCGAGCTTTCTCAAGGGCGGCGGGCGGGTCAGGCGCCTGTTCGAGGACTACGAGCAGGTCGAGCGCAACTATTTCAAGGAAACCGGCCTGTTCCCGATCATGCACACCATCGCCATGCGCCGGGACGTCTACGAGGCCCACCGCTGGATCGCGCAGTCGCTGATGAAGGCCCTGTGGGAGTCGCAAAAACGCAGCTACCAGGATCTGTACGAAACGGCCGCCCTCAAGACCATGCTGCCCTGGCTGACCGCGCATGTGGAGCAGGTCAAGCGCGAGATGGGCGAGGATTTCTGGCCCTACGGCTTCGAGAAGAACGAAGCCACCCTGCGCACCTTCCTGCGGTACCACTTCGAGCAGGGGCTGTCCAAGCGGCTGCTGGAGCCGCGCGAGTTGTTCGCCCCCGAGTCGCTGGAGGCGTTCAAGATCTAGCCCGTCTGGAAGGGCCGGATGGAGAACTCCGCGGTGAAGCGCTGAGTCAACGCATGTTGCGCACGCATCGACTCCTCGAAATGGTCCAGCCCGTACTCCGCCACAAAAAAGGCATGTGGCATGAACACGAAGCTCCCCATGCCGCTGGCCACGTCGCGTTGCGGCGGTTGCTCGAGCGAGGCCACCAGGATGTCCAGCGCGGTGGGAACGTGCTGCGGCAGGTGCGTGCGCAAGGCCTGCGCGGTATGCCGGCCGCGCGGCATCAGTTCCAGGGCGTCGTACCCGCGCAGGCAGACCTGCACGAAGGCCGCTGCGGGAAAAGGCGGATGGACGGCGCGCAGCATGCGGGCTATCGCGGGCGGCACGTCCCGGCCGAAGTGGTTCTTGAGCGGCTCAGCCATCGTTGCACCGGGTCGCGACGTGGCCTGCAGTCTTCAAGGTAGGCCTGCCGAGCAGGCGTGCCCGATCGCGCTGCTGCCTGCCGACGTGCCTCAGGGGTTGCCCAGAAAGTCCCGCTTGCCGATCTCCACACCGTTGTGGCGCAGGATGTTGTAGGTGGTGGTGACGTGAAAGTAGAAGTTGGGGATCGCGTGGCCCAGCAGGAACTGCATGCCCTTGTAGTGGGTCTCCTTGTCGCCGCGTTTGGTGACGATGTCCTTGTCCTCGGTCCCGTCGATCTGCGCCGCGGAGACCGACTGGATGAAGGCAGTCGTCCTGGCGATGCGTGCCTTCAGGTCGGCGATGGTCTTTTCGGTGTTCTCGTAGGCCGGGATCTCGATGCCCGCCAGGCGCGCGACGACGCCCGTGGCGGTGTCGCAGGCGATCTGCACCTGGGTGGTCATGGGCAGCATGTCCGGGAACAGGCGGTAACCAGTCAGTGTGGCGTCGGCGATCTTTTTGGCGTCGATGTGGGCCTGTGTCTTGTCCAGGATGTTGGACAGGTTGCCGAGGATGTTGACAAAGCGTGGAACGCTCGCCTGGTACATGGAGAGGGTCATGGGGATTCCTGTTGCTACTGTAGGGTCGATCGGGGAGGGTGGGCGTCGATCTTAGCCCTGGCCGTCCCGCCGGGGCCCCGTAGGGTGATTCGCACGCCGAGGTCGAGGATACGGTTATCCTCACCCCGGTAGCCCGAAGATCCAGGCGACACGCGGAGGGCGGATATGGCTGAAACGGTGCGTTGGCGAATGCTGGTGTTGCACGCTGTGTTGGCGGTGACGCTGGCCGCTTGCGCTGCCGGCGGCCCACCCCCGCCCGAGCAACTGCGCCGCGCGCAGGTCAGCCAGGACCTGGACGCGTTGGGTCGGGGGCTGCGTGGCGGCACCTGGTCGCGTGTGGAGCATTTCTTCTCCCCGTCCTACCGCGAGGGTTACGGCGCATTGCGCGACCGGATGGAAGAGAGCTTTCGCAACCAGCGGATCATCGACCTGCAGTTCACCGTGAACCGCGTGCTGGAATCCGATGGTCTGGTCAACGCCCAGGTGCGCTGGAACAAGTCCTGGGTCGACAAGGCGGGCAAGCCGGGCAAGGCGTCGGGGGTCAGCGAGTTCACGCTGCAGCCGGAAAGCGGCAGCTACCGCATCGTGCGCATCACCGGCGACCGGCTGTTTTGATGTGGCACGGGTGGCGGTGGGACTGCCGTTGGGCGACGCAGCAGAGTGCGGGTAGGGGGCGCCGGGGCGGCATGCAGTGTCGGCTTTCGTTACATCGGGCGATGCCGAATCCGGCTGCGGTTCTCTAAGCCTTTGAAATATATGGGTACGCTTCAGTTGGTCCGAAACGTGCTAACTGTCGAGTGACCCTGCATCGTTCAGGGGCAATTCAGTGACCAGGGATCGGCACACCATCATGAAAAAGATTTTCGCTGCTGTTTTTGCGTCGCTGCTGCTGGTGTCGGTGGCGGCGACTGCTGATCAAATCACGTCCGTAGGCGATTCCGGTTACCCTGGTGGACCAGCAGTGAAGGTCAACGTTTCCCTTAACTCTGGAGGGGCCGGAAATTTCAGTTTTGGCGCGGACTTCAATATTGCTTTCGAAAGTAGCAAGCTCGCGTTGTCTACCATCCGGGGTGCAACGAGTGATTTTGCACCGTTGTTTGTGACGACTGCAGGTCAAACAGTTCTCTCATTGACCAACAGCGGCTTTGAGGCGTCACCTTTGGGAAGCATTTACTCCA